>FLYN01000297.1_pt1 | contig 15079 bp, 12 predicted proteins | sample 1122621 | NCBI WGS metagenome assembly FLYN01 (sample SAMEA4346792, study PRJEB14843) | hot springs metagenome | biome: Terrestrial Biome; feature: Habitat; material: Sediment | place: India | collected 2012-06-12 | depth 1760 m
CGCGAGCAGCAGTTCGGCGTCCAGCCGTGGCGTCTCGCTGGCCGCGCTCAGCCGGCTGGTCGCCCAGGCCAGCGCGCGCGCGATGGTGCTCAGATCGTCATCCATCGCCTGTCGGTACCTGTTTATCGTCGGCGGTGCGGGGCCGAAGGTTCTTGCGAAGAAGCTTCCCGGTGCGGCTTCGCTCCCCTCGCAGCGCCTACCGCGGGAGTGTGTTATATGACAGGAGTTCTGCAGTTGCCCTGGCGCCGGCGGGCGGACGCCCGCGGCGAGCGGGACCACACCCACCGGCGCGGGCTGCAGGAGGCCACACACGTGGCCGTGCTCCCGCGAGCCGGCCCCTTCCGGGGTCAGGCAGCGCGTCACCGCGGAACGCCTATCAATGACAGGGCGGTCAGCATGATCCACCCCTCCCCTCGCCCTCTCCCCGCGGTGCGGGAGGGGCAACGCGGCGGTGCTGGGGCGGTGCGCCGCGAAGGGACGAGGGGGCACCGCCGTGGAACTCCTGTTATTTGACACAAGACGATAGTATACCCGAAAATAGGCTCGTCCTTCTCAGTACCTATGGGCATGCCGTATGACCCACGTGGCGATCATCGGCGCCGGCATGGCCGGGCTGGCGGCGGCCCGCTGGCTGCAGCACCGGCGGCCCGCGCTCACCCTCACCCTCTACGAGCAGCAGCACGTCCCAGGCGGGCGCGTGGCCACGGGCCGCCGCGAGGGTTGCGCCTTCGACCATGGGGCACAATACGTCAAGACGCCTACACCCGCGCTGGAGCAATTGCTGACCGCCGAGTTGCCTACCGCTGCGCTCATCGACATCGGGCGCCCGGTCTGGATTTTCGACCGCGCCGGCGCGATCGCCCCAGGCGACCCCGCGCAGAACGCCGGCCCCAAATGGACCTACCGCGACGGGCTGGACCGACTCGGCACCCTCATGGCCGCCGGGCTCGACATCCGGCGCGGCGTGGGTATTTGCGCGCTTCGCCGTGCTGCGGGCGAGCACCACCGGGCGCTAGCGTACGAGCTGTGTGATCGCGACGGGCGCCCGACGGGCGCTCCGGCCGGGTGTGTGCTGTTCACGCCACCTGCGCCGCAAGTCGTTGCGATCCTTGCGGCAAGCGACCTTGATATGGGCGTGAAAGACAGCCTGATCGAAGAGCTGGGCAAGGTGACCTACCGGCCCTGCCTGTCGCTGGCGCTGGCCTACGATCGACGGATCGTGCGCCCGTTCTACGCGCTGGTCAACACCGACCGGGCGCATCCGATCGCCTGGCTGGCCTGCGAGCACGACAAGGGGCCGCAGCGCTGCCCACCCGGCCAGAGCTTGCTGGTGGTGCAGCTGGCGCCCCAGATCAGCCGTGATTGCTGGGGCCTATCGGCCGAGGAGTTGGTGCCGATTGTGGCCGGGCAGGTGAGCACGCTGCTCGGCGAGGACCTGCGCCATCCGCTGTGGGGCGACCTGTGGCGCTGGCGCTATGCGCTCCCGGATGTGGGGGCCGACGTCGCGACCCTGAACCGGATCGGCAGCGCGGCCGGGCTGTTCTTCGCCGGCGATTACACTGCCGGACAGGGGCGCGTGCATCTGGCGATCGAGAGCGGCTGGCGGGCAGCGGAAGCGATCGCTGCCGCGTTGCCCGCTACCCGCTGCGCGTGAACTGCAGAGCACTGCTGGTTTGTCCCCCGCGTCGCTGCGGATCGATCGAACCAGGCGAACGGAGAGCCGGCGATGCTGGCTCGCCGACCCTCCGCACCGTTTGGACTATCCAGGGGCTAGCGAACAACGATCGGCAGCGACAGCTCCAGGCCGCCTTCGATCGCTGCCTGCTCGGCCGGCGGGCCGGCAACGATCGGCGTCAATGGCAGCTCCTTGGCCGGGGCGATCGCGCTCGGCGCCGCGTTGAGCAGCCCGGCCAACGTCTGCGTGACGTCGATCTGGATGGTGCTGTTCACCACCGCCCGCACCTCGATCTGGAAGCTGGTGCCGGTGCAGGCGCCGGCACCGATCGTCACCGTCTCCGGCGTCGTGCCGTTGTTGGCGCTCACCGCGCAACGCGTCGCGTTCGCGCCGAACCCATTGAAGACCGACACGTCGACATCGCCGAGCACAGGCGTGAACGTGAAGCTGGCCGATTGGCCTGTGCCGAGCGTGATCCGGAACACGCGCACCTCGTTGCGATCGAGCTCGATGTCGGTGTTGGTCGGGATGAAGCTGACGACATCGAAGCCGGGCGTGCGCGAGATGTTGCCGGCCTTGTCCTTCACCCAGACGAAGGCGTAGACCGCGCCTTCCTTCGGCGGCAGCGACGCGTCAACGGTGAACGTGTCGCTGGTGCCGGCGTCGGGCGCAGGCAGTGCCCGGAAGACGCAGTTCTCCTCGATCCAACGCCGTAGCACCGAGCTGTACGAATAGCGCACGATGCAGTACGATTCAAGCCCACTGCCGCCAGCATCGGTTGCCGTGAAGCGGACCTGAACGTTCTTCGAGCTCACGATCGCGTCGTTCTCGTTGAATGGCCGATCGTCGCTGATCCGCACGTTGCTGACCGCGGGCGGCGTCGTGTCGGGCGGCGTCGGGCGCACAAAGACGCGGCGTCCGGCGGTGTTGTCGTTCTCGTTCGCCTCCGCCAGCACGTCGCCGCTGTCGACCTGGACGACGATCGTTTGTACGCCGACGGCGTTCGGCACGTTCCATGGCACCTTCACCGTCGCCTGGCCGAAGTCCGCCGCGAACGCGGAGGCTGGCACATCGACCTCGGTGTTCAGGCCGGGGCCGGTGAACTTCACCTTCAGCGGCGTGCTGCCCAGCAGGTCGGTCAGGTCTTGCCGGGTGCCGAAGAGCGAGATGTTGGCGCCGACCTCGACTGTCGTGCCCGCGATCACCGCTGGCGGGTCGAAGAAGATGTCGTGCCGAACGATGTAGAGGTTGGTCGGGAATTCGGTGTCGGCGTCGAGCGACTGCAGGAAGGCGACCACTTTGGCCTGATCGGCCGGATTCGCCAGCACATCCGGGAAGGCGCCTCTGGCCGTCCGGTGCGCCTGGTTGCTCAGCACGCAGGCCAGCGTCTCGCATGCGCCGTTGTGGTAGTAGGGTGGAAGCTGCCAGATGCCGAGCAGCGAGGGGATGTTGAACCCGTTCCCCTTGCCGTCGCCGTTGTGGTCCTTACCGAGCGCGTCCTGGCCGTTGGCCGCCTTCTCCGCCGCGCCGACGTTGGCGCCGATCGGGTTGCCGCCGTTGGCCACGCCGAGGTTGAACGAGCCGATGTCGCGCAGGGCCTCGAACAGATATTGCGCGCCGACCGGATTCACACCGGTGGGCGGCGCCGGGTTGGTCTCGGTGGCGATATCCGTGCCCGGCGGCGGCGGCGTAAAATCCCTGTTGCTGATCGTCCACTTGGTGCCGCCGTGGCAGGTCTGGCAGCGAGCACGGAAGAACAGCCGGCGCCCGTCACGCACATCGGTCGGGTTCAGGCCGCCGGTCGCGTTGCCGCCGCCCGCCGTCAGCTCCTGGGTCGTCAGCGCGCCGTTGGGCGTGCGGATGCCGAAGCGCACCCACTCCTTCATCGCGTCGAGCGCGGGCACCGCGACGTTGCTGCCGGGCAGGGTGACGGTGAGCTGCGGGCGCCCACCGTTGGGTACCGCAAAGGCGTTCACTACGCCCGGCGCAGCGTTGATGTCGCCGTTGTCACCGATCAGCAGGCCGTGGTTCGGGTCGAGCTGGGGCGGGTTGGTGTTGGGGAGATTGCCCGGCCCGGAGACGTTGCGGATGTTGATCTCGAAGTCCTGCACTTCGTCGAAGATCGCCGAGTAGTTCAGCAGCCGCTGGTCGTCGGGGTTATGCGGGCTCCAGGTGCCGGCCATCGGCACCGACTTGCGCGGGCCGGCCGCGAACGACCAGATGTTGCCGTCGGTCAGACCGGCGAAGTGGCAGCTCGCACAGTTCTGCCAGCCCTCGCTGGAGAGCCGGTTGACTTTGCCGCCGTTGAACACGCCGCGCGAGGAGAAGAAGATCTCCTTGCCGACCTGCAGGGTCTCGTCGAGCGTGCCGGGCGGTGGCAGATCGCTGGTCCGGATCACTGCTGTTACGCTGTCGCTGGCCAGATCGACGACCGAGACGTTGCGCGAGACGTAGTTCATCACGTAGGCAGTTGTGCCGGCGTCGTTGATCACGATGCCAAGCGGGTTTTTCGCGGCGTTGGCGCCGCTGGTGGCCGGGTTGGCCGGATCGTGCAGGTCGATGTACCGGGTGGTGTTGTCGTCGACGGTGAAGCTGAGCGCGCCGTCGGCACCAACGTTGAGCTTCACCAGCAGGTCGCTGCCCGCCGAGACCACGTACGCGTTGCCGGCGCCGCTCTGGTTGGTGAAGGCGATCGCCCAGGGGTTGGCGAAGAACAGCTTGGTCTTGCCCGGCTCGGGGTCGCGTGCCCCCAGGTGCAGGTTGATCGCCCCGCCGTCGGCTTCGGTCCCGCCGATGCCGTCGATGCGGTTGACGAAGGCGTGCGTGTCGGCGTTGAACGCCAGCGGTGGAGCCGGCGCGGCGGCGATGTTCGGCAGGTAGGCTTTGTCGCCGCGGATGACGATGCTCTGCAGTTGGTTGGGGTAGGCCGGCTCGTTCACATTGGGCGGAAAGCCCGATGGCTGCGCCGCCAGCGTGATCGGCGTGAAGCCGGTCACCGATCCGCCGATCGTCGTCGCAGCGGTGTTGATGTCCAGGCGGCAGACCAGGCCGACCTTGCCGTCGTTGGTGGCCTGCACGCCGCCGGGTCGCGTGAACGACAGGAAGCGCGTAACGTAGAGCCGGGCGTTGTCGAGCGTCACCGCCAGGCCGCGCGGCTGGAAGTGGCGGTTGGAGTCGCCCGAGTTGCATGCGCTGCTGCGCAGGTCCACGTTGCCGATGATCTGGCGGGTGTCCGTCCGAATCACGGTGATCGTGTCCTGAGCGCTGTTGGCGACGTAGACGCGCTGGCCGTTGGGCGAGATCACGATGTTCCACGGCTCAGCGCCGGTGGTCAGCTCGGCGACCTCGCGGGCGCTGAACGCTGTCGGGCTGGGGTTCAAAATCTCGATGATCGAGACGCTGTTGCCGGCCGCGTTGGCCACATAGGCGAACTGGTTGTTGGGATCGAGCGCAATACTTTGCGGCTCGTCGCCTACACTGATGTTGTTGGCCACTTTCTGGTTCGTTGCCGTGCTGATCACCGAGACGCTGTCGTCGTCGGGGTTCACCACCCAGACGAGGTTGTTGTCTTGCGACAACGCGATCGGGCTGGAGTAGGTGGGCCTGGTGAAGGGGGCGGCGATCGTATTTTGGCCGTTGGCGCTCAGGCTCTGGGCGAGCGCGCCGCTGACGGCGCTGAACGCCAGGATCAGCAGCGCGTAGCCGAGCAGCCCACCTACCAGCCAGCCCCGTCGACTCCTCCAAAATTGCATAAGACCTCCTTAGTTGACGGGCCGATCGGCACGTACGGTGTTCGTTCCAGGCAGGTCCAACGGGTCACCTCCTTTTCACGCGCGCATCAGCCACAAGCTGCCCACGATGGCGCGCCAAGACATCGTGAGCAGTCCAAGCTGCAGGCGGAGTCTAGCAAGCCGTTATCGTTGAGCTATCGAAAGTGACATACCGGTGCGGGACTGGTACGACATTCCCGAAGCGCTGTGCGGCTGTTTCGATCTCGGCACGATTTCGCCCTTGAACGTGCCAGAGCCAGGTGGTATACTTGCACCGTCGGCTCACACAGTCGCCGACAGGTAGAAGCAACGATGGCTCACGAGCGCTTATGCGATCAGGGAATGGTTCGGAGAAGGAACGGCGGATCCGCCAGTTGCGCGCCGAGATCGTGCGCCTGCAGGTCCGGCGCCAGGTGCTGACTCAGCGCCTCAATTCGATCGCGCGTGGTACGGTGCGCAACCAGGGCACCGGCCTCCAGCACGCGGTTCATGGGCTGGAGGTCGAGCGCGATCAACTCGATGCTCGCCTGGCCAGGCTCCAGGCTGACCTTCAGAAGCTCAGCGATCAGGAGCCGCCGCCGGAGTAGCCTCCCATCGGCTGCGCTCCGCCGCGCACTTGACGCAGAGCACCCGAGCACCCGAGCACCTGAGCACCTGAGCACTTGAGCACTTGAGCACCTAACACCCGAGCACCCGAGCACCCGAGCACCTGAGCACTTGAGCACTTGAGCACCTGACACCCGAGCACCCGAGCACCCGAGCACCTGAGCACTTGAGCACCTGACACCCCATAACACACAACCCGTGATAAAACTCATCTGGCCAGCCGTAGCCAAACGGCATCACAAAACCAAACCCCTCCCATCCCCGCCCGACGTGCGCGCCAGGCTCTTCTGGACGGTCGGCAATACGCTGATGCTGATCGGCTTTGTGTTGCTGTTATATGTCGGCGGTGTGTATGCGCAGGCCGAGTACGATCGCTACGCCGCGCGCGGCGATACGGATGTCCCCGCGCCGCGCCCGGTCGCGTTGCCACGGCCCGCGGAGCCGGCGCCCTTCGTCGCGCCGATCTTGAACGCCCGCTCCGATGCCGGCCAGCTGACCGGCGCTGTCCCCGATGCCGCGCAGGCCGCCCATCAGTCGACGGTCTCGCGGGTGGTGATCCCCAGCATCGGCGTCGACTCGAAGGTCGTGGAGGTCGGTTGGGAGATCCAGGAGCAGGACGGGCAGGAGGTCGCCGTCTGGCAGGTGGCCGAGTACGCCGTCGGGCAGCATCGCGGCTCGGCCAACCCCGGCGAGGGCGGCAATATCGTGCTGGCCGGGCACGTCGGCGGCTATGGCAAGGTCTTCAAGGATCTGTTCTATATCCGCCCCGGCGACCAGATCACGCTCTACAGCAATGGCCAGCAGTATCTCTACACGGTCAAGGAGCGCCTGATCCTGCAGGAGGAAGGCGTGCCCCCCGAGCAGCGCGCGGCGAACGCCCAGTACATCGCCCCGACCGACCACGAAGTGGTCACCCTGGTCACATGCTGGCCCCCCAAAGGCCGCGACAAATTTACACAGCGCATCGTCGTGCGCGCTGTCCCCTTCAGCGATCCGCTCGCCGAGCGTGCCCCGGCGCAGAGCAGCTGGACGATGCGCTGAGCCCTCGAGATGTGAACCAGGCAGGGGTTAAGGGTCAGGCGGGAGAGGGGCCACAAGGAGTGCGCTGCACGTTTTTGCGGCGTGGGCTTGCGCCCACGGCGGTGGGCTTGGGCGCGCTGGAGCCGGCGGCATGCGCGCCTGGCGGTCGGGTTGGCCCAGCGGGTGCGCCTGCCGCCCGGCGCCTCCGCTTCGCCCCGCTCCCACATGTGGGGGTGGGGGCATAGGCGTGTGGGGCGGTCGACGAAAAACCTACCCCAAAAGCCCCTGCTCCTTCCGTTCTCCCTCCTCTCCCGCACGTGGGAGAGCGGCGGGAGTGAGGAGCACCGCCGCGGAACTCCGTGAACTGAAAAGCCCTCATGCCCCATGTTTTGGGCTTGCCTTAGCCGAACGTTCGTGCTATAATCGCTATGTCGGCGTTGGTGGACGCTGGCGGTTTTGTTTTCGATGCCCTGCCTCAGGGCCTTTGCACAGTGTGGTAAAATAGTAGCGATATCAAGGAGCAATACGAGTGAGTACGAACAACGGAGGAGCGCAGGCGATGGCCATCTCTCCCGAGAAGGAAAAGGCCCTGGCGGCGGCCATGAGCCAGATCGACCGCAAGTACGGCAAGGGCTCGATCATGAAGATGGGCGAAGCCAGCTCGCGCTTGAGCATCGAAGCCATCCCCACCGGCGCGATCGCGCTCGATATCGCGCTGGGCGTCGGCGGCGTGCCGCGCGGGCGCGTCGTCGAGATCTATGGCCCCGAGTCGAGCGGCAAGACGACCCTGGCGCAGCATATCATGGCCGAGGCGCAGAAAATGGGCGGCGTGGCGGCCTTTATCGATGCCGAGCACGCCTTCGATCCGGTCTATGCCGCGCGCTGCGGCGTCGATGTCGAGAACTTGCTGGTCTCCCAACCCGACTACGGCGAGCAGGCGCTCGAGATCTGCGAGACGCTGGTGCGCTCCAACGCCGTGGATGTGGTGGTGATCGACTCGGTCGCCGCGCTGGTGCCACGCGCCGAGATCGAGGGCGACATGGGCGACTCGCTGCCCGGCTTGCAGGCGCGCCTCATGAGCCAGGCCCTGCGCAAGCTCTCCGGTGCGATCAGTAAGTCGCGCTCGGTAGTTATTTTCCTCAACCAGTTGCGCATGAAGATCGGGGTGATGTTCGGCTCACCTGAGACGACCACCGGCGGCCAGGCGCTGAAGTTCTATGCCTCGGTCCGTATGGACATCCGGCGCATCGAGACGCTGAAGTCGGGTCAGGAGGTGATCGGCATGCGCTCGCGCGTGCGCGTGGTCAAGAACAAGGTCGCGCCGCCGTTTCGCAGCGCCGAATTCGATATCATGGCCAACGAGGGCATCTCGCGTGCCGGCAACATCCTCGATGTGGCCACCGAGCTGGAGATCATCCGCAAGAGCGGCGCCTGGTTCTACTTGGGCGAAGACCGATTGGGCCAGGGCCGCGAGAACGCCAAGCAGTTCCTCAACGAGAACCCGGCGCTGGCCGACGAGATCGAGCGCCTCATCCGCGCCCAGGCGATGACCGCGCCGGTCTCCGTGGTCGCCAGCGATGCGTCCGATGAAGGCGCCGATGGGCTGTTCGCAGAATAGCGCTCCTGGTGTGGGGCTGAGTTGTCAATTCCAGCTCAAAACTCAGCCCTTGGCCCCTTGACCGTCGAAGATGCCTGCCGGAACGATCACTGCCCTGTGCGCCCAGGCCACCGATCCCCAGCGCGTCAACGTGTTCGTGAACGGTGAGTTCGCGATCGGCGTGAGCCTCACGACCGTCGTGCGCGCAGGTCTGCACGTCGGCAAGGTGGTGAGCGAGGCCGAGTACGCGCAGCTCGAGCAGGCCGAGCAGGTCGACCGGGCGGTGCATGCCGCGCTGCGCTTGCTGGAGGCGCGCCCGCGCTCCAGCGACGAGATCCGCGAGCGGCTGCGGCGTAAGGCGTTCTCGCCTGCCGTGATCGAGGCGGCCATCGAGCGCCTGAGCGAGCTCAGCCTGATCGACGATGCCGCCTTCGCCCGTTTCTGGGTCGAAAACCGCCAGGCTAGCCGCCCGCGCGGCGTGGCCGCCCTCCGAGCTGAGCTGCAGCGTAAGGGTATCGACCGCGCTGTGGCTGATGCCGTCCTTCGCGACCAGCACCTGGTCGGCGACGAAACTGTGCAGGCGCTGGCGCTGGCCCGCGCGGCGCTGCGGAAGTATGCCGGCCTGCCCGATCGGGCCACGTTCGAGCGGCGCATGGCCGGGTACCTGCAGCGGCGCGGCTTCAGCTTCGAGACGATCCGCCCGATCGTCGAGCAGCTGTGGGCCGAGGTGAAGGGGCCTGCCGAGAACACGGGAGATTAGCGCTTGGAGCTGAAACGCTCCTATCTCTACTCTACGCTCCTTAAAGCACGAGGAGGCAGCGCGATGGCGCGTGTCTGCGGCGAATGCGAGGTGGAGCTCCAACAGGTCGAAACCAGCTTCCTGGAGACCGGGCAGGTCTGGCGGGCCGGGTTCGCACCGGTGCCGCTGGAGGGATGGGCCTGCCCACGCTGTGGGCAGGTGCGCTTCTATGCTGCCGATGTCGACGCGCTATTCGGCGAGCAGGCGCTCGCCATCGTGCCAGTCACGCTCAAGGAGGCCTACGGCGAGGTGCTCCCGGCGGCGCTGGAGTGGCACCCCGAAGCGCAGCTCTGCGCAGTCTACTCCAGCGGCGATGATGAAGAGGCCTATGTGGATGTGGACGGCCTGTGCCCCTATTGGAGTTTCACCTTCCGCAATCCAGGTGGCGAGTACCTCGACCTGGTGCTCGTCAGCCGGGTCGTTGAGCGCAGCCCGTATGAGTTCGAGGGCGATGCCGGTGCGCCGTTTACGCTCGAGGATCTGCTTGATAGCCCGGAGATCATCACGCAAGCGCGCGCTGCCGGGTTGCCCGGCGAGCTCTTCACCCTGGCCCTGGAGCGCGACGAAGATGGCACCCTGCGCGCGATCGTGGTGACCGCCGACGGCAGCGAGCAGGTGCGTGTCGATCCAATGCTGCAACAGAAGGAGTAGAGATCGAGCGATGCCTGATGTCTCCTATCTGGGCCATGCCTGCTTTCGCTTGCGAGGGCGGGACGGCATTGTGTTGACCGATCCGTTCGATCGCTCGGTCGGCCTCGACCTGGGCCGTCCCACCGCGCATATCGTCACTGTCAGCCACAACCACCCAGATCACGCCAACGTCGCTGCGATCCGTCCGGTGCGTGACCAGGTCTTCCTGATCACCGGCCCGGGCGAGTACGAGGTGGGCGGCGTGCTGATCACCGGCGTGCGCACCTACCACGATACGAAGAAGGGCGCCGAGTTAGGTACCAATACCGTCTACGTCATCCATCTGGATGAGGTGGTCTTCTGCCATCTGGGCGACCTGGGCCACGAACTCACGACCCAGCAACTCGATGAGATCGGCAGTGTAGATGTGTTGTTCATTCCAGTGGGCGGCGGGGAGACGATCGGCCCGGCGGTGGCAGCCAGCGTGATCAGCCAGATCGAGCCGCGCATCGTTGTGCCCATGCATTATGCGCTCGGCGGCCAGCGGAGTCCGCGTATGGACCTGGCGCCGCTCGAAAAATTTACCCAGGAGCTGGGGCTCAAAGATGTCGCCGCGGAAGAGCGATTGAGCCTGAGCGCATCCAGCCTCCCGGCCGAGGGCGAGGAGACGCGGGTCATTGTCATGAAGCCAACCGCCGGTAGTTAAACCTTTTGGGTTCTGAGTTCTGACCAGGCTCTCCTGTAACCCGGAACTCAGCACTCAGCACTGCCCTGATCGGCTATATCGTACCCCCCTAGCCAGGAAGCGCCTACCTGTGGTATAATAAATGGTGGGAGGTGCTGGCGCATGCAGAGCGATAGGCTGCTGTTGGACCATAAATGGCTTGCAGAGCACGCTGAGGAAGGGCGCCGCTTTGCCGGCCAGTATATCGCTGTGGTCGAGGGAGCGATCGTGGCCCACGGCTGTGATGTCAAACAGGTCTATGCCCAGGCGAAGCGCTTTGGGCCTCAGCCACTGATCGCCAAGATCCGCCAGCCGCAGGTCATGGTGACGGTTCTACGGTGACAGTCGTTTTTCCCTGCACCGTCTACCAGCACGAGACGCTTGGCGAGATCGTTCTGCCCTACGCCAGCATTGTGCTCTACCATGCAGATCGCAGCTTCGCCGGCGAATTCTTGATCGACAGCGGGGCCGATATCACGCTGATCCCTCGCGGCGTCGGCGAGCTGCTCGGCCTGGCATCGCGCGCCGGCGATGTCAGCGATGTGGGCGACATCCGCGGGACGCTATCGGTCGTCTACCGCGAGGTAGAGATGCAGATCGGGATGGAGCGATTGCGAGCCAGGGTAGCCTGGGCGTTGACGGAGGACGTGCCGTTGATCCTCGGCCGGCTTGATGTCTTCGATATCTTCGATGTCGAGTTCCGCCAACGCGAGCGATGTACGATCTTCCGCCGTGTAGCTGCCGGTTCGGTGCCGGCCACGAAGCGGATCGGTGTCTGAGGGGAAGGGTAACACCTTCCCCTCTCCTTTTGGCGCATTGCGATGCGCGATTACTGTTTCATTACACTTGCGAAGGGTGCGGGAGCGCATCAAGTGGGCCCGAGCGCCAGGGTGAGGGCATCCAGAAGGCACGGCGATGGCATACTCGTATCGGGAGCATCGGTCGGACATCCGCTATCATAGGCTGGATGCGACGCGACCAACCGCCAAGTCGCGCCAGGAGTATCGTTTATAGTCGTAGCGATGCGCTATCGACGGCAACAGCCGATGATGAGAGTCGTATGCGGGTCGGTTCAGCCGGCAGGGTTGAGCGACCCGCATATACATGCGTAGGATTGTAGTGGCTCTATCCCAAGCGCCAGGGTGAATCGCTTGAGTAAGCAAGAAGGAGCTGCGGCAGCGATGGCAAAGTACATCTTCGTCACAGGTGGTGTGGCGTCGTCGGTCGGCAAAGGGATCACTGTCGCCTCGATCGGGCGGCTGTTGAAGAGCCGAGGGCTGCGCGTGTCGGTCCAGAAACTGGACCCGTATATCAACGTCGATCCAGGCACCATGTCGCCCTACCAGCATGGCGAGGTCTTCGTGACCGAGGATGGCGCGGAAACGGACCTGGATCTGGGGCACTACGAACGCTTCATCGACGAGAACCTCTCACGCCTCAGCAACGTCACCACCGGCCAGATCTACTCCGCAGTGATCCAGAAGGAGCGGCGCGGCGATTACCTTGGCGGCACGATCCAGGTAATACCGCATATCACCAACGAGATCAAGGCGCGCATCACCGCCGTCGCGCGCCAGTCGAACGCCGATGTCGTGATCGTCGAGATCGGCGGCACGGTCGGCGATATCGAGGGCTTGCCCTTCCTGGAGGCCATCCGCCAGATGCGCAAGGATATCGGCCGCGACAACGTGCTCTATATCCACGTCACCCTGCTACCCTATATCGGTGCCACCGGCGAGGTCAAGACCAAGCCAACCCAGCACTCGGTGATGGAGTTACGGCGCGTTGGCATCACCGCCGATGTCATCGTCTGCCGCGCCGACCATCCGATCTCCGATGAGATCCGTGAGAAGGTAGCGCTGTTCGCCGATGTTGACGTGGAGGCGGTGATCCCGCTGCACACCGTTGCGACGATCTACGAGGTGCCGTTGGTGCTGGAGGAGGCCGGGCTGGGCACCTACCTGGTCAGCCGGCTGGGGCTGCCGGCCAACCCGCCCGACCTGAGCGATTGGCGGCGGCTGGTCGCACGCATCAAGGCTCCCAAGCGCCGCCTGCCGATCGCGATCGTCGGCAAGTACGTCGAGCTGCGCGACGCCTATATCAGCGTGGCCGAGGCGCTGCGCCACGCCGGGCTGCATCAGGGCGTCGATGTCGATCTGAAGTGGATCTCGGCGGAGCAGATCGAGCGCGAAGGCGCCGAGTCCATGCTTGACGATGTCTATGGGATCGTGGTCCCGGGCGGCTTTGGCTATCGCGGCGTCGAGGGCAAGATCAGCGCAGCCGATTATGCGCGCCTGTTCGGGGTGCCCTATCTGGGGCTGTGTCTGGGTATGCAGTGCGCGACGATCGCTTTCGCGCGCCACGTCATGGGCCCCGACAGCGGCGCCAATAGCACCGAGTTCGCGCCTAACACGCCGAATCCGGTGATCGATTTCATGCCCGATCAGCTCGATATCACCGATAAAGGCGGCACCATGCGGCTGGGTGTTTATCCTTGCATGTTGGTGTCGGGCACCAGGGCCGCTGCCGCGTATGGCACCAATATGGTCATGGAGCGGCATCGCCATCGGTTCGAATTCAACAATAAATACCGGCGGCGGCTGGAATCGGCTGGTTTGGTGATCAGCGGCCATTCGCCCGACGGGCGGCTGGTCGAGATCATCGAGCTGCGCGACCACCCCTGGTACGTTGGGACCCAGTTCCACCCCGAGTTCCTGTCGCGTCCCAACCGCCCTCACCCGCTGTTTCGCGATTTCATCGCTGCAGCGGCACGCACCTACCGCGAGGGCGACCAGCGTCCGTTGCCGCTCGATGAGGTCGTCGCCAGGAACGGCAATGGGGTGGTGCAGATGGTCGGCGCCAAGTAGCCGGGCCCGCAGCGTTGGGTGGAGCGCGGGGTGCCTGGGCCGTTGCGCGCAACAAGAACGGCATGGATCGTGCTCCGACCCATGCCGTTCTATCATTTGGCGCTCGACCGCCTGCTACTCGAGGTAATCGCGCAGGTGCTGACCGACATCCGGGGCCCGCAGGCGGCGGAGCGCCTCGGCCTCGATCTGCCGCGCTCGTTCGCGGGTCATCCCCAGGACTTTGCCGACCTCCTCGAGCGTGCGGCGGCGCCCATCGGCCAGGCCGTAGCGCAGGTCGATGATCCGGCGCTCGCGCTCGTTGAGGTGATCGAGCGCCGCCGCCAGATCGCGCCGCAAGAGTTGCTGCGACGCGAACTCGGCCGGCGTCGGCAATTCGTCGTCCTGCAAGAAGTCGCCCAAGGTATGCTCACCGTCCTCGCCCACCGGTGTCTCGAGCGAGACCGGGCGCCGGGCGGCTTCGAGCACCCGCTCGACTCGATCGAGTGGCTGGCCCAGCGCAGTGGCGAGCTCCTCGGTGGTTGGCTGGCGCTCAAGCGACTGGGCCAGCCGCTCGGCCGCGCGCTTGACCTGGCCGACCGACTCGCTCATATGCACCGGCAGGCGAATCGTCCGGCCCTGCTCGGCGATCGCGCGGGTCACCGCCTGGCGGATCCACCAGGTCGCGTAGGTCGAGAAGCGGTTGCCCTTGTGATAATCGAACTTCTCGACCGCACGCATCAGGCCGATGTTGCCCTCCTGAATGAGGTCAAGCAGCGAGAGGCCGCGCCCGACGTACTTCTTGGCGATGCTGACCACCAACCGCAGGTTGGCCTGGATCAGGTGGCGGCGTGCCTCCTCCCCGCTGCGGATGTCGGCGCGCAGTGCCGTGCGCAACTGAGGGCTCAGATCCTCGGCTGAAGCCAGCCTCCACTCGGCCGCCTTGCCGCGCTCCATGCGCTCGGCCAGCTCGATCTCTTCGGCCGCGCTCAGCAACGGAACCCGCCCGATCTCTTGCAGATAATGCTGGACGGAGTCAAGCGTGGGCTCCTGGGGCAGTGTGTCCTCAAGCACCTCGGTCGTCAGGTCCTCGACATCGGAGACAGCCTCAAGCAGCGGCTCCTCGATCTCGTCGCGCCGCTCATCGAGCTCCCATCCGTGCTGCCCACTGACCACCCGATTCATAACTCCTCCAAAGAGACACAGCGCGGCCCCTCCCGAGCGGGAGGAGCCGCGCCCTCGTTGAGCTCTGAGACAATCGCGCTCAACACACAAGGTTGAACGCTCAGATAATTCCTGTCGTCAGAGGGTGCGACACAGCAGACAAGCCTTCTCCATAGAAGGCTTCGGGAGCATTATACACCCGATAGCGCGTTTTGTCAACTACTTTTTGACCTGCCACAGGGCTGCGGCGA
>FLYN01000621.1_pt2 | contig 15074 bp, 14 predicted proteins | sample 1122621 | NCBI WGS metagenome assembly FLYN01 (sample SAMEA4346792, study PRJEB14843) | hot springs metagenome | biome: Terrestrial Biome; feature: Habitat; material: Sediment | place: India | collected 2012-06-12 | depth 1760 m
GGCTATTCTTCGCTTTGCTGCAAGATCACATAGAGCAATTCGAGCAGCACGTTCTTCACACTCTCCCGATCGGAGGCAACACAGGGCAACACTTTGATATGTGGCGGCAGCCGCAGCGCCAAACGCAACTCATCGGGCGACCAGGCGTTGGGCTTGTCCTGCTTGTTTGCTGCAACCACATACGGCGTGTCGCGATAGGAGACAAAGAAATCGATGATCCGGTTCGTCTCGCGGAACGTCTCCGGGCGCGTGCTATCCACCAGGATGACCAGGCCGAGCATGCCTTCCGAGAGGATCTCCCACATAAAGTCGAACCGTTTCTGGCCCGGCGTACCGAACAAATGCAGCACCAGATCGTCTGCCACAGCGATGCGACCGAAGTCCATCGCTACCGTCGTTTCCTTCTTAATCAGCCTGGTATCGTCGGTCGCCCGCCGTTCGGTGGAGACCACCTCGATCTCGCTGATCGATTTGATGAACTCGGTCTTACCCGCGTTCACTGCTCCGCTGATAACCATCTTTACCGTCTGCACACCGGCCCTCCGCTACGGTGTTGTGGCTTGTAGTTTGGCACGCTTCAGCCTTGGATGCCTCCAGGCCGGCCTAAGACCCCTCACCCCTGCGGGCTTCGATTCCCCAGGGTTCCGCGCCTGCTGACTGCCGGGCCCAATACAGCCTTGCAATCGGCGGGCACCGGCCGGCACCAACCAGCGCAGTATGGAAGCACGGCGACCCTGGCAAACAGGTTCGTCGCGCGATACTCATCGACACAACCGTGCATCGCCCAACCGCAGGAGCGCGGCACCGACCCGGCAGCTCACAGGCCACGGATACGCGTGATAATGCGCGAAACCAGGCTCTTCTTCACCTTGGGTGGCTCGACCGCCGGGCGTCCATTGGCCAGCACCGGCGCCACCGGCCTGGGCTTCTTCATCACCTCGACCAGGCCTGCCGTCAGGAAGCCATAGACGATTCGGCAGACATCGAACTCGCTAAGATTCGTCTTCTGCGCGATCTCGGCGAGCGTATCCTTGCCGTTGATGCGTGCAAAGACCCGCCACTCCTCGGGCGCCAGGTGGACCCCCTTGGCCTTCTCCCCCGGCTGCTCGACGAACTTGACCACCATATCGGTGCTGGGGATGCGGTCGCGGATGCGGCCCCACTCATCGATACGCCGCACCCCCTCCATGATCAGGTGCTCGACGGGCAACGGGTTGGGCATAATCGGGGCATCGGGATCAGGCCGCTGGCCTTGTTCGAAACGGAACTCGCCATCGGGCCAGCCGAACAGGCCATATACCGACTCCTCGATATGCTGTTGCAGAATCTGCTGAATCTCATCGCGCGAGACGTAATTGAGCTGCATCAAGATCTGGGTCATGCTGGCGCCGCCATCGCTGCGTTGCACCTGGAGCGCGTGCTGCACCTGCTGGGGCGTCAACTTGCCTTTCTTCAGCAGCAGCTCGGTGAGCGGCGCGTGCGCATCCTTGCGTGCTGCGGTGATCAGCTTCCCCTTGTCGAAATAGAGCGAAGCGGATTCGTCGGCGCGATGGAGGTGCAGGCACCCCGTCTTATAGCCTCGATCGACGAGGTAGAGGAAATCCGAGAGTCCAAAATCACGAAGGTTACCGACCAGCGCCATTGTACTCCTCCGCTCACGGGTGTGAGTGGGCACGCTCACGGGGCCCGATAGACGCGCCGTGGCACCCGGCGCGCTCAGACCAGCGCCTGTTGCGCTCCGATCTCAAGGACAACCTCGTCGGCGGCCAGCACTGGCACAAGCGCTGCGATAGCGACCGCGATCATGCCATCGTCGGGCTCGCGCGTGGTGAGCCGCTGGAGCGCCAGCGACGGCCCGACCAGGGTGCGTACCCAGGGGCGGTGGTAGTTTGCGGCCGCGAGGCGCAGCAACTCGTACGTAACCGCAGCGATCAGCGGGATCAACGGGATGTGGCTGAGCAGCCGCGCCCAGAACGGCAGATCGCGCACGAACAGGAAAGCAACAAAGCTCACGATGAAGACCACCAGCAAGAAACTGGTGCCGCAGCGCGGATGGATCAGCGTGAAGCTGCGGACAGAATCGACCGTGAGCGGGGCGCCGGCCTCGTAGGCATTGATCGCCTTATGCTCGGCACCGTGGTAGCCGAACACGCGCTGAATATCGGGCAGGCGACTGATAGCGACGAGATAGCCGATAAACAAGGCCAGGCGCATGCCACCCTGGATCAGCTCGCGCACCACCGGCGAGGCACCCCAGCGCTCGGCCAGGCCGGCCAGGAAAGCTGGGAGTAGAAAAAACAGGCCGATCGCGAACAGCAGCGAGACGCCGAGCATCGCTGTCGTCGCCCAGCGCGACGGCGGCTCCTCTTCCTCGCCGATCGCCACCGTCGCCGAAAAGTTCAGCGCCCGCATGCCGAGCACCAGCGCATCCCAGAGCATCAGGATACCGCGGAGGAACGGCAAAGTCTCCCACACACGGCGCCGCGCGACGTTCAACGGCTCGTGCCTGAACACGATCTGCCCGGAAGGGCTGCGAACGGCGACTGTGGCCTGGCGCAGCCCGCGCATCATCACCCCTTCAAGGACCGCCTGGCCGCCATAGGGGAAACGCTTGACACTCATGAATTGCACCTGTCTGGTCTCGTTCGCGCCAGGAGAGCACGACCAAGCGGCGGATCGGAAACCCACCGCCTGTATAATACCACGAGGATCGATCTACGACAATAGGGAACAGGTACCACCTGCAAGGGGGCCATAGGGGGCTTGGTGCCTAGCCTTTGTCCACCTCTTCCACTGCGCCACGGCGCGCCAGGAAGCGTGCCGCTGCGCGCACACCCGCTATCAGCCCGGCGACGCGGATCACTGGCGAGACCGCCTGTTCCGCGATATACACCGTCGTCGTGCTAACTGTCGCCGTTGTGTCCCTGACATTGTCGGTGATCGAGCGTGTGGTGTCGAGCAGCAGATCAACTTTAGCGCTGAGCATGTCGATCTTGGGGGCCACCGTATCGCGGGCCAGGCGCCGGATCATGCGCACGGCGTAAAGGATCGCCAGCAGCAGCGCGATCGTCAGAATCGCGGCGATCATCTGAAAGACGGCCAGGATCACGATAGCGATGTCGCGGGCGGCCACACGAAAATCGGGGAACAGCGCAGCAACGACGATAAAAGCGACCGTGACGATGCCCACAACGGCCAGGCCGATTCCGATCCACTTACCCAAGGTGGTACTCCTCTGTTTGCGGCGACGCGGCAGGGCGTGCCAGACACTCGGCTGCTGCACAGTGTTCTTCGAGCGTGGTGCGCGATTATATCACAACCGCAGCCGTGAGGCAACGATGAGCAAGATCCATGCCCCAAGCACAGTTTCGAGCACCGGTACACCGGCCGGCTGCGGCAGATCGATCGGCAGGCGCAAATCCAGCGCATAAACGATCAGGCAAGCGGCGAATGCGGCCAGCCAGAAGATCGGCAGCTGGAGCCAGCGCCGGCCCCACAACAGGTGCGCCAGCGCGGCGCTGGCAGTGGCGATCAGCAGGATCAGGAGGGCGGCCGGCGACATCATTCGTGCTCCTGACAATGGATCCAGCGCGGCTGGATGGCGGCGATCGGGCGATCGAAGAGCCCGAGTTGCTGGTCGAGCCGGAAGATCTGGTCGAAATCCTCGGGTGCGAACGCCTTGCGGAGCCGGCCGACATAGGAGGTGCGCAGCACCTGCAAGTAGTGCACCACATCGTAGTCGTGCTGGTCAGCGCGATGCAGCTGCCATGCATCGATCGAGCTGGCGGGTTCATTGGTTGGGTCTGCCGCCGCGCCTGGCTTGCCCAGCAGGTCATCGCTCGTGTCGGGGAGCAATACCGCTGCACCGTCCAGCGCGCGGTAGAAGCGGATGCGTTGGCCGACGCGCCATGTTGTGCGGCCAGCCGCCAGCAGCGCCTCGTACGGCGCTTCGCGCAACCGGTGGCGCACAGCCTGGTACTCCTCCGGCGTCTTCGACAGCCGGGCCTGCGTGGCCACCGCGGCGACTGGCAGCCGGCGCTCGCGCAACGCGGCCACGGTCTCCAGATAGGCCTGACGCAACCCGGCGATATCGCCGGTCAGCGTGCAGCGCAACGCCGCGCGCAGGAAGCGCTCGCCAAACGGCTCGGAACGACTGGAGCGCAGGGCCACCCCGCGCACAAGCAACTGGCCATCGTAGGTCAGGAGCGCATAGTTCTTCACCTCGTGGCTGAGCATCGCCTGGTAGCGCCCTTCGTACTCGAGGCGGATGCCTGCCGGCAACGTCGCTGCGACCGCCGCGACCAGCGCCCGCTCCTGGGCTTCGGTCCAGCCGAGGGGCGCGGCAAAGTAGACTCCGTCGGTATCGGCCTCCAGCAGCACCATTCCATGTTCGCGCAGCGCGGCCAGCACCTGGTCGAGAAGTGCGCGGCCGTGCCGGGTCACCGCATCGGCCGCCTGGCGATCGGCGAAGAGCGCCATCGCGCCCGCGCCCATGTAGCCATAGGCTGCGTTGATCAGTATTTTCATCGCCATTTGCAGGGCATCGTGCTGCTGTGCGGCCGGCGTGCCCGGTGGTGCAGCGCGCGCGCTGGCTTTGTGGTGCAGGCGTCGCTCGGTGAGGCGATCCACCAGGTACAACAACGCGCCCAGGCGATCGCAGGCAGGGCCGATCTGGAACACCCGCATGATCGAAGGGTACATGGACGCGATATCGGCCTTGACGATCTGGCGGGCCACACCAGCAGCGAACAGGTGGGCCGCGCCGCCGGCGTGGGGCCCGAGATCAGCAGTCGAATCGGTGCGGCGCGGGAGCGCCGCGCCGCAGCGTACATAGATGCGGACGAGCAACGGCTCCAGGATGCCCATGGCGGGCCCCGCCGAGGCCAGGCGCTCGTAGCGGCGCGGGGCCATCGCCGCAAGCGCGAACGGTGCCCCGAGCAACCGCTGCGACAGGCTATCGACCTCGGCAACATCGTCGAGCGCATAGCGCCGCACGGCGCCCGGGTCGCGCAGGTAGGTTGGGAACACATCGGAGCCGGCCAGATAGGTGCGCCCCGGCGCGGCCAGGCCGAAGTAGTGCGCGGCGGCTTTGAGGCCATGGCCCGGCATGGTGCGCGCGGCGAAGTCATATCGCCGCACAGCATCAAGCGTATCGATCAGCTCACGCCCTGCTACGCTATAACGGGACCGTTGCTGCCGTTGGAACGCCGTGGGATCCTCGTAGCGCTCCAATATCGGCGGCCCCTCGGGGCGACCCAACCGGAGCGGCACGCCCAGTCGGCGCGCGCGCGCGTGCAGGAAGGGCAGGTCGAACCCAAACAGGTTGTGGTTCTCGATGACATCCGGGTCGCGCTCGCGGATCAGGGCGCATAGGTCGGCGATCAGGCGCGCCTCGTCGGCAGGGGACGGTGCTTCGAGGACGGTGGCCAGGCCCCGTGTGTCGCGCACGGCGACCAGGAAGATGCGCCCGTGCTGCGGGCTGAGTGCGGTAGTCTCGAGGTCGAACTGCAGGCGATGGAGGTCGGCGTAGGCCAGGCCGCGAAAATAGACTCGCCCGGTCAGCATCAAATATTGCTCGACCGGGCCAACCCAATAGTAGTCGGCCTTCAGATCGTGCAGGCCGCTGACCGCGCGGCCCAGGCGGCGGGTAGCCCCGCGTAGGATCGCCTGTTCGAGCGCTCGCCCGTCGCGGGCGGAGACCAGGTAGCGATACGATGTGGGCGGGCCATCGAGCACCCGGTAGCTGAACGGCGCCTGTTCTGCGCCGGGCGCCGTCTCTGGCACGAGCGCCGCACCCAGGTGCGCGAGATCCTCGAGCGCAGCGGCGAACAGCCATGGGCGAAACCGCTGTTCCGTGCAAGTCACCCGCGCACCGGCGCGCTGCCAGACCAGGGCACGGCCATGGCGATCGGCCCAGACCGAGACGATCCCCGGAGTTGGGTCCCATCCGAACAACCAGGTATCGTCAGCGTGGGCGGCAGGCGGCATAGGCGGAACCTTTGGCCGTCGGTCCGATGGCATCACAGGCGATCGAGCAGCTTCATCAGCTTCTACAGGACCATAGCGCTACGATAGCTCTGCCGGCAGGAGCGTGCCTCGGGAATCGAATCGGCTGCCGGCAACCGCTATCTTACCGCAGAAGGGCCAGTGAGCGCAAAGGGGTTGCGGCTCGTCTGCGGCCGCAGCCGAAGGAGTGCACTGCCGATCGCCCACCGATCTCGCAGCGGCGGGCTCCGCAGAGAGCCAGAGTGTGGCACACCATCCGGCAACTCCACGCGCTGCTTTAACGTTAATTTATCAGACGGGAAGTGAAAAAAGCACCATCCAACACGTTTTCTCCAATACATCGGTACACATGCAGCATTGCACAAGCAGACGATGCACCCCGCTAACGAAGGAGCATCCGACATGGACCAGCACATCCAGTTCTGCCCGAACGACCTCTGCAGCAGCAGAGTCTGGACGATACAACGCCAGCCGGACTCGCCAGCGGTCTGGCTGATAGCGCGCGGCCCCAACGACCAGCCCTGGACGGTGGCGGCGGACGCGCCGATCTGTCCGCAGTGTGGCACCACCCTGTTGACCACGGAGGAATTCGAGGGCGGCATCGGCGAAAGCCTGGCGGTCGAAGAAGGGCCCTTGTTCGATTTCGCGCGCAGCATTCCGTGGGATGCACCGGCGCGCGGTCGAACACGATAAGCCCTACCAACGCCAACGAGCGGTTGTTTCACAGCGGCACGGTAGCGCCGGGCTGGTCGGCCAGGGGCAGCGCGGCGATCGCGGCGTGAATATCGGCGAGCGCCGGCGCGATCCGCAGATACACGTCGCGGTAGCAGCGCTCGTAGAACGCTGCCCGCCCAGCATCGGGCGCGACAACCCGCCCGGCGTGGTGCAGGCGGGCGAGCGCGTCCTCCTCGTCACGATAGACGCCGGCGCCGATGCCGGCCAGCAAGGCTGCGCCCAACGCCACGCTCTCGGCGGCCTCCAGCACGTGCAGCGGCCGATTGAGCACATCGGCCTTGATCTGCACCCACAGCGCCGTGCGCGCGCCGCCGCCGATCACCTTGACCGTCGTGGCACGGAGCTGCAACACTGCCTCGAAGGTCTCGAGGTAGCGCCGCCACTCGTAGGCCAGGCCCTCGTACACCGCGCGTCCCAGCGCCGCAGCGCCGGCACCCGCCGTGAGCCCGACGAATGCCCCGTGGTCGCCCGCCGCCAGCCGCGGTATGAAGAACACCCCCAGGCTGCCAGGCGGCACCTGGGCCGCCGTCGCTGCCATCCGCTCGTAGGCATCCCCACCGACGGGCTCCGGCCACGCCAGCAGCTTCGCAGCCCACTCCACCGCCGCACCCGAGGTGTGCACCCCACCCATGGCATAATATTTGTCGCGCGCCACGTGAGCGCCGAATGCACAGGCGGTCTGCGCCAGTCGCTCGTCAAGGCGTAGCGCCTCGAGCGGCAGAAACGCCGCCTCGGCAGTACCCATCGAATCGAGGCAGGTCCCGACCTGATTCACCCCTGCCGCGAACGCACCACAGACGTGGTCGTGCCCACCGCTGGCGACCGGTGTGCCCACCACCAGACCGGTGGCTGCCGCCGCGGCGGCATGCACCTCGCCGAGCCGAACCCCGCTGGGGACCAACTCCGGCAGCAGGTCGCGCCGGATGCCAGCCCACTCGACCAGCTCGTCTGACCAGCGGCGGTGCCGCAGGTCGAACAGCATCGTCCGCGAAGCGAGCGAATAGTCGGTCGTCTGGGCGCCGCAGAGCCGGAAGGCAATGTAGTCGGCAACGTTGAGCCAGCGCACTGCCGTTGCATAGGCCTCCGCCATGTGCTCGTGCAGCCACATCAGCTTATAAGCGCTATAGATCGGCTCGGGGTGGAGGCCGGTGATCACAAAGGACCGTGCCGCGCCGACCTGATCGAGCCACCAGCGCTGCTGCGGGATAGTCCGGCTATCGTACCAGGCGATGATCGGGCAGGTTGGATGGCCGGCGGCGTCGAGCAGTGCTCCGGCCTCGCCCATGCTGGCCACCGCCACGCCCTGGATGCGCCGCGGATCGACAGACGCGATCGCCTGGCGGATGGCGGCTGCGACTGCCTGCCAGAGCTCCTCGGGGTCGAACTCGGCCCAATTCGGGCGCGGGCGGCGCGTCGGAGTCGGCACACTGCCGGTGCCCAGCGGGCGCCCGTTGAGGCTGAACAGCAGCGCCTTGCAATTCGTAGTGCCAACGTCGATGCCGAGCAACAATGCGTCGTCCATGATTCCTCCCTCAGCAGGCAAGCCAGCGCCGAACGCGCGACTCTCGACGCCTGACCTCTTGCACTGAAAATGCACGGGGCTCGAGGAATTGCCGTGGTTGACATCTTCATCTGCAGCATCAGGAACCACAAAATCACCCCTCTAACCCGTAGCCCTTCATCCTTAACCCTCAATTGAACACCGGCCCGGAAGCTGGTACAATGCGCTCGCGCATAGATTGTACCGCATGAAAGGGAAGGGGCTATGACGACCATCGGCGCATCTCTCCCGATGATCGATGCACGCGAGCGCGTCACCGGGCAGATCGAATACGTCCTCGACATCGCCCTGCCAGGTATGCTTCATGCCCGGATTGTGCGCAGCCCATACCCGCACGCCCGTGTACTGAGTGTGGATGCCAGTGCCGCGCTCACCATCCCCGGCGTCGTCGCCGTGCTCACGCGCGACGACCTGATCGACAACCCGGCGATCGACCCGATCTACGGTACCCAGATCAAGGACCAGCCGATCGTCGCGCTCGACCGGGTGCGCTACATCGGCGATGCGGTTGCGGCGATCGCCGCCGAGGACGAGGATGCCGCTGCGGAAGCGGCGCTGTTGGTGGATGTGGCATACGAGGAGCTGCCGGCGGTCTTCGACCCGGTCGAAGCGATGCAGCCCGGCGCGCCGCTGATCCACGCGTTGCCTGCCGACTGGCTGGGGCGGGCGGCCTACTTCGGGATACGGCCGCTGCCCGGCACCAACTGCTGCCATCAGTTCGTGTTGCGCACCGGCGATGTCGCTGCTGGCTTTGCCCAGGCCGACGTGGAGATCGAGCGCACTTACACCTCGCCATCGGCTGCGCACTGCCCCATGGAGCCGCACGTCGCCGTCGCACAGTTCGCCGACGGCGGGTTGACCGTCTACACTGCTACGCAAACCCCCTTCAACGTGCGCGACGAGCTGGCAGCGATGTTTCATCTGCCACCCGAGCGCGTGCACGTCATCACCCGGACGCTGGGCGGCTCGTACGGCGCCAAGACCTTCCTGCGTGCCGAGCCGATCGCCGCCGCGCTGGCCTGGAAGACCGGCCGGCCGGTTCGGCTGGTGCTGGCGCATGACGAGAGCTTCCTGACGCTCAACCGGCACCCCGCGCAGGTGACGATCAAGCTGGGCGTGCGGCGCGATGGCATGATCACCGCCAAGCAGGTCCTTGCCTATTGGAACACGGGGGCCTACGCCGATTGCGGCCCCGGCGTGGCGCAGAAAGGCGGCTTCGGATCGGTTGGCCCCTATCGTATCCCTAACGTGCATGTCGACTCGTACTGTGTCTACACCAACACGCCACCCAACGGCGCGTTTCGCGGCTATGGGGTCACGCAGGTCGCGTGGGCCTCGGAGTGCGCGATGGACGAGGCGGCCGCCGCGATCGGCATGGACCCGCTGGCGTTCCGGCTCAAGAACTTGCTCCACGATGGCGACTGCTTCGCGACCGGCGAGGTGATGCACGATGTCCATTTCGCCGAGTGCCTCCAACAGGCGGCTGCCGCGATCGGATGGGGGAAAGTGCAGAGCCAGGGAGGCGAGGGAGAACCCGAAGCGCAGCGCTCAGCACTCAGAACACAAAACTCACAACTTAAACGCGGCAAAGGGCTCTGCGTGTTGCTCAAGGGGACGACGACGCCGAGCACCTCCGAGGCAGCGATCGAGGTGGACGCCGATGGAGACGTGATCTTGCATACCGCGACGATCGAGATGGGCCAGGGCGCGCGCACCGTGCTGGCCCAACTGGCCGCCGAGGTGCTCAAGCTGCCGTACGACGCCATTCAGGTTTTGCACCCGGATACCACCGTCACGCCGCGCGACAACCGCACTACGTCCAGCCGATCGACCTATATGATGGGCAACGCCGTCAGCCGGGCGGCGCTCGACCTGGTCGAGAAGCTCAAGGAACACGCCAGCCGCCTGCTCGAAGCCAGCATCGACGACCTGGTGATCGCCGATGGCAAGGTCTGCGTAGCCGGCGCGCCGGCGAGCTGCCTCGCGTTCGGCGAGATCGTCCGCCGCGCCGGGCTGGAGCGGCTATGCGGCACGGGAATGATGCGCAACGAAGGCGGGCTCGACCCGGATACCGGGCACGGAATCGCCTCGTCGCACTGGCACCAGGGCGCCGCGGCGGTCGAGGTGGCAGTGGATACCGAGACAGGGAAAGTCGAACTGACGCGCTGCCACGCCGTGATCTACGCCGGGCGGGTGGTCAATCGCCTGACAGCCGAACTGCAAAACGAGGGCAGCATGCTGATGGGCATCGGCAGCGCGCTGTTCGAGGCGATCGTGTTCGACCAGGGACAGGTCAGCAACCCAAACCTTTCGGATTACATGATCCCATCGATCCTTGACATGCCGGCCAGCATGACTCACACCCTGCTGGAGCGGCCCGGCGCCGACATCCACGGCGTGGGCGAGACGGCGCTGCCGGCCATCCCGGCTGCCGTCGGCAACGCCGTCGCTGCCGCGATCGGCGTGCGCATCCGCGACTTGCCGATCATGCCGGAGAAGGTGCTGCGTGCGCTGGCCGACCACGAAGCGAGCTGAGAGGGCAGCATGCAGCGTTCGATTCAGTTTTATCTCAACGGCGCGCCGCAGACACTCGACGTCCAGACCCACGAGACGGCGCTCGATGTGCTGCGGCGCAGATTGGGGCTACGCGGCGTACGAGCCACCTGCGGCATCGGCATCTGCGGCGCCTGCACGATCCTGGTGGACGGGCGGCCGATCAGTGGGTGCCTGTTGTTCGCCCCGCTGCTCGATGGCCGGTCGGTGACCACGATCGAAGGGTTGGAGCAGGACGGCGCGCTCGACCCCATCCAGGCCGCCTTCGTGGAGCGCATGGGGTTCCAGTGTAGCTACTGCACCCCGGGCATGATCCTGGCCACCAGGGCGCTGCTCGCCGAGCACCCCAACCCCACCGTCGAGCACATCAAGGAGTACCTGGCCGGCAACCTGTGCCGCTGTGGTAGTTATGTCAAGATCATCGAGGCAGTCCAGCTGGCGAGCGTGCTGATCGCTGCCGATCGGCGGTGATCGCGCAGGAGCGGATCGAGCGGCAGAACAGCTATGTTTACGGACAAAGCTATGCATGATTTGGAGGGCAAAGTCATCATCACCTGCGCGCTGACGGGCGGCATTCACGGGAAGGAGGCCAATCCCAACCTCCCCGAGCAACCCGACGAGATCGTGGAGCAGGGGATCGCGGCGTGGCGGGCGGGGGCAGCCATCCTCCACATCCACGCGCGCAAGCCGGACGGCAGCAACACCATGGACAAAGCGATCTATCGCGCGCTGCACGAACGACTCTGCGCCGAGACCGACGCGATCATTCAGCTGACCACCGGCGGCAGCCCGGTGCTGCCGGTGAACGAGCGGCTGAACACGGTTTTGCTCAATCCGGAGATGTGCTCCTTGAACATGGGGCTACTCAACTTCTTCATTCGCGGCGAGCAGGTGTTCTTCAGCAACCATCGCTCGGACATCGTGCGCTTCGCGCGCGAGATGCGGCGGCGTGGGGTCAAGCCCGAGCTGGAGGTCTATAACATTGCGATGCTCGAGGAAGTCGAATACTTGATCGGCACCGGCCTGCTTGAGCCGCCCTACCTGATCAACCTGGTGTTACACACCCCCACACAGGGTGGGCTACGCGGTACACCGCAGAACCTGGTCGAGCTGGTGCGGCGTCTGCCTCCCGATTCGATCTGCAACGTCAGCTCGATGGGCCGCACGCAGTTGCCGATCACCACGATCGCCATGGCGATGGGGCTGAACATTCGCGTCGGCATGGAGGACAACGTTTATTATCGGCGCGGCGAGCTGCTCAAGAACAACGCGCAACTGGTCGAACGGGCGGTGCGCATCGCGCGCGAGCTGCAGCTCGCGCCGGCCACGCCCGACGAGGCGCGCCGGGTGCTGCGGCTACGCGGGCGTGCGAAAGGCGCGCTGCCGCCCGCCCTGGTGGAACACGAGCGTCCGCTGGAGGCATGATATGGGGTGAACAGGCCGCCCTGCACCCTGGGTGGAGGCCCTGAACGACGATGGCAACGCACGATCCGGCGACAAGCGCGATCGTTGTGGCGGGCGGTTTGAGCCGCCGGATGGGCCAGGACAAGCGGCGCCTGCGCCTATGGGGGCCTGATGGTCCATCGTTGCTCGCGCACACTGTGAGCGTCGTCGCACGCTTGTGCGATGATGTCGTGGTAGTGCTCAACGACCCCGAGGACTGGCGCGACCTGCCGGTGCGGCTGGTGCCCGATGTCTACGCCGATGGCGGCGCGCTCGGCGGCATCTACGCCGGCCTGGCAGCGGCGGCCCATGGCTATGCGCTGGCGGTGGCCTGCGACATGCCGCTGCTCAACGTCGATCTGCTCGCCGCGATGCTGGCGCGCCCGCGCGATTACGATGTGCTGCTGCCGCGCTCGCCGCGACCCGGCGCGGCGCGCAACGCGCTTGACGTCGAGCCGCTCCATGCGATCTACAGCAAGGCATGCCTCGCACCGATGCGCGCGACCCTGGAGAGCGGTCGGCGTCAGATCGCCGCGTTCTTCCCGCAGGTACGCGTCGCCTATGTTGAGTTGGAGGAGATCCGCCGCTATGACCCTGCAGGCCGCTCGTTCTTCAACATCAACACCCCTGAGCAGTTGGCCGAGGTGGAGCGCTGGCTGAGCCGTGGCGCGCAGTAGCGGCGATCCATTTCGGGCCGACATGCGTGCTCTCATCCAGGCTTTAGCTTCTGCTCACCTGCATTTTATGTTGAGCGGCGACAATACAAGTGTAGTCGTTCAAAAAAGAATCCGAAGGCGGAGGGGCCCGGGAATGGCCTGCGGCCATCGCCTCCCCCTTCACTCACTTTCACCATTGCTTCGCAAGACTCCAGTACCGGGCTGGCAGGGCCGGGGCGCCCGGCTCCTCCAGGCTCCACCTCTGGTGTGACCATGGGCGATATCGGTTTCCCTGAGCTCCTGATCATCCTGGCGATCATCGTCGTCCTCTTCGGGCCCGATCGCGTGGCCCGGCTCGGCGCCGCGCTGGGGCAGGGTATCCGCGAGTTCCGCGCGAGCATGCGCGATGAGCCGGTGGACAGCACGTCACCCCCAACGCCTGCTCGATCGGACGCGCCTCCTGTTCAGACGAGCGATACACCTGAGCAATAGCGCGTAGCTGCACGCACACCGCTGCCCCCCAACAGCCACGGAACGGCATTCGCCGCAACGAGGGGTAGGATCCACGCCTGCTCTCGCTTCCTGCAAGCCGATAGGGCAGCGATGTCGCGATCGCGGCCGTCTGCGCCACGGCCACTAAACCATGCGGAAGCCGCTTCATCGCTATGGGAATTGCTGGAACCAGCGCAGACTCAGCATCCCACCCGCCAACAGGAGTACCGTTGCGAGCGCGCCGACCAGCGCAGTGATCTCGGTACGCTCCTCGACCCAGCTCACCTGGGCGCTCAGATCGCTATAGATCTGTTCGAGCTGGCCGGCCTCGGCAGCATAGAAGTACTGTCCACCCGTCTGCCGCGCGATCGCCTGCAGGGTGGCCTCGTCCAGTTCGACGCGTTGCTGGCCGTCCAGCAGCGGCGCGGCGCCGCGTTGGCCGATGCCGACCGTGTGGACCCGGATTTGTGCGCTGGCCGCCTGCGCTGCGGCCTCACGGGGCGCGATCCCGGTGGTGGATTGGCCATCGGAGAGCAGCACCACCACTGCCGGCAGCCGCTGGCCCTGCGCATCGACCGGCTGCCGGGCTAGATGGTCGAGCGCCTGCGCCAGCCCATCGCCGATCGCCGTGCCGCCGTCGGGCCGGAGCTCGTCGATCGCCCGCAGCGCCGCCGTGTGATCGCGCGTCAGTGGTACGTTGAGACTGCTCATCGTGCTAAAACTCACCACCCCCACCGACGTGTGGGGCGGGAGCGCGCGCACAAACGTGCGCGCCGCTTGCTTGGCGGCCTCCATCCGATTCGGCCGCAGATCGTTGGCCCGCATTGAACCGGAGACATCCATGACCAGCAGCACCGCCGACTGCGCCCGCGGCATGGCCAGGACGGCTACCGGACGGGCCAGGCTGAAGAGCAATGCGGTCAGGCCGAGCAGGTACAGCGCCGGCGGGATGTGGCGGCGCGCGCCTGGCGCGCGCCCAACGACCTCGCTGAGGAGTGCGAGGTTGGTGAAGCGTACTACATACCTGCGCCGCCGCCGCTGGGCGATCAGGTAGCCCAGCAGCAGGATGGGAATCAGCACCAGCCCGGCGAGGGCATAGGGCCATTCAAAGGTCATAGGTTTCCCCTCTCTAGCGTGCGCCACGCACTGCCCGGCGCAACCGACGCGTACGGAGAAAGTCGATCAGCGGCGGCAGGAGGTCCGCCGCGGTGCTCAACTCGCACTGGTCGATCCCGCTGCGAACGAGCTCGGCATGGAGCTGCGCGGCCTGGGTGGCGGCGGCCTGCCGATAGCGCTCGCGTACTCTCCGATCGCTGGTATTGACGATCAGTTGGTGTCCGGTTTCCGGATCTTCCAGGGTGATCAGTCCGACATCGGGCAGCTCACGCTCGCGCGGATCGTACAGCCGCACTGCGATCACCTCGTGTCGCTGCGCCAGCCGGCGCAGCGGGATCTGCCAGCCATCCGACACCAGGAAGTCTGAGACGATCAGGATCAGCGCACGGCGCCGGACCACCGCATCCGCCCGCACCAGTGCCGCTGCGAGATCGGTGGGCCCGCATTCTGCCTGGCGGGGCTGCTGGCGGATGCCCGCGAGCAGCCGAAGCAGATGGGTGCGCCCGGCGGCC
>FLYN01000432.1_pt1 | contig 15062 bp, 13 predicted proteins | sample 1122621 | NCBI WGS metagenome assembly FLYN01 (sample SAMEA4346792, study PRJEB14843) | hot springs metagenome | biome: Terrestrial Biome; feature: Habitat; material: Sediment | place: India | collected 2012-06-12 | depth 1760 m
CTGGGCCGGCATGAGCGGCGTATCCGGCGGCGCGGATGGCTCCAGCCCAGCCCCCGGCGCCGCTTCAGCCACCGCCACCGGCGGCGCGCCCTGGAGCGCGGGCGTCTCGCCCACCTGCACCAGCCCGGTCCGCACGGCGTAGAGGGTTGCTTCGGTACGCGACGCCACACCGATCTTGCCGAAGATATTCCGCAAGTGGACTTTGACGGTGTTGACGCTGATATTCAGCTGGTTCGCGATCTGCTGGTTCGTCGCGCCCCTGGCGACGAGGCGCAGGATCTCGCGCTCGCGCTCGCTGATCTGAGGGGGCTCGTCAGACATTGCTCGTTCGTGGTTGCTGGTATGATCTTGGTTTCGACCGACGTGCGCGCGCACCTGCACGCGTGGAGGTCACCCACCGGATCATATCATGGCTGCCGATGGACGGCAAGGATGGTGACGCCATCACGCGCATACACCGTCTCGAAGGCAGGATTCTCCGCGAAGGTCGCCGGCGTGAGCGGCCCGGTGCGCGGGCCGAGATAGATATGGGTGATGCCTGCCTGTTGGATCAGCCGGTAGAGTTGCTGCTCCTGGCCGGGCTGAAAGCCGGCGACCTGCCGGCTGAGCTCGCTGGTCTCGCGCACATAGTCGGGCGGCCCATAGATGTAGAGCACCGGCGGTGTGCTGGTCCAGCGGCCGGCCAGCGGCAGCAGCCACCAGCCGCCATCGACGCCGCGGTAGATGTTGAGCCAGGGGGTGGCATTGATCAGGAAGCGCGCGTCGGATGGCGTATGCTGCGCGACCCACGCGATCGCCTCAACGTCCGCCGGTGTCGCCAGCACGGTAACCGGGTTGATCACGCTGCGGCCGGACCACGCGCCCCAGAGCGCGATCAGCGCCAGGAGCAGGCCACCACCGTAGCGCCTGATGGTAGCGCGCTGCGCGATCGCCACCCTGTTCTCTATTCTTTGTGCTTTGTGCTCAACCCTCGATTCCCGGTGCCCGATCGTGAGCAGCCAGGAGCTCGCCATCCATGCGCCGCCGCCGACGAGCACGCCGATCGGGACAAACAGGCTGATTACGACCGAGTCGTTGGTGAGCAGCCAGAGATAGGGGATGCGTGCCGCCAATGGGCCCGAGAGCAGCAGCGCAGCGCCGCCGAGCACGGCCAAAACCCGGCGCTGCTGCAGCCCCCACAGCGCAAGCGATGCGCCGGCAGCCGACAGCAGATAGCCGGCCAGCCAGGGATTGGCCAGCACCACCAGTGCGGCGACCCACCCGACCAGCTCGACGGCAGCGCGCGCGCACCGCCGCAGCCCCCACAGCGCGCTGGCCAGTGCCAGCCCCAGCAGCCAACGGTTGTTGCCCGCCCAAAGCAAGCCTTCGTTCAGCGCATTGTAATCGCCGCCGCCGGCCAGATCCAGCCTCCGCTCAAGCGCTGGGGCCAGCCAGCGGGTCGCCAGGAGCGCCAGCCAGGGCGCGGCAAGGCCGAGCGCCAGCACAACAGGCAGCGCCAGGTGCCGGGCACGTGGGCATAGGTGCGACCGGGGCTGCCCCACCGCCCAGACGGCGGCGGCGCTGACCATAAAGCCAAGCGCAAAGCAAAGCACGCGGGCGTGGATCAGGCTCAGGCCGGCCAGCATGAGGGCTGTGCAGAGCACCCGGCGGTACGATGGTGTGCGCAGCCCGGCGTGCCACACGATCGCCAGCGGCGGCAGCACCAGCAGCCCGGTGAGCTGCGTATAGCGGCCCCAGCTCACATAATAGGCCGGCATGATCGAGATCAGCCCGACCACGATGCCGGCCACGAGGCCCGCCAGCGGGCGCCGCCAGAGATAAGCCGCCAGCGCCGCGACCGTGAGGATGTGTAGCGCGTTGAGGACCTGGCCAACCCACAGCATCGCCTGCCCGAGCGGCAGGCCGGTCAACTGAAGGATGGCCGCGACGAAGACGTGGTACCCCCAATGGTAGGTGAGCTGGTCGACCGGGAGATAGGGGCGCAGCGAGTAGGGCGCCTGTCCCTGCTCGGCAGCGACGCGGATCAGCAAGGCGTGATGTATCGAATCGACCCAGGCAGGCAGCGCCAGCCCTGCGATCTGGAGGAACCGAGCCCACAGGGCAAGCGCCAGGACTGCCAGGAGCGCGAGCCACCACCAGCCGCTCGGTGCTGCGCCGACCTGGCGGTCGGTCGGCGGGGTGCGCCACAGGCTCGCCACGATGGCCAGGCCACACGCCATCGTCAGCAGCCCCAGGGCCAGAGGAGTCAGCGCCAGGCCGACCGCCGTGGCCCATTCATAGAGCAACGCGACCAGGCTGAGGCTCAAGCCCAGCCAGAGCGCCGGGCGCACGAAGGCGGTTGTGGGCAGCGGCACAGCGAGGGCACGCACGGCCAGATAGCCCGGCCCGAACAGCAGTAGCGGCAGCACGACCAGCAGGCGCCCGGTTGGGCCGGCCAGCCAGGCCACCGCCGCGCAGCACAACCCTGCCGCCAGCAGCGGACGCGGCCAAAACAAGCGCGTGCGAGCGATCGAGCGGGTCGAACCGGCGGAGCGAGGGGAGCACGCAGAAGGGAGATCGTTCACGTACGGTAGGTGGGCGGGGCTCCGTTCCCGTCGGCATGGTCGGCAGGCGGATGGCTGGGCGGCGTGTGCTCCTGGATCGGGATGCCGGCGATCAGGCGCTCGAAGAACCCCGTCGCCGCAGGAGGTGCGACCGGGCGAGGTTGCAACGGCGAGGGGCGCGGCGGTTTGATCGTGATCAGGCCCTGGTCGAGCAGGCTGACCAGCGCGACGCAGACATCGATCGGCGCCAGGCCCAGCTCCTGGGCGATGGCAGCGACGTTGCGTTGCCCATCGACAGCCGAAAGCACCGGCCAGACACCCTCGCCGATGTGCACCTGCTCGGTGCCGGCAATGCTACACAGCGCCGGCACCCAGCTCAGGCTGGGGATGCGCGGGCGCACACGCAGCCAGATGTCGGCCTCGTGCGCGGCGCGCTCGATCAGATCCCATGGATCCAGCCAGAGCGTCTTCGCCTCACAGGCCACGCCAGCTACAAAGCGAAAGGGAGCGTCGTGCTCCTGGAACATTGCACAGACTGCATCGAAGCCCGCCCACTCACCAGCCTCGGCGTGATACGGGAGCCCATCGTGGAAGAAGAGTTGCCCGACTTCATCGCCGAGGCGTACTTCTAGCACGCCGGTGACGGAACTGTAGACGATCATCTCGATCAGCTCGCGCAAATGAAATTGATCCAGACTGCCCTCAAGCTGCACGCTGATAGCTCCTCATTACACATTCGTGATCATCGTACCATAGGTCCGCTATCCGGGCAACAGGAATCTGGTCCCCCCAGCAGATGGCTCCTGGCCAGTCGGGTTCACGGCGCCCCCTGGCGGCACCGACATCGGGGTCGCTCCATCGCGCAGAACGGCGACAGCACCCAGCCCACCGGATACCAGGAAATCCGCCGAAAGTCCTATTGACGCAGCTGGGTCTCCGGCATATAGTATCCAGAATACATTTTCTCGTCTTTCAGATCGGAGCGATGCGCCTTCTGATCTTTCATTATCGGCCAACTGAATTCCCGGCAATCGTTGCCGTGGCCCGCTGTGCTCTTGCGCGCAGCGGGCTTTTTGTTCGGGCGCCACGCCTGGGATCGCCCGCGCCGGGCATGGAACAGGGGGCGCTTGCCGGGCCAACCAGTATCGGTATTCTTGCACCACGCCGGCTGATACCTGTGTGTGAACGACGATATCCGGTGAACAACTCCTACAGGAGGACTTCATGACCATCGACTGGGACACCAAATACGCACGCGAAGGCTTGACGTTCGACGATGTCTTGCTGGTGCCGGCCGAATCGCAGGTGGTGCCCGGTGCCACAGACGTCAGCACGCAGCTCACCCGCGGCATTCGCATGAACATCCCGATCACCAGCGCAGCGATGGACACGGTGACGGAGCACCGGCTGGCGATCGCACTGGCGCGCGAGGGCGGGATCGGCATCATCCACAAGAACCTCTCGATCGCCGAGCAGGCCGAAATGGTGCGCAAAGTCAAGCGCTCGGAGAGCGGCATGATCACCGACCCGATCACCATGGGACCCGACAAGACGGTCGGTGATGCGCTCGATCTGATGGCCGAGTATCGGATCTCGGGCATCCCGATCACCACACCCGAAGGCGACTTGGTGGGCATCCTGACCAACCGCGACCTGCGCTTCGAGACCGATCGCAGCCGCCCGATTCGCGAGTTAATGACCACCCAGAACCTGATCACGGTGCCCGAGGGCACGACGCTGGAGCAGGCCAAGGAGATCCTGCATCGGCACCGGATCGAGAAGCTGCTGGTGGTGGACAGGCGCGGCAAGCTGGCGGGGATGATCACCGTCAAGGACATCATGAAGCAGATCGAGCACCCCAACGCCTGCAAGGACGAGCACGGCCGATTGCGGGTCGGCGCGGCGATCGGTGCTGCGGGCGACTACCTGGAGCGCGCTGCGGCGCTGGTGCGCGTGGGGGTGGACGTATTGGTCATCGACACGGCGCACGGTCATTCGCAGGGCGTGCTCGATGCGGTGGTGCGCGTTCGCGAAAGCTTTCCCGACGTCCAACTCGTCGCCGGCAATGTCTCGACCGCGGCTGCGACGATCGCGCTGATCGAACGGGGAGTGGATGCGGTCAAGGTTGGGCAGGGGCCTGGAAGCATCTGCACCACCCGTGTCGTCACCGGCGCCGGCATGCCGCAAATCACGGCGATCACCGACTGCGCACGGGTGGCCGAGCGGCTCGGCGTGCCGATCATCGCCGACGGCGGGATCAAATACAGTGGCGATATCACCAAGGCACTGGCGGCCGGCGCGCACAGCGTGATGATCGGGTCACTGTTCGCTGGCACCGAAGAAAGCCCCGGCGAGACGATCCTGTACGAGGGGCGCAGCTACAAGAGCTACCGCGGCATGGGGTCGATCGGGGCGATGCAGCGCGGCAGCGGTGACCGCTACTTCCAGGGCGTGGGCGAGGGCAAGAAGCTGGTGGCTGAAGGGATCGAGGGGATGGTGCCGTACAAAGGCCCGCTCAGCGACACGATCTACCAGTTGATCGGCGGGCTACGGGCCGGGATGGGCTACGTCGGCGCGAAGGATATCGAGGCGCTGCGGCGCGACGCGCGCTTCATCCGAATCTCGGTGGCCGGGCTGGTCGAGAGCCACCCCCACGACGTGCTGATCACCAAGGAGGCGCCGAACTACGAGCGACGTTAGCTCGCGTGGTCCAAACCAGGCCTGTTCAACCCCGAGGACATACCCACCGTCGATCCCGCGAGGGGCACTGGCCTTCCGGGCAGGTTGCGCGCGCCGATGCGATGCGGAAGGATTCCGCCACTGGGGAACGCCAGCTGCTCACCCTGGGCCACATCGTCGTGGTGCGCATCCGGTTCAAGCGCTCTGGTTCTCCCGCCTGCGCTGAGCAGCCCACCACTTTAAGGCCGACGCGCGCCAGCGGCATGGCCTGCGCGTCAACAACACACTCAGCGCTGGCACCACCCCCGGGGACAGAACTATGCCCCTATCAAGGGGCAGGCATGGAATCTCCTGAAGAGCTTGTTATCACGCCTTTTGGCGTTCGGTGCACGGTGGTGTGCGTTCTCGTTACGCGGGAACGCTGCGCCCCGACCGGTGTTCCCGCCTTGGGCAGGGGCCAGTGGCGAGATCGAGCTTTAGCTCAGCGCTTTCTTCACGAGGGCGCTGATCTTTTCCTCTTCGGCGGCGGTCAACTCCGTCAGCGCGAAGGACGTCGGCCACATGGCGCCATCGTCGAGCATCGCGGCGTCGGTGAAACCGAGCGTCGCGTATCTCGAGTTGAACTTCGACGCGCCCTGGAAGAAGCAGACGACCTTGCCGTCTCTGGCATACGCGGGCATCCCATACCAGGTTTTCGGCGCGAGGGCGGGCGCGCTGGCGGCGATGATCGCATGGATCCGCGTGGCCATGGTGCGATCCGGTTCTGGCATCTCGGCGATCTTCGCCAGCACATCTCTTTCCCCTTCCGCCCTGTTCTTGTTCGCGTGCGCTTCCGCCTTCAGCTCTTTGGCGCGTTCCTTCATCGCGGCGCGTTCCGTGTCCGTGAATCCCTTGGACTGCTCGTCGATCGCGGTGGTGCGCTTACTCTGGTTCATGCGGGTCTCCTTCCCTAATTAATGACCGACCTTCCGCGGTGGCGTCCCCACACCTCCCTGCCCCGCTCCCCACTGGGGAGGGGAGCACCGCGCTGCCCGCGGGACTCCGGTAAATAGCAAGCGTTCCGCGGTCGCCCTGGCAGCGTCGGGCTGAGCGAGGCCACGCACGTGGCCTGCCTCCCCGAGCCAGCCCCGGCAGGGGCCAGGGGGCGCGCCACCGCGGAACGCGTGTAGATGAATGTGCTACAAGAGATCCCGGCGGGGATTGTAGCATGTATGTTCCAAAATGTCAACGGTCTTGCTACCAATTGCCAGGCGCCCAACTGCAAGAAATCTAGCGGTTCTCGGTTCTCCATTCTGTTTTCGTCCTTGCCGCCAACCGCTAGCTCATGCCTCGCTGAGTGCCCCTTCCATCCACGAAAAGTGCTCCATCCGGCAGACCACCTCAAAGCTAGATGCGGAAGCCCATATCCGAGGGCTGCAACATCCCGATGCGGTAAGCCCATGCGGCGCGCTTCGAGCAGGCGGGCGAGCGTGATGGCTGCGCCGATGCCCTGGCCGCGCGCTTCGGGCAGCGTCGCCACAAATATGATACCGCCGTCGCTATCGTAAAGCCGGGCGGCGTGTTCACGTTGGTATTGAGGCGCGCCAGATCCACCACCATGCCGGGCGTGTGATCATCGTAGCGAAAGCCATGCGACAGCAGATCGCCTTCCCAATTGGCTCGGGTCAGCGTTGGTGCAAACCATCAGGTAAAGCTCGTCGCAGAGCGCGCCTTGAAAAAGGCGATGGTTGCCTGGATGCCCTCACGATCATCCGCGGTCGCCGGCCGCGAACCGAGCACACCGTTGAACCACGGATGCGGCGCGTGTGTCCCAGCGCGTCAGCCCACCCGCATCCAGCAATTCCCTCGGTTTGGCGCGACGCAGGTAACGGATGAATTCCTACAGGTTGAACTTGACGGCGTTGACAAGCGCAGATGGTGCGAGGGCGGTGCAGATACGAATGGCCAGGGGGCTATTCCTTGTGAATGCCGAGCGATGACCTGTGTGCAGCGACCATCGCTCGGCCACGTTGGTCAGGCCGGCGTTGGCCGAGTCAGCGGCCGCGATTGCGACCAGATCACCAACCCGCTCGTGATGCAGGCCAGTCCCAGCATCAGACCGCTGACGAGCAGCACCGGGTAGGGCAGCGGTGGAACCAGCGCCACCGGCGCGGCGAGGATCAACCCAAGGCCGCTCCACCTGGGCAAAGTGCCGGAGCGCAGGATAGCAATGCCGAATACGATCGCCCCCACCATGAAAGCCAGCCCAATGACCACTAAAAACAATCCAAGCGGTCCGCCGAACAATGGTCCGGCAGGATCGAGCAAGGCCCTGGCGGCGGGATCGGCGGCGAGCACCGGCACGACAAAGGCTTCCAGCGCAAATACAAAGATGAAGAGCGCTGTGCTGCCGAACGTCAACAGGTAGCCGATCAAGGCGAGCGCGCCGCCCGTGCGCTCGTAGATGCCTGCTAATCCGAGCAGCGTCGGAACTGCGCCGATCAGGAGCAGGCTATGTGCCAGTATCCAGCGCCCCGTCAGCACGACACCGGGAGCGCCAGCATCGTTCGGATGGAGCAGCAGGGCGAGGCCCATGAGCATCCCACCGATGATGAGGGCCAGCCCGCGCCAGCGCGAATTGGTGTTCATGGCGTTGCTCCTCTGCCGTTCAGCGTTGCTCCAGCGCCTGCATATTGCGCTCGATGACGGCCATCGTCTTGGCCAGTTCGTGGGTCGGGCTGAACTCGACGTACGTGACGCCTGCCTCCAAGAGGGGCGTATGACCCGGCGGCGCGTAGTAGGCATCGCCCGCTTCGTAGACTTCTTCGCGATCCTTGAAGCGGTAGCGCAGGCGGCCCGTGATCACATAGCCCCAGTGCGGGCACTGGCAGCGATCATCGGGCAGGCCCCGGAAGAACGGCGCCGGATCAACGGTCGCGTTGAACTGGCCGAATTCGACCGTCTGATCACCCCATTCCACCTGCCAGATGTGGCCCTCGGGGATGGCGAGCGCCACCGGCAAATCCTTCATCGACCCATGCATTGTCCACCTCCCTAGATGCGATTGAGATGTTCGATTCCGCATCGAACTGCCTGTAGTGTACGCCGCATGGCGCGATCACACATCGGAAGAAATTCCCGATTTTTTGATTGGACTTGCAGAGGAAAAAGAAGGATCGGGAAGACTTCACCGTACGTTGCGGGCGGAACGTCAAACCAACCCCTGCCGCACGGCGAAGGCCGCCGCCGTGGCGCGCTTGTCCACCCCAAGCTTGTGGAAGATCATCGTGCCATGATTGGCGATGGTCTTGTCGCTCAGGGCCAACTGCTCGGCGATCTCGGGGGTGCTCTTGCCCGCCGCGATCAGCCTCAGTACGTCCACTTCGCGGCGGCTGAGCCCGGCGGGCGTGGGCGGGGCCGGCCTTGCGCCCGGCTGGCGTGGCAGGTTGCGCAGCCGTTCACGGACTCGCGCTGTTTGGGCTGCGTTGCGCTCCCGGCGGGGAGTGGGGCACAGCACACCGACTGCGGAAATCCTGTAAACTGGGGGGAGTGTGCTGGGCTGCCGGCCAACGGCCTGCGGTTCGCGGCGCGGGTGAAACGCAGCGAAGCAGCGGCAGGTGCAGGCGATCTAACGAGAATCGCACGAATCACCTCGGCCAGCGGGCGACAGACACGTTCGAAGGGGTTGAGGCAGTGGTATCAGCAACGTGCTATGCTTACGCTGCTTTACGGGGAGCAGGTGCTCGTTCTGACGGGCGCAGGCATTTCAGGGCACGGAGATCGCGCGCGCGCCACGCCTCGCGAAAGGCCTCGAAGGAACAGCGCACAAACCCGCGCGCCTCGTAGCGTGCGGCGTTCTGCTCGAGCTCGACGGCGGCGATCTCGATCAATTCGTTGCCGTCTGGCCCGATCATCTGACGCTGAAGAAAGATCATCGTCCAACCTCACTGCCTGTTTTCCGCCCTCCAGATCGCCTCCACAATACTGCATGGTTGTTAACGGCCTGTTACCCGGCCGGGTTCGTTCATCTGGGCAGCGCTCGGAACAGGCACCCCGCCATCTATTCCCTTGTGTGATTAAGTAAACGTATCCCCAGGCATCGTTTTACGATGGGCCCTCAGACGCGGACATGCCGGGGCACAGCGCTGCTTCCATCCGCACCCTGCATATGGTATACTCCCGCCTGACCGCTCGACAGATCGCGATCGGGTATATCCGGGAGTGCATACATGCGACGAACTGGTCTCAGTGTTATCTGTGCGATTTTGATCCTCTGCGCGTGCGGTGGCCAGCCAGGCCTCGCACCGGCGAACGCGCCCACTACCACGCTGGCCGCGCCCACCACCGAGGCGCAGCTCGATATACCGGCCCTGAGCGATGACCACGCGCCGGTGCCAACGCCGACGCCTCGCGCCGGCACAGCCGCCAGCGCTCCGTTACCGACCGAGGCTACCGCACAGCGGACCGCGCTGCCAACCGCCGTTGCTACGGCCGCTGCGTCGCCCACGCCGCCTCCTCCGCTGCCGACCGCTGTGGCAGCGAGCGAGCCGGTGCGGCTGGTGATCCCGGCTATCGACCTGGACCGCCCGCTCATCCCGGTCGGCCTCGACGAGAACCGGGTGCCGGTGGTGCCGAAACACGATGTCGGCTGGTACAATCTGAGCGCTGGGCCAGGGCAGGGCGAGAACATCGTGCTCTGGGGCCACGTGCTGCGCTTCAAGAGCGCGCCGCAGATCCCGGCCCCATTCGCGCGGCTCAAAGAGCTCAAGCCCGGCGCCGAGGTGGCGCTCTACGATCAGGCCGGCAATGCGCACACCTATGTCGTTACCCAGCAGGTCTGGGCCACCCCTGACCAGGTCGAGTACATCCTGCCCCAGGGCCAGGAGCGCGTGACGATGGTCTCATGCATCGGGGATAAAGTGATCGTCGAGGGCACGGTCGAGATGACCCATCGCCTGATCACGATCGCCGAGCCGGTGCGGTAGACCGCGAGACGGGAGAGGGGAGACGGGAGACGGGAGAGGGGAGACGGGAGACGGGAGGCGGGAGACAGGAGACGGGAGGCGGGAGACGGGAAACGTGAGACGGGAGACGTGAAACGCGAGACGGGAGACGGGAAACGTGAAACGTGAAACGTGAAACGTGAAACGGGAGACAGGAGACGTGAAACGTGAAACGTGAAACGTGAGACGGGAGACGTGAAACGCGAGACGGGAGACGGGAGACGTGAAACGTGAAACGTGAGACGTGAGACGGGAGACGGGAGACGGGAGACGGGAGACAGGGTGGGGGTGAAGCTGGCACGCTGGCACACTGGCACGCTGGCACACTGGCACGCTAGCACGCTGGCACGCTGACACGCTGACAATGAGAAACCCACTAACACATTAACACGCCAATCACTAACATAGTGACCCCTCGCCCCTTTTCGGCTATCGGCTATCGGCTATCGACGACCGAGTTCGCCGTGTTGCCAGCGGATATTCCCACGCAGCAAAAGATTCGAGGATCGCAGCTTGTAGGCCAGATCCTGGGCCAGGTTGCGGATGACGCAGTAGCCAATGCGGGGGTTCGATTCGCATAGCGTGCGGAAATCGGGCTCGCGGATCACGATCAGCGTGGTCGGCTCGGCGGCGACAACTGTTGCCGACCGCGATGCGCTGTCGAGCAAGATCAGCTCGCCGAAGCATTGCCCTTTGTAGAGCATATTGATCGTTGCGGGGGCGACCGTCCCATCCGGGGCACGCGTGTTGATCATCACCCGGACGCTGCCTTCGTGGATGATGTACAGCTCGTCGCCTTCATCGCCTTCCTTGAAGATCGGTTTGCCAGCCGGCACACGCACCGCCTTGCATAGGTCAGCCACCTGCAGAAGCTCCTCGTCGGACAACCCGGCAAAGATCTCCACCCGGCGCAGATTGTCGATCACTCGTGTGCTCATGCGCGCCCCCTCCCACGCTCGTCGGTCGGATCCCCAGTATAGCATACTCTGTGGCAGCCCCCATCGCACCGCGCTTAGCCAAAAATATTTACACCTCCTTGCTCCTTGACAACGATCGCCAATGGTGTTATAATGCGAACGAATGTTCTATACCTGGAACTTTTTACTGCACCAGAACGCCATACAAGGAGCCGGAGCAGAGCAATGAGGTGGAGCAATGACCAATCGTGAGATAGCAGCAGTGCTGTTCAACATATCTACGATCCTGGCCGCCCGGCATGGCAACCCCTACCGCATCCGCGCCTATCGTCGAGCCGCGCGCAACCTGTTGCGATTACGCGAGCCGATCGCCGATCGCATCGCTGCCGGCAAGCCGTTGGGCATCCCGCGGCTGGGCAAGAGCCTGACCAGGAAGATCAGCACCCTGGCGACCGAGGGCCGGTTGCCGTTCTATGAGCAGCTGTGCGCCGAGTTGCCGCCGGAGCAACAGGCGCTGCTGAAGGTCCCCGGCCTGGGACCGACGATCGCTGCCCGCATCCAGCGCGACCTGGGGGCGACCGATGCCGACAGTTTGCGCCGCGCCGCTGCGACCGGCCGGCTCCAGAAGGTCTGGGGCATCGGCCCGAAGCGCACCGCTGCCATCCTCGCCACGCTGGGCCACCCGGCAGCGCCTGTTCGCCAGGCGCGCCTGGAGCTTTGACCTGGGGCCAGGCCAATCGTTCGAGCGAGTCGGCCTGTCAGCTGGAAGGAGTTCCGCAGGCGCTTTTCTGCCGCACGGGCGTGATGCATGGGTTTACAATCCGGCCGCGGAGGCGGCCGTGGTGGCTGGAGCCGAGGGATTTCGCCCGCCGGCGGCCCAGTTGGGCGTGCGCACACGCCATGCCAAGCCGACTGTCGGGCGGCTGAAGCAGGCTCAGCGCGCCCACGCCCACCGCCGTGCGATCAAGCACCCGCCGCACACTCTGCCGCACTGGCGGCGACAACACCGCCCCGATCTCCGCTACTGCGTCAATCCCGTCATGGAGCCTTGGTGTCAGGGGAGCCAGGAATGACAGTGCGCCAACACGAGCTGGAAGAGCTATTTACTGAGCTTGAGGAGGCCGAGGATGGACTACTTGATGCGACGCTGGACGACGAACGGCCGGCGGAGCCGCTGCTCCCTGCTGTCGATGAAGCCGAGCTGGCCGGCGATTTTCGCACCCGGCTGGCGCTTACGCCGCGCCCCTATCAGGACGATGCGCTGGCGGCCTGGCTCGCAGCCGGTGGGCGTGGCGTCGTGGTTTTGCCGACCGGCGCGGGCAAGACCATCCTCGCGCTGATGGCGATCGCACGCCTGGGCCTGCGCACGCTGGTGGTCGTGCCGACGATCGAGCTGCTGTACCAATGGCGCAACGCGGTGGTCGAGCGCCTCGGCGTCCCAAAGAGCAAAGTCGGCGTGGTTGGCGATGGGCGGCGCGAGCTGCGGCCAGTCACGATCATCACCTATGCCTCGGCCTCCATGCCCGATGCGCCGATCAGTGGAGTCGGCCTGCTGATCTGTGACGAAGCACACCACCTGCCCTCACCCTCCTACAGCACCATCCCGGCCCGCTGCGGGGCGCCCTACCGTCTTGGCATCACTGCGACTCCCGAGCGCAGCGACGGCGCCGATGCCGCACTCGATCGCCTGCTCGGGCCGGTGGTTTACCAGCGCACGCCGGGCGAGCTTTCGTCCGAGGGGCATCTGGCGAGCTTTCGCGAGCAAAGGATTTATGTTGATCTGCAGCCAGAGGAGGCGCTGCGCTACGCGGCGTTGATGACCGAGTGGAAGTGGTTCATCGCGCGCAATCGCGGGCTGCTGGCGCGCGGCGGCGATTTCTTCGGCGAGCTGATCCGCCGTAGCGGCAGCGACCCGGCCGCACGTCAGGCGCTACGTGCTCACCACCAGGCGCGCATGATCGCGCTCAACGCCGAGGCCAAGCTGGGTGAGGTGGCCCGGCTGCTGGCGCAACATCGTGTCGACAAGGTGCTGGTCTTCTCGGAATACACCGTGTTGGTGGACCGCATCAGCCAGGCGCTGGCGCTGCCCGCGATCACCTACCGAACCGCGCCGGACGAGCGCAAGGCGATTTTACAGGCGTTCCGCAACGGGGCCTATTCCAAGCTCGTCGCCGGGCGGGTACTCAACGAGGGCGTCGACGTGCCCGACGCCAACGTGGCGATCGTGGTCAGTGGCAACAGCACGCCGCGCGAACACATCCAGCGTCTGGGCCGGATCATCCGCCCCAAGCAGTCGGAGGCGGTGCTCTACGAGCTGGTCACCCGCTACACCAGCGAGGTCGGCGCGGCTCGCAAGCGACGGAACGTAAAACGTAAAGCATAAAACGACCCTGCATGCTCATCTCGCCTTCAACGGGCTGTGTGTTCCATTTTCCAACCTTACGTTTTACGCTTTCCGCTCAGAGGCTACGATAATGGCGTTCAAAACGACGGATTTCAAAAAGACAACCCGTGTCTCCAACGGCGAGCGGCTGCTCTACCCCTATCAGATCCGCGACGACCGCTACACCGCAGCGATCGGCTACGCGATCGCCTATTACGAGCGAATGGTTGGGCGGCGGCGCGCCGAGTTCGAGGCCGAGACGCTGCTGGAATTCTTCGGCGATGCCCGGCTGGCGCGCGGCCTGGTAGCCTGCCTCTCCCGCACCTACGTCTGGCGCGCGCAGACTTTCGCCGAGGCGCTCGGCGAACCGACCGCGCACGCACTGCGGCGCGTCGGGCTGGAACGCCCCGCGGCGCTGCGCGCGAAGCTCTACGGCCTGGCCAACGGTCGCTACGGTGGGGTGATCCTGCCGCACGAGCGCCAGGAGGCGCTGGCATATCTCTGCTCCAGGATCGGCGCCGAGCTGGAAGCGCAAATCGCGCAGCAAGAACCGCATCGAGAGACCAGGAGACGGGGAGACAGGGAGACAGGCGGTGGACAATCGACCATCCGCAATCCGCAATCTGCGATCTACCCTATCCTGACGCCGGAGCAGTTCGAGCAGGCGTTGACGCTCGACGCGGAACCGCAGCACGTGCTGGTCAAGGTTGGCCCGACGCCCGAGCCGCACGAGATCATCGCCCGCTACAATTACCACTCGCTCGAGACCGCGCTGTGCCACGCCGGGCAGTTGCAGCTGCGCCTGGGCGGCCCGGTCTGGGGCATCCTGCGCAGCGTGCACAACCTGGCACGGCGCTACCAATTGCGCTACGAGGTCAGCCAGGCCCCGCGCACGCTGTTCGACGACCAGCTTGCGATCACGTTCCACGGCGGGCGCGACGCGCTGGGGCGTTGGACGCGCACCGGTCGGCGGCTGGTTCGTGCCCTGCTGCGGCTGATCGCTGCCCACCCCGACAGCCTGGTAGCCGGCGAGGCGTTGGTACATCTGCGCGGCCAGACCACAACGCTGCGGTTGGACGAGCGGGCGCTCCTGGTGCTGGGCGTGGCAGCCAGCCAGGAGCCGGAGCCAAGCGAGCCCTGGGAGCACGACCTGGCCGAAGCGTTCCGGCGCGCCTGGAGCCGTGCCTTCGTGGGTGGGCGGACGGCGGGCTGGCGGCTGCGGCGCGACCCCGAGCCGCTGATCGGCGCGGGCGTGATCGTGGTGCCCGACTTCGCGCTTGTTCGCGGGCGCGAACGGCTGGCGCTCTGCCTGGCCAGTGGCCGCGCCACCGCTGAGGCGCTCATGCGCGACCTGGCGCGCCTCGGCGGGCACACCCAGGCGCTTGCCGTCGTCCCTGCCTACGCTGCCGAGGCGCTCCCCATCTGCCCGGTACCGATCGCGGCCTACAGCGACCAGCCGGCCGAGGCGATCCCGGCGCTCGTAGCGACGCTGGAGCGGACATACCCGCGTACCCGTGCCGCGGCTGCACTGACCCCCTGGCAACGCCTGGAGCGGCTG
>FLYN01000217.1_pt1 | contig 15052 bp, 13 predicted proteins | sample 1122621 | NCBI WGS metagenome assembly FLYN01 (sample SAMEA4346792, study PRJEB14843) | hot springs metagenome | biome: Terrestrial Biome; feature: Habitat; material: Sediment | place: India | collected 2012-06-12 | depth 1760 m
CTCTTTGTCTGTATGTCTCTTGTCTCTTGTCTCCTGCTCCTGCCGCCTGCCGCCTGCCGCCGCTTGGCTCTTCGTCGGTATGTCTCTTGTCCCTTGTCTCCTGCTCCTGCCGCCTGCCGCCTGCCGTCTGCCGTCTGCCTTCACCCTTCGCACGCCAGCGACCGTACGTAGCGCACTAGATCGGCTGGCTCGCCAACCACGGCGACCACAGCGCCCGCCTCGGCAGCGATCCGTTCGGGCGTATACTCGTCGAGCGTGCGCGTCCCGCTATGGTCGAACATCACCCGTGGCAGGAGGGCGCGCTGCGCGCCGCTCGCCTTAAGCTCCGGCACGACATCCTGGCCCATTAGCAAGCCCGAGACCGTCACAGTCTCGCCGAAGAACCGGTTCACTACCGGCAACAGCCGGACGTGCAGATTCGCGATCCGGTTGAGGCGGTCGACCACGCGCTGCAACACCGGAGCGATCAGCGTGCCGCACACCAGCGTCAGCTCGGTAGGCTGCGGCAGGCGCGCTGGCAGGCGGTGCCGGGCCCTGGCCCACCCGTCGAGGAAGTCGCGCGTCATGCCCACGCCGTTGGAGTATTGCGGCATGCCATCGTAGGCGGCGGCCGGCGGCACTTCGCGCCCGCAGAGCAGGTAGAACTCGTCGGAAGGGTAGACCAACCCGACGCCCAGCGTACGGCGAAAGTGGTCCTGGTAGGGCTCGAGCATATCGATAATCCGCGCGGCCTCAGCGGGGCGGTAGCAGCGCAACGGCACATCGGCGGCGACGATCTGCCGCGCACAGTAGCCCAGCTCCTGAGCGAACGATGGATCATCAACGCCGGCGCGTGCATTGTTCATCGTTCGTCGTTCATCGTTGGCCAGCGCCGCTGACTTGCTCGCTACCTCCCACAAGGGCTGGCGCTCCCAATTGGCGTCGATCCATTCCGGTGTCTCGTGGATCTGGATCGCAGCGCGGATGCTCTGAGGCCGTTTGCCATCGAAGCGATACTTCGTCAATCCAACCGGCACAACCGCGATCGTCTGCACGATCGGATGGAGCGCGGCGAGGTCGCGGATGCTCCGGTGCAGTGCCGCGCCGTCGTTCAGCCCCGGCAGGGCAACGATCTGGGTGTGAACCGTGATTCCCAGCCCGCCGAGGCGGCGGATCTGGGCGAGCACGTCGGGCACATCCGGTTTGCCGAGCAATACCGCGCGCAGCGCCCGGTCGGTGGCGTGGATCGAGACGTACATCGGGCTGAGGTGCTGAGCTTCGATGCGCTGCCAGTCCTCCTCCGTCAGGTTGGTCAGCGTCACGAAGTTGCCGTACAAAAACCCGAGCCGGTAGTCGTCGTCCTTCACATACAGCGAGCGGCGCAGCCCTTTCGGCATCTGGGTGAGGAAACAGAACGGGCATTTATTGTTGCAGGTGCGCAACCGGTCGAACAACGGCTCGACGAACGCGATCCCCAGATCCTCGTCGGGATCTTTCTCGATCTCGTAGATCGTCTCCTCGTCGCCGCGGCGAACCAGTAGTTCGATCCGCTCCTCGCTGATCGCGAAGCGATAGTCGATCACATCCCGCAGCCGCTGCTCGCCGACCGCGTAGACCACGTCGCCCGGCTGCAGCCCCAACTCCCCGGCAATGCTTCCAGGCGCGACGCTGGCGATCACCCCCCCGGCGCCGGTGATTTGTTTCAGATCAGGTTGATATTCCACGTGCTGCGCTCTTCCGATCGGTGCATCGATGCCGTATCTACCCATTATACCATAGCCGACGGCCGCGCCAGGGCTCTTCGATCGCGTCGCGCGCCACACCAGCGCAGACAGCGCACAGCACCATCCGGCAACCCAAAATCAGACTTCAGACCGTCTCGAAGCTGAAGCGCCGCCCCTATACTGTGCAATGGGTCACAAACCGGGCGCGGCCGTCGGCTCGCGATAGGGGCCAGACGCATCACGTAGCTCCGCACGGCGGAATCCGAACGCTGGCACACAACTTGCTATACCTGTTCGGGTTTTGGGGGTCAGGAGATGAGCAGAAGGGGCGCATCGACGCGCTGGCGGCTTGGAACCTTCATCCTCATGGCATTGCTGGCGCTGGCTTACCTCATCCACCAGGCGGGATGGCAGGCGGATGCAGCCGGGAAGCCGGCGAACCGCCCGATACCGGGGGAGCGGGCTGCTCACCATACGAAGGACCGCTGGCCGATACCGGGCCAACGACCATCCATCCAGCGGGCTCCTGCTCCAGCGATCGAGCCGTATGTCCGGCCGGAGTTCGCCCATCAAATGCGCCTGCTGCGCCCGGCGATCCTGGAAGCAGCAGAACGTCACAATCGCCCCGAGCTCTCGGGTATGAGCGATCGCCAGTTTGCGATCGTGATCGCAGCCCTGCTCTACAACGAGAACTTTGGCTCGCTTGAGGAGCAGGTCCGACCGCTCCGCGCGCTCACGCCGTTCTATCAGGACTTGCAGATGCGCGCGAACGAGATCGGCGGCGGCAACCTGAGTGTGTGGCCGTCCAACCTGCGCCCCTCCGTAGCTCTCGAGATCTTGCGCCACCAGGTGCCGGTCCCTGGCCCGACGGCCGTGATCACCAGACCGGTCACCGTGGTCGGCAGCCAGATCGATATCGATGCCTATGCCTCGCAGAGCGATTTATACGCCGCGCTGACCGAGGAGCTCATTAATCCCCGCCTGGCCGTCGAGTATCTGGCTGCCAACCTCGAGCGCGGGCTGTATCGCGCCCAATTCGAAGGTGTGCCGGTGACATGGCGGACGCTGGCGGCCTGGCACAACCAGGGAATCGTCACGCCCGAGGACATCCAGGCCAATCCCACCGCGCGCGACTACATCCGCCGCACCTCGGCCTACCTGGCGCTGGCGCGTGCGCTGATCGATATGCCCCGCTGCCAATATCAGCGGTGTCTGGCCGTCAACTAGTACGCTCAAGCGTAGGTTGGCGCGCATCGTATACTGCTTCCTGGCAGGCGAAAGCCGGCGTGCAACCAGGGGCGAATTTACGCTGCTGCGTACTAGCATTCCAACGAGCCGTGGGAAGCGCTGCCCTGCCACGATGCCAAACCCACCAAGGCTGACTCGCGCATGCTTCGCGTCACTGGCGGCTAGAAAGCGCGTTGGAATACCAGGGGCGCGTGGCGGTCATCCCCTGCGGAGGGTATATGGCGCGGCGCCGGGTGACACCCCTGGCGATCCGTCCGCACGGCTGGACTAAGCCTGGTAAAGCTGCCGGAAGCGCGCGCGCGCTCGGAACAGGCGCGTCTTGACGGCGCTGGTGGAGCAACCCAGCGTATTGGCGATCTCCTGGGTGCTGCGTCCTTCGAGCGAATGGAGCACCAGCGGCAGGCGGTAGATCGGCGGAAGTTGGGCCAGTGCGCGCTGAACCGGCTCGCCTTCGTCCAGCTGTGACTCGATCGCATGTTCGCTGCCCGACGGTTGATCGAAATCGTTCAGTGGGATGAAGTGAATGCGGCGGCGGCGGCGCAGGTAGTCGTAAGCGGTGTTGGTAGCGATGCGATAGAGCCAGGCGCTCGCGCTTGCCGCCGGGTCGCGAGCCTCCCAGCCGCGCAACGCCTTGAGGAACGTCTCCTGGCACAGGTCCTCGGCCACCTCGCGATCGCTCACCAGCCGTGTCAGATATGCCAGGATCGGACGGCGGTAGGCCTCGTAGAGTCGCTCGACCGCGACGCCGGCAGAAGACCAGCTTTCGGTTATCGGCGGCATACTATCAACTCCTGCCCGCCCGCGATGGCACAGCGCACACCGCGGCGCCCGAGTACATAAAACAGGCAGGGCGGTTCGCGAACCGCCCCGCCCATCGGCCGCACGTGAGAAGCGGCGGTGTTGCGGTTATGTGTGGACGGCCGGTCGGGTGCGCAGCGCGGCAAGGACGCGCGCGAACAACGATGGATTGCGCGCTGGCCTTGCAGCCGGCTGCTGCGCTGCCTGCGCCTCGCGGATCAGGCGGCTGATGCGGGCAGCAACGATCTGATCGTTGTAGCGTTCCCGGGCGACCTGAATATCAAGCTCTGAAAGGTTCATCATCCCCTCCATTGGTTGTGATCCGCGTGCGGTTCGTTCCTCCGGACCACCCAGGTGGGGGGCCGGAGGTCAACGGCGATCAGGACTGGCATGCCCGATCATCGATCGCTCCTTTACGCAGGGCTTGAGCGCCTTCGGTCGTGGTGTGCGCGAGGCTTGTGGCCCCTCCCACAACTCTGCAGCGCCGGCCATCCAAAATCCTTGGTGTGTGCCTACTATAACAAGAGTGCGCGTATCCAGCATCAGGCTGCGGCTTCATGCGGCCCCGGGCCTTCAGCCGATCGCTGGATCCGCCTGCAAGCGGGGGCTACGATCCGCCTCAAGATCGAGCTGTGATAATCGGCACAAGCTTTGGGAAGCGCGTACTGGGGCGGGCGGCAGGTCATGGGGCAGTTGTCGGCGCCGGGCTGGCGCCGGGCAGCGGCGAGGGATACAGCAGGAGCGGCGCAGTCGGGGTCAGCGTAGGTGTCGCGGTTGGGGTCAGCGTGGGCGGCGCGGTCGGTAACGGGGTAGGCGTTGGGGTGGGACGCGGCGTCGGCGACGGCGTGGGCGTCGGCGACGGCGTGGGCGTCACCGTAGGCAACGGCGTGGGCGTCGCCGGCTCGACGGTGATCGGCGTCGGCGAGGGTGGTGCAGTGGGTTGCGCCGTCGGCTGGGCAGGAACCAGCGGCGTGCAAGCACCGACAAGCAGAGCCAACAGCCCGATGACCGGACGATACGGCAACACGGCGGAGAGCCCTCCGTCTGATTCCGGATCCAGCGAGCAGGAGGATGCTGAGACAGCGGCGGCCTTGCCGAGGTGCTGCGGTGTGATGGTATCGCAGCCTGGTTCGGCGCTGCTCCTACTCCATCGGCACCAGCCGTTGCCGAAGGGCATATATTGCGGCCTGGGTCCGGTCTGCCAGATGTAACTTCGAGAGGATATTCGACACGTGTGTCTTCACCGTCTTCTCGCTGATGATCAGCGTCTCGGCGATCTCCTTGTTGCTCTGGCCGCGGGCGATCAGCCGCAATACGTCCATCTCGCGCTCGGTGAGCTGCTCGACCGGGTCATCGGCCGGGCGTGGCGCCGAAAACTCCTGCATCAGCTTGGCAGCGACCTCGGGGTGCAACACCGCCTCGTTGCGCTGGGCCGCGCGGATGGCGCGCGCCAGTTCTTCGGGCTGGACATCCTTGAGCAGGTAGGAGATCGCGCCGGCCTTGATCGCCGGGAAGACCTTGTCGTCGTCGGCGAACGAAGTCAGCACGATGATCCGCGTTGAGGGGCTGACCGCCTTGACCCGCCGGGTCGCCTCGACGCCATCGATCCCCGGCAGCACCAGGTCCATCAGCACGACGTCGGGGAGCAACTCTTGCGCCAGTTTGACCCCCTCCTCGCCGCTGGCTGCTTCGCCCACCACCTCGATATCCTCGTGCAGCTCCAGAAAGTCGCGCAGGCCCTGGCGCACCACCCGGTGATCGTCGATCAACAACACGCTAATCGTGTCCATACGGTCCTCCCTTTAAGCTCCGGAGCGCGCGAGCAAGGGAGCGGGCGCTCGATCGCCGCTCACGAGTCCACCGCGTCAGCGTTCGCGGGGTACCAGCACGACCACCTCGGTCCCCTGGCCGGGCTGCGAGTGCACCTCCAGGCGCCCGCCGAGCTCGGCCGCTCGCTCGCGCATGCTAGTCATGCCCAGATGGCGGCTGCCATCGCCATTTGGGCTTCCGATCGGCGGCGCAAAGCCGCGCCCATCGTCGGCCACGCGCAGCACGAGCTGATCGGGCTGGAGGTCGAGCGCGATCGTGACCTGGCAAGCGCCAGCATGTTTGACGACATTGTTGAGGGCTTCCTGGGCGATCCGATACAGCGCCTGCTCGGCGCCGCGGGCGTGGCGCTCGTCGCCGCTGACGACCAGATCGACCGTGAACCCCTCGCGGCGGCCCAGCGCGGTGGCATGCTGCTGGAGCGCGGCGACCAGTCCTTGCTCGCTGAGGCCCGGCGGGCGGAGCTGAAAGATCAGCGCGCGCATCTCGGCCAGCGCCGCCGCCGCCGTCTCCTGGAGGCGTTCGAGTTGGGCTGCAGTGCGCGCAGGGTTCTTCTCGAGCTGCGCGCGCGCGGCCTGCGCGGTCAGCGTCATGCTGAAGAGCTGTTGCGAGATCGAGTCGTGCAGGTCGCGCGCCAGGCGGCTGCGCTCCTCGAGCACGGCTGCCTCCTGCGCCCGCCGGTACAGCCGCGCGTTCTCGATCGCACTTGCCAGCACGTCGGCGGCTGTCTCCAGCACGCTCACATCTTCGTCGGTGAAGGCAGCGACCCGCCGCGACTCCAGGTTCAGGATCGCCAGCACGCGGCCCCCGGCCACGATCGGCACACACAACTCCGCGCGGGTCTCGGTCATGGTATGCACGACGTAGTCCGAGTCGAGCTGCACATCGTCCACCCGCACGGTGCGGCCGGTGCGGTAGGTGCGGCCCAGCACGCCTTTGCTCACCGACTGGCGATAGCCGACCTCATTCCAGTTGAACGTCCCGGCCTGGGCCACCAGCACCAGCTCCTGTCGCTCCTCATCCACCGTATACAGCTCGACGTGACCGTAGCCGAACCCCTGCTGGATCTGGGCGGTCACGTCGGCGAGCATGCGCTCCACATCGAGGGTCGAGACGGCCATGCGGGCGATGGCGTTGAGCACCGTCAGGTGCTCGTTGCGGCGTCGGACCTGCTCGGCCAGGCGCTGGGCCTCCTGATACAGCCGCGCGCTGGCGATCGGGCCACCGATCTGGGCAGCAGCGGCTTCGAGAAGATCGACGTCCTCATAGGTGAAGGCATTGGGCTGATGCGACTCGACGCTGAGCGTTCCGATCACCCGCCCACCGCTGCGCAGCGGGACGGCCACGTACGAGCGAGCCAAGCGATTGCTACCCACATCGTGGACAGCGGGGCGCACGCGCGTCTCGGCGTCGAGGTCGTTGGACAGGAACGGCAGGCCATGCTCCACTACCCAGCCGCCGATCCCCTCGCCGATCTTCAACCGCACCTGGCGCGACGCCTCGTCCGCCCAGCCGACGGTGGCGACGTTCTCGAGCTCGTTCTGCTCGTTCAACAGCGCGATCGTGACCCCCTGAAAGGCGACTTTGAGCCGCTCGACTGTGCGCACCAGGATCGTCTCCAGATCCAGCGTGGTGCTGACGTCGCGGCCAAGCTCGGCCAGGAGTTGCTCCTTGGCGAGCAGGCGCGCGGCGCGGTCGGCCAGGCGGGCGTTCTCCAGCGCGAGCGCCGCCTGCCGGGCGATCGCCTCCAGGATCCGCACGTTCGGCAGCGCCAGCGCCTCTGGATCGTCTGGCGGCACGATATAAATCGCGCCGATCAGCCGATCGCCGCGCCCACGCAACGGCACCAGCAGCACCCCCCGGCCACGGCGGCGCCGGCGGCGCATCAAGACCGTGCGCCCGGCACTTTTTTCGATCGGGATCAGATAGGAATCGCTGAGACGATAGCGGGGCTGCAGCAGCTCCTGGTAGACGACGGGCGGCGTGGGGTTCGCGCGCAGCCAGGCGACCATATCGTCCGCCAAGCCGGCGAAGGCACAGGACTCGAGCTCGTCGGTGTCGGTGTTGCGCAGGCAGACGTAGACTTGCGGGAACCCCAGGAGCGTATGGATGGCATCGGCCACCTCCTGGAGCAACGTCTCCGGAGTGATATCCTCGCGCAACTGGGTCCCAAGCGCGAGCAAGTCGCCCAGGGGCAAGCCGCGCGCCAGGTCGGTCGTTGGTGCTTCGGCCTGGGGGCGCAGGTGGTCTACAGCACTTTGCGCTGCCTCCGCCGCCATCGCTCGTCCATTCATCGATCTAAATGCTGAATGCTGAATGTTGCATGTTGAAGGCGGAATGCTACATTGACAATTGTGGACAAACTCCGAATGCTGAGAGCTGATTTGTTCTTCGTTCTTTGTTCTCTCTCTATTTTACCAGGCGACTGTCGAGGCAGCATCAGCCCTGGGCCCCATCCGTATCCGGCTTGCGGGCGAGCAGCTCGCGCAACGGTGCGCTACCGAAAGCCGGCCCGCGCCCGATCGAGATCGGGCCGAACAGGCGTTCCTGCTCGACGACGATCGCGCGCCGCTTGAGGAGCTCGAGCACCGCCCACAGCGCGACGATCACCTCGACGCGCTGTACCGCCAGCGCAAACAGATCCTCGAAGCTGACCCACGCCAGCCTCTCGAGGCGCGCCTGGATGCGCTCGGCCATCTCCGCCACAGTGATGATCCTGGGCGCGGGCAGCGGCACCGCGGGCGGATCGAGCGGCAGGCGCAGTTGCATCCGGCGCTGGACCGCGGCGATCATCTCGTTCAAGGTGACCTCAAGCCGGTCGCCGCGTGGCAGCGCCGGGATGGGCGGCGGCGCTGCCGGCACATATGAGCGGCGGCCCTGCTCCTCCCAGGCGCGCAGCACTGCAACAACCTGCTTATAGCGCTGGTACTCGCGGAGCTGGCGCACCAGCTCCTCCCCTTCGCCGGCCGCTTCTTCCGGCGCATGCGGCGCGGCAGGGCGAGGCAGCAGCGCACGCGACTTGATCAGCAGCAGTCTGGCAGCGATCACCAGGAACGCCGAGAGTGCCGCCGGGTCGGGCGATTCCATGGCGCGAACGTGCGCCAGAAACTCGTCGGCCACCTGCGCCAGCGCGATCGTGGTGATATCCAGTTCCTCGCGCTCGATCAGCCGCAGCAGCAGATCGAGCGGCCCTTCAAAGACAGGGAGCTGGATGGTGTAGTCCAGGCTTTCCTGCAATAGCATCTTTGCCCACCCGATACGAGGACGCCGGTCCACGGGCCTGAGAACGAAGCCCCTGGCTGATACGCGTTGCATGCTCCTGCGCCGCCGCAGGTCGGCACACGTACAGGCACGGCACGGCGGAGCGCTCGGGCGCATGGGCGCCATATCGGAGTGTTGTGCTCTGGTTGAGCGCAACGTGGCAGGAAATGCTCGTTCGCCGCGCTGTGGTGGTTATTGTACGGTGCGCCGGGCACCGACGTCAAGCTCGATCATGCGCACGATGTGCGCGGCGTCGCCTTCAGCGTTGATCGCCGCCGGCAGCGTACACTCGTTGCCGTTGACCGCGAGTGTCGGCGAGAAGCCCGAGTCGTAGCGCTGGCCATCGGAGAGCGTATCGTCGACGATGATATTCCGAAACGCGAAGTAATCCGAAACCTGGAACTGGAGGATATGCTCTAGCGTATCGCCGACCAAGTAACCGGGCATGCCGACGGCGCCTATGATTGCGACGCTCTTCTGGATAGCGATCGACTTGGCCGTCAGCGTATGTTCGGGACCGGGCGCGTTCACCGACGCGTTGCCAAGGCTGCTCGGATCGCGTGTGTCGATCGGCACCCAGGTGCCCAGCACGCTGGCGTCGGGCTGGGCCAGCACATCGTTGCCGTCGGCCCCGCTGGTTGGGAAGACCAGGTCGATGAACGGCCCATAGTCACTGGTGCCGGCGCTATCGAAGGTGGCAGTGAAATTGAAGTTCCCACCGATCAACACACGCGCGGGCGCCGACAGCGTCACAGATGGGAGAGCGGCGGCGATCGCGATGCCTTGGGAGATGAGCAAGCCGATACAGAGGACCAGGATCAGTGCGCAGCGGCCCTCGTATGATTGAAAGACTGCTCTTATGACAGGCGTTCCACGGTCGGTGTGGTGGGCTCCTCCCCCGCCCCCTCTCCGCGGGCGGAGAAGGGTGAATCGTTGGCGCTGGGCTGCGGGCGCTGCGCGCTCACCACCATTCCCCGCTCCCAGCGGGAACAGGGCCACGGGGGCAGGGGAGGCGGGCGATCTGGGATGACTCATGCCCCCTCTATCCCCCCGCTTCCTGGCGGAAGGTAGGCCACCACCGCGGAAGTTCTGTTTTGTGAGAGGCTATCAGGAAGGGAGTTACATGCCAGATGCTGATTCCAGGCACGGCGCTCGGGGAAGATGTGCCGCCTGCGAGTATAACAGGCAGTGCATACCGATGGGCACCAGTTTGATAGCGATATCAGTTCGAAACGTAAACTAGGGAGTAAAGGGAGTGAGGGCCGTTGTGGTCAGCTTCGGATCGATCCTCAGTTCTGCTCATCCGCCCACGCCAGCGCTGCAGTGCGCTCAGTCATACGCCGCGTGGCATAGTCGCGCAGGATGGCCACCAGCTCGGGCGGGCAACTGGCCGCCTCGGCCAGCTCCGCGCTGCGCGCCTCGTGGGCGGCGTGGATGGCGAAGGGTCGTAGCGGGCCGCGCCCATGTCGCGCCGCCCAACGATAAAGCGCCGGCGCGACCTTTTTGATGATCACGAAGACCCCGTAGTAGACCAACGGGATCGGACGGCCGGCGTCGTCTACCTTGCCGCAGTCGTGGATCAGCGCTGCGCGGAGCAGCAGCGGGTCGGTGCAGCCGCTGCGCACCAGCGTATGATAGACATCCAGGCAGTGGCGCTGGTCGAAGCGCGGCATGCGCTCAAACAGCCGCAGTTCGCCTGGGCTAAGAAGCCGGGCGACCAGCACCCGCTCGTCCGCCGTAACGTGGGCGGCGATCGCGGCGCAGAACTGGCGCAGCCGCCGGCGTACCGCCATCGATGGACCTCCACGGCACGTAGCGCCGGGCCGGCCTGGCGGTGGCGGCCCGGCAACAGATGCTGGCTATCAGTATGGCTGGGCCGGCAAAGGCTGTCAAGCCCTGGCAGCACGTATCTGGCTGCAGCAGCTTGACCAGGTGGTGCCAGTCGAGCGACTCACCACCCTCGCGCCGACCGCGTCCACGCCGGTGCGCGAGCGCTGCTTTGCCGGGACGACCCCGACCGGAGCTATCTGTCTGCCGGCCGATGGATCCCTGCTTCGAGACCGAGCCTTGGCAGGAACAAACGATGCCGGCCGCGTGCATCGCTGGTACCGAGTGCCCCATCTTGGGGGTGACCAGCGCCGATGCGGCGAATCCGCGTGGCGCTGGCGGGCGTGCGATCGTCGATTACGCCGGATAATGCTCCAACGCCAGCCGGCGGCGGAGCGCCTCGGGTGCGCGAGCAGGCCTGCCGTGGTGGTGCTCCACACCCCGGGCCTCCGCCACGCGACGCGGGGCAGGGCAACCAGCGCTGAACGCGCACCCTCCGTCACGAGTCAAACGGAGTGCCGCGCCCAGGAGCTTCTTTCCCGACCTGAGCATAGCGAAGCTTGTCGGGATTGAGCACACAATAGATCGCCCGGATGCGCCCGGATGCGTCAACATCGAGCGCGAAAACGCGATCGAGCAGGCCATCGACCCATACCATGAGACCAGGCTGCCCGTTCACCCAGACATATTCAAACTGCGGCAGCGATGTGGCCTTGCGCATGATACCGACAAAGAAACGCGCCACGCGATCGGCCCCACGCACGACATTGCGCGCGGCACGGGCTTTGCCACCGCCATCGGTCCACAGCGCGATATCATGGGTAAAGAGCGCAAGCAGCCCTTGCAGGTCGCCGGTGGTACAGGCGCGCACAAACGCGTGCGTCGCCTGCTGCACCTGCTCGGCTGATGGACGGAAGCGTGCGTGCTCGCTGCTGATGCGGGCCCGCGCCCGGTGACCGAGCTGCCGGCAGTGCGCGCTGTTGCTGCCGATCAATTGCGCGATGTCGTCGTAGGTGTAATCGAACACATCGTGCAAGATGAACACCGCCCGTTCCAGGGGCGTCAGCCGTTCAAGCACCAGCAAGAAGGCGAACGACAGCGTCTCAGCGTGCTCGGCGCCAGCGATCGGATCGCTGGCATCGGCGGCGCGCAGCGGCTCGGGCAGCCAGGGGCCGATATATGCCTCGCGGCGGGCGCGTGCGGAGCGCAGAGCGTCGAGACACAGCCGGGTGACGATCGTCACCAGGAAGGCGCGCGGCGACTGGACCTCCCCCTGTCGGGCTCGCTGCCAGCGCAGAAAGGCCTCCTGGAGGATGTCCTCGGCGTCCATAGCGCTGCCGAGCATGCGGTAGGCCAACCCGAACAGCTCCGGGCGATGGCGGTCGAATTCGTGTACCAGCGTTTCGGGATCGGTCGTCTGAGACATCGGGATCGCTCCTCTTCCAAACCGCTATAGTAACGACGAACGATCGCGTTCGAATGTGACAACTCCAACCCGGACCAACCGTGAAGGGAGCAGGGCCGAGCTGCAGCCCCACCCCGATCCCCTCGGCTTGCCAAAGCCATGACTGGATGCCTGCTACATCGCGCTCACCCTCGCAACAGCGACTCGGCGCCGTCGATCCAGATCTCGGTGCCGGTGATATGGTCGGAGGCGTCCGAAGCCAGGAACAGGACCAGGCGTGCCACCTGCTCGGGGCTGCCGGGCTTGCCGCCCTCGAGTGGCTGCGACCCTTCGGGATACTCAACCGGGATGCGCACGTGCTCCAGGTCGCGCCGCTCGGTGTTTTCATCGATCTGGGTCTCGATCGCGCCGGGGCAGATGACGTTGACCCGTACTTTATACGGAGCCAGCTCCAGCGCCACCATCTTGGTGAAGGCCACCTGGCCAGCTTTGGAGCACGAATAGGCCGTCGCGCCGGTGTTGCTGAAAATACGCGTCCCGTTGACCGACGACGTCACGATCACCGAGCCGCCCTGCCGCTTGAGGTAGGGCACCGCGTATTTGACCGTCAGAAAGGTGCCTTTGAGGTTGATGGCGAGTGTCCGGTCCCACTCCTCGGGCGTCAGTTCCTCTAACGGCGCCCACACACTGTTGATGCCGGCGTTGGCGAACACGATGTCGAGGCGGCCCCAGCGCTCGATGATCTGCTGCACCGCCCGTTGCATCTGGTCGGCCTGTGCAACATCGGCGACGAGCGGCATGGCTGCGCTGCCGCCCTGCTGGATCTCCGCCACCGTTCGCTCCAGGTCGTCGGCGCTGCGGCCAAGCGCAGCGACCTTCGCTCCTTCCCTGGCCAGCAGCAACGCTGCCGCTTTACCGATCCCCGAACCGGCGCCTGTGATCAGCGCCACTTTCTGATCAAGCTGCATTACCATCTCCTCCCTTCTGATCCTCAGAGCGTGTCTGCAACGGGAGGGTTAGCGGGCTTCGCCCGCCAACCCCTTTTCCTTTCGCCGCGTCGGCAGCACAGCCCCCAAGCCCCCACCGCGCGGCCGTTTCAGACCGCCTCTCAGGTTTGAGTTGCGCGAGTGAGCGCGGATGCCTGGAGCAGCGCATCCAGACAGGACGGTGCTTCAGGTATCCGCATCCTGCGACGCTGTGCGCTCCCGCGCGAGCCGCTGCTGCAGCAGCGCCAGAACCGCTGCCTCCTCGGGACGCAGCCGGCCCAGCCCGGCGCGGATCTCCGCTGCGGTACGCTGCTGCAGCGTGTCGATCGTCAGCCCATCCAGGTAGGCCTCGATCACCGCGGGATGCACATAGCACTTGCGGCAGATCGAGGGGGTGTTGCCCAGGCGCTCGGCGACGCGCTCGATCGCCCGCACGACGTTCTTCCTGGCCTGAATCTCCGAGTCGAACGCCTCGAACTCCTGAAGCGCCAGCGCCGCCAGTACCGTGCCGGCCCAGGTGCGAAAGTCCTTCGCTGTGTAATCCGCACCACTGATCGCGCGCAGGTAGGCATTGACATCGGCCGAGTCGACCTCCTGCCGCTGGCCATTGTCGTCGATGTATTGAAATAGCTTGTAGCCGGGAAGATCCTTGCAGCGCTGGACGATCCGGGCCAGGCGCCGGTCGTTGAGGTCGATCGTGTGCTGTTTGCCGCTCTTGCCGCGAAAATGAAATCGCACCTGCGCTCCCGTGATATCCACGTGACGGTCGCGCATGGTCGTCAGGCCGAACGAGTTGTTCTGACGGACGTACTCCTGATTGCCGACCCGGATGAGCGTCGTCTCGAGCAACCGCACGACGGTCGCAAGTACTTTCTCGCGCGGCAGGCCAGGCAGCGCCAGGTCGTGCTCGACGCGGGCGCGGATGCGTGGCAAAGCGTTGGCGAAAGCGATCATCCGCTCGTACTTGGTCTCGTCGCGGACTGCCCGCCAGCGCGGATGGTAGCGATACTGCTTGCGCCCCTTCGCATCGCGCCCGGTAGCCTGGATGTGGCCGTGCGGCGAAGGGCAGATCCATACGTCGGTCCAGGCGGGCGGGATGGCGAGCGTTTTGAACCGGCGCAATTGGTCTGGATCGCGGATCGGCCTGCCGTCGACGCCGATATAGCTGAAGTGCCTGCCGACCCGCTTGCGCCGGATGCCGGGATCGCGATCGGAGACATAGTGCAGGCTGGCCTCGTTGGCCGCGGCTGCAGGATCGGTGTCGGGCGGAGCTGGTTGGGCTGGGCGCTGGTTCGATGACATGCTCGCCAGCAGAAGCAAAAACGGTGCCACGATGCGCGAAAGGGGGAAGAGCGTAGTCATCGTACGCCCGCTATGTGCCGTTCAAGACCCGTAGCGTGGGCACACGCCTTGCTATACCTGAGCTACAGCGCCGAGTACAACGAATGGCTGCTGCAGCGCTCGCCGCAGCAAGCTGGGCGCGCCATCCACGCGGGCAAGCCGCGCGGCGAGCTGTGAGCTACTGCGCGCACGTCTGAATCTCCGAGCACGCAGTCGGGGATGGGCCTCTTCGAAGCTGGAACGCGGGGATCGAGACCGGTGGGGTAGGGGCCGATTCTTGGGGCGCGGGAGGAGCTCGATCAACCGGCCAGTGGTACGAGCACGCCAGCAGCCGGGCGAGGGATGCCCTGGCGCGGGCCGATAGCCAGGTGTCCGACGTTGGCGCACAGCTATGTGGGATTCTGCGCCCTTAGCAGCAGCTCATGATTGCAATGCTCTCATGGCTGGCATTCGAGGGTTCAAGCGAGTTGAATAGCACAGTAGTGAAAGGAGGTGCTCCAAGAGCAAGTTACTCCTTTATGGGGGGCGTCATCGTGTGAACATTTAAGAGGCTATGTGAAAAGGCCTCTGATGGAGCTTTGGGGGCGGAACCCCAAGCACATATTCCCTCTCGCGCCGCGCTGCGGCGCGGGCGCGGCAGGGAGCGGATAGGGAGG
>FLYN01002647.1_pt1 | contig 15024 bp, 13 predicted proteins | sample 1122621 | NCBI WGS metagenome assembly FLYN01 (sample SAMEA4346792, study PRJEB14843) | hot springs metagenome | biome: Terrestrial Biome; feature: Habitat; material: Sediment | place: India | collected 2012-06-12 | depth 1760 m
AGGACGAAAAAAACGAACTGGCCTGGATGTGGCTCGCATCGGCAGTCGAGACGCTGGATGAGCGACGCGCCTGCCTGCAAAAGGTATTGCAAATTAACCCCAATAACGCGCGAGCGAGAGAAGCTCTGAACCGGCTGGGGAGCGGGCGCGAAGATAAAGACCGCCGGGCGGTGGAAGGGTTGCGGCGGATGCAGCGCCCCCAGCCTGCCGGTCAGGCGGCGCGCAACCTGCCCGCCGGCTACGTCATCCTGGGCGCACTCGTACTGCTGGCGCTCATCGTCATTGTGATTTTCGGGGCGGTATCTTCCTCGAACACGGCTGTACAGGCGACGCCGAACGTTGAAGCGATTTTCAATCCGACCAGCACACCGACGCCCGACCCGGATACGTTCACGGCAACCCCGTTCCTGGGCGTGGTCGTTACGGTGGCGCGTGACCAATCCCTGTTTCCCCCGACGTTTACACCGACTCCGCCCGCGACCCCGACAGAGACGCTGACGCCCAGCGCAACGCCCTATCCCCTGTCGGAGTTCTCGCTCATTTACACGGCGGTCAACCCCGGTGAGGCAAATCCCAGCCTTTTCCGCGTCAACGGCGAGGGAGCAGACGAGGAGGCGCTGGGCGACCAGGGCTTTGCCGATGCAGCCTTTGACCCGGCTGGCGAGCGAGTCGCCTTTGTCCGCACGGTGACGTATACAAATGCGGAAGGAACTGAGATCACCGCGCCAGAACTGTTCATCGCGCCCATAGACGATCTCGGCGCCGCCCGCCAGGTCACGCAGATGGGCGGCAACATTCTCTCCGGGCCAACCTGGGGACCCAGCGGTATCGAACTTATGTTTACCAGCAACCTCGACGGCGACGAGGAGATCTGGTACATCACCGAGGACGGCAACAATCTGCGCCAGATCACCTCCAATGAGAATGTGATTGACCGGGACCCGGCCTGGGCGCCGGACAACAGCCGGATTCTGTTTGCCTCCGACCTGGACACACCCGGCCTGACCGAAATCTACTCCATGACACTGGACGGCAGCGAAATCACCCGGCTGACCGATGACACGGGCAGCAGCTATGCGCCGGCGTGGTCGCCTGATGCAACGCGCGTGACGTTTGTCAGCGACCGGGGAGGCGACGGCGACGTGTACATTATGGACGCGGATGGACAGCGGCCATTTCTGCTAACTGTAGATGACGCGGGGGCGGAAGATCGCTCGCCGGCGTTTGCGCCCAACGGAGAGTGGGTGTACTTCGCGTCGAACCGCGAGAGCGAAGCGTTTCAGATTTACGTCGTTGACTTGCGAGGCAGCGTGTTAAGGCGTATAACGAACAATGACCGGGACACGCTCTCGCTGGACTACCGCCCGGAACTGCTCCTGCGACTCCGCGAAGAAGGACAATAAGTGTGAGCGAACAAAACAACATTCAAGACCTGCTGCGCAAAGGCACGGAAGCCGCCCGCGAAGGCAACCGGGCGCAGGCGCGTGAATACTTCGAGAAAGTCGTCGAGCTCGACGAAAACAACGAAAAAGGCTGGTTCTTCCTCTCCAAAGTCGTCGAAACCGACGAGGAACGCCGCATCTGCCTTGCCAACGTGCTGCACATCAACCCCAACAACGAGGCCGCCCAGAAGGCCATGGAGAAGCTGGAGAGCCGAGAACGTAAGAAGTTGGCGGACGAGGAGGTGATGCCGGGCATCACGCGGCGACAGTTGACGCTGGCACTGGGCGGCGGCGTGATTCTGATCGTGCTGGTGGTGGCGCTCGTACTCATTCTCAGCATCAGCCAGGGCAACCAGGCCGCCGCGCAAGCGGCCACCGGGACGGCTATCGTCCAGATCGTGACAGACACGATGGCAGCGGTGCAGGCGCAGCAGACAGCAGCCGAGGAGACCCGAATCGCCGCAGTCGGAACAAATACGCCGACGCCGAGGCCAACGATTGAACTTCCGCCGACGTTTACGCCGGTTCCCAGCCCAACGCTGCCAGTGACGCCGACCCCACTGCCCTGCCCGCAGGGGGTGGACGGCAGCCTGGTGGCGGCCAGTGGCCGGGATGTCCAGAACAACGATTACCTCCCCATCAAAGTATTCCCGCTGGCGAACTGTGGAAACGGTACGATTGTGGGCGATCCCAGCGGCAATGACGTGGGGCGCTACCCCCGCTTCCACCCATCCGGCCAGCGCGTCATCTACACGGCCTACTTTCCCACGACGTTTGATTACGGCGTTCTATCGGTCAACGTGAACGGCACCGAACAGCAAGACCTGGCCGAACTGTGGCGCTCCATACCCGACTGCGCGAATTTCCTGCGGCCCGAAATGGCAAGCTATTCGCCCGATGGCAGCAAAGTCGCCTTCCTCGCCGTTCCTGCGAGCGTGCCTTCTACCGACTTTCAGGCGACTGAACCGACCACGCACCTCTATCTGCTCAACCTGAGCGTGCCTCCCGATGTTTGTCCGGTAACGCAGCTAACCAACGATACGGCGACCTATCGTTACCCGGCAATTTCACCGGATGGTTCGCGGGTGGCCGTCGTCCGTGACGACGTGAACAGCGCCACGCCTGGCCCCGACATCGTGGTGATTGATGTGGCGTCGCAAGTGCAAACGCCCGTGACCACCAACTTTGGGGCGTTCATCGAAGTGTGGCCGCGCTGGACGCCTGATGGATTGCAGCTTTATTACGCCGCCGCCGAGCAGAACAACCCTGGCAATAACGACATCATCCTCATCAACGCCGATGGGTCGGGCGCGTCAATTCCCATCCTTGAAGTCCGCAGCGACGCCGACGACAGCTTCCCCGTACCCAGTCCTGACGGCAATTACCTGGCCTTCGCCAGCAATCGCAGCGGCTTCTACGACATCTATATCTTTGACCGGGTGAACGCAACGCTGTGGCAGTTGACCAACAGCGAAGATGAGGATTATCCTGGCGACTGGTGGAAGCCAGCATAGCCGAGATGTAACATTTCGGTTAGAATAGGCTGTAGGGGCGGCATGTGAACCGCCCCTACACCGTTAGACGAGATGGACGAGCGGGCCATGGAGGCATCCTACCGAGAAACCCATGATGATTTCGCCAGACTGATGGAAGCCGGGCGCATTGCCTATGCGCAGGGTGACCGCCAGCGGGCACACGACCTGTGGCGCGAGGCCGCGACGATAGACCCGTACAGCGAGCAGGTGTGGCTGGCGCTGCTGGATGTGCTTGATACGAACGATGACCGGATTGTGTGCCTGCAAAACATTATCGCCATTAATCCGATGAACATCCAGGCAAGACGGCAGTTGCGCGCCTATGGAGCCAGGACTCAAGAGTTGAATGCCGTCCGCGCCATCGCCCCGAAACCCGCCCGGCAGAGCGCCCGCCCCACCCCGGCGCGGCCCTTACGGCGCGGCTTGCTGCGGCGCGCGATTCTCCTGGGGATCGCGCTGGGTCTCGCCGGCGTGTTGTTCGCTATCTTCCTCAGCATCCTGATTTATGGCGCCGGTTAGCCCCACCGTCGCCTGAAGATCGGCAGCCAGCCGGGTGAGTTCGGTAGACACAGTTCGCACGGTGCTGGTCGCCGTTAGATTCTGCTGCGTGATGCGATCAATCCGCTCGACGCTGATCGCAATTTCCTCCAGCCCGTTCACCTGCTCCAGGATAACTTCGTAAATGTGGCGCACGGCTTCGTGAGAGGCGGTTACGTTCTGCGCCAGTTGAACCATGACCGTATCCGCCTGCTGCGTCATCGCCACGCCCGCATCCACGCCCTGCAAGCCGACTTCCGTTGCGCGAATGGTTTCTTTCATCGCGTTCTGAATTTCGCCCAGGATGGCGCGCACCTGGCGGGCAGCCTGGGTGGACTGCTGTGATAGAGAGCGCACTTCGTCGGCGACCACCGCGAAGCCGCGCCCATGTACACCCGCGCGCGCCGCTTCAATCGAGGCGTTCAGGGCGAGCAGGTTGGACTGGGTGGCAATTTCACTGACCGAGGTGATAATTTCGTCAATGCGCTGGGTGAACTGCGCCAGCGCGAGAATCGTGCCGGCAATGGCGGAAACCTGTGCCCGAATTTCCTCCATGCCCTGAATGGCCTGCTGGATGGTAGCCTGGCCGTTCTGCGACAGTTCGGCGGCCTGCTGCGCCATCTGCGTGATCGAGCGCGCCTGCTCGCGGATGCCGCCGGAGAGTTCAAGGAAGTCGCTGAGCAGTTCGTTGGTTCTGCCGATCAGGTCTGCCTGTTCGGATGCGCCGTCGTGCTGCAAATGCCCTACGTGGTTGATAGCATCTACCGCACGCACCAGGCCGTCGGCGGTGACGTGAAGCTGCATGACCATGTGATTGAGGTCAAGGTTGAAGGGCGAAGTTTTAGGGGAAGTTGTTGAAGATTGCTGCTGTCCGACATAGACCAGAATAACAATTTGCCCCACAACCAGCAGCCCCAGGCCGAGCAGGGAAGTATCAAATTCCAATGGGGCATCAAAGGGGCTAAGGCCGAAGAGCGCGCCAATGATGGTCATTCCCAAAAAGAACCCGCTGAGCCGAATCGCCTGCTTTGTCGAATGGAGCGAAACCAGCAGGGTAAAGAGAAGCGCAACGCTGACCAGCGCTATCCACCACGCCGAGGAAAGCGGCAGGAAAAAGAATGGAAAGGTCAGGCCAATTCCCATGGTAGCCGCGACCAGGATTATCATCATCTGCTCGGACGGAAACGAAGTCCGCGTCTGTGAAAGTCCAAACCCGACTAGCGCCACGACAATCAGGGCGACTGGCAGGTACAGCTGCGTGCCCTTATATGGCGACAACGCATAGGCCATAAGCAGCAATAAGCCGACGGTTAGAGCAAAAACGGCAGCCCGTTCGGTCAAGGTCATGGCGCTGGCGCGCGCGCGGAGGCGTTCCATCATAGGGTATCAACTCGACAAGATCAGTGCTATCTGTAGGATATTACGATTACGGCGACGGAACAAGCGAAGAATTGTTGAATTATTTTCACGGCAGCGCTTTAATGCGGGCAATCAGGTTGGAAGTGCTGTGGCCGGCAAGGTAATCTATGAGGGCAATCTGACCGCCGTAGGCTTCGACGGTGGAGCGTTCGGGGAGAGGCTTATGGGCGTAGTCGCCGCCTTTAACGTACACATCAGGCTGCAAGGCGCGCAGCAGGTTGTCGGCGGTGTCGTCGTCAAAGAGGATGACGGCGGTGACGGGGGCTAAGGCAGCCACAAGGCGCGCGCGCTCCACAGCAGGCACAAGCGGCCTGCCCGCGCCTTTCAGACGCCGCGTGCTGCTATCGCCGTTGAGTCCGACAAAGAGCGCATCGCCCAGGGCGCGCGCTTGCTCCAGGTAGTCGAGATGCCCGACATGAAGCAGGTCGAAGTGGCCGTTGGTGAAGACCAGCGTTTTGCCTTCCGAACGCAACGTCTGGCGGCGCTGGATCGCTTCATCGAGTGACAAAAGTTCGCCCAATGAGAAACCTTGGAGTATATTCTGCCTCTGCGCCAAACCTTACATTTCAAACACTCACAAAGCTCATATGATAAATTAAGAGAGCAAAAGTATGGTGGAGGCTCAACGATCAAAAACCGACCGATTAAAGATTGTGGCGAAAACCATTATCGTGCTCCCCACCTATAACGAGGCTGAAAACCTCCCACTGCTAATGGAGGAACTGTTTGCGCTGCCGGTGGAGAATCTGCACGTGCTGGTCGTAGATGATAACTCGCCGGATGGGACGGGCGCAATCGCCGACCGGCTGGCCGGGCAGCATCCGGGGCGAGCGCACGTCCTGCACCGCGCGGAAAAAGCCGGACTGGGGCCGGCCTACGTCGCCGGGCTAAAGCGAGCGCTCAGCCTGGGTGCGGACCTCATTATCCAGATGGATGCAGACTTTTCGCACCCGCCTCGCTACATTCCTGACCTGCTGGCCGCCATTGAGCACCATGATCTGGTGATCGGCTCGCGCTACGTGAAGGGCGGCAGCGTGGACGAGCACTGGAGTTTTTACCGCAAGGCGCTGAGTTGGTTCGCCAACCGGATGTATGCGGCATCTATTTTGCGGACGCGGGTGCGCGACGCAACCAGCGGCTTCCGGGTCTGGCGGCGGCAGGCGCTCGTTGGGCTTGATCTGGATCGCATTCGCTCCAATGGCTACATTTTCCTGGTCGAGATGACGTATATCGCGCGCCGACTGGGGTATCGGATTCAGGAAGTGCCCATTCACTTTCCTGACCGTAAGCGCGGCGATTCGAAGATGAACGTCAGGATACAGCTTGAGGCGGCCTTCCGGCTGTGGCAGATTGTGTATCGCCACCACGCGCTTAATCCGCACATGCGCCGCACCGAGGCTTATTCAGTGGAAGTAAGCTAGAGGCAACCGTGAGAAACAAAACCATGCCGAAAGTGATGGTGGTAACGCCCACCTATAACGAAGCGAAGAACCTTCCCCTGCTGGTCGAGGCGCTGTTCGCGCTGCCGGTAGATAACCTGTACCTGCTGGTGGTAGACGACAACTCGCCCGATGGGACGGGGAAGATTGCCGAGGAACTGGCTGCGCATCACCCCGGCAAAATTCAGGTCTTACATCGCAAAGACAAGGCTGGACTGGGCCCGGCGTACATCGCGGGCTTCAAAGAAGCGCTGCGGCTGGATGCAGATATGATTATCCAGATGGACGCCGACTTCTCCCACCAGCCGATGTACCTCCCTGAGATGCTGAAGGCCATTGAGCACAGCGACCTGGTGATCGGCTCGCGTTACGTGAAAGGCGGCAGCGTGGACGAACGCTGGGGGATATACCGCAAGCTGCTGAGCTGGTTTGCCAATCGGGTCTATACCCCGCTGATCCTGGGGATTCCGGTGTACGACGCCACGGCGGGCTACCGCTGCTGGCGGCGGCATACGCTCATCGGCGTTGACCTGGATCGCATCCGTTCTAACGGATACGTCTTCCAGGTGGAGATGGCGTACATCGCCTGTCGCCTCGGCTTCCGCGTGAAGGAAATCCCGATTCATTTCCCTGACCGCAAATATGGGGAATCCAAGATGAGTCCCCTGATTGCCCTCGAAGCGGCGCTGCGGGTGTGGCAGTTGATGTTCCGCCACCGCGCGCTCACGCCCAAGCAGCGGCGCACTGAGCCGTACACGCTGCGCGAGGCCGATTTACGCGGCTGATATTTCCCGAAAAGCACAGGCGGAGTATACTTAGACGTAGCGTAAAGGGATAGTCGTCAGCTTCGCGCTGGCGTCTGCACCTTCATGCTATCTATTTACTGTTAGTTGGGCATTCCCCAGGATTCGTTACGCCGCCATGTCGTCGCAAGGCCGGATTCAAAAAACACGTATTGCACAGTTAACATCCACTTATGGGCCAGATGAGCCGCCGCGCCTGCCGCTGGATTTTGGCGATTATCTATCGCTGTTGTGGCGGCTGGATAAACACGCCGACCAGCCATCGAAAGTGAAGTATTACCGGCAGTGCGCCATTGCGCTGGCGAGCGGCCTCAACATCCAGGGGCGCAGCGTGTTCCGGCTGGTGGAGACGACCGAGCCGGGACAGCTTTACCAGCAGCTTCCCAACGCGCCGTACCGGGGCACAAACCGCCTGGTGGACGCCAATGATCGCAAGGCGGCGATTGCGCAGTTGGCGATGCTGCGTGCAGATATTTTGCGCATCGGCACCTATCACGACCAGTGGCCGGTGAGCTGGCCGGGCAGCGGGATTATTGACACGGAACTGCGCGAGCGGGTGTTTGCCGTGCTGTTCACGGCGCTGCAAGGGCAGTACGAGAATTTTGGCCGGATGCTGCTGGTGGTAGACATCGTGCTGGCCGATTTGCTGCTGGGCATCCAGCCGCAGAAAGAGATCAACCTGCACCAGCTCATTACCGATCACGGTTATCCCAATTTTACGGATCGGGCAGTGCGAGCGCTCTATTATGCGGAGGCGTAGCTGGCTGTTAGCTACTGGCTATTGGCCGTTGGCTTTCGTCTACACGTTTTTGAAAGCGGTGACGACGCGGCGCACGCCGGGCACCTGGGCGACCTGCCGCACGTACTCCTCGGCGGTCTTGCCGGGCGGCAGGCGGCCTGATAAGACCACTGTGCCGTATTCGACATTGGCGAACATAACCCCCGGCTCAATCAACTTGCCAACATCCAGACGGATGCTCTCGTCGTCGTAGAGTTCGTCAGCATGGACACTCCTCACGCCTATGACCAATGGGATATTTTCCAGCAGGAAGCTGCGGGTGTTAGGAGACTTGACGTAGCCGCTCACGGTGACTGCGCCCGCCTGCGCCCCGATGTGAATGTGGTGGCGGTCGCGCATGGTCGGCGGGTAGTGAGCGATGAGGTCTTCAATATCCTCGATAATGTCTATGTCGGGACGGAGGGTTGTATATGCCATGTGTGCCCCTGGTAAGTTATAAAAAATTTGCTAAAGTGCTTTAATGTTCAGCCATTTTACCGCAGAAAGTCCTTACAATAAACGGAGAGCAGTTATCAGTTGGAGTAGAACGTACCATGATGTCTTACCGGATGGCCGGAATCATCCTGTTCATCATCGCGGCAGGCGTGGGGCTGGCGAGCGCGCAAGACCTGACGTACAGCGGCTACATTGACAGCACGGCGCCGTCGAAGAGCTACACCTTTGAGTTGCAGGCCGGGCAGTCGGCGCTGATTACGGCGGAGGCGACGAGCGGCGATCTGGATACCTACCTGACGCTGTACGACCCCAGCGGGGCGAGTGTGGCCGAAAACGATGACCGCAACCCCGGCGAGATTCTGGACTCGGCGCTGGGCTACACGGCGACAGTAGGCGGGACGTATACGGTTCGTGTGAGCCGCTACGAGCCAGGAGACAGCAGCGGGAATTTCGTCCTGAATATCACCATTGGCGACGAAAGCGTTCTGGCCGGGCTGGATCAACTGCTGCGCGTTCAGTTGAGCGGGCCAGAGATCATCATGGATACCGAACACTTCCGCATCCACTACACCTTTGATGGGGAGGATGCGACGGACGAGATTTACGTGGATCACGTGCTGCGCACGATGGAGGAAATCTGGCGCATCCAGATCGAACGGCTGGGATGGCCGGTTCCGCCGGCAGACGACCAGCGGGGCGGCGATGGGCGCTTCGACGTGTACCTGGTTGACCTGCTGGGCAACGGGGACGGTATTTTTGGCTATGCGTCGCCAGAGGACGACTTTGGCGACAACCCCAACACGCCCACGGTGGAAGCCTATGCCACCAGCAGCTATCTGGCGATTGAAAATGACTTCAGCGAGGTTGCGGTGGACGACGCCGAAGCAGTCCAGTTAATGCGGGCGACGGCGGCGCACGAGTTCCACCATGCCATCCAGTTCGGCTACGACATCAACGACGCGCATGATTGGTATTACGAGGCCACAGCTGTGTGGATGGAAGTCATCACCTTCTTCAAAGAAGAAGACGCCACCGGCTACGTCTCGTACAACTATGAGTACCCGGAACTGTGCTTCGGCACGACGGCAGACCCCGGTGATGGGCAGTTGCAGTACGGCGAATGGCTGTTCTTGCAATCGCTATCCGACGTACACGGTATGGAAATCGTGCCAAAATTGTGGGCGAACATCGGCGAGTTCGAAGGCTTTGAGGCGCTGGAGAAGACACTGGAACGCTACGGCGATGACATTCCAACGGCAGTAGCGCGCTACCGGGTACAAAACCTGCTGCGTGACTACGACCTCGCGGGTGAATTTCAGGCAACCGTATGGCTGGAGAACACGATTGATGCGCCGGGACGCTGGACGTTCACCGGCGAGGGGATACAGGAACTCGGCGCGAACTACTTTGCCTTCTCCATGCCGCCCGGTGTTTACCAGATCAGCCTGTCCGGGGACAACGGCGCGCTGCTCTTATGGGCCATCGGCATTCAGGGGACGGAGGCTGTGGAAATCCCCCTGGGGCGCGACGGTCTGCTGTCCACGCATGGGTACGATTACGTGTACCTGATGGTGTTCAACCCGGTGTATGACGAGGACGTAAACGACTGCACGTATGGGAGCTATGTGCTGGACGTGCGGCTCAGCAGCGGCGAAGGTGCGGCGGCCACTCACACGTGGGACGCAACCAATTTCGCGCCCCTACGCTGATGGGTAACCACAGAGTCGCAGAGAACACAGAGAAAGCACAACAAAGCGCCTCTGTGAACTCTGTGGTTCACAACAATAATCAGGTGAGCGTCTCGAACACTCTGGGCGCGATTAGCCAGACAAGCGCGCCGCGCAGGGGCTTGCGAGAAAACACGTCCAGCCGCGCCAGGCCGCCTTTCTTCATCACCACCTTGCCGCCCCCGATAATCTCGCTCACCGTTTCGCTGAAAGACGGCTCGTGGCCGACAAACAGCACGTCGTCGCCGTCGCTCAAGTCAGCAATCAAGGACTCCACCGCCTGAATATTGAACTCGAAGCCGACTTCCTCACGCACCTCGACCTTGACGCCGAGCGCTTCTCCCACAATGTCCGCTGTCTGCCGGGCGCGAACGCGCGGGCTGGTGTAGATGCAGGCGGGAGCGATCTTGAGCTTTGCCATCGCTTTGGCGGCGACGCGCATCTGCTCGACGCCCTCTTTAGTCAGCTTGCGGTCAAAATCCTGGATGCCGTCGCCATCTTCTGCGATGCCGTGCCGGACGAAGTAAAGTCTCATACCTGCGCTTCCCGCCAATCTACTCTGTCAGGTCGAAAGCCTCTATCCAGAGGCAAAATCCCCCTGTTTTACCGGGATTTAATCGCTCCGAGTATAACTCGTTTTTCGCTTTGACGGCAGCCAGCGATTCGGTAAAATTACGCAAAATAATACGCCCAACACTGGCACAACTGACCGTTGGCGTGAATATCATCCGAGATATAGAATAGTCCTGCTTTAAACAACGTCCCGTAAATATGTCGCTATGACCAACGCCTTACGCGAAGATACCACCATCAACCACGCCGTTCGCGTGGAAAAACCGCCGCCAGATCGCAGCGGCCTGACCACGCTTGCCACCAGCGTTCTGATTGTGATGGCGGTTATCCTTATCTGGGAAGGGCTGAAAGCCTTTGGCCGCGCCAATGAATATGAACTGAATGTAGGCGGCGCGCCGGTTGACCTAAGCATCTTCAACGATACCAAACTGCCCCACCTGACCGACATTATCCGCGCCTTTGGCGAACCGGCGCAGCGCAACGGCCCGCCCCTGATTCAAACGCTGATTGACCTGGGCGCGTTCACCTTGAGCGAGGCCGTTCTGGGCTTCATCATCGGCGGGCTGCTTGGCTTCGCGCTGGCAATCATCTTCGCCCACTCGTCGCTGTTACAGCGCGGCCTGCTGCCCTACGTCGTCGTCTCGCAGACCGTACCCATCCTGGCGATTGCGCCGATGGTCGTCATCTGGATGCGCAACGTCGGCCAGACGGAACTGGCCGTTCCCGTCATCGCCGCCTACCTGACCTTCTTCCCGGTCACCATCTACACTCTGCGCGGTCTTACTTCCGTCCCGCCTACTTCGCTGGAACTCATGCACTCCTACGCGGCCACCCGCCGCGAAATCCTGTTCAAGCTGCGCCTGCCCAACGCCCTGCCGCAAATTTTCACCGCGCTCAAGATTTCGGCGACGGCCAGCGTCGTCGGCGCGATCATCGGCGAACTCCCATCCGGCATACAAGACGGATTAGGCATCGCCATTTTGAACTTCACCCAGTTCTACAATCAGTCGCCGCCGCGTCTGTGGGCGGCGATTATGGCCGCCGCGCTCATCGGCATTCTGTTCTTTAGCGTCATCGCGCTTATCGAGCGCCTGGTGGTGCGCTGGCAGGTGGAGCAAAGCGATTAGCAATTAGCGGTTAGCTCTATTGGTAAAAACCAAAAGCCAATAGCCAATAGCCAAAAGCGAGAAAAAGTTTGTCATCCATCATTTCAATCCAGAACATCTCGAAAATATTCCGCAGCGCTGATGGCGTGATGGTGCACGCCCTCGAGGACATCAATTTGGAGGTCAAAAAGGGCGAGTTCATTTCGCTTATTGGCCCGTCTGGCTGCGGCAAGAGCACGCTGCTGCGCATCATCGGCGACCTCATTCAGCCGTCTTCCGGTACGGTGCTCGTTAACGGCAAACCCGCCGCGCAGGCGCGCAAAGACCGGGACTACGGCATGGTCTTTCAGAGTGCGACCCTGTACGAGTGGCGCACCGTCACTAAGAATGTCCAACTGCCGCTCGAAATTATGAAATATCCCAAAGCCATCCGCGAGCAGCGCGCCCGCGAAATGCTGGAAATGGTCGAACTCAGCGAATTCGCCAACAAATATCCCTGGCAGCTTTCCGGCGGGATGCAGCAGCGCGTCAGTATCGCCCGCGCTCTCGCCTTCGAGCCGAAAATCCTGCTGATGGATGAGCCGTTCGGCGCGCTGGACGAAATGACCCGCGAGCGGATGAACAATGAGCTGCTGCGCATCTGGCGTACCATCCAGGGCATGACCGTAATTTTCGTCACCCATAGCATCCCCGAAGCGGTCTACCTGTCCACCAAAGTGATCGTGCTTTCCCCCCGTCCGGGTCGGCTGGCCGAGATTATAGACATTGACCTGCCGCAGCCGCGCGGGCCGGAAACCCGCGACATGGACGATTTCTTCCACTTGATGAGTCGTGTGCGTCACGCCTTGCACACGGGGGTAGAAGCCTGATGGCCGACACCCTGAAGCTAACGCCGCATCAGGCCAGCGACGTTGAGGCCGCCTCCGAAAGCATCTACAGCGAGGCCGCCGACGCCGTTCTTCACACCGGCCGGCTGGGGCGCGATCTGGTCGCGCTGCTGGCAATCTTTCTGATTGTCGTCACCTACCACATCCAGAACCCGCTGCTGCAATTTGAACTCCAGTTCGGCAGAGCGTTCCGCAACGTCACCTTGCAGCCCATCCTCGCCCTCGCGCTGGCCGCCTGCATTGTGTATCTGACCGGAAGCTGGCAGCAGTTGCGCCGTAATCCTGTCCGGCTGGCGGTCACGGCAGGATTGTTGCTCTATGCGCTGTATATCATCCTCGTCACCATTTTCGACTTCAACCTGCTGGGCGCGCTGCTGGGCATTCCCCAGGAAATCTTTCTCAACCAGATTGAAGAGGGCGCGCCACTCGACCTGCTCCAACAGGCGCTTAACATCAGCACCATCGTCGAATACCTGGCAATCGTGGGCGTTATCTATCTCTGGTCGCCCTGGCGTCGTCTGCCCGTTTACACGAAGGCCATACAGCGCAACTTTGCCCCCCTGGTGGTCGCCATCGTCGTCCTGGTGCTGTGGGAAGCGCTCATCAATATCTTCAACATCCAGCAGTTCTTACTGCCCAAACCCTCGGTGATCGCCAGCAAATTTGTCGAAATCTATCCACGTCTGGTTTCCGTCGGCTGGAACAGTTTCCAGAATGCCTTCTGGGGCTTCGTCATCGGCTGCGGTCTGGGCATTCTCACCGGCCTGATTTCGGCGCGCTTCACCCACTTCAGCAGAGCCTTGCTGCCCCTGGCGATTGCCGCCAACTCGGTGCCCATCATCGCGTTTGCGCCCATCATGAACAACTGGTTCGGCGCGCTCAACCCGGCCTCCAAGATGGCAATCGTCGCCGTTCTGACCTACTTCCCGGCCACTATCAGCACCGTCAAAGGGCTGACTTCAGTGGACAATACCTCACTGGAACTGATGCGCTCCTACGCGGCCAGCCAGTGGGAGATTTTCCGCAAGCTGCGCCTGCCCAACGCCCTGCCCTTCATCTTCTCCGCGCTCAAAGTCGCCACCACGCTGAGCATGATCGGCGCGATTGTCAGCGAATACTTCGGCGGCTCGACCCAAGGGCTTGGCTACAGCATCCGCGAGGATGCCGCGCTCGGCAAATACTCCGAAACCTGGTCGGCTATCATCATTGCCTCGGTATTGGGTATACTCTTCTACGTACTGGTTTCTGCCGTGGAACGGGCGGTCATGCCCTGGCACGTCTCGTTCCGCGAAGATTAGATAACAATTTCAAGGAGGAATGAATGTTGTTACGCAAAGTTCTACCCGTGATCGTTCTGCTGGCGCTGGCGCTTGCCCCGGCAGCCCTCAGCGCCCAGGATGAATGCGCCGAACTGACGCCGGTTCGCTTGCAGCTCAAGTGGGTGACCCAGGCTCAGTTCGCCGGTTACTACGCTGCCGATGCGCAAGGCTATTGGGAAGAGGAATGCCTGGATGTCGAAATCCTGCCCGGCGGCCCGGACATTGGCCCGCAGCAGGTGGTGGCTTCTGGCGGCGCGGAATTCGGCATTGACTGGATCGGCAGCTTCCTGTCGTTCCGCGAGCAGCAGGGCAACGTGGTCAACATCGCCCAGATTTTCCAGCGCAGCGGGATGCGCGAGCTGACCTGGGCGGACAGTGGTCTGGAGACCATTGAAGACCTGCGCGGCAAGGTGGTCGGCGTATGGGGCTTCGGCAATCAGTTCCCGTTGTTCGCCGCCCTGGTCAAGAATGGGATTGACCCCAACAACCCCGATGACATCACCATCTTCAACCAGCCCTTCGACATGAACGCCTTCCTCAACCGCGAGATTGACGCGGCGGCAGCTATGACCTACAACGAGTTAGCGCAGGTGCTGGAGTTCGTCGGCGAGGACGGCGAGTTTCCGGTCTACACGTTGGAAGACCTGAACGTGATTGACCTGAACGAAGTCGGCACGGCCATGCTGGAAGACGGCATCTTCGTCCGCGAAGACTGGCTGGCGGAAGAGGGCAATGAGGACATCGCCATTCGCTTCCTCAAAGGCGCGTTCCGGGGCTGGGCATATTGCCGCGACAACCCCGACGACTGCGTGCAGTACGTCCTGGAGTCTGGCTCGACGCTCGGCGAGGGTCACCAGCGCTGGATGATGAACGAAATCAATAAGTTGATCTGGCCGTCGCCTGACGGAATCGGCCTGATGGACGAGGAGCTGTTCAATCAGACCGCCGAGATCGCACTGAACTATGAGGTCATCACCGAGCCTGCCGGCGGCGAGGGCGAGTC
>FLYN01003585.1_pt1 | contig 15011 bp, 13 predicted proteins | sample 1122621 | NCBI WGS metagenome assembly FLYN01 (sample SAMEA4346792, study PRJEB14843) | hot springs metagenome | biome: Terrestrial Biome; feature: Habitat; material: Sediment | place: India | collected 2012-06-12 | depth 1760 m
CCGGACGGATCCTCGCCGACAGCCTGGTGAAACAGACCGACGAGCGCTTGCAGCAGGTGGGCTGGGCAATCGCGTGGTTGTTCTCCTGCTCCGGCAACAGCCTGATCGATTTTGACGACGAAGCGATGGCGGAAATCCCGCCGCTGTCGTGGGACGAAGACGATCTGGCGTTCGCCATTGAACTCATCGAAGAAGCCGATAGGATGATGCAGGACGTGAATGCCGGGCTGAAACTACTCGAAGAAAACCCAACCCTCTTCTCTGTGCTGGAAGCCAACGTCCGGCGCACTTACAAAGCGATAGCCAGAAAGAAAGGAAAGAAAGATGAACCCCGCATCCGATTGGAGTGGGCGGTTGCTCTCACAGGCAGTAATGGAGCAGCCGTCGCTGATCCTGAGCTTTTACTCGTTCGGCGTGATGCTGCATAAGCGTGACGGCGATAGAGTGAGTGAGCATCCGGTAGACCCGGCGCAGGTGGCGCTGGCGCTGTCTGCCAAAGTGCGCTTCGATACCGGGCTGCTGTCGGACAACACCCTGCTCGTAAGACAGGAAGGCGTGAAGAAAGTTGTGGTCGAATACCGCCCACCCCAGAAGACCGGGCTGTATCTCGATGGGTCGGAAACCGCGCTGCGTGTGCCGTTGCCCGGACTGCTGCTGATTCGCGTCACTGCCGAAGATAAAAACCCGCAGTACGGCGTGTATGCCGTCAAGAAATGTCCATCCACACTGAATGAACCGCTGTTTCATGCGCCACTGCCGAATGTGTTTTCCAGTGGGAACATCTGCTGGGGGACGGTGCAGCGCGTGACAGACACCGCGCTCCAAAGCACAACGCTGGCAGAGGATTGGGCGGTCTTGCTCGGTTCGCGCTTCAACGATCACGGCGTAGGCGGCAAGAGCAAGTCGCACCCGATGGACATCCGCCAGATGCTCATCGCGCTGGAAGGGCGCAAAGCCCGCGCCTACCCGAAGTCTGACCTGCTGCCCGTCAAGAAGACGCTGGCGCAGGCGCTGGGGGATGAAAAATGACCACTCTGAACACCTTCGACCCGAACACGCACATCCAGACCCTCTCCATCGTCGGCTTAGGCGGAACGGGCGCTCAGATTGCCCGCTCCGTCGCCCGCATGGTGTATGACATGCAGCAAGCGCGCTTGCACACGCCGCAGATTGTCCTGATTGACCCCGACAAGGTGGAAACGAAGAACGTCGGACGGCAGTTATATACCGAAGCCGATGTCGGCCAGCCGAAGGCGCACATCCTGATGCGCCGCTTCAATATGGCGCTCGGACTGGATATCATCGCCATTGACCAGCCCGTGAGTGCCGAACGGCATTTTGAACGCTGGGGCAATCTCATTGTCGGTGCCGTAGATAACCACCTGGCGCGGCGTGAACTGGCAAAAGCCAGTGGCGCAGTGTGGATTGACAGCGGCAATCACTTCAATGCCGGTCAGGTGGTGATTGGCAACACTAGCGATCCCGAAACCGCCATGCGTTACATTGACGGGCAGAACGGCAGATACGCCTATCTTCCCAACGCTGGACTGTTGTTTCCGGCGCTGCTCGAACCTGAACCGGAAGCCACGCCGCAGCCCGAACCAGAGCGCTCCTGCGCCGAACTGGTTGCAGCACGCGAACAAGATTTGCTCGTGAATGACTGGATGGCCGTCATCGCTTCGCAGTACGTCTACAAACTGCTGCGCCGCCAGCCCATCACTTCCTTCGTGTCTTATGTCAGCGCCGACGGCATGAGCGTCCGCAGTGTGCCCATCTGCCGCGACGAACTGCTGGCGTATCTGCCGCAGCCTGCCGACGATTAATTCCATCCCTTCAACCCATTGTCCAACTTCCAGGCTCCGCTCGCACCGGAGCTTTTGCTTTTTATCCGCAGTGAATGAAAGGAACAAGAACATGCGTTACTGGGACGATATGCGAACCAAATACGGCTTCAACGACGGCGGAGCCGTGCCGGACGGCGCGGAAGTCTACCGCGCCGTTTACATTCAAGCCGTCAACAAACTGGCGGAACAGTTGAACAGCAGTGTGCGTGCCGCTGCCTATGACCGCGCCGGTGTCCATAACTGGTGTCTGATTCTGTTCTACGACGGAAACGATCTGGCGGGTCGCGCGCCTGATGAACTGACAGAGCCGCTGGACGTGTCGGGTCGGGAAGTGCTTGAACCGGATGAAGCAATGGACGAAGCCATCCGGCAGGCATACCTGCTCGACCTGGACAACTTCGTGCAGGTTTCGGTTGACCTATCGGACGACTTCGAGGAGTTCGTGACGGCGCTCTATCCCGCGAACGAAGGCGATCCGCTGATGGCTGAGGTCAATGGACAGCCGCAGCACCTCTATCCCGGCGGGCGGGTGCGGCTCGTGCGCGAAGTCAAAGCGTTTGACGGAACGGTGCTGGCCGTCGGCAGCGAGTACACCGTGACCTGGATTGACCATCACCCGCCGCTGGTGGGACTGGCAGCGCAGTCCGGCGATCCCGTTTTCGCCATGACTGCCCCCGATACGCTGCTGGTGGTCGAAATCCCGTCTGAGATACGCGCCGAAAGCGAAAACTGCGACCCGATCCCGCCGTTTCATCTCCGTGATCTGGACGATGAGCCACTTCATCTGTACGGCCAGTTCTACGATTGGAATTCCGCGCAGACCGCCACGCAGCGCGCAGCGCGGGAACTGGGCAAGTCCGTCCAGATCGTCAACGGTTACAGCAACACCGTTACGTCCTGTGACCCCGACGACGAAAGCGAGTGAAACCATGCTCAACTACAAACGTCAGAATGTTCACCACTCCAAACTGCCGAAGCCCGGAGCTGTCGGACATATCGTTGGGCTGTCCACCGTCAATCCTCGCCGCAAGTGCATCGTCGTCGCCTACCCGCTGTGTGATAACGTGTATCCCTACAGCATCGGCATTCATACCTGCTGGGTGCGTTTTCTGGACAACAGCGACATCCAGCGCTTCAGCGGCATCTGGTTTCAGGAGACATGAGGGTATGGCTTACCAGCTTCCTCTGTTTCCATTGGACGAACCATCCAGCCTTGATCCGGTTCAACTGCTGCGCGATGGCGCGGCGCTGGTGCTGAGCGTATCCGGCGGCAAGGACTCCGATGCGATGTGCCATTACCTGCTGGAACGCCGTCAGGTAGAAGGTTGGATGGGGGATGTGTCGATGGTTCACGCCGACCTGGGACGCGCCGAGTGGCGCAGTACGACGGATTACGTTCGGGATCTGGCGTGGCGCAAAAACGTGCCGCTGCACGTCGTCCGCTGGACACACGGCGACCTGATAGACCGCATCTGGCAGCGGTACTACAGCGATCCGTCGCGTCCCTGCTGGCCGTCGAGCAAAGTCCGCTACTGCACCTCCGACCTCAAACGCGCCCCCATCTCCCGCTGGATACGGGCTGCCTATCCAACCGGCACAGTTGTCTGCGCCATCGGGCTGCGGGCGGCGGAAAGCAGTGCCCGTGCGAAGAAGGCTGCCGTCAGTATTCGAGAGGACTGCGCCGCGCCGACTCTGAACCGGCTCGCACTGAACTGGCTGCCCATCCATGACTGGACGGAAAGCGATGTGTGGGACTGCATCCGGCATCATGGGAATGTCTGCCATGATGCCTATACACACGGCAACCACCGCCTGTCCTGCGCCTGCTGCGTGCTGGCGAGCGTGAACGATTTGCTCAATGGGGCTGTCCATAACCCGGACACCTACCGCGAACTGTGCCATATTGAAGCAGTGACGGGTTACAGCTTCCGCAAGGACTTCTGGTTGAGCGACCTGAAACCCGATCTGCTGCCGGAAAGCACCCTCATCGCTGTGCGCGACCACAAAAGGAGTGGCGCATGAACCGCGACTGCACCGGGCTTGACTGGAAGCCTGTTCTACTGCTGAAAGTGACGCGCCTGCCCTTTGGCGAAACCCATACTGGACTGGTGGTGAAACGCCTCTACCTGGCGCAGCATCCTGAAGGCATCCTGCGCGCCGATTGGACGCTGCCCGCCGACGAACGCTTTTTGCCGCTGGTGCAGTTCACCGGCTGGCAACCAGAGCGAGACGTTCCCTTTGAACTCCCGGTTCAATACCAGCGCGGCAGGCGTGACCGCAGCGCTGCGGTCATCCCCTCCGGGACGTGGGTGCTGCCCTATGACGACGCGCACTACCGGCTCTACGAACGGGTGCGGCTGACCCTCCATGCCCTGTTGGAGCAGGTCAATCAAGCGCCGACAGACTCCAAAACCCTGCGCCTGCTCGCCCGCTGGACAGGGTAAGACAGCGCCTCATTTCACGAGGCGCTTTTTATTTCAAACGGATACACAAGGAGTACATGCACAATGAATACCACGGATACGATCACGCAGCAGGCACTGAACCGCTACAACCGCCTGTTCGACAATGGACAGTACACGGGTATTGCGGAACGACTGGCGGCGGATCTCCGCGCTGACCGGAACAGTGTGCGGGTCGCCGACGCAATGAACCTGGTCACGGATACCGCTTTATCCCTCTGCCAGCACCCGCACTACGAACTGGCATGGCTCAAACTGGCGACCTTCTGCGGTCAGAATGGCATCTCGATTCCAACGATTGACGCAGTTTATACCTACCTGCTGATTTTCCAGCAGGGGAGCGACACCCGCGCCGATGATTTTGAGGCGACGGCGAAGGCGCTGCTGAAAGCCTACGAAACTGCCGATACGCTGCGAGCGGCGGTCTCCTGCGCCAACGGGGTGCATGGCTGGCGCGGACGGATGGCTTACGAACTCCTGGCAGCAGCTGATTATCTGACGCAAGCAGCGATACAGCTGCTCATGCACGGCGATCTTTCTTACATCCGCGAGAAGCTCCAGCACGCCCTGCGACGGATTACGGGCGCGTTGTATGAAGGAATACGCGAAAGCGACACACCTACCCTGTTCAACTTCAAAGGGACGTACTTCCCCGACGAGCATGACCGTCGCTGAGACACCAGAAGCGTCTCTTTCGCCGCTTTCTCTGTCCCACATCGCCTCAGATGGCATCCCCATTCCCGGCTCACCCTGCCCGGCTCACCCCATCGTTCGCTCAATCCATGCCTGCTGTGCTGTTCTGCCCTCCACACTGACGCAAGCCGCGTCGCCTACCAGCACCTCCTATGACTGCCGCGCCATCCGTGTTCTGACGGTTCACACCACTGGTCTGCCCTTGCCTGCCCGTTCCATCCAGCCGCGACGAATCGTAGACCTTTGCCGCCGCCCCTCCTGACGGTTCGCTGGTGCATCCCGTCACGCTCATGCTTTCGTTCCCAATGATACGCCTTTTCGCTGCTAGCGCGTGCCATCTGACCCATACCATGCCGATTTGTCGCTGACCAGTCTAGCAGGCGCGGCAGCCTTTCATACCGACTTGCGTCGGCACGCTTGACCCGTTTTTGCCTGGCTTGCGCCGTTCCACTCAACAAAAACGGGTAGCGCCTTACAGGTGAAGGCTGCCTGTATACGCCTGCTGGTTTCTGGTCAGAAATCGGCACAGGGTCGATGGACTAGAAAGCGCACAGCGCGAAGGAGTAAATATCATGGGTACGAGCATCAATATTCAGGTGACAGGGTTCGTCGGCAGCGATCCGCAGGTGAAAACCGTCGGCGAACAGCAGGTTGCCAGCTTCAGCGTGGCAGTCAATCGCAAGAACGGTAGCGGCAAGAAGCAGACGCTGTGGGTGCGCGTGAACTGCTGGAACAAACTCGCCGAGGTCGCGGCGCAGTACGTCAAGAAAGGTTCGCTGGTGCAGGTGACGACGGAATGGCTGCGTCCGAGCGCATGGATTGACCAGAGCGGCGCGCCGCAGGCAAGTCTGGATGTGGACGCGAACCGCCTGGTGCTGCTGGACCGGCTGGAGAGCGATGAGCCGGAGAACGGGGAAGACATTCCGTTCTGATGTGGTAAAGCTTGAGCTGTCCATTATATCAACACATGGACAGCCACAGGTGAGCAACTAGCCAGTTGCTCACCTCTGTTTTTGTATAGTCGTGGGACGCTCCGGCTGCCTGATATTCCTTGCTAAGGTAGGTAACGCAGGATCAAAAGGGTGGATTTTAAGTGGTGTGTCAATTAAATGACTATTATCGTATTTCCACGAAAAAGCCTCGATCAACTAAATATCTCCACAGGACATCGACCTGAAGCGCTGTGTCACCCTGTACAAGCACACCCATTTCAAAATGCTCTTGCAGACCGGGTTTTGTCAGATTTGCGCTGCCAATATAAGCTCGTTTCCCATCCGCCACACAGAATTTTGCGTGAAGTCCCAATTTGCTTGTGTCGTTGAAGTTAGCAGTGGGTTGATAAAAACGAATGTACCGTTTAGCAACAACCCGAAGTTTGTCTCTGTCTAAGGTATCGAGACTGGTGCGGGTGCTTGCAAAATCAATTACTACACCTCGCTGGAGTGCTGCTATTAATGCCCCCATTAATGGTTCTTGGTTCAGTCCTTCGTCAGATTGCATAAATGGAGAGGCCAAGATAAGGTGATCCTCGGCTTGGGCAATAAGCGTAGTTAGCACTCCGAGGGTCGTTCGTACTCCAATATCGTGAGCTATTTTGGATATATCTGATATAGGCGCAGAAATTACGAGCTGTATATTCTGCTGCTCTCGCTGTGGTTTCACGACACATCTCTCAAAAAGTCGGATCAAAATATCCGACCCGAATCTCGCCAAGCTCTTTATCACGTCCACCGAAAAGGAAGGATCGTCCCAGATTCATATTAAAGAACTGACAACTTATCTCCGAAAGGTGCATACAAGCATGACAGTTCCCGCCCTGATCAGTACAAACTGGATCATAGACGCATTTTCGACTATCCAGGACTTGATTCAGCCAATCAGCCAAGGATTGCTCAAATAGCGCCGTTAATGCGCCAATAGTTGCGCCAAAACGATGACTGCTATAGACCGCAAATGAAAGCGATCTTGGCAGTACATATTCGCTTAAACTTGTCCGATCCAAACCACATAACAGAGCAGCTCTGCGTACACATAGATGGCTTAACGAATGCAACAAGCAAAAAACCATCCGTGCCTGCGGATTGTCGGCAGTAATAGTATCTCGAAGCAAAATATCACTAAAGAGTTGGACAAAATACGCCTGTCGGCGCATTTCCTCTGACCCAGTTCCTTCGGGTAAGTTCACGGGAAAGCCATTTAGCTCCAACCATTTGCATACTCGTTCAGAATCTAGCCGGAGCATGACCGCATCGGCCTGAATAAGATCTACAAAAATTGGGAACTTGTTCCCATGATCTCGATCAGGTGGAAACGGCCTCACATCACAAAGGTTGGGACGATAATCCACACGGCTGTAACCGTAAGTTACAGTGGTTATTGGAAAATCTGCAACGAGCGTTACTTGGCCCAACCCGGCGCGCGTAGCCACTTGTCGCCCAAAATCCAGTTCGGGGTCTTGGTTTCCAAAAAGCTGCTTGATGTCGCCCGACTGAGTAGGGAGAACTGTTTCTAGCATGTCTTGTCTGGCCTCAATCCAAACCTCGTGAGATATACCTGTTCGTTCGACAAGAGACGCTGCAATTTTGGACGGTGCAAGAGCTTCACGCTCATGTATTTTCTTGGGTTTCAATTGAGTTTGCATTCTTCGGAAATCTTCGATCTGTGTATCGCTATACCCTTGAGCTTTCAAGGCTGCTTTGTCGCTCTCGCTAAGATCAAAGCCGGTGTCGCTAGATTCCCTGACCGAAGCATAGCGTGCGAAATCAAGCAAGCGTTTCTCATGAAGCTCAGGGAATTCAAGATATGCTGCCGCCGCTATTTCGGGCCATTCTGGTATATCCAGAAACGTGTTCAATTCGCGGCGTGGCTGGTTGAGCAAAGTTACGTAATGGGGATAAAATGTCTTCCCAGCGCGATGCACATCTATATTCATCATGCGGGGATTGTTAACATTGGGAACAGGTGTATCCCAAGTACATTCGGGGCAGGGCATACCAAACACACCTTCGGTTGTGTTGCATTTGCGGCAAATCCATTGAAAGTTAGATAGCCGCTCACTCCCTCGCTTATCCAGCGCCATATTTGCACTGGATTTGCATTTCCTGCAATAAGGATTGAGGGGACGCAAAGCCCCACAACGATGTACTTGTATGAATGGCAGCTGAATGAGTCGTCCTGTCTTACACACCGGACAGGTACTAGAAAGTGTACTCCCGGGTTTAGAGCGATCAAATACTCGTCCGCAGCGTCGATTCTGACACCACATCATCATCGGAAACATTTCTGCTGAAGCGCTAAGCGGTTCGACAAGAACAAAGGAGCTTGCTTTTGATGACAGTGAGTCAGGAAATTGTCGGCGGTGATTTCCAGGCCACGCCCTTACAACTCGCTCGATAGCTTCCAACACCAACTGTAAGTTGAGTTCCGTGTTCTTCGTCGCCCGTATCTCGCGTGTTCTTGCAATAACGCCAGTACGCTCAAAATCATAGGTTTGTCCCGGCAAGTGTTCAAACAAGATAGTTCGTTTATTACGATCCATTCTTCGACCCATAGAAGCCTCTATTGGCGTGCCGCCCAACGTGTCCCGTTGTCATCTAATTCGACAGGTAATTGTTCATCAACATCGCGTAGACTACGCATTGGTTGCGGAATGAGTGCCTCAGATACCCAGTCAATATGCGGGCCTGCGCCTAGGATTTGATCGAAAAACTCATTTACTCGTTTTGTGATTTCCTCCCTAAACGCATTGGATCCTGGAGCGTCTATGTCAACTACTCCGTAGGCTTGCTCCAATATTGGAATAAACTGCTCGGCCCGTATTTTCCCATCGCTGATTTGCTTCTTGATAAACTCACGACGAGTGTAGCTACCTCGACTCTTCTCTCCCGAACTACCCGCAATAATCTGTAACAAAATTGCCATGAACAGTCCAGGCAAAGTACGTGTGACGCTGAAACGCGACCAGCGATTAATTGCAACTGGCTCAACCAACCGTCCCAAAAACTCATGGAACTTGGAGAAATAGATATAGTGGCTTTGATCTCGTTCTCGCGCTGGGTGTAAACACATAAAAACCAACCCGACATGAGAACGCCCTACACGGCTGGATGACTGGATATATTCCGCTACCTGTGAAGGCATCCCATAAAAGAGCATTGCATTCAATCGATCTACATCGACACCATGACTGATCATGTTTGTAGCGAGAATGGTATCAGGCGACTCGCCCGGATCAGGCAAAAATTGCTCTAGCCGTTCGAGTGTTCTGGCGACTTCAGACGTGCTAACGCTTCCGGTTAGTTCAGCAATTTCCAATATGCGATAGTCACCTTGCTCCAAATCTGTATTTACTGCTGACTCCAAATCGGTTTTTACTGAGTAGAGTTCACGTGTATTCAAGAAATACGTAAGAGACGTAGCATAAAAATCGAGGAGCTTCTTCCAATCCGCTGTCCCTGGCTCAATTTGACCATCATAGGGATTGGGGCCTGAAGTCAAACGCTGCAAGTCCTGAACGATCTCGTGATAATATTGGACAAGTTCTAGTATTGCGTTGAAGATGGTTTTGTTGTGCGGAATAATCCCCAGGAATAGTCTCTGAGGATATGCTAGAGTTTCAGCATAAAACGACGATTCTAAGGTTGGCCCCAGTCCAGGGAACACTCGTGCGTGTTCGGGACCGCGCCCATACAAATGCTCTACCTGCCGTTCAAAGGCTTCAATGGTAGCTGAGGACGCGATTATTTTAACCGCTTCCGTGTGGCCGAACTCCTGAAGAAGACGTTGGACAAATGTTTCGTAATGAGCGTCAAATGTCCCTAAACCCTCCTTCAGTAAATGCAATTCATCTTGCACGAAAAGCGTCGGGCCAGACAACCCCTGCGGAACGATTCGGTGGAGAAGTTTGGGGTCATCGCATTCGTCTTGACAGCACTTCCCCAAATAGTAACCGTGTTTTTGGCAATAGCCATCTACCTTCCCAAAAAGAAGTGACATTCGATGTTGATTTCCAATCCCAGCCAGTTTATCTATAGTCCCAACTATAACTGCTGGCAAGTAGCGGTATATTTCGTTGTCTACGACGTAAACAGGTAGATAACCGCCATCAAATTTGCAGTTGGGCTGTGTGCAACGATGGCGTAAACGAACTTTTTCCTCATCGAAATCAACCACCACAGTGTTAGTACGACATGAAGGGCAGCGAACGATCCGTTTCCATTGCTGACGATCATTTGGATCTTGAGCAATCAACCAGTCGGATTCGGGATATTCACCTCGAAAAGGCTGTTTGAGTTTGTTTGGGGTAGCATTTGATCCAACAAAGTATCCAACTGCAAATCCCGCAACATCTTTCCCTACTAACCGGATATCTTTTTGCTCTCGTCGAACTATCTCTGCTAATCCCATGACATCGGCTACGCGCTGTGTTTGCTGAAGTGTTAGTAGGCGGAGTGGAAATCTGGTCCAAGCTGTCACACCTGCCCGCTTGCCGCGCAAGCGATCAAAAAAGCAGTGAAATACAATCGTTGCTAAATATGCCTCGGTTTTTCCACCACCTGTTGGGAAGTAGATGATGTCCACTGCCTGCCGTTCGCTCGGTGGAGCAATTGTAGAATCAGCGAGTGCCACAATCCCGGGAATCTGACTGACGAGGAAAACGATCTGGAATAAACGCCAGGCTTGTTTTCCTCCACGCTTGAAGGTTTCATTGGTTAGTGTAAAAGCAAGATACACATCAGCATGGGTTCGGATCAGCTCAAGACCTGCTGCAAAACGCCTAATTTCATCTTCAAATGTTTGCCAGTTACGTTCATATTCTTCTTGATAGTCCGCATTCCACCATCTTTCGGCGGCATATTGTTCAGCCTCATAACCCCAAGTCTGTTCCGAATAAGACTGCATACTTGCTAAAATGCTCTCAAGCACCGGAATGGGTTGAGTTGCGAGATCTTGAAACCGGGCAACAGGTTGTGAACGGGTCTGGTAACGTTGTTGGCGATATACGGGTACACTTCTTGTAATTAGTTGGACACCTTCACTTGGCTCGGCTTCTACAACGTTGCAATTAAACCCTCTAGCGGGAACGAATCTCCGAGTGCTGTACCGAAAACCCCGTGGGGCCAGCTCAAACTCAAATGGTTGGGCCACACAGTTTTCAAACTCAAAGCCTGCTTCAACCTCGAATAAGTAACCCTCGAAGTTACGCGCTTTTTCGGGTATGGGTGATTCATTAACGAATTGAATTTCCAATAACCTATCCTCTGGGTTTTCAACGATATTGCCGGAGCGCGGGACAACGCCCATTGTCCACTTCCATTCAGGGACAACCTGAGTGGGCAACGCTTTGCAGAACTCGGAATATTCCTTCCCACTACGATCTGTCAGTACATTGTCGTCAACCATGATCCGTTCATCTGGATCTCCCCCAGTGCGTAGGTTCTCTGGATCAGCTAAGGCGACTTCCTGTGCTCGCATGGTCTCTGTATCAATGGCTAACTGCAAATTGCTTTTATCGACAGACCATTCTGCGTCAGATCCTTCGCCGCTTATCTCAATGTGAATAGTTCCATGTGCTTCACACGGGATTTTCTTAAATCGAATAAAAAGTGTATCAGCAGCCATGCGGCTCTTTCGCCGGTCTCTGGCGTTTTCAGCGACTTCAGGTGAGGCTTCGTTATTGGGGCGATTATCATCTGTCTCGCTCGCAGGTGCCGTATCAATAATTGATATTTCAGACGTTGACCCGTCAGGATTTTGAATTTCCTCACCGCTCTTGGTTTTCCGCTGATGTTCAAGTTGCTGGTCGAGCGTAGGGAACACGCGATAGTAGCAAGCCCAACGTAAACGTACATGAATAGCGACTTCGAAATCAGTAGGCTGGAGCCTAAATTCCGCTCCGAAAGCAACAGGAGCCAACTTATTAAGGAATTCACTTGACGGCCCAGATGGAGCCGTGGTGTCTTCTGAAGATTTAGGCCGCAAATTACCGATGAAGTATCGATCATGTGGCAGGTTAAGAATGCACTCTTGCGTGTCTTGTCCGCTCGCACGCTCGTAAATGCGACGGGCAATAAACCAAGCTAGTCGCTCTTCCTCGAAACCTCGCGTACGGTCATCCATTGCATCTAGCGACATCAACTACCAACTTTCCTTTCTAACTGCCCAATCAAGTCTCTGTCGAACAGTCCTTTTTCTCTAGAGATTCTTTTGACCTGCAATACTACCAGCGAGTCTCGGAAATCTTGGAATGTGAGGCCCAATTCCTCATCTATAATGTCATCTTGATTGCCGACACTGGTAGCTATTCCCAAGCCTTCATGGTTTAACCACTTGTTTAGCCGGTGTGAGAGACTGATATGTAAACCAGCCAATCGTGTTCCAGCTCGATGAATTCGGATGTAATGCTCACGCACAAACGCAAGGTCGAAAATGTCAGCCAATCGTCGCAAATCTTCGGCATCTTGAGGCCGTAATGTTTCCCCACGAAGCCAGTTCCGCAAGGGTTGAGAATCACTAATCGTTGAACCGCGTCTTTTCATTTCCTCGAAAACGCGATCAATATTCCAATTAGGCTCCCGCGTCGCTTTCCGATAATAAGCAGTTGCTAAATCCTCTTGCCACCTTTCTACCAACTTTACATGAAGGTTGACAGCCGGGTTGCGATGGACGCGAGAGATTACCAGGGCGAGCAAACTCTGCTTACGCTGACCGTAAATAAATACAATACGATCTCCTACTCGAAGTGAGGAAGGATATCGTTCCTCAGTCTTTGAAGTACCCCCGGACGATATAACAACATTCACCTTTTCATCGGGACTGAGGAGAATTTGATCCCCGCTAGTGAACTCGATTAGTAGCGCTTCTTCGATAAACTCTTGTGCGGAAGTACCAGTCGCACGTTCACCAAGTATTGGAGATGTAGATATGTCGCCTTGCCAATCTGGGCTGTTGTCCATCAATACTGCAAATTCGGTCTGAATATCGAATGGCTCCCACAGTTCATTTTCGGAAGTAGGTTCTCTTGTCTTACCGTCACTCGTTTTCAGGATGTAACGCTCTGCATCCCTTAAAGCTATCCCTGGTCGAGTACGTGAAGCCACTTCTGCAAGACGTTCTTGCTTCGATATAGACGTAAATGAGACGGCACAAGCGACAACATCAGGATTGATTGTGGTATCCCAATGTTTCACGCGCCGAGCTAATGCAGCTACTTGATATGGGTACAAAATCACCTGCAAATCTTCTCTGAGCAGTAAGGGAGTAATGTATGGTGTCGCAGCCTGTGACGGTAGCCCGACCATCCAATATTGCCAGCTTAATTCTTTGGAAGGCAATCCAGACAAAAGTCGCATGGTTTCGACAGTATCGGTTTCTTGCTGCTTCATTAAGGTCAGTAGATCATATAAGTCCTTGAGCGTAATCAAACCGATACGCAAATCCCTTAGATCATCCTCGGTGATATTATGATATGCAAGCAAGCCGAGGCTAAACAGTTTTTTGCTAGCGTGGGTGGTAAAGACAAATAATCGTGCCGCCTCAACTCTCAGTTTGTCTACGCAAAGGTTTGACAACATATCCCATAGTGGGGGATTCTGCTGTTGAAAAACAGTATGTGCCTGTTCTAAGTTATGCAGCACTTCAAATAGTACGCTGTGAAGGTCTGTATCCATGTGTGCTAATGCATCAATATACTTACCCAGAGCTTCACGGGTGCGGAGTAAACTGCTCAATCCCCAGTAATTTGATACCTCTGCCTCAAACAGATCAAGTGGAACACACAGATTTTCGAGCGTTCGTAAAAATTTCCAGCCAGTTTGAAGTGCGCTGAAAGCTAATCGCCCAACCTTTACTGAACTCATCCTCGAAAGACCAATATAAGCCTGTTGAATATACTCAATAGCCGCTTTTGAATGGGAACTTTCAATCGTCACAGGTTGAATAGAACACGTTTGATGGGTGTCAAATATTATGCGAAGCCCACTAGCTCTAGGTGTGTCTATGGCTGGTAAAGGATATTGTTCGTTTCGGAAGGGCCAAATAAACACCTGTCCTTCCGCAATCTTGAAATCATCAATGACGAGGGCTAAGGGGTTTTGGGTCCATGCGATGAGAGGAATGGCACGACGTTTGGCTTCTTCTAACAAAGGGCCGAGCCAATGTAGTCGAATGTTATCTCCGCAATCGACAGCTATCCAATTGGGTCGAATATGGGCACATATAGCAGAGGGATTGCTTGGTGAATACACACAGTATGCAGTCGGTAAATTAAACGCAGTCACTGTGCTGGACATTTTAGCACTGCCGCTCTTCACAGAGCGTTTTCGGGCTTTCAGATTGCGTTGCAGTTGTGCTTGAGGAAAGACGGAGTCCAAGGGAAGCTTGTTCACCTGTACCTGGCTAATGTGATCCCTTATACCGACTGTTGAGCCAAAGTACAGCACATTTCCGCCACGAACATTGGCTCGATAACGCTCGATACCATCAATCAATAATGCCGTAGCAAAGAGAAATGCTGGTCGATGAGGGGCGTAGTCTGGAAGACTGATCAGAAGTAATTGTTTTTCCGCCAAAGCGGTACAAACTAGCCGGGCACTCAGTTCATCAACCAGATCGGGCTGAATCTTCTGAGTGGAAAAACGCAATATTCCCCTGCTCCAAATGGCCTTGTACGTATCTGTGCCAACTTTTGGAAGCTGGGCGAAATTGGACGCTAACCACCCATAAAGCTCATCTTCGTTCACGACATTGACTACCGAAACTAAATTGGTGTTGTTAGTGTATGAAATTTTATAATGGTTACATATTTGTTGGGTTCCAGTTTTGGATAAATTTGATACAGATCTTCTAGCAGACTATCTAAGTCATCATAGCCGTCCGCTAATGCATCTTCCACTGTCAAATTCCGTAATTGACAGTATTTTGTACCTGAAACGTAAACAACTTGACGCTCGCCTCCACCCTCCAACAACAATAAACCTTCTTTTATGTGAGATTTACCTTTCCGAATAGTCGT
>FLYN01003107.1_pt1 | contig 14955 bp, 13 predicted proteins | sample 1122621 | NCBI WGS metagenome assembly FLYN01 (sample SAMEA4346792, study PRJEB14843) | hot springs metagenome | biome: Terrestrial Biome; feature: Habitat; material: Sediment | place: India | collected 2012-06-12 | depth 1760 m
GGCTCGGGCTTTCGGAGCAGGTGAGCGAATATTTCGCGCCCGAGGTGCTGACCCCGGCCGTCGGCCAGGGCGCGCTGGCGGTCGAGGTGCGCGCCCACGACGCGGTGATCGGTGCACTGCTCGCGCCGCTCGACGATCCTGAGACTCGCGCTGCGGTGATGGCGGAGCGGGCGTTCCTGGCGCGGATCGGCGGCGGCTGCCAGGTGCCGGTCGGCGCTTATGCCCGCCTGGATGGCGAACAGCTCGTGCTGCTCGGGATGATCGGCGCGCGCGATGGGCGCCTGGTCCGCGGCGCGCGCACCGGCCCGGCCACCAACCCCGCAGCGCTGGGAGAACAACTGGCTGCGGAGGTGTTGGAGTGCGGTGGGCGGGCGCTGCTGCGGAGCGAATGACCCCCAAGGGCTGGGCTCCGCCGTCGGCCAGCAGTCGGATGAGGCGGCTATGCACGAACGGCCACTGCAAGGCAAACGGATCGTCGTCACCCGAGCCATGGATCAGGCCGGCGGGCTGCTGGAGCGGCTGCGCGCCCTCGGCGCCGAGCCGATCGCCTGCCCGGCGATCGCGATCGCTCCGCCGGACGATTTCGCGCCGCTCGACGCGGCGATCGCCCGCCTCGCCGACTACGACTGGCTGATCGTCACCAGCGCCAACGGTGTCCGCGCGCTGGTGGGGCGCATGGCCGAGTTGGGCCAGCAGCTCACGCCGCTCCGGCAGCTCAGGATCGGCGCGATCGGCCCGGCCACCGCAGAGGTGCTGGCGGAGCACGGCCTGGCACCGGGCTTCGTGCCGACGGCGTACGTGGCCGAGGCGATCCTGGCCGAGATCGGCGACGTGGCGGGGCAACGCATCCTGCTGCCACGCGCCGATATCGCCAGGGAAGCGCTGGCGGTCGGGCTGCGCGCGAAAGGCGCTATCGTGGACGAAGTCGCTGCCTATCGTACCATCCCCGGTAGCGGCGCGCGAACGCTCGCCGGCCTGCTGCGCGCACACGCAGTCGACGCGATCACCTTCACCAGCTCCTCGACGGTGCGCTACACGCTCGAGGGGTTGCAGGCCGCCGGCCTGGGCCGACCCGAGGCGCGCACGCTGCTGGAGGGCGTTGCCGTGGTCTGTATCGGCCCGGTCACCGCTGCGACGGCGCGCGCGGAAGGGCTGCATGTGGACACTATCGCCCGTACGTACACAACCGACGGGCTGGTCGAGGCGCTGATCGATCGATTTATGTAAAGTCGAGCTGCCTGCACCGGCGGTGCGATGCGCGCACCCCGATTGGCTCCCGGCCTCGCGTCTTGACACCAACGATAGCGACGGTTATGCTGCCACTATTGGCTCACAAGGAGTTCGTGCTATGAATCTCACCCAGCGCCCGCGCCGCCTGCGCCGCACGCCGACTCTGCGACGGATGGTGCGCGAGACGGCGCTTCGTGTCGATGACCTGATCGCGCCGTTGTTTATCGCCGCGGGTCGCGGCGTCGTGAACCCGATCGAATCGATGCCGGGCCATGCCCAGCGCTCGGTCGATCAGATCGACGCCGAGATCGACGCGCTAATGGAGGTGTGCATCCCGGCCGTACTGTTGTTCGGCATCCCGGCCTCCAAGGACGCGCGCGGCAGTTCCGCATGGGATCCCGAAGGCCCGGTGCCGCAGGCGATCCGGGCGATCAAGCGGCGCGCTCCCGAACTGGTGGTGATCGCCGATGTCTGCCTGTGCGAATACACCGACCACGGCCACTGCGGCGTGCTTGCGCCCGAGCCGGGCAGCGGCGACGTGTTGAACGACCCGACCCTGGAGTTGCTCGCCCGCGCCGCAGTGGCCTACGCCGACGCTGGGGCCGATATCGTCGCACCGAGCGCGATGATGGACGGCCAGGTAGCCGCGATCCGCGCCGCGCTGGACGCCGCCGGCCATACCCACGTGGCGATCCTGGCCTACGCGGCCAAGTTCGCCTCGGCGTTCTATGGCCCCTTCCGCGAGGCTGCCGAGTCGGCGCCGCGCTTCGGCGACCGACGCGCCTACCAGATGGATCCCGCCAACGGCCGTGAGGCCTTCCGCGAGGTTGCCCTCGACGCTGCCGAAGGCGCCGACATCCTGATGATCAAGCCGGCCGGCCCCTACCTGGACATCATCCGCGAGGTGCGCGCGCGCTACGACCTGCCGCTGGCGGCCTATCAGGTCAGCGGTGAGTACGCCATGCTCAAGGCCGCCGCGCAGAACGGCTGGCTCGACGAGCGCCGCGCCGCCATGGAGAGCCTGGTCGCGATCAAGCGCGCGGGGGCCGACCTGATCATCACGTACTACGCGCAGGAGGCGGCGCGCTGGATCGCCGCGGATGACCGGGCCTGACCGCATCACGCCCACACAGGAGAAGAACCATGTCGCACACCGATCAGTTCCAAACGCTGCCCCCCGACCTGCCGGTGCCGGTCGATGACGGCGCGTGCGACCACCTGCCGGGCATGCAGCTTCCTGCCGTCCCCTTGCCATCGACCGCTGGGCGGATGGTGGATCTGGCAAGCCTCCCGGGGGCAACCGTGGTGTACTGTTATCCACGCACCGGCGAGCCCGGCAAACCGCCGCCGCCCGGTTGGGACGAGATCCCGGGCGCCAGGGGCTGTACGCCACAGGCCTGTGCGTTCCGCGACCACTACCAGGAGCTCCAGGCGCTCGGCGCGCAGGTGTTTGGCCTCAGCACCCAGGATACCGCCTACCAGCAGGAGGCCGTCGCGCGGCTGCACCTGCCGTTCGAGCTGTTGAGCGACGCGCAGCTTCGGTTCGCGCGTGCGCTGCGGCTGCCCACGTTCGAGTTCGACTCGATGACGCTGATCAAGCGCCTGACGCTGATCGTGCGCGATGGGCGTATCGAGAAGGTGTTCTACCCGGTCTTCCCGCCCAATAAAAACCCCGAAGAGGTGATCGGGTGGTTGCAAAGCCACTACCGCTCCTTCCCCGCCCCGACATGAGGAGGTATCGGTATGGCACATCCAGCTCGTTCTGCTGCGCTCTTCGAGGAGGCCCAACGCCTGATCCCCGGCGGCGTGAATAGCCCTGTGCGGGCGTTTCGCGCGGTCGGCGGCACGCCACGCTTCGTCGCAAGTGGCGCAGGCGCCTACCTCTACGACGTGGATGGCAACCGCTACATTGATTATGTGCTCTCGTGGGGACCGCTGATCCTCGGGCATGCGCATCCGGCAGTCGTGGCGGCCATTGCCGAGCAGGCCGCGCGCGGCACTTCCTACGGCGCGCCGACCGAGCTCGAGAACGAGATCGCGAAGCTGGTCACTCAGGCGATGCCGGCGGTCGAGCTGGTGCGCTTCGTCTCATCGGGGACCGAGGCGACCATGAGCGCGGTGCGGGTGGCGCGCGCCTACACTCGCCGCTCGAAGGTGATCAAATTCGCGGGCAACTACCACGGCCACGCCGACGAGTTCCTGGTTCAGGCTGGCTCCGGCGTCGCCACCTTCGGCCTGCCCGACAGTCCCGGCGTTCCGCCCGCTGCCACCGCCGACACCCTCAGCGCGCCCTACAACGACCTCGCTGCCGTCGAGGCGCTGCTGGAGCAACATCCCGAGCAGGTGGCGGCGATCATCGTCGAGCCGGTGGCCGGCAATATGGGGCTGGTGCTGCCACAGGCTGGATTTCTGGCCGGGCTGCGGCGCCTGGCCAATGAGCACGGCGCGCTGCTGATCTTCGACGAGGTGATGACCGGTTTCCGCGTGGCCTACGGCGGCGCCCAGGCGCGCTATGGCGTACAACCCGACCTGACATGCCTGGGCAAGGTGATCGGCGGCGGGCTTCCGGCCGCTGCCTACGGCGGGCGCCGCGCGATCATGGAGCTGGTCGCGCCGGCCGGCCCCGTCTACCAGGCCGGCACGCTCTCCGGCAACCCGCTGGCGATGATCGCGGGGATCGTCACGCTGCGCGAGATCGGCAAGCCGGGCGTGTTCGAACGGCTGGAGCAGCTCACCAGGCGGCTGAGCGATGGCCTGGCCCAGGCGGCACGCGCGGCCAGCATCCCGCTCCAGACCGCGGCGGTCGGCAGCATGTGGGGCTTGTTCTTCGCCGACGCCCCGGTGACCGATTACGCCTCGGCGAAGCGATCCGACACTGCCCGCTACGCGCGCTTCTTCCACGCCATGCTCGAGCGCGGGGTCTACCTGGCGCCGTCGCAGTTCGAGGCTGCGTTCGTCTCGCTGGCCCACGACGATACGCTGATCGACCAGACGATCGCGGCAGCGACCGAGGCGTTCCAGGAGCTGTAGAATGGCAGAACAGCCCCACGGTGCCGAAGCCCTACCGGCAGACCAGCAGCGCCGCTGCCGGGTGATCGTGCAGGCCAAGGATGCGCTCGACGATGCGTTTCGCACGGCGATCGAGCAGGCGCGCGAACACGGCCACACCGTCGAGGTGCGGGTCAGCTGGGAACTGCCGGATGTTCAACGCTACGTGGACGAGGCGGTCGCCGATCGTGTGGACCTGATCGTGGCCGCCGGCGGGGACGGCTCGATCCACGCGGTCGTCAATGCGCTGGTGCATCCGCCGACCCCGCCCCTCTGCGCGCTGGGTATCCTGCCGCTCGGCACTGGCAACGACCTGGCGACCGCCTGCGGGATCGACCCTGCCGACCCGGTCGCGGCCCTCACGCTCGCGCTCGCCGGCACCCCGACCCTGGTGGACCTGCTGCTGATCGGCGAGCGGGTGGTGGTCAACGTTGCGACGGGCGGGCCGGGCACCCGGGTGACGCAGGAAACGCCGGGCACTTTGAAAAAACTGCTCGGGAAAGCGGCCTATGCCATCAGCAGCGCCCGCCATGTGGTCGATCTCGAAGCCGAGCGCGCAACGATCGTCGCGCCCGGGCTGAGTTGGGAAGGGGCTTTCTATGTCCTTGCACTTGGCAACGGGCGGCAGGCCGGCGGCGGGATGCAGCTCTGCCCACGCGCCCTGCTCGACGACGGACTGCTTGATCTGCTGATCATCCCCGAGATGCCGCTGCCGCAGTTCTTGAGCCTCCTGGCCGATGTCCGGCGCGGGAGCCACCTGGAGCGCGCGGAGATCATCTACCGCCAGGTCGCCCAGCTCAAGCTCACGCCGCCCGGCACCATGCAGATCAACGCCGACGGCGAGCCCATGGAGGTCGGCGATGTGACGGTGCGTGTGCTTCCACGGGCCCTGCCGATCGTCCTGCCCCCGTCTGCGCCCCTTGCTGCGCCGCAGCGGGGCAGTACAGTGGTAGGAACATAGTCTGCGGCAGCTCCATGCTTCCACCGCTCCCAGCGGGAGCGGGGGGTGTATTCTTCCCCTCCCCGCAGGTGGGGAGAAGGATGGGGGGAGGGGTATCAGGCGGGCGGCCCGCCCCTCAACCGCCCACAGGGAGGGGCAGAGGGAGAAGGAGGTCCAGTTCGGGATGGCCCAAGAAGAACAAAGGTTCTTGGAGGGCGAAGCCCTCGAAACCATCCCGTTTCATGCCGCCTCTTATTCCGATCGGTGTTGGAGCGCCCGCACCGCCGCCTCGCACAAGATGGCGACACCGGCGGGCATGCATGCCTCGTCGAAGTCGAAATACGGATTATGATGCGGGGCGGTGATGCCACGCACCTCGTTGCGTGCGCCCAGGAAGAAGAAATTGCCCGGCACGCGCGCCAACACCGCCGAGAAATCCTCGCCGCCAGTCGTGCGATAGGTAGTGTTGATCTTGTCTGCCCCGAGCACCGCTGCCGCTACCTCGTGCACCAGCTCCGTGGGAGCGGGGGCATTGACCGTCGGGTCCACGCCGCGCGTGATCGTGACTTCGGCGCTGGCACCGAGCGCGGCGGCGACACCCGTGGCGACCTCCTGGATGCGTCGGTGCAAGAGCTCGCGCACCTCGGGCTCAAAGCTGCGGATGCTCCCTCGCAGCTCCGCCGTCTCGGCGATGACATTGCCGGCCTCGCCGGCGTGGATGCTGCCCACCGTGATCACCCCGACATGCTCGGGATCGAGGTTGCGCGCGACAATCGTCTGGAGCGTCACCACGATCTGGGCAGCGACGAGCACCGCATCGATGGTCTGCTCGGGATGGGCGGCATGGCCGCCCCGGCCACGCACCAGGATGTGCAGCTTATCCGCTGCAGCCATCATCGCCCCGCTGCGCACCACCGCTGTGCCGGTTGGAAAGTTCGAGGAGACGTGCAGGCCCAACGCTACATCGACGGTGGGGTTGCTGAGCACGCCATCCTGGATCATCGCGTTCGCGCCGCCCAGGCCCTCCTCCGCAGGCTGGAACATGAGCTTCACTGTGCCCGGCAGCCGGTCGCGGTGGCGTGCCAACAGCGTCGCGACACCGAGCCCCACCGCGACATGGCCGTCGTGGCCACACGCGTGCATCACGCCGGGGGTCCGTGAACGATAGGGAACATCGTTCGCTTCCTGGATCGGCAACGCGTCCATATCGAAGCGCAGCAGCACCGTGCGCTCGCCCGGCTGCCCACCAGCAAGCAGCCCGACGACGCCGGTCTTGCCGACACCGGTCAGCACTTCGTAGCCGAGCTCGTTCAGTTTGGTGGCCACGATGCGCGCGGTACGAACCTCCTGGAACCCAAGTTCGGGGTGCATATGCAGGTCGCGCCGGATGGCGACCAGCTCATCGTACAGTTCCTGTGCTTCTTTCAGGAAAGGAGTGGTCATGCTGCCTCCGTGTGCATGTTGCCAGCCGGGAGCGGCGCGCCGGGGTCGAAGCCTGGGCTCGCGGACGCTCGAAGGCGCGACCACAGCGCACCAGCACCGGGGTAGACGATCCTCAGCTCATCAGAAAGCCTCGACGTTGACCAACACTTCCTTCGTGCCATCCGGGTCGTCGACGTTGGTCCAGTTGAGAGTACCGGCGCTCTGCAGCACGCTCTTGACCTGCGCCGGGCTGGCGCCAGGGTGGCTGGCCTTGTAGAGCGCTGCTGCACCGGCAACATGGGGCGTGGCCATCGAGGTCCCGCTGATCGTATTATAGCCGCCACTCTTCCAGGTCGAGAGGATACACACGCCAGGGGCGATCAGATCGATGTCCGCGCCGTAGTTCGAGAAATCGGCGAACGTGTCGTCCACATCGCTGCGACACGTCGGCGCGCCGCCGCCGCCGGGTTCGCCGTTGAAGTCCGCCAGCGCCGCGACGGTGATCACCTCGTCGTATGCCGCCGGGACGTGGTTCTGTGCATCGTCGGACTCGTTGCCCGCAGCGACGACATAGGTCACGCCTGCAGCCACCGAGCGGCAGATCGCGTCGTGCAGGGCATCACCGGTCGAGCAGCCCGATCCGTCTGGCTCGGATCCGCTGCCACCCAGGCTCATGTTGGCGATCTCGATCGTGCTCGCGTTCGCCGTAACCCAATCGACGCCGCAGATGACCGACGACCAGGAGCCAGAACCGGCGTTGTTGAGCACGCGCACCGCCCACAACCGCGCACCGGGCGCCACGCCCACCACCCCCTGGCTATCGTCTTTTGCAGCAATCGTCCCAGCGACATGGGTCCCGTGACCATTCCCATCGTCGTAGCGCCGACCGGTCGAGCAATTCTTGCCTCCGACGACGTTGAGGTCGGGATGGTCAAGATCGATGCCCGTATCGATCACGGCGACGTCGACGTTCACCGAGCCGGAGCCGTTCCCAGAGACCGTCGAGCTGAGCTCGCCATCGATGCGATTAATTCCGGTCGGCAAGGTCTGGGTGTCGATCGTCACAACCTGGTCCTGGTTGATGTAGGCAACCTCGGGGTCGGCCTGCAACCTGGCGCGACGGGCCGGCGGCACAACCGCGGCGAAGCCCTTGAGTGCGTGGCTATAGGTCTGGAGCAGCGTCAGGCCGTGCTGGGCAGCCAGACCGTGGGCTTTGCCTACCGGGTCGGCGACGGTGTCCTTGAACACGATGATATACTGATCGGTGAGCGCGTGAGGGATGGCAGCGGCCGCCGGTCGAGCCAAAAGCAGCGTGGAGAGGGTCAAAGCGACGAGGGCGAGGGTGTGAATGGAACGGCGTGGGAGCTTCATTGGGTCCTCCTTGCGGGTTGTGCCCGATCGACATCGATCGGCAGGCGACCACAAGGGTAGATACAGCAAGGCTGATTGCGAGCGATCCCCCTTTCACGAGCGCCGCGCATTGCGACCGTGCCATCCAGTGCACACACAGGTACCGCACACCGAAAGCACCGGCGAGACGGTTGTTGCTGGAGGCTGTCTGAAAAGGGAGGTTTGGAAGGCTTCGCCGTCCAAGGGCCCCTTTGGTGTCGCCGCCGACGATGCAGCGGAGTGGAATTGTTCTGGGAGCCTGGCAGCCCCAACTCCCCCGATGGGAGGCTTTTCAGACCGGCTCTGAGAGACTGCTGGTGGGTACCGGCCCGTAGTATAACAAATTTTGCGTTCTTTACAAGCGCGCCGATACGCTGATCGGGATCAGCCTGCCCTGTGCCCTCACCCCGCCCCGCAGGCAGGGAAACGGAGTGCCGCAGCAGCACCAGACCGACCCCGTCAGCAAAAGGGTTGGGGCGGGGTATGCAGGCGCGGTCCGCTCCTCAAGCCGGGAAGCGAGGGCCTTTTGGCGGTCGGTTGGTTCGCCGTCCACCCCACGCGCCGCTGGCCCCCGCCACCCAGCGCCCACCGTCTCCCTCCACTCCCAGGGTGGGAAGCCGGGGGTAGGGGTGAAGGGCGCGGGCGTCCGGATGCGCGAGGAGAAAAACCGACCCCCTAAGGGAGCGAGGGCCGGGCACCACCGCGGAACGGGTGCAACAGAAAGGACATGCCATGGAACCGATCGTCTACCTGGTGAGCGACCTGCATCTGGGGCCGGGGCGCGATGCCGCGACCGGCGAGTGGAATGCGCTGGAGGATTTTCGCGCCGACGAGGCGTTCTGCGCCTTCCTCGACACAATCAGCGCCACCGATGGGCCGATCGAACTGATCATCGCCGGCGATTTCATCGACTATCCCCAAGTCCTCCCCGAGCTGGGGCCAACCTCGCCCGCCGACCACCTGGGCACGACGGAGGAGGAGTCGCTGGAGCGCACCCGCGTGGTCCTCGGGCAGCGCCCCCAGGTCGCCAGCGGCCATCCGGCGGTCTTCGAGCGCCTGCGCCGCTTCATGGTCGATGGGCACTCGATCACCATCCTCGCCGGCAACCACGACATCGACATCCTCTGGCCGCGCGTCTGGGCGCTGCTGTTCGATACGATCTACCCGCCCGGGTCGTCCGGGGTCTTGCAACGCCAATCGTTCAGCTATATCGTTGGCCGCGGGCCGCGCGGGCGTATCTACATCGAGCACGGCAACGAGCACGATCCCACCAGCCGCTTCGGCGACCAGATGAGCGCGCCCTTCGCCAGCGATGCAGATGGCGTGCTGCGGCTCAAGCGCTGCTGGGGAACCCTGTTCCTCGACAAGGTGTACAACCAGCTCGAGCGCGAGCGCTGGTTCATCGACAACGTCAAGCCGATCCTGCGCGTCATCCAGCTTGGGCTGCGCAACGATTTCCCTTTCACAGCCACGGCGCTCGCGCTGCTCGTCAAGTTCCTACTCAGCAACGGCCTGCCACCTTCGGCGCTGAGCGCCGGGGTGCTCGCGGCCGAGGGTCAGGCCTGGCCCAAGCACCTGCGCGCCAGCGAAGCGGTGGTCGATGCCGTCGCCGATGATGAGCTGCGCCGCTACCTGGAGCGCCGCATGGCCGACCCGGCGTTTCGCGCCGCTTTCGAGGAGCAGGTCCAGGGGTTCAGCGAGGCCGAATGGCAGGCGATCAGTGTGGGGGCAGCGCAACAGCCGACGCTCGACGAGGCGGTAGCGAAGACGGCCGGCGCGGGCGCCGAGGGCGCCGCGGTGCTCGGCCTGTTCGGCGGCGCCGATGAGTACCAGCAGGCCGCGCGCGAGATCCTGGAACGCGATCCGAGCATTTCGACCGTAGTGATGGGGCATACCCACGCGGCGATCGATGGCCTCGTCGCCCCGTTCTACCTCAGCGGCCAGCGCACCGGCTACTACTTCAACAGCGGCACCTGGACGCCCCACCTGCGCGAGCGACCCGACGATACTTACTCCTGGCAGGAGATCGCCGATCCGGCCAACTACACCTCGTTGCTGACCTATTTGCGCCTGGTGCCCGACCAGCAGGGCGCCTACCGTGCTGAGCTCCACAACTGGAGCGCCGAATGGAGCGGCTAGCCGCTCCGGGGTGGGTGCAGCGCCACCTCGCGCACGCGCTGGAACTCGGCTTCAAACGCCTGGGCCAGCGTCGGGTCGGCGATGATCAGCAGGTTCTCGTCGTTGTCCCGATCGGCGTTGGCGCTGAAATTGTATGAGCCGAGGATCACCTCCTGCCCATCGATGATGATGACCTTGTGGTGCATCGCGTAGGGGTTGCCATCCTGCAGCACATCGAGGCCGGCCTGCCGGAGCCGGCCGTACTCGCTGAACTGAGTCTCCGACCCGGTGGTCTCGAACACCCCGGCGACCGAGACGCCTGCCCTGGCCCGCTCCAGCATCGCCTCGGCGATCGGGTCGCTGGTGAACGAGAAGGCCAGGAAATGAATCGACCGCTGCGCCTGCGCGATGTGCTGCACGATCTGGGTGGCGACGCGGTCCTGGGGGGCGAAATAGTTCGCCACCGGCACACCGGCGATCGTCAGGGCCGGATGCGGTGTGATGGCGCGCTTGCGAGGGCCGAACGTGCGCTGGACGAACAGCTGCTCGAACTCGGCAGTGTAGTTCTGCGCCAGCTCCGGGGATGCGATGCGGATCGCGTTGTTGTTGAGCCGGTAGGTGTCGCCCACCGTGAAGTTCCATGACCCGGTCCAGACGGCAGCGCCATCGACAACGACGAATTTGTGGTGCATGATCGCCGGGCGCTGATCATCGACGATCGGGATGCCGGCCTGCTTGAGGATGGCGAACGCCTGCTGGACCGCCGGGTCGTCGTTGGTAAGCGTGTCGGTATCGGTCACCATGCGGACGCGCACCCCGCGCGCCGCCGCCTGCGCCAGAGCGTTCGCCACGTTCTCCAGGTCGAAATCATAGATCGCCATGTCGAGCGTGCCGGTCGCACTGCCGATAAACGCCACGAGCTGCTCGTCGAGCCCACCATGATGATCTTCCGGTTGATCGGGGTAGCGCGGCGTCGTGAAGTAAACCTGATACCATGCTGCCGCGCTTGGCGGGGCGGGCGTTGGTTCGATCGCTGCCGGGGTCGGGCCTTCCGCTGTGGGCAGGCTGATCCGGCCGCGCTCGACCTGCACCAGCAGGAAGTAGCCAAGCAGCAGCACGAGGATCGCGAGCAGCGGGACCCACGATCTGGGCGGCCTGCTTGAGGTGCGGCGTCTTCGTGCGGGGCTCATGGGCTGCTCGCTTTCCACGATCGCGTCCGAAATTCGCTGCGACCGCCGTTTGAAGATTCAGAAGGTATTATAGCCCATAAACCCGGCCTCTGGCTGCGCATCGGCAACCCGAAACGGCCCGCCCGATGGGATCATGCGTTCGGCGGGGCGACCGGGCGCCGCAACCGCGCAGCACCTACGCTCGCCATACGGAGGTAGAGCATGCCGATCGTGACCGAAGTTGCCGACGGGATCAAGCTGGTGGCCGAAGGCATCCAGAACATCAAGACCATTCACGAAGCGATCCGCGATGGGCGCAAGTACCTCGAGGCTGCCCACCCCGACGTCAAGCAGGATGTGGCGGCGATGTGCATCGAGATGCGCAAGACCTTGCAGGCTGTCGCCGCTGCCTCCGCCATCATCACCCATTTTCGCTTCAACATCTCTAGCCAGGCGATCGATCAGGAACCGTCGCGGTTTAACGATTATCTGATGCACTACAAAACCCAGGCCATGGAGGTCGAGGATCAACTCGACTCGCTGCGCGGGCATTGCCATACCATCCGCGACCACGCCAACACGCTCGAGGAGTGTGCACAACGGCGCGGCCTTGCAAACCTGTTCGAACTTTTTGGGCTGAAGTCGGCCGAACGCGAAGCTCGGTTGAGCGACGGATTACGGCAAATCTACGACGAGGAGATGCAGTTTCACAGCAATGTCTGGAATATGCGCATGATCCTGGAGCGCGCGTTGGACGACATCGGGCAGCGGCTTGGCCCACCTGGGACGATGCAGGCCAGCAACATCCCGGCCGCCGCCAGCGCCCTTGGCGAGTACGCCGAATACTTCAGCAAACTCGAGAGCGAAGCCAATTACGCAGCCCTGCAGTTGGAGCGCCTGGTGAACCAGATGAGCCCGTGAAGGATCGACCCTGCAACCGATCAGACCAGATCGACGGTGATCCCCTGCGACCGCAGCTCCTCGACGATCGGTGCCGGCGCAGCGCTATCGGTGATGATCCGGTCGATCTCGTGCGGCAAGGCGAAGGCGCTGAAGGCGACACCCCCAAACTTGCTCGAATCGACAATCCCCACGACCACAGCGGACGAGCGCACCATCCGTTGTTTCAACTGGGCCTCCTCGAGGTTCGACTCCATCAACCCATCCCGCGCTGTCACACCGCGCGCGCCAAAAAACCCGAGGTCGACCCGTAGCCGATAGAGCGCGTCGTCGTCGAGGCTGCCGACCAGGGAGCTGGAGCGGCGCCGTAAGGTGCCGCCAGGTACAACCGTCGTGATGCCTTCGCAAAAATTCAGTTCGAGCGCCGTGTAGAGGCCATTGGTCACAACGACCAGGTCTTCGCGATCTTTGATCAGCCGCGCCACCTGCAGCGCGGTCGTGCTGGCGTCGAGGAAGATACGCTGCCCCGAATGGATGAGCGCTGCCGCCGCCTGCGCGATGCGACGCTTCTCCTCCAGATGTTCTTGCTCGCGCACCGCAAAGTATAGCTCGAGCCGCCCACGGCCCGAGACAACCGCGCCGCCATGGACCCGGGTCAGCATGCCCTGGGCCTCGAGCACGTCCAGGTCCTTGCGCACGGTCACTTCCGAGACGCCCAACACCTGGCTCAATTCGCTGACCGACGTTCGGTCGCGCGCACTCAGATAGGCCAGGATCTGATCGCGCCGCCGCTCGGGCGATGTTCCTTGTTCGTTCTGCGCCATAGGCGCTACCGACTCCGCTCGAAAGCGTTTCGTAACTCACGGGCAGAGATATAAGCGCAGGGGGTATGCCAACAGGCGGGGCAACCGGGACGCTGCGGCCGCGCCGACGCCGCCCGCGCATCACGACTGCGTCAGCCGTGTGATCCCATCGTAGCAAAGGTCGGTGGGTAAATCAAGCCGCAGATCGATGCTCCGCCCGTGCACCGGGCCTCGTCACCGCCGGGAGCGGCGGCGAGCCTCGCCCGCCACGAACGCTTTTGCTCGCCGCCGCTGACGGCTTCGCTGTCAGCGGTAGCTGGAACAGCGATGCGGTGTGAGGGCCCGCGGCCTCCACGCCCTCGTGAGCACGGCGGTGCTGGGGCCCTGGCCGGCACACTCTTGACATGGGCCCGTGCATGTGATAGGATAACGCTATCGAAATATAAATCTTTCGGTACTATTCCGAATTCCTTTTCCTCACTGCGCTCTCGGCCACGCAATACAGCTGTAGAACTCGCGACGTCACCATCCAAAGCAGCGAAGGTGTTTATCCCGGCTACCCAGCAGCACTTGCTTATATTGCCCTCGAATTAACTCGCGTTAGTAACACGTGTTTGGACTCGAAGCAGGTCTGAAAACGATGTGGCAATGCTCCGTCAGCGCATAACCTCGCACGATGTAGCCAGGCGTGCCGGCGTCTCACGCACCACGGTTTCCTTCGTGCTCAATGGTGTCAAGGAAGCCAATATCAGCGAGGCGACCCGCTTGCGCGTGCTGGCGGCAGCCGAAGAGCTCGGCTATATGCCAGATGCCGTCGCCCAGGCGCTCGCCAGCGGGCGAACCCAAACGATCGGCATGGTCTTTCGCATGTATCCCGAGATCACGGTGGATCTGGCCCACTTTCAGATCATCGAAGGGTTGATGGAGATCGCCCGGCAGTTCGATGTGCGCTTGCTGATCGACTCGGTGCGACAGGCCGATACCGCCGCTAGTTATGTGAAGCTAGTGCGCACCAAGCGCATCGATGGATTGATCCTGTCCGACACCCGGACGGACGACCGCGCGCTGCGCGATCTGGTCAACGATGGGTTCCCGATCGTTCTGCTCGGCCAGCTCCCCGATCTCGATGTCTGCTCGATCGAGTTCGACAATCGCGGCGGTGCACGCGCGGCGGTCGCCCATTTGCTGGCGCAAGGGCATACCCGGGTTGGGTTCATCGGCTACGCGCCCGCCGCACATACCGGCGTTACCGAACGGCTCCGTGGCTATCAGGACGCGCTGGCCACGGCCGGTATTGGGTTCGACGAATCCCTGGTTCGTTATGGCTACTTCAGCGCCGAGAGCGGATTCGCCGCAACAATGAGCCTGCTCGACCTTCCGGCCCCACCGACGGCGCTCTTCGTCGCCAGCGATGTACTGGCTTTCGGCACGCTTGCGGCCATCCGCGAGCGCGGGTTAACCGTTCCCGACCAGATCGCCGTCGTCGGATTCGACGACCATCCGCTGGCCCAGTTTGCCGCCCCACCTCTGACAACCGTTCGGATCTCGTTCGTGGAGATGGGGCGCCAGGCCGGTAAGATGTTGCTCGATTGTATCCTTCAAGGTACCACGCCGAGTCGTACAGTGTTGTTGGATGCCGAACTGGTCGTTCGAGCGTCTTCCGTCGGCGTCAACCGGCCGGCTTAGGCATCCTGCACAGTCGGCGCTGCGCAACCCCGCTCTCCCAGCGGCTCGGCCGTGGTCAGCCAGGTTCTAGCTGCGGGGATCGCACTGGGCGTGGGCCTGGTGCGATGGTCTGTCGTATCAAGGAGGCACACTATGCGCATGGTCCGCGTCCTTTTCTCCCTGCTGGTTGTGGCGAGCCTGTTGCTCGCGGCATGTGGCGGTGCCCCGGCCCCTCAGGCGCCCGCCGCACCGCAGGCAACAACCGCGCCTG
>FLYN01002525.1_pt1 | contig 14937 bp, 12 predicted proteins | sample 1122621 | NCBI WGS metagenome assembly FLYN01 (sample SAMEA4346792, study PRJEB14843) | hot springs metagenome | biome: Terrestrial Biome; feature: Habitat; material: Sediment | place: India | collected 2012-06-12 | depth 1760 m
GGCAGACGGCAGACGGCAGACGGCAGACGGCAGACCACAGACGGCAGACGGCAGATGGCAGACGGCAGACGACAGACGGCAGACGGCAGACGACAGACCATAGATGGCAGACCACAGACGGCAGACGGCAGAGAATGTTTTTCCGGTTTATTCTTTACTCTTTGTTCCTACCGCATCGCCTGTCGCGGGCCGTAGCCCGTTCCGTGTTCATCGCGGCCAAGCCAGCGCAGGAACACAATGGACAGCACCGCGAAGAACACCAGGGCGCCAGGGATCCACATAATCAGCCCCCCGATCTGCTGGTCCGTCAGCGGCGACAGCCCCCACACCCGTGGCGCCGTAGCATAGGTCGGGTAAAGGACGTAATCCGGGAAGGTGATCAGCGCGCCCAGGATCGTCGGCGGGAGCGACTCGCCGAACAGGTACAGGCACTGCAACGGCTCGGGCAAGCGCGGCAACTCATCGAGCGGGCTGAAGATCGGCCACCAGGTCAGTGTGGCGGTGACGAAAAACGTAATGTGTTCCAGGATATGGACCGTCGGATTGTGGAGTGCGGCCTCGTAGTAGCGTGGCACGTGCCAGAGCGCGAAGGTGATGTTGAAGGCCAGGAAGGTGACCAGCGGGTTGGTGATCGCCCGCCCGGTCGGCAGCCCGAACGGCAAGCGCAGCAGCGGGCGCAGCAGCCAGCGTGGCGTCCCGATCAACAACAGCGGTGGTGCGACCAGTGTGATCAGCAGATGTTGGATCATATGGGCGGTCAACAGATAGCGATCGCCCAGCGTATCGAGCGGCGACACCAGCGCGAGGAAGAGCACCAGGACGCCGAGCAAGAACGTCTGCACCTGCCAGGGCGGCACCGGAGCCGATCCGGCGAACCTGCCGCGCAGCGGCCCGATGCAGGCCAGGTAGGCCCCTGCCTGAAGGGCCAGCCCGATCAGCACGCCCGGTTCCCAGTTCCACGCGTACACCGGGGCCTCCTTGGTCAGCCGGCGATGCCGCTATGCCCCGAGAACAGCACCAGAAAGATCAGCAGCATCGAGACGGCAATAAAAAACGGCGCGAGAAACAGAAACTTAAACACCCGCGCGTCGCCCTTCAGATGCATGAAGAACATCACCACCAGCGAGCCTTTAGTCGCCGACAGCACCAGCAGCAGCAGGATGATGAAGATATCGTGGATCGGCAGATAGACGACCCCGACCTCGATCAAGGTGACGATCGCCAGGATGCCGCCGATCATCCAGTACAGGCGCGTCGATCCCGCGTGGGGCTCGTGTGTCACGGCCATCGTGCGTCCTCCGGTTCAGATCAAGTAGATCAGCGTAAAGATCGCCACCCAGACCAGGTCGACGAAGTGCCAGTACAGGCCGGCCAACTCGACGTCCATCACATTTTCAGGCGAGCGCGGATAGCGCCACACCTTGACAAAGACCGAGAGCAACCAGATCACTCCGATCCCCACGTGCGTCCCGTGGAAGCCGGTGAGCACAAAGAACGTCGTGCCGAACAGGCTGCTGCTGAGCGTCACGCCTTCGTGGACCAATTTGCTGAACTCATAGGTCTGGCCGCCAAGGAAACACAGACCCAGCCCAGCGGTGGCCAACAGCCAGACGCGAAACAAACGCCGGTCGCCCCGGCGGATCGCCGCCAGCGCCAGCACCATGGTCACACTGCTCGCCAACAGGATCGCGGCCAGCAGGCCGGTGAAGGCGATCCCCAAAAACTCCTTGGGGTCCTGGTAGTCCGGGCGGGCGGCATTCACCGGCTTATAGACGAGGTAGGTGGTGATCAAGGCAGTGAAGAACAAGACCTCGGAGCCGATAAAGGCCCAGACGCCCATCTTGCGGCTGTCGACGCCCAGGGCGGTGGTTGCCTCGACCGCGTGGCCGCCCACTTCTCCGGGGCGGGTTGCTGGGGAGAGTTCGCTCATGCATCAGTCCTCTCAGTGATGGGGCGCATCAGCGTGGGCCGCCCGGACCCAGCCGACGATGCCGAACGCCATGATCAGCAGGCCGACGGCGCTCAGGGCGAACGTATACAACACACCGAAAGCCGCGACCGTCACCCCCACCGCCACCACGAGTGGGTAATAGGTTGGCGAGGGCAGATGGATTGGCGCATCGACGCGCCGATGATCGACCACCCGATCGTGTTGGGCGGCCTCGCCGCGCCGGATCCCCGGCGTGCCGGGTGCGTGCGCCACCTCAAGGTCGGGGTACTTGGTGTCCCAGAGCGGGCGGCGGCTATGGACGACGGGGATCCGGTCGAAGTTATGGGCCGGTGGCGGCGAAGAGGTGGCCCACTCCAACGTCGCCCCATCCCACGGGTCGGCCGGGGCGGGCGCGCCGGTGCGCAGGCTGATCAACACATTCCACAGGAACAGCAACACCGAGAAGGCCAGCCCAAACGCGCCGATCGTCTCGATCAGATTCCACACCTCCCAGCCCATGCCAGGCTCGTAGGTGTAATAGCGGCGCGGCATCCCGGTCGTCCCCAGGATATGCATCGGGAAGAAGGTCAGGTTGAAGGCGATCAGTGTGAGCCAGAACTGCAGCTTGCCGAGGCGTTCGTTGAGCATTCGGCCGGTCATCTTCGGGAACCAGTAGTAGAAGCCGGCGAAGATGCCGAAAATGCTACCACCGAACAGCACATAATGCAGGTGCGCGACCACATAATACGTATCGGTCTGCTGCAGGTCCACCGGCGGTGAGGCCAGGGTGATGCCGCTGATACCGCCGATAATAAACATGGCGATAAAGCCGACCGCGAAATAGAGCGCGGTCTTCAAATTGATCGAGCCGCCGTGCAAGGTCGCGATCCAGTTAAAGATCTTGACACCGGTCGGCACAGCGATCAGCATGCTCGACGCCGAAAACAGCGCATCGGCGAGCGGCCCCAGGCCGGTGGCAAACATATGGTGAGCCCAGACGGTAAAGCCCAGGAAGCCGATCGCGACCCCCGAGTAGGCCACGAAGGCATAACCGAAGATCGGCTTGCGCGAGAACGTCGGCAACACCTCGGAGATGATGCCCATCGCGGGCAGGATCATAATGTAGACCTCGGGATGACCGAAGAACCAGAACAGATGCTGCCACAGCAGCGGATCACCGCCCTGAGCGGGCTGGAAGAAGCGCGTGCCGAAATGGCGATCGAAGAGCAATTGAATCTGAGCGACGGTGAGGCTGGGGAAGGCGAAGATGATCAGGAACGAGGTGACCAGGTTCATCCACACAAACAGCGGCAGGCGATTGAACGTCATGCCGGGCGCGCGCATGTTGAGCACCGTGACGATGAAATTAAGCGCGCCAGCGATCGACGCCGCGCCGGTGATCAGCAAACCCAGCACCCAATAATCCATGCCCAGAGTCGTCAGAAACTGCTTCTCGGTCAGTGGCGCGTATGCGAACCAGCCCGAGGCCGGCGCGCCGCCGGCGATAAAGCTGGTATAGAGCATCAAGCCGCCCAGGATAAACAGCCAGATGCTCAAGGCGTTGAGCCGCGGGAAGGCCATGTCGCGCGCACCGATCATCAATGGCACCATATAGTTGCCGAAGCCAACCAGCAGCGGCATGATCGCCAGGAACACCATGGTCGTCCCGTGCATGGTGAAAAGCTGGTTATAGACATCGGGGCTGAGGAACGTATTGTTGGGGGCCCCCAGCTGGATGCGCATCAACAGGGCCTCGATCCCGCCGACGACGAAAAAGAAGAATGCCGCGACGAGGTACATAATGCCGATCTTCTTGTGATCGACCGTGCTCAACCAGGCTGCCCAACCGTAGGGCACTTTCGCCGGCCGGGGCACAGCAACGCGTTCGACGGGACGCTCAACTGTTGCCATCCTCGCATTCCTTTCGTTGTGGTACTCGCGCTTTTCCAGGCACGGGCTGAGGGATTATGGGTGAGGGCTGTGTCCTGCTCAAGCCGCGCCCTTCACCCTTCACTCCTCACAACCTGCTTGGCACTAGTCCCCTGCAGGTTTCGGGATATCGATCCTCATGCTCTCCAGGTATGCGACCAGATCGTTGATCTCTTGCTCCGAGAGCGTACCTTCTTTGATCACGGTACTCATGAGGTTGCCGGGCTTAACCGCGCCAGGGTTATGCAGCCAGCGCTTCAAGTTCTCGGGAGTGTTCTCGAGTGTGCCGGCGGCGATCGTCTCGCGGCTGCCGAAGTAGGTCAGGTTAGGGCCGAGGACGCCCGCAGCTGTCGTACCGGCGATCGCATGGCAGCCGATGCAGGCCTTTTGGGACGAGAGGAAGATCTGCTGGCCACGCACTGCCGCTTGATCGGTTGGCGGGGGCGGTGGGGTCGCCAGCTGTTGCGCCCAGCGCTGAAACGTCTCCGGCGCGACGGCGATCACGCGGAAGCGCATCAGCGCGTGCTCTTCACCACAGAACTCGGCACACAACCCACGGTAGATGCCCTCTTGCTCGGCTTTGAACGAGAGCGAGTTGGTCTTGCTGGGAATCGCATCGGTCTTGCCGGCGAGCCTGGGCACCCAGAAGCTATGGATGACATCGGCGCCTGTGAGTTCGAGCGTGACATCCCGCCCCACCGGGATGTAGAGATCGTTGGCCGTGACGAGCGGGGATCCGTTGGGCCCAAGCCCAGGGTACTGGAACTCCCACCACCACTGATGCCCGATCACCTTGATGTGCAGCGCATCAGCCGGCCGAACCGATTGCAACGCCTGCGTCCGGAACGTCAGCACGGCGATGACCAACAGAATCAGCGCTGGCGCGAGCGTCCACAGGATCTCGATCCGCGTATTGCCATGGATCTGGGCGGGGATCGCGGCGCCCGGCTTTTGCCGGAAGCGCAGCACCGAGTAGATCAGCAACCCCTCAACAACCACGAAGACCCCCAGCGCCGTCCAGAAGATCGGGATCAACAGATCGTAGATCCGCTGTGCATGCGTGCCCTTGGGATCGAGCGTCGTCGCCGGGAGTTCCGCTCCGCACGCGGAGAGGAGCACCGCAGCACAGATCAGGAGACCAAACAGAACGAGGCGGACCAGGAGATAGCGACGGGGCGGCATGGAACCTCCTGCTAAAGCGGACAGCGCCAGAGCGGCTCGTACCAACCAGAGGCTTGCGCGTAATGCCGAGATTCTACCCAACCCGTGAAAAGTTGCACATACATTATATCCAAAACTGCCAGCGCGTCAATGCTGGATCACGACATCAGGCGCCGGCGCAGGCGCAGCAATCCGACCAGCGACACGATCAAGGCCACGAGCGCAGCGGCGGCCGCGAGGGCCAGAGCTGGGCTCCTGCCCGCCGGCGCCAGGCGTGCGATCGGCGGTTGGCTCGCATCCGTGCCAGCTTGCGCCACGAAGCTGACGGTGCCGGTACCCTTGCGCCCTTCGACGATCAGATAATAGGGGTCGGGCGAATCGGCGGTGAAGCTGATCGATTCCTGGCGATAGGTGTCGCCGCTCTGGATATCGGTCTGCATTGTCGCCGGCACCAGACGATAATCGTCGGGCCAGCGGCCGGCCGCCGCGCTGCGGTACGCCACCTGCACGCCCACCTCCATACCCGGATCGATCGCCAGCCAGGTCGCGACCTGCTGGCCGGGCTTCGCGCTGCCCCGGAAGAGGATCACGCCGCCTTCGAGCGGGAGCTTCTTGCTGATACAGAAACAGCTCTGATCGTAATAGAGCGTGTAGCGCAGCACCGACGCAGCCGCGTTCTCGACTCGCAAATGATACGCGCCATCGGCGGGGAGCGCCAGGCCATCCCAGCGCGGCGCCGCGCTGGCTTCCCAGCGCCAGTGGGCGGCCGACGTGCCGTCGGGGCCGACGAGGGTGAGATCGGCGAGCCCAGTATGGATCTGGCCGACCAGCGCGAACAGCCAGCCACGCCGCAGCGGGCCCTCGCTGAAGGTCAGCGGATAGGTGTGCGCGGCGCCGGGCGCCAGCTCGCCCTGCATCAGCGTCACATGATCGATACCATCGCTGGCGCGGGCTGGCGACAGGCCGGCGAGCGCTGGGATGATCGCCAGCACCACGCCGAGGCGGAGCAGCAAGCGCAATGATCGATGTCCCATAGCCGTAGTATACCCGTGCTCGTACCCCTGATTGCACTCCTTTCCGCTGCTCGGCAATCGCCGATCGACGAACGCCCGGCAGGCCCGGATCGAAGCCATGCCAGCCAGCGATCGCGTGGCAGCAGCAGCGGACACGAGGTAAGTATACCACACGGGCGCCTTGCAACGCGTGCTACAATCTATGCATATGCGGTGAGGCCACAAGCAGGGAGGGAACCTAATGAGAAAGCTCGCCTGCCTTATGCTGCTGCTGCTGGCAATCGGTGCTCGCAGCGCATTGGCGCAGGACCAGCCGGCCCAGGCGACGGCGGAGTTCAAAACGCTGGTCGGCGAGACGGTTGGCACGGCAACGCTGAGCCAAAACCCGGACGGCACCGTCCGCCTGCAAGTACAGGTGCGCGGTTTGCCGCCCGGCCAGCACGGCATTCACATCCACGCCGTCGGGCAATGCGCGCCCGACTTCGCAGCGGCGGGCCCGCACTACAACCCGACAGTCAGGCAACACGGCCTTGAGAACCCGGCGGGGCCGCACGCCGGCGATCTACCGAATCTGACGATCGGCGAGGACGGCACCGGCACGATGGACGTAACCACCGAACGGGTCACACTCACACCTGGCGACAAAACCGCCTTCGACGCCGACGGCAGCGCGATCGTCATTCACGCCTTCCAGGACGACCAGAAGACCGACCCGGCCGGCAACAGTGGCGAGCGGATCGCCTGCGCCGTCATCCAACCGGTGATCGCAGCACAGCCCACAGCGCCACCGGCGGCTGGGGGCGCACCGGCGCAACTTCCGGCTACCGGCGGGGGTGCCATGCCATGGCCGGCGCTCATGCTCGCTGGGCTGCTGCTGGTGATCGGCGGGGCGCTGGCGCTGCGCGATGCTCGGTCGCGCAGGTGATCATCGGAGCGACCACCGGGGGATAGTGCGTGGGCCTCACCGCAGATACCGGCTGCTCGCACCGGAATCAATCAGATGGGCGGCATTGATCTGAGCGCCGTTCGCGCTCCAGGACGCACGACGCTGAAACAGCTCTGCGCTCACCCCTGCGATCGCTGCGGCAGGGCGGTCTGGTGTTTCCTGTTCAGCACCAGCCGGATCGCCTCCTCCACGTCCAGCGCCGGCCCTGCGCCGCCAAGCCATGCCAGGAACTCGACGTTGCCCGCCGGGCCAGTGATCGGCGAGTGCGTCAGGCCGTGCGGCGCCAGGCCGATGCCCGCGGCAAACGACAGCACCTCGCGCAGCACGGTGGCGTGAACTGCCGGGTCGCGCACGACGCCGCCCTTCCCCACCTGCTCCGGGCCGGCCTCGAACTGCGGCTTGACCAGTGCGACGACCCAGGCCGTGGGCACGATCAGCCGCTGCACCGCCGGCAGTACCAGCCGTAGCGAGATGAACGATACGTCGATCGTCGCGCAATCTGCCAGCACTGAACGCTGAACGCTGCATGCTGCAGATGCGGGCCCCTGGTCATCGTTCAGCGTTCGCCGTTCATCGTTTCGTTGCGGGAGCGCTTCGAGGTAGCGGATATTCGTCCGCTCGAGGACCACGACGCGCGGGTCCTGGCGCAGCCGCCAGTCGAGCAGCCCATAGCCGACATCCACGGCATACACGCGGGCCGCGCCGCGCTGCAAGAGTACGTCGGTGAAGCCACCGGTCGAGGCGCCCACATCGAGCGCGACCAGCCCTGCCGGCGAGAGGCCGAACGTATCGAGCGCGTGGGCCAGCTTGTAGCCACCACGGCTCACGTAGGGCAGCGCACCAGCAACTTCCAGAGCGGCGTCTTCAGCCACCTGCTCGCCGGGCTTGACGCGCACCGCGCTGTCCACGCGCACCTGGCCCGCCATGATCAGGGCCTGGGCCCGGGCGCGCGTTTCCGCCAGGCCACGCTGGACCAGCAGTTGATCGAGCCGAATCTTGCGCTTTGCCATCCGTAAATGCGAAGATGCCGCGGAAACGCGGTAAACAGGGCGTAAACCGCGGAAACGCGGCACTACGTGCATTCCTCAAGAGGTCGCGTGAACGCAGCTTCATCGTTCATCGTTCGTTCATTCCACATTCAGCGCAAATACCCATGCGCACGGAACCATGTCAGAGTATCGCGTAGGGTCTCGGCGAGCGGGCGGGTCGTGAGTCCCAGCTCGCGCCGTGCCTTGGCAGTGTCGTAGTGCTGCCCATGGCGAACGACCTGGATCGCCTCGCTGAACGGCAGCAGCGGCCGGTTGGGGATGGCCAGCGCCGCGACCTCGCCGACCTTCGCCGCCAGCAGCGCGATCGCCATCGGCACGCGGCGCTGCGGCAGCGCCACTCCGGCGATCTGCGCCGCCGTGCGAATCAACTCGGCCACACTGGTGTTCTGCCCGCCGACGATATAGCGCTCGCCGCAGCGCCCTCGTTCCAGCGCAGCGACGTGCGCCTGAGCCAGGTCGCGCACGTCGACAACGTTGATCTTGCCATCGACATAGGCCGGCACCAGGCCGCGCGCCAGCGCCAGCAAGGCCGTACCGCTGGTCGGCTTGACATCGCCAGGGCCGAACACCACCGTCGGGCAGAGCACCACCACGTCCTGACCGCTCACAACCGCGCGATAGGCCTCGGCCTCCATCGCCCATTTGGCCTCGAAGTACGGGTCGGCCACACTGCCGGGCAGATAGGCGTCGCGTTCATCGGCCAGGGCGCGCCCGGAGGGTGGTGGGCCGATCGTGCTGAGCGAGCTGGTGTAGATGATCCGGGCCACACCGGCCATCTGGGCAGCCTCGAGCACGGCGCGCATGCCGGCGACTGCCATGCGCAGCGCGCGCCGCGGCGCGAGCGAGTTGGGCGGGTAGTAGCCTGCCGCATGCACGATCGCTTCCATGCCTCGCATGGCCGCCACCAACGACGCCCGGTCGCGCAGGTCGCCCGGGACCAGCTCGACCGGCAGGCCGCGCAAAGCCAGCGTCGAACTGGTGGCGCGCCGTAGCCCACGCACCGTGTGCCCGTGCTCCACGAGCGCCCGCGCGACCTGCCCACCGATGAATCCGGTTGCTCCTAAGACGAGGACGCGCATACCAGTAGGGGTTAGGCTTTAACAAGACAAAACACGAACGCTTGCCCCCGCGCCCCGCGTTTGAAAAAGCACTAAGGCGCGCGCAGTAATCGCTTCGGCCAGCGCAGCCCCAGCTGCGCGCGCAATCCCGCCGCGTGCTCGCGGTCGTGCTCGGCGCATACGCACACCCATTCGTAAGCGCTGTCCTCCGCGCTCCAGCGACTGGCGAAGGGCCGCGCCAGGTCCTCCTGGCTCAAACGGTTCAGCTCTTCCAATAGCGCCAGGCGCGCGGCACCGAGATCGGCCCAGACGGCATCCCAGGGCTGGCCACGGCGGGCAGCAGCATGCTCCCGATTCCAGTCGTCCACCGTCCCATCGACATCTGCTGTAGGGGTCTGCCCGGCGGCGAGCATGCGCAGCCCACGCACCGCATGCCCCTCCCAATCGGCGACGTGCCCCAGCAGGTCCTTGGTCGTCCACTCGCCACAGACCGGGCGAGTCGCGCGATCGGCGGCGGGCACCAGCGCGACGGTTGCGAGCAGTTCCTCGCGCCCAGCGTGCAGCGCGGCCACCAGGAGCGACTTGGGGCCGGCCCGGTGCTTGAACTGCGCAGCCTTCCGCCACTTCGCCAGAGCGGCGGCATGCTCCGCATCGTGCCGGTAGCGCCACATCGCCCAGACACGGATCGAGCGCCTACCCACGGGCAGGCGCCGCCGGCGGTGCAGATCGGCATCGGAGACACGACTCAACACCGATAGGAAGGCGGCGCGCGCGCGCATGGATGCGTCCAGCACCTGCTCCAGAGGCCAGTCCTTGCGTTCGGTGTGCAGCGCCACATTGCGCGTCGCCAGTTCCACGCTGGCGATCTCCTGCTGCCGCCCGGCCAGGATCAGCTCGATTCGTTCGGCGAACAGCTCATCCCAGCCGGCCACGTGGGCAAGCAGGTCTTTGGCGGTGTATGTATCGAAGACCGGATACCGCGTCAGCGCCTCCTCGTCCAGGCCGACCAGCGACCACAGCAGGCCGGCTCGTTCGGCGGCCATACGCACCAGTAACTGTGACCGCCAGGACGCCAGCAGCTCTCGTATGTGGTCCGTATGCTCCCGCTCGTGCTCGAGCATCCGCCGCAGCGCCTTGCGCGCCGTCCATGGCTCGTCTGGATGCCCGGTCCAACGTGTCGGGTAGCAGATCGCGGTCAGTTCCTGGTCGGTCAGGCGCCGCAAGCGCTCCAGGGCGGTGCGGCGTTCCATCTCTAGGAACGCGAAGATCGGCATATCCTCATCGTGCTCCCACTCCGGCGGCAGAGTCGCCGGGTCCACCAGGCGCGAGACGTACCACTGCTCGACGTTGCCGACGTGGCGCAGGATCTGGCGAATGCTAGTGGAATCCGCGCCGGCCTGCCAATCGAGGACCTGGCCCGGCAAGTCGCGAACGAGGGTCAGCAAGTCGGCGCGCGCGTAGGCCGCCCGGCGGAAGTAGACCTCCAGATCAGCGCGGTGCATCGGCACGCGGTCGGGAGCGAACAGGGCGGCCTTGTCGCCGTGCTGAAACGGGCCGAAACCAGCGCTGATCGCGGCCACATCCAGCGTGATAGGATCAACAGGATCGGCGAGCTCCTCGCCGTGTTGACACAGCCAGGCATGGTAGGCACGGATGGCATCGGGCAGGGCGGCCAGCGCTTCGTCCCGCGTGGGTGCGCGGACGAAGCAGCCAGGCAGGCTGGGGACGTGCGCCAGGCAATCGCCGGCCGGGCCCAGTTCGAGATAGACCGCGTAGTGTGTCATCGCCTTGCTGATCCCACCGTCGGCCTAAAACTATCGTCTTTGCAGAAAATGAAGCGGAACGGGGAAGCGCCTGCGGCCCTCCCTAAAGCTCCACCCCCGTGAACTATTTTGCCGAAAGACTATAGCTCAAGCGTACTGACTTTGCAAATGTTTGGCTGCCCGGGCGGCTGCGCCTTCGGCGCCCCAGCGCTCGTTCTTCAACGGGCGGACAAGCCCTGGACACAACCGCCATCAGTGTCGCTGCTCCGACGGTGAGCTGAGGCGGCTCGCACTACTTCCCACGGGCGGTGGGGAGAGCGGGACGCGCTGTGCCGTCGAACCGACCTGACAGCTCCCAGCAAAGTCAAAGCCCTTGATAATGCAGGCCTTATTCTGGTATGATGCTGCTGAGCCCACTCCGAGGGCGGTATCCTGGCAGGCTGGTTTCCTGGTATAAGTAGGCCTAGAGGCGAGGTAATCGTCATGTCACACCATCACATCCCTCCTCGTGCACCGGTCATCATCATAGCAACCTTCGTTGGCCTGCTGGTCCTTATGCTTCCGCCGATCGCATCCTTCGGCTCCACCCACGCCCCCACAGGGCCTACGTCGGAGGTCTTCCTGCCCCTGATCGCAAAACCTTCTTTCCTCGCCCCGCCACCTCCGGGTGATTGGCTGGCCTATGTGAACTATTATCGGGCCACGGCCAACCTGCCACCTGTGAGCGAGGAGAGCGACTTCAGCGCTGGCGATCGGCTACACGCACGCTACATGGTCAAGAACGACGTCATCGAGCACACCGAAGACTCTACGAACCCCTGGTATACTCAAGAGGGATATAATGCCGCACGGTCTAGCAACCTCGCCGCATCTTACGAGGTCGACAAGACCGATGAGTGGGCTATCGACGCCTGGATGACGGCACCTTTCCACGCGGTTGGTGTGCTCGATCCAGGGTTGCGTCAGGTGGGGTACGGCGCCTATCGCGAAGCCGATGGCGGGTTCCAGATGGGAGCAGCGCTCGACGTTATTCGAGGCTTAACCTACCCACCTCCTTCCAGTATTATGTTCCCTATCCGCTGGCCGGCCAACGGCATAAGTGTGCCGATCGGGCAGCACTGGGGCGAAACCCCGGATCCGCTGACCAGTTGCCCGGGCTATAGCAGACCAGCCGGTCTACCGGTTATCCTGCAGCTAGGCCCAGGGAACATAACGCCTGCCGTAACTGCGCATTCCTTTTTTCAGGGTACGACCCCGCTCGATCATTGCGTTTTCGACGAGACCAGCTATTTGAATCCCGATGCCAAACAACAGGAGCTCGCTCGTGACGTACTAGGGTCGCGAGATGCTATCGTCCTGATACCGCGCGCGCCATTGACGGCGGGGACGAGTTACACGGTCTCGATCACGACCAATGGTTGGACCTATAGTTGGACCTTTAGCATCCGCGCGACGAATGAGCCCCCCGCGCAGACGATGGAAGGGATTGTTCGGTGAGAACAAGCGCGGTTAGCTGGGCATAGCCTGTCCTTCAGGTTGCCGATCCTATCGCTTTCTGGTATGATACCACTCGATTATCGCCTGTAGCGGTCACACAGCAGGCCTTCCGCGGTCGGTGTGGTGCGCCCTTTCGCACCCGAGTGCGGCGAGGAGGGGCACCACCGCAGAAGGCTGCTCTATAAGAGGGGGCTCTGCGCTGGTGCGCCGCCTGGCCCTTGCCGGGCAGGCTCGTGGGAGCACGGCCACGTGCGTGGCCTCCTTCAGCCCGCGCCGACGGGTTTTTGTATCTCCTGAAGCCACGGGCTCATGAGGATTCCTCATGATATTGGGTCGCAGGCATCCCGCCCGCCCGGCGGCTGAAGCCGCGCTCGAGCGCTGCCAGGCCCACCGCCGCGGGCCATCCGATGATGTTTCATCTTCATCAGCCCGCCGGCGCCGGAGCGACTGCGGAAGGCCTGTCATATAACACGCGTTCCGCGGTGGAGAAGCTTGTCGCCCTGCAACCCTCTCCGCCGGCTGGCGACCGCGCAGATCATGTCACAGACATCCTGTCGTATTGATCGACTTCGCAACGCGCACACCGCTATGTTCGCGCCGATCGTGCCCTGCACGCCTTTCGCGCAGGGCTTTTTCTACCGAACCGAGGAGGATACGCATGAACGATCACGACGTGGTGATCCTCAGCGCCGCCCGAACGCCGATCGGCAAGTTCCAGGGCGCCTACAAAGATGTGCCGGCGACTGAGCTGGGGGCCAGTGCGGTGCGCGCCGCGCTCGGTCGCGCCGGGATCGACGGTGCGCTGGTGGACGAATGCATCATGGGCAATGTGATCAGCGCGGGGCTGGGCCAGGCGCCGGCGCGCCAGGCGGCGATCCGCGCCGGCCTGCCCGTGAGCGTCGGCGCGTTGACGATCAACAAGGTCTGTGGCAGCGGGCTCAAGGCAGTCATGCTGGCGCGCGCGCTGATCCGCAGTGGCGAGGCCGAGGTGATCGTCGCCGGCGGCATGGAGAACATGACCCGTGGGCCCTACCTGCTGATGCAAGCGCGCAGCGGCTACCGGCTCGGCAACGGCGAGCTGATCGACGCGACCGTCCACGATGGACTATGGTGTGCCTTCGAGCAGCACCACATGGGCAACGCGGCCGAGTGGATCGCCCGCCAGTTCGGGGTGAGCCGCGAGGCGCAGGATAACTTCGCCCTTCAATCGCACCTGCGCGCCATCGCCGCCCAGGACGCAGGCCGCTTCGCCGACGAGATCGTGCCGGTTGAGGTGCCGGCCGGGCGCGGCACAACGACCACCATCAGCGCCGACGAGCCACCGCGCCGCGACACCGACGCGCGGGCGCTGGCCGGGCTGCGCCCGGTCTTCGCTGCCGACGGCACGGTCACCGCGGGCAACGCGCCGGGCATCACCGATGGCGCCGCTGCATTGGTGGTGACGAGCGCCGGCAAAGCGCGCGCCCTGGGGATCCGCCCGATCGCGCGGATCACCGGGGTAGCCCAGGCGGCAGTCAAGCCGCTGGAGCTGTTCACCGCGCCGGTCTTCGCCATCCGCCGGTTGCTGGAGCAGACCGGCACCACGCTGGACGACTACGACCTGTTCGAGATCAACGAGGCGTTCGCCGCGCAGGTGGTGGCGAACGGGCGCGAGCTGGGGCTCGACTGGGACCGGTTGAACGTCAACGGCGGCGCGATCGCGCTGGGCCACCCGATCGGCGCGAGCGGGGCGCGTGTGCTGGTGACCCTGCTGCACGCCCTCAGGCAGCGCGGCGGGCAGCGCGGGCTGGCGGCGCTCTGCCTGGGGGGCGGCGAAGCCGTGGCCATGGCGATCGAGCTGGTTTAGCGGGCCGGCTTTTTGAAGCGTTCCAGCGGGCTACACCCGCTCGACCACGTACACCTTCGCCGGCTGGCCGAGCACGCGCACCGCATACACGGCGCGCCGGGCCAACTTCCCGGTGCGCCGCAAGGCCGCTTCGAACCTGCGCGCATCGCCAGTCAGCGCGACAAGCCGGGCACCGGGGCGCAGCACCCGCGCCGCTTCGCGCAGGAATGCCGGGTACAGCGTGCGGTTCTCCTCGGGCGTGCCGATGCGCTTGCCGAACGGCAGGTTCACAGCCGCGGCGGTCACCGAAGCGCTATCGAGCGGCAGCTTGCGTGCATCCCACTCTCGAAGCTCGATCGGCTTGTAGCGCGGGCCGATGTTCTCGCGCGCGACCGCCAGCGCCTCCGCGCTCGAATCGCCGCCCAGCAACAACGCATAGCGACCGGCGTGCGCCCGCTCGATCAGGATCGTCCCGGCCCCGCACATCGGGTCGAGGAACACATCATCGGGGGCGGGCCGGGTGAGCCAGACCAGCGCCGCAGCGGCAGAAGGACGCAGCGAGGCAGGCAGGTGCTCCTGTTGGTAGTCGCGATGGCGCATGCGTTCGTCGCTCAGGCGCAGCGCCAGCAACGCTTCGCTCTGCCCGGGGCTGGCAGGCAGCAGCGTCAGCCAGAACTCGAGCCCGCCCTCCTCGACGAGCCGCCAGCGATGGTCGGCGCGTGCCGCGACCCCACGTTCGATCGCGCGCTGGGCATCCACGCGCCGG
>FLYN01000248.1_pt1 | contig 14936 bp, 11 predicted proteins | sample 1122621 | NCBI WGS metagenome assembly FLYN01 (sample SAMEA4346792, study PRJEB14843) | hot springs metagenome | biome: Terrestrial Biome; feature: Habitat; material: Sediment | place: India | collected 2012-06-12 | depth 1760 m
CTGCCGCGGCTGTCGTGAGCGAGGGGCTATGGATATCCTGCTGACCCACGGCTACTTTTTGTACGAGGACCCCCATGAGCTGGCGGTGATGAAGCCATACCCGCCGCTGGGGATTTTGTACCTCTCGTCGCATCTGAAAGCATGCGGCTTCGACGTGGCGGTGTTCGATACCACCTTCAGCAGCCGTGAGACCTTCCGCCAGTTCATCGAGCGCGAACGCCCACCGGTGGTCGGCATCTACTGCAACATGATGACGCGCGCGAACGTGCTGCAGGCGATCGGCATCTGCAAGACGCAGGGGGCGATCGTCGTGCTGGGCGGGCCGGAGCCGGCCAACTACGCCGAGGAGTACCTGGCGCGCGGCGCCGATGTGGTGGTCATCGGCGAGGGCGAGATCACGCTGGAGGAGTTATTGCCGCACCTGGCGCGCCACGGGCCGACAGGCATGGAGCACATCAACGGGATCGTGTATCGCGCGGACGAGGGCCGGCTCGTGCGCACGCCACCACGGGCCTATATCAGCAACCTGAGCGCCCAGCCGTTCCCCGACCGGGCGGCGATCAACATCCCCGAGTATGTCCGCGTGTGGCGCGAGCACCACGGCATGGGATCGGTCTCGCTGATCACAGCGCGCGGCTGCCCCTACACCTGCACATGGTGTAGCCACGCAGTCTATGGCTACAGCCATCGGCGCCGGACGCCCGAGAACGTCGCCGACGAGCTCGAGCTCATCCTGGCGACCTACCGCCCCGATATGGTGTGGTACGCCGATGACGTGTTCACGATCCATCACCGCTGGCTCTACACCTACGCGAGCGAGCTCAAGCGCCGCGGGCTGCGCGTGCCGTTCGAGACGATCTCGCGCGAGGACCGGCTCACCGAGGAGGTCGTCCGAACGCTGGCCGAGATAGGCTGCTTCCGGCTCTGGATCGGCGCGGAGAGCGGCTCGCAGCGCATCCTGGATGCCATGCAGCGCCGTACCAATGCCGAACGCATGCGCGAGATGGTCCGGCTGCTGCAAAAGCACGGCATCGAGGCGGGCACGTTCATAATGCTGGGCTACGAGGGCGAAGAACTGGCCGACATCGAGGCCACCGTCGAGCATCTCAAGGCGGCGATACCCGACCGCCTGCTCACGACGGTCGCCTACCCGATCAAGGGCACGCCCTACTACGAGCAGGTGGCCGACCGGATCATCCCGCTCAGGCCGTGGGATGAAGGTTCGGACCGCGATCTGACGGTGGCGGGGCGGCATTCGCGGCGTTTCTACCAGTTCGCCACGCGCTGGATGGTCAACGAGGTGGCCTGGCACCATCAGCGCCGGAGCGCACGGCGCGATTACCGCCGCATGGCGAAAGCCTACCTCAACGCGAAGATCGGGCGAGTGGGGATGCTGCTGACACAGCACGAGGTGGAGCGCGGGCAGGCATAATGCGCGATACATGAAATACGCCTTCCGTGATACGCTAACATACATTCCAGATCACGTATAACGAGCGATTGTACTATTGAAAGCCATTCAGATGAGCCAACCTCTCGCGCATGCCTTCGACGCAACTGCGGACAGCTACGACGCAACGTTCACCTGGCGCCGCCTGGGCCGCTGGCTGCGCGCGGCGGTGTGGGGGTGGCTGGCCGATGCATTTCGGCCGGGCGATCGCGTGCTCGAACTGGGCTGCGGCACCGGCGAGGACGCCGTCTGGCTGGCGCGCCGGGGTGTCCACGTGGTCGCGACCGACGCGGCGCCGCGGATGCTGGCCCTAGCGCAGCGCAAAGCTATCGCCGCTGGCGTGGCTGATCGGGTTGTGTTCGCCCACCTCGATCTGGCAGCGCCTGGAGCCTGGAGCATGGAGCCTGAGGATGCCTCGATTGCTCAGATTCGATCGCCAGACACTCGCTATGCTGGCGCGTTCTCGAACTTCGGCGCGCTCAACTGCCTGCCCGACCGGCGGCCCATCGCCGAGGCGCTGGCCGGTTGGGTACGGCCAGGCGGGCGGGTTGTGGTGGTGGTGATGGGGCCGCTCTGCCCGTGGGAGGTGGGCTGGCATCTCCTGCACGGCCAGCCGCACACCGCTTTCCGTCGGCTGCGCCCGGGGACCGAAGCGCACATTGCCACCGGCGCGACCGTGCGGGTCTGGTATCCGTCGCCGCGCCAGCTGCGGGCGGAGTTCGCGCCCGGCTTTCGCCACCTGAAGACGACGGGAATCGGTGCGTTCCTGCCGCCGTCCTATCTAGATCATCTGGTGGAGCGCTGGCCGCATCTGTTCGAAGCGCTGGCGCACCTGGACCGCCGATTCGCGAGGACCTTCCCGTGGACCTGGCTCAACGATCACTATCTGGCGGTCTTCGAGCGCCGCTGATTCGCTCGCTGTGGCGGCGGTTGCTGTGGTGGCGCTTTGTGCTGTTCCAGCGCCATCGCCACGATCACCTGATGCTCGAGCAGGTGGCCGGGCATCCGATCGTGGTGCTGCCACAGGTGCTCAACCCGAAGCTGTTCCGCACCGGCGAGTTCCTGGCCCAGACGATCACGCACGGCCTGATCCCGCCGGGCGCGAGCGTGCTCGACATGGGCACCGGATCGGGGATCGGGGCCATCGCTGCCGCCCATTGGGCGCGCCGGGTGGTAGCGGTGGACATCAACCCGGCGGCGGTACGCTGTGCGCGCATCAACGCGCTGCTCAACCAGGTCGAGGAGCGTGTCGAGGTGCTCGAAGGTGACCTGTTCGCGCCGCTCCAGGACCGGCGCTTCGATATCGTGCTCTTCAACCCACCGTATTTGCGTGGGACACCGCGCAACGGCATCGAGCAGGCGCTGTGGGCCACCGACGTGGTCGAACGATTCGCTGCGGGCCTGCGTAACCATCTGACGCCAGATGGCGCCGCGTTCGTGCTGCTCTCCTCGGTCGGGGACACCGCCGGCTTCCTGGAGACCTTTCGGGCGAACGGCCTCGCCGTTGCGGTGGTGGCCGAGCGCGATCTGCTCACCGAGGTGCTGACGATCTATCGGCTGTCGGCTACTGACCACGGATCGCAGCAGACGTGAGACCACAGGCGACAGACGGCAGACCGCAGGCGTGAGACGATGAGACATGAGACGTGAGATGATGAGACATGAGACATGAGACGTGAGACGTGAGACGTGAGACGATGAGACGTGACACGTGAGACGTGAGACGATGAGACATGAGACGTGAGACGATGAGACGTGAGACGATGAGACGTGAGACGATGAGACATGAGACGTGAGACGATGAGACGATGAGACGATGAGACGTGACACGTGAGACGCTGAGACGTGAGACGATGAGACGTGAGACGATGAGACGATGAGCCGATGAGACGTGACACGTGAGACGATGAGACGTGACACGTGAGACGGCAGACCGCAGACGGCAGGCGCGAGACGATGAGACGTGAGACGTGACACGTGAGACGGCAGACCGCAGATAGGAGATCGTCGCTTGTCTCTCGTCTCCTGTCTCCTGTCTCCCGTCTCTCCCCTCCCGGCCCATCGTCCTGCGCACCACCCGAGTGAGGTAACAGTTGACGATGCTGATCCTCTATAACCCACCCAGCAACGCGCAACGCAAACCGGTGCTGCCGATGTCGCTGCTGGCGTTGGGCGCGCTGCTGGAAGGCGAACACGACTACATCATCATCGATGGCAACCTGGAAGCCGACCCGCTGGCCGCGCTCGACCGCGCTGTGCGCGAGACGGGGGCCGATATCCTTGGGGTGACGGTGATGCCCGGCCCGCAGCTCAACAACGCCGTCCCGCTCTGCCGCCAGCTCAAGGCGCTGCACCCACGCCTCACGATCGTCTGGGGCGGCTACTTCCCCACCCAGCACTACGACGTCTGCCTGCGCGCCGACTACGTGGACTACGTCGTCCGCGGCCACGGCGAGGTGGTCTTCAAGGCGCTGGTGGATGCACTGCGACATGGCGACGATCCAACTACCCTGCCCGGCCTGGCCTACCGGAGGCACGGAGACCAGGCGATAGAAGCCAAGAGACGCGACGTCATGCGCTCCGGTCTGTTGGCTCCTATCTCTGGTCTACCGGTCTCAAACCCCCTGGCGCCCATCCCGCATCCCGACAACCTGCCCGACTTCCCATACCACCGTGTGGATGTGCCGCGCTACATCCGGCGCACCTTCATGGGCTCGCGTACCCTGCCCCACCATTCGAGCTACGGTTGCCCGTTCTTCTGCAACTTCTGCGCGGTCGTCAATATGGTCAACGGGCGCTGGCTGGCGCAATCGGCCGAGCGGACGGCCAACGTGGTGCGTTCCCTGGTCCGGCAATGGGGCGCGGATGCCGTCGAGTTCTACGACAACAACTTCTTCGTCCACGAAGCACGCACCGCCGAGTTCGCCGAGCGGATTATGGATCTGGGCATCGCCTGGTGGGGCGAGGCACGCATCGATACGCTCCTGAAATATTCCGACTGCACGTGGGCGCGCATGCGCGACAGCGGCCTGAAGATGGTCTTCCTGGGCGCCGAGTCGGGATCCGACGAGACGCTGCGGCGCATGAACAAGGGCGGAACGGCAGCGACCGAGAAGACCCTGGCAATCGCGGCGAAGATGGCCGAGTACGGCATCGTCCCGGAGATGTCCTTCGTGCTGGGAAACCCACCGGACCCGGAGGAGGATACGTTGCGGACGATCGAGTTCATCCGGAAGGTGAAGCGGATCAACTCGCAGACCGAGATCATCCTGTATATGTACACGCCGGTGCCGCTGGCCGGCGAGCTCTACGATCAGGCGAAGGCCCAGGGATTCCAGTTCCCCGAGACGCTAGAGGAATGGATCAGCCCGGCCTGGCAGGAGTTCTCGCAGCGCCGCAGCACCCACGTGCCCTGGCTCCAGGATCCGCTACGCCGGTATATCGGTGACTTCCAGCGCGTGCTCAACGCGTACTACCCGACGACGACCGACATCACACTGACCGCTGCCCGGCGTTTCGTCCTGCGGGCGCTCTCGGCCTGGCGCTACCATCTGCGGTTCTATCGCTTCCCGCTCGAACTGCGCGCGCTACAGAAGGTCATCGCCTACCAGCGGCCCGAGACCAGCGGGTTCTGAACGCTGATCCGAACCGCAGCGACGCAGAGAGGCAGAGCCAGACGCGCCTGACCATTGTGGCCTGGCAATCGCAGGTTGCAGCTTGTGCGTTCGCGGCGCCCCAATCTGCTGGCACTCCTGCGCGTGCTGTGAGCTGGCCGAGCAGCTTGCACGATCTTTGCCTGCCAGTTGCCACTGCCGGATAGCGTGACTGACCCTATGCCACTCCTGAGCGAAGAACCACAGCACATTGCTACGCCGCTTACGCCGGCGCCCTGGGTGGTCCGCCCTTATCGACCCGGCGATGAGATCCAGGCTGTGCGTTTGTTCGCCGCAGTGTTCGGCAAACCGCTGACCACGTCTCATTATCGCTGGAAGGTGCTCGCATCGCCCTGGCCGATCGGCGCGCCGACCGTCTGGCTGGCCGATGCCGGCGGTCAAGTCTGTGGCCAATACGCCGGCACGCCGATGCGCTTCCACATGGGCGGGGCCGAGCGAACGATCCTGCACGTGTGCGATGTAATGACTGCGGCCGGCTTTCGGCGGCAGGGCGTCCTGACAGCTCTGGGGCAAGCAGCGCATCGGGCCTGGGCCGCAGCGGGCGTGCCCTTCGTCACCGGCCTGCACTACGGCGGCTGGGGCACGCGCCGCCATTATCTGGGCTGGCGCGAACAGTTCAAGGCGGCCTGGGTCTGGCGTCCACTCCGACCCGCGCGGTTGCTGGCGCGCCGGATGCAGCTCCCTGCCCCGGCGCTGCGCGCAGCGGCTGCCGCCGGGTGGATCTGGAATACGCTGTGGGATCGGGCGCTGGCCATCATGGCGCGGAATGTGGAAGTCGGCCCCATCGAACAGCCCGGCCCGGAGTTCGATGCGCTCTGGGAAGTGCTGAGCGTGCGCTATGAAGCGCTGGTCGTCCGCGACCGGGCATGGGTCGCCTATCGGTACGCTGCGGCGCCGGGGTTCGGGTACCGGCTGCTGCTAGGCTGGCGCGGGGAACAACCGGCCGGGTATCTGGCCTACCGGCTGACTGCACGCGACGGGCGGGTTGCCGGCTGGATCGCTGATCTCTTCACTGCGCCCGCGGATACGCCGGCGCGGGCTGCGCTGCTACGCCACGCGCTGGTCGCATTGCGGGCCGCCGGCGCCGATGATGTGCGCGCGCTCGTGCCGCAAGGCACCACGCTTCACCACGCCTTCTGCCTGGCTGGGTTCCTGGCCGGGCCGGGGGCTTTCGATGTGTCGATCGTGCCGCTGGCGCCCGATCTGCCGTGCGATGTCCTGCGCGATCCCAACCGCTGGTTCACCATGGGAGGCGATTTCGATGTCGTCTGAGATCCGTTTGCCCTGAGAGGCTGCCTGAAACGCCGCACCACGGGGTGTGGGACCGCAGGGCCCTCCCAACCACCCCGCTTCAGATAGCCTCTCATACTCCAGTTGTCCTTCCGCGGGGAGCGATCCCCAGGCAGGATGAGATGGGGTGAGGTCGCAGCACGGTTCTCTGTAGCATGTTGCGCACGCAGCTCGCACCCCTGCGCCACCGTATCCTCCCCTCTCCCAGCGGGAGTAGGGCGAGGGTGAGGGGCAGGAGGATGAGCTATCCGAGATGACGCTTGACCTTCCCAGCGGGCAGAAAGACAATGGTCAGGTGGGATTGGCAGACACCGCTCCGTTGGCTCGCCCGCCGGCACCTGTTTCCGACGATCGAGGCCTGCTGGGCGGCAGGCTTTGGGCTGGTGGGGTGGGCGACGCGGCCGGGCCGCCGGGCGCGGCACTGGGCGCCACAGCACGGGCAGGTCGTGATCATCGCGCCCCATCCCGACGACGAAACGGCGGGGGCTGGCGGCGTCGCGGCGCTGCACGCGCAGGCCGGCGACCCTTTGAGGGTGGTCGTGGTCACCGATGGCGGCGCATCGCGGGCAGGTGGGCTCCTACGTGCCGAGATCGTACGCTGCCGGGCACAGGAAGTCGCAGCGGCGGTTCGGATTCTGGGAGTGCGCGACCTGATCTGCCTGGGATTGCCAGAGGGCCAGTGGGACATGGCGTCGGCGCAGGTCCGCCTGGCGCCGCTGCTCGAAGATGCTGCGGTCGTCTACCTGCCATCGTGCGTGGATTACCATCCCGAGCATGTGCGGGTGGCTCGCCTGGTCGCTGGCTTGCTTCAGCCCGACCAGGCTGTGCGGATCTACGAGCTGGGCGTGCCGCTCACGCCGCTTCTGGTGAACCTGGTCGCCGACATCGGGCGCGTCGCGGCGATGAAAGCGCGCGCCCTGGACGCCTTTGCTACCCAGGACGGGGCGCTCGCACCCTTGGGGCGGCTGGCGCGCTACCGGGCCGCGTTGTACGATTTGCCGGCGGTGGAGGTCTTTTGGGAATTGCCGGCCGCGAGCTACGCGCGGGTCATCGCCGCCGGCGATTGGCGCCGTAGTCGCTGCCCGTTTCGTGGGGTGCGCGAGCGCCCGCTGACCGATCCCTTAACGGCATTGGTTGGGCGCAAAGCGCGAACGGCACTGCGAGCGCTGGCCCAGCACGACGGTATGTCCGCGCCGGTTGCTGGCGATCAGCACTGAGTATTCCAACACGCCGTGTGCCTGTCCTTCGCATCCTTGGCGGTTCGAAAGCCCGATACTAGTATTCCAACCAGCCTTGTCGTGCCTGAGCGCAACCGCAACCCTGAGCCTGCCGAAGGGGAAGCAGCTCTTCCTACTGCGACCAAGAGCCTTCGCTGCCCCTTCCACCCCTCCCTTCGTCGGGGACTCCGCCCCCGGCCCGAGCCGGGACGCGAGCGCAGGGTCAGGGCTTCGGCTCAGGGTGACAGAAGCCGTGCATGTCTTTCCATGCCCGTGGCGTCCAAAGGCTCGTTGTAAGACTAGAACAGCGGTCCAGAACCCGCGAAGCGACACCATCCGGACGCCCAACATCGCGCTCTTTCGCGTTCCTGCGCCGATCATCTTGATTCCTTGGTTGTGGGGCCGGCGCTCCGGGCGCCCCAGGCAGACGGAGGCATGGAGCCCGAGTCCGTCTGTCACATCCGGAACACCCCGAACCTGGTCTCCTCCACCGGCGCGTTGGCCGCGGCTGCCAGCCCCAGCGCCAGCGCCATGCGCGTGTCGACCGGGTCGAGGATACCGTCGTCCCACAGCCGGGCGGTCGAATAGAACGGGTGACCTTCGCGCTCGTAAGTCTCCAGGATCGGCGCCATGAACGCCTGCTGCTCCGTGTCCGTCATCTCCTTGCCGCGCGCCCGCAGCGCATCCAGCCGCACCGTCAGCAACACGCTGGCGGCCTGCTGGCCGCCCATCACCGAGATGCGCGCGTTCGGCCACATCCACAGCAGGCGCGGCTCGTACGCCCGCCCGCACATCGCGTAGTTGCCCGCGCCGAACGACCCGCCGATGATCACGGTGAACTTGGGAACCTGCGCGTTGGCCACCGCCATCACCATCTTCGCGCCGTCCTTGGCGATGCCGCGGTTCTCGTAGTCCCTGCCGACCATGAAGCCGGTGATGTTCTGGAGAAACACCAGCGGGATGCCGCGCGCACAGCACAGCTCGATAAAATGGGTGCCTTTAAGCGCGCTCTCGGAGAAGAGGATCCCATTGTTGGCGATAATACCAACCGGGATGCCCATAATGTGGGCAAAGCCGCACACCAGCGTCTCGCCGTAGCGCGCCTTGAACTCGTATAGCCGGCTGCCGTCCACCAGCCGGGCAATGACCTCGCGCACATCGTAGCTCTTGCGCGGGTCGTGCGGGATGATCCCGTAGATCTCGCGCGGGTCGTAGTGCGGCTCCTCGGGCGTGGCCAGCTCCCAGGGCCAGTGCTTGCCTCGATTGAGATTCGCCACGATCGAGCGGACGATCGCCAGCGCGTGCAGATCGTCCTCGGCAAAATGGTCGGCCACACCAGAGATGCGCGTATGGACATCGGCGCCGCCCAGCTCCTCGGCCGTCACCTCCTCGCCGGTGGCGGCCTTGACCAGCGGCGGCCCGCCCAGGAAGATCGTACCGACGCCCTTGACGATCACCACCTCGTCGCTCATCGCCGGGACATACGCACCGCCTGCGGTACACGAGCCCATCACCGCCGCGATCTGAGGGATGCCCAGGGCCGACATGCGGGCCTGGTTGTAGAAGATCCGCCCGAAGTGATCGCGATCGGGGAAGACCTCGGCCTGCAGCGGCAGGAACGCGCCGCCGCTGTCGACCAGGTAGATGCACGGCAGGCGGTTCTGCCAGGCGATCTCCTGGGCGCGCAGATGTTTTTTAACCGTCAGCGGGTAGTAGGTGCCGCCCTTGACCGTCGCGTCGTTGGCGATGATCATCACCTCCTGGCCTGCGACGCGCCCGATGCCGGTGACGATCCCCGCGGCGGGCACTTCGTCCTCATAGACCTCGTGGGCTGCCAGCGGCGACAGCTCCAGGAACGGCGTGTCGGGGTCGAGCAAGCGTTCGACCCGCTCGCGCACGAACAGCTTGCCACGCGCAGCGTGTTTGGCGCGCGCCTCGGCCTTGCCGCCCTCCTTGACCTCGGCGATGGCGGCGCGAAGCTCGTCCACCAGCCGCTCGTAGGCTGCGGCGTTGGCGCGGAACTCGGCGGACTGCGTGTCGATGTAGGATCGGATGGTTGCCATGAGATCTGAAAATCAGGTTCGTTATCGAAATCTTGCCAGTGCGTCGCCCGGGCGGAGCGGCTTCTCCGGGTCGCAACGGCCAATCGTCCTGGCATCGGGTCGGGCATCCTGGCGCTATTATACACGCCCATACGACCCGACGCCCACCTGGTCGTCGATCAACCGCTCTGCTCCCTATCCGTCCCCCGTCTCCCGTCTCCGGCCTCCCGCGCCAGCTCCTCGACTGCCGCCGCCAGCTCGCCGGCCAGCGGGTGGTCGCCGAGCCAGAGCCGGACACCCGCCAGGATCTCGCGGTAGTACCACAGCGATGGCCCGGCGCCGCGCTTGAAGCGGGCCCATACCTCCGGGCCGATCTGCCGGTGATCGGCGATGATCGTGCGGATGTTGTGGAGGGCATCGGCGGCTTTGAGCGCAGCCACGTCTGGCCCACCTGCGCGGAGGTCCGCCAGCTTGGCGTGTTTGCGCTCCTCCCACGGCAGCTCAACCCCGTCGATCGCTTTAGTCTCCGACACCGCCTCGACCAGCCGGGCCACCGCAGCGCCGAACTCTTCTGCGATGCGCTCGATCGGCACGCCGCAATCCTCGACCACGTCGTGCAACAACCCGGCGATCGCCAGGTCCTCGCCGAAGCCGTGGCGGATGAGCAGCACCGAAACGTGAACCGGATGCGCAATGTAGGGAATGTCGGTACCTTTGCGCACCTGGTCGCGATGCACGCGCGCCGCAAACGTCAGCGCAGCGTCGTAGCGATCCGAGAAGCCAGCCATATGCTCCCTTCGTGAAATGGATTCGGTTCGTTGTCGGTCGCACACAGGGGTCAGATAGGTATCGTACGTGACCGTGGCACTGTGTCACCGTGCCACGGTGGCATCGCGACATCGTGGCATTCGTCACTCATCACCCGCTCGCTCAACCGCGGGCTGCCATCGGCCGGCAGGTGCTTGCAGATCCCGGCCTTGAGCGTCTGGCTTGGGATCGCATGGCCGAGCAACGCTTCGAGCTCGCGGGCGCACGTCAGCAGTGCCGGCAGATCAACACCGGTCTCGATGCCCATCTCGTGCAACAGATGGATCAAATCCTCGCTGCAAATATTGCCCGGCGCGCCTGGCGCGAAGGGACAGCCGCCGATCCCGCCGGCGCTGGCATCGAAGCGATCGACGCCGACCTCCAGCGCCGCCAGGACGTTGGCCAGGCCCGCGCCGCGCGCGCTATGCAAATGCAGGCGCAACTGTGCCCGTGGGAAGCGCGCGCGGAAGGCCAGCGCCAACTCCTGCACCAGCCGCGGATGGCCCATGCCGGTCGTGTCGCCCAGCGTGATCTGAGCTGCGCCCAGGTCGAGCAGCTTTGCGCTCAGATCGAGCACCCGCTTGATCGGCACATCCCCTTCGAACGGGCAACCGAACGCGACCGAGATCACTGCGTCGAACATACGGCCAGCACCGATGACGATCGCGGCGATCTCGGCTGCCTGGGCCAGCGACTCAGCGATGCTCATATTGACGTTGCTGCGGTTGTGGCTCTCCGACGCGCTCAGGAACACCTGCACCGCATCGGCGTCGGCTGCCACGGCGCGCCGTGCCCCGGTGGCGTTGGGGGCGATCGCGCTGTAGACCACGCCGGGCCGCCGTGCGATCCGCGCGAACACCTCGGCCGTGTCGGCCATCTGCGGCACCCGCCGCGGGTGTACAAACGCCCCAACCTCGATAAACTGGAAACCGGTGGTCGAGAGGCAATCGATCAGGCGGATCTTCTGATCGGTGGTGAGGATAACATCTTCGTTCTGTAGGCCGTCGCGCGGCCCGACCTCGCGGATGCTGACGCGCGCCGGCAGCCGGCGCAGCGGAATCGCAACTGGCTCCATGGTGCGAGTGACCTCCACGTCCTCGGCCTACCATCCGGCAGGCACTGCTACGACGACCGCGTTGTCGTCGCAGGCGTATTGTACCATGGTATGGTGTCTGGGACAGGCTGCTACGGTAGCCGGGGCATGTAACGGGTTACGCTCGATGGTGTCGCGCGATAATGCGCAAACGTAGAGCGGAAGCGATCTCACGAATGGAGGATATCCTCTGATCGTGTGCTTGCAAAAGCACTCCCACCGCGCGTCTCGTGTCTGGTGTCTGGCGCCTCCCAGCCAAGCTCATCCGCTCGTCTGCAGCATATACCCCATACTGCGAATGCTTACCAGCGCGATACCACTGACACCGGTGGATTCGAGCTTGTGTCGAAGCCGGGCGATATGGGGCCGCAGCAAGGCGCGTGCCTCGTCCTCGGGCTGGGCACGGCCGTAGACCGCCTCGGAGAGCGTGCTGTAGCTCAGGGCAGTGTCGGGCTGTTGGGCCAGCGCCGTCAGCAACGCGAACTCGGTGCGGGTCAGCGCGAGGAGCTGGTTGCCCAGGCTTGCCCCGTGGCGCCGCAGGTCGAGCAGCAGCGGGCCGACCTCGATCCGGTCGGAGTTCGCCGGCGGTGGTGGCGGTGTGCCGCTGCCGCTTTCCATGATCCCCAGTGCGCGCGCGCTCTCGCTGATCCGCTGCAACAGCTCGCTGCGCTGCCGTGCCGCGCGGCGCCGGGCCAGCCCGCGCTCGACGCGCTCGCGAATGTCGTGGACCTGCGCTGGCTTGAGCAGATAGTCGAACGCACCGTGTCGCAGCGCTGCGATCGCACTATTGATCGACCCGTGGGCAGTGAGCAGGATCACTTCGGTATTGGGCCAGCGCTCCTTCGTCTCGCGCAGGATCTCGATGCCATCGGTGTCGCCGAGCTGCAAATCCAACAACAGCAGGTCGAACTCTTCGCTGTTCAAAAGCTCGCGCGCCTCGTTGCCGCTTGCGGCGCACTGTACCCGGTAGCCCTGGGCACGCAACGCCGTCTCGAGCATCATCCGTACCGTGCGCTCGTCATCGACAACGAGAATCCTGGCAGGTTGGATCATAGGCCATTCTCCTCATCGCTGATTGGCAACACGATCGTGAACGTCGTGCCCTCGCCGAGTGTGCTATGCGCACTGATACGCCCCATGTGCCGTTCGATGATCGCCTTGCTGGTGTAGAGGCCCAGCCCCATCCCGCGCTCCTTGGTGGTGTGCAGGCCGTCGAAGAGGTGCGGGAGTTGCTCCTCGGGAATGCCGGTCCCCGTATCGGTGACGGTGATCACCGCCATGCGCCCACCGGACGGATCGCCCTGGACATAGGTCTGGACGTGCAGCAGCCCACCGCCGGCCATCGCCTCGGCAGCGTTGAGCACCAGATTGAGCAAGACTTGCTTGAGCTGATCGGCGACCCCCTGGACCTGCGGCAGGGCGGGATCAAGCTCGCGCAAGACGCGGATGCGCCCGCGCTCGAGTTGCTTGCTGGTGAGCAGCAGCACGCTCTCGATCAGCGCGTTCACGTCCACCGGTTTGACCACATCGGCGCGCGGCCGGTAGAGATCGCGCAACCGTGCCAACACCTGCACGATGCGCTCGATCTCCTCCTCGGCGAGCTGCAAAAAATGCAGGTTGGGAGTCTCGGGCGGGCACTGTTCGAGGAATAGCACCAGGAAGCCCTGGATCGCTTGCAGCGGGTTGCCGACCTCGTGGGCGATGCTGGCCGCCAGCTGGCCGATCGCAGCCAGTTTCTCGACCCGCACGAGCTGGGTTTGCAGGGCGACGCGCTCGGTGATGTCCTCCCAAACCTCCACAACCTGATGCGGCTGGCCTTCGGAGTCGAACAAGGGGATGCTGGTGATCTCGAGCAACGCGCGCCCGCCGTCGGGCCGCACCATCGTCCGCTGTTTCTGCGCCACGGTGCCGCTGGCGAACGTCTGCGCCGCGGGCGATTCCTCCCACGAACCCAGCGCCGCACTGTAGGAGAGCCCGACCAGTTTGGCCGGTTCCAGGCCGAAGCGCTCCGAGAGCGTCCGGTTGGCGGCCAGCACAATCCCCTCGGGATCGAGCAGTGCCAGGCCCATGGGGATGCTGTCGATCACGCCACGGATGAGATTGCGGCTGATCTGGATCTCGCGGATGCGGATGCGCTCTTCGATCTCCTCGGCCTGGAGGTGCAGCGTGGCGAGCTGGCGCGTTGCATCGAGCGCACAAGCTGCCAGGCGGGCCGAAGCCAGAGCACGTTCCAGATCGATCGTCGTGCCTGGCTCATGGATCAGGAGCGCTGCGCCGATCGGCTGATCGGCGCGTATGAGCGGCAGGGCGAGGGCCGGCAAGCCACACACCTGTGCTGGCAACGGCTTGCGCTCCTTGAGCGCACGGCGCATGAGCCCCACACCGTCGATCGTGTTCCATGCTGGGGGATCGCCGGCACGGCTGCCGGTCGCCAGAAGCCGGGGCGCGCGCCCGGTATGCTCCGCCAGCGCCAGGTAACATACCCAGGCGCCTACGCTCTCGGCCAGCGACGTGGCGATCTGTTGGCCGCTGGTCTGTAATGCCGGCGACACGGACGCCGAACCAGCACGTGGCGGGGTGGATGCAGTGCTCACCGATGTACCTCGCCGGTTGGAAGGTCCGCACGGCGGTGATTCTTACTCGCTATTGTTGCATCTGTAGCTGGTATTGTCAAGCCGTAGGGCGCCGTCAGGGTTCTGCACACGGCGACTGCCGACTCTACCCTTTCCGACGATGACGGAGCTCCGGCAGGAGCCGGACACCAGTGGTGTGCTTGCTGCCGGTATGGTAGCATAGAGGCGGGTTGCAACGAGCATAGCATGCCGTAGTTCAGTCCTGCCATGCCACCCGGCAAAGAGCACGCCTGGATTGGGAAGGAGCCGCCGGCCCCACAGAAGGCGAATCGCACAAGGGCACGGGAAAGCGTGGATCACCAGGATGCAACAGGAAGGAGGTTATCGATACTCCTATGCTCCGCACGATCTTCTGGCTGCATGCGCTGATCGCCGGCGTCGCTGGCGGCGCGCTCTATCTGTTCCCGCGCCCGGCAGGCGGGATCTGGCCCTGGCCGCTGCCGGCGCTGGCGGCTCGCTTCGTGGGCGCGCTGCTGCTGAGCGGCGCGATCTATGCGGGCCTCACCGCCGTGTCGCGGAGTGACTTGCCCATCCCCGGCGCGCTGCTGATGGCGACGATCCTATATGGCCTGATCGCGCTGGTGGGCGTGCTCGGGATCGGCGAGGTCGGGCTGACGCCCGCGTTGATCGCCTGGCTGGCGATCTTCGGCGGCGCGGCGCTCCTCTTCGGCGCGCTGCTGCTCGCTCGCCGCGCTGCGCAGGCCCTGGCGCCGGGCATGCGGGCCCATGG
>FLYN01030234.1_pt2 | contig 14927 bp, 15 predicted proteins | sample 1122621 | NCBI WGS metagenome assembly FLYN01 (sample SAMEA4346792, study PRJEB14843) | hot springs metagenome | biome: Terrestrial Biome; feature: Habitat; material: Sediment | place: India | collected 2012-06-12 | depth 1760 m
GCGAGCACGTCACCCACAAGTCGATCGCTCAGGCGCCATCACTCACGTCGACCGCGGTGAAAGCCGCGGCGGACAAGGCGTTCGCCATGGCGGGCGTGAGCCGCCGGGATATCAAGCTCGCCTCCGTGTACGACTGTTACACCATCTCGGTGCTGGTGACATTAGAAGACGCCGGCTTCTGCGACAAGGGCGAGGCCGGCGCGTTTGTGGAGGCGCACGACCTGACCTGGAAGGGTGACTTCCCGGTGAACACCCACGGCGGCCAGCTCTCGTTCGGGCAGGCGGGGCTCGCCGGTGGCATGTCGCACGTCACGGAGGCGGCGCGGCAGGTGATGGGCGTCGCGGGCGAGCGGCAGGTCAAGGGCTGCGACCTGGCGTACGTCAACGGGAACGGCGGCTTCATGGCCGAGCAGGTATCGCTGGTGCTGGGGAGCAACGTATGAGCGAGCGGCCGCCCCGCCCGAAGCCCCTCCCCACGCCCACCGCCATCACTCGCCCCTTCTGGGAAGCGGCGAAGGATCGACGCCTCTCGCTCCAGCGCTGTGAGCATTGCCAGACCTACGTCTTCTATCCACGGCCGTTCTGCCCCGCCTGCGGCTCGAGCGACCTCGCCTGGACCGACGTGAGCGGGCGGGGGACCGTGTACAGCTATACCGTCGCCCGACGGCCAACCGCGCGCGCGTTCGAGTCGGACGTGCCGTACGTGATCGCGATCATCGAGCTGGACGAAGGCCCGCGCCTGATCTCGAACGTTATTGGCTGCGCGCCGGAGGAGGTGCGTTGCGGCATGGCCGTGGAGGCCGTCTTCGAAGACGCCTCAGACGCGATCACGCTGGTGAAGTTCCGGCCGGTGGGGTAAGGGGCCATAGCTTGACCCCGCTTCGGCCCTCCCGCTATACACAAGCGCACGAATCGGGACCCAGGAGGCTTGGAGATGCCGGACGACATCGTTCTTCATGAGAAACGGGGCCACGTCGCGTATATCACGCTCAACGTGCCCCAGAAGCTGAACGCCATGACCGACGCCATGCTAGACTCGGTGCTTGAGGGCGTCCGGCGGGCGGAGCTAGACGACGACGTGAAGGTGGTTGTGATCAAGGGGGCGGGGAAGTGCTTCAGCTCCGGCTGGGACCTGGAAGAGATCGGCCGGATGTACGGCATCGAGGACGTGCAGTCCGGTGAGCGCTCCCGGCGGCCGCCTCAGCGCAACGGCCTCCTCCTGGACCGCCGCCGCTCCGAGAAGTACGCGGCGATCCTGCTCTCGATGAAGACCACCATCGCGCAGGTGCACGGCTACTGCTTCGGCGCGGCGTGGATGCTCGCGCTGGTGTGCGACTTCGTGATCGCCTCGGAGGACGCGCGCTTCGCCCAGACGGAGCAGCGCCTGGGCGCCTCCGGCACCATGTGGACGCTGCCCCTCACTATCCTCCACGCCGGCCCCAAAAAGGCGCGCGAGCTGCTGCTCACCGGCCGCGAGTTCGACGCCGCCGAGGCGGAGCGTCTCAATCTGATCAACAAGGTGGTGCCCGCAGGCGAGCTGGAGAACGAGGTGAACGCCTGGACGGAACGGATCAGCCTACTCCCGCGCGATGGGCTCGCCATCGGCAAGGCATACACCAACATGACCTACGATCTGCTGCGCATGCTTTCGCCGTTCCTCCAGTACTCCGCCTCGCACCCGTTGGTCGTCGGCATGCGCTGGGCGGAGGACGAGATGAGCTTCATCAAGGAGCGCCGCGACCTGGGGGTGCGCGAAGCGGCCCACCGGCGCGCCGCCCGCTTCGATGGCGATCGCTGAGCCTACCGGCCCCCTCGCCGGCGCCGTGGTGCTCGACATGTCGCAGGCGGTGACCGGCCCGTATGCCGCCTGGCTGCTGGGCGGGATGGGCGCGCGCGTGATCAAGCTCGAAGGTCCGGCGGGGGACCAGGCGCGCTGGTCATCGCCCGGTAAGGAGAACATCAGCCCGCTCTTCGCGCTCTATAACGGTGGGAAGGAATCGATCACGCTCAACCTCAAGACAGAGCGCGGCCGCGAAATCTTCAAGCAGCTTGTCCAGAAGGTGGACGCGGTCATCGAGAACTTCGTGCCGGGCACGATGGAGGAGTGGGGCCTGGGCTACGAGGAGCTCGCCGCGCTCAACCCGCGCCTCGTCTACGCGTCGGTCTCCGGCTTTGGCCGCGAGAGCAAGTACCGGCGCGCGCCGGGGCTGGACATGGCGATGCAGGCGATGACCGGCATGATGGCGGCGACGGGCTTCCCCGAAGGCCCGCCGACGCTCGCCGGGGTGCTGTTCGTCGACACGCTGGTCTCGCCGCACGTTGCATCGGGCGTGGTCGCGGCGCTCTACGAGCGCGAGCGGACGGGTAGGGGCCGGCGACTGGAGATCGCGATGCGTGATGTGGCCGCCTGCATCCCGTTCAACCTCTACAACATCTACTACAACACCGGCCGCGTGCCGGAGCGCGCCGGCAACCTGCTCGTCGGCTATTCGCCGGGTAACCTGTACGAGACGAAAGACGGCCACGTCTACATCGCCTGCAACACGGACAAGCAGGCGCACGCCGTCTTCCGCGTCATCGGCCGCGACGACCTGATCTCGGCGCCGGGCTTCGCGACTCGCGGCGAGCGCTGGGCCAATCACGAAGAGGTCGACCGCATCGTCGAGGCGTGGACGCGCCAGCGGACGAAGGCGGAGGCGTTCGATGCGATGATCTCGGCGGACGTCCCTTGCGGCGTGGTGATGGACATCGAGGAGGTGCTGCGCGACGACGACCTGAACGCCCGCGGCGTCTTCGGCGATGTCGAGCAGCCCGGCATTGGGCCGCTTCGGCTGCCGCGCTCGCCGATTATCTTCGACCGGCGCGCGCCCGCGCAGGCGGCCCCGTTGCTGGGCCAGCACAACGCCTCCGTGTATCGCGAGCTGCTCGGCTACGACGAAGCGACGCTCGCGTCGCTGGCGGAGGCCGGCGTGATCACCGGCGCCGCGGGCGGGTAGGGGACGGCCGTGGAGAAGCTCATCTTCTTCTACCATCGCGCCGAAGGTCTGGACCGCGCGGAGTTCCAGCGCCGGTACCTGGAGGAGCACGCTCCGCTTGTCCTGGAACACTGCCCGCGCTTGCGCCGCTATGTGGTCGACGTCTTTGACATCGGGAAGGAGCGCGGTGAGCCGTTCGCGCCGGATGACGCTCCGCGGTCCGTCGACCTCGCCGTGGAGCTCTGGTACGACGAAATCACCGACTGGCGCGACCCCGCGCGTCGCTACGCCACGCCCGCGGGCGGCGCGGCCGTCGAACGGAGCCGCGCGCACCTCGTGGGGGCCAGCATGGGCTACCGCGTGGACGAGCGTGTCCAGCGCGACAACGAGCGCACTTGGCTGGCGGGCGAGCGCTCACCAGGCGAGAAGCTGCTGGCGCCACTCCGGCGCGCGACCGGCCTGACCCACGACCAGTTCGTCCAGCACTGGCTCGGCACGCACTCACCGCTCGCGCTGCGGCACGTGCTGGGCATGTGGCGCTACGTGACCAACGTGGTGCTGGAGCCGCTCACGCCGCGCGCGCCGGAGACCGACGGCATCGTGGAGGTGCACTACCTGGAGGAGCGGCGGTTCGACTCGCCCGAGGGCGAGCGGATCATGGTGGAAGACGTGGCGAAGTTCCTCCAGACACCGTCTCGCCTGATGGCGAGCGAGTATATCCTGCGGGGCGAGTCATGAGGCACCTGTTAGCGCTTTGGGTAGCCCTTTTTGGAGTCATCGCGCTTGTCGCGTGCAACGACGGTGAAGACACCCCGCCGGGGGGAACCGCCACGCCGCAGCTAACCGACACGCCAACGCTGGAGCTGAAGATCATTGACCAGAACGTGCTGCACGGCTTGCTGGATGAGGACCCTGCAGCCGAACCGTCCGACCGCTTCCCGGAGCGCGTGGAACTCCTCGCTGACGCGCTGGCCGAGGCGCAGCCGGACATCGTGTTTCTTCAGGAGGTGGTGCAGCCTGAGCCGGGCGACGAGTATCCGAACGGCCGCGAGATCTGGCTGGGGGCGCTCGGCCCGGCCTACACGGCCATCTTCGGCGATGCTGGCGGCCGGCCCATCGGCGAGGGCGTGCTCGGCCAGCTCACGATCACGCGTCTGCCGGTAGTGTCTTCCGAGAACCACGGTATCAGCGCCTTGCGCTCGATCCATCGTGTCACGCTCGATACGGAGATCGGTCCGCTCCACGTCTACAACGCGCATCTGGAGGGGACCGACGAGGAAGCCCCGCAGTTCGCGGTGGATGAGATCAAGGTCGTGCTTGCCTTCATCGAGGCGACGCGCAGCGGCGGCCCGGTGGTCCTGGCCGGCGACTTCAACGCCGAGCCGGATGATCCCTCGATCCAGCGCCTGCTGGCGGCCGGCTATATCGACGTGCTGGCCGAGGCCGGCGACGCGACCTGCGGGGCGCCCGGCGACCCGGGCTGCACCAATTCCACGATCCCGCTGGGCGACAACCCAGAGAGGCTGGCGGATCGGCGCATCGACTACCTCTTCGTGCGGCCGGGCGACGACGTCTCGGTTGAGGTGCGTGACGCCGCCCTCTTTCACGACGAACCGATTGACCTCGGTGACGGCCACACCCTCTGGCTCTCCGACCACATCGGCGTCCAGGCGACGCTGGTGCTGCGGTAGGGGCGCCGGCCCTGACGACCTTCGACGGGCGTTATAGGTCGAGCAGGCGCGCGAGCCGGCCCCGGTGGAAGGCCAGGTCGCCCAGGTAGTGGTAGAAGCTCCGCGACTTCTTGGTGTAGAGGTAGAGGCCGTACGCCTTGTCTGCGCCAATGCCGCCATGCACGTGGTGCGCCGACTCGCACAGGTCGTAGAATCCTTCGCTCGCCACGATCTTCGCCACCGAAACCGCCGCCTGCGCGTCCGGCTTGCCCTGCTCCAGCTTCCAGACCGCCTCGTAGGCCGTCCAGTGAGCGGCGTCGGCGTGGTTAAGCATGTCGATCAGGTGGTCCTGCACGCGCTGGAACCGGGCGATGGGCTGCCCGAACTGCACCCGTTGCTGTGCGTACTGAAGCGTGATCTCATACGCGCGTCGCATCGCGCCGGCGACGAAGACGCAGAGCAGCGCCGTGGCGATGTCCAGGACAGGTGTCAGGATGTCCCACGCGCGGCCTCGCTCACCTAAGAGCCGGTCCGCGCCCACCTCGACGTTATCCAGCGTTACTGCGAACAGCGACTCACCCACGAAGCCGCGCATCGGCTCGATCGTCACGCCGACCGCGTCGCACGGCACGAGGAACACAGAGGTGCCCGCACTGTCCCGCGCGACGACAATCAGCTCGTCGGCCGTGCCGGCGTCCGGCACCAACCGCTTCGTTCCCCTCAGGCCGAAGCCATGACCCTTCGGGGTCGCGGTGGTGCTGACGTGCTCCGGCGACCAGCCGTAGCGCTCCTCGGTCAGCGCGAACGCGAGCTTGGTCTCCCCGCGCGCGATGGCGGGCAACATGCGGGCGCGCTGGACCGCGCTGGCCGCGCGCTCGATCAGCAGCGCGCCGATCACGGCCGATGCGTGGTGCGGGCTGGGTACCAGCCCCCGACCCAGCTCTTCATAGAGCACCGCCGCGTCGGTGAGCGTAGCGCCCTCGCCGCCGTGCTCCGTTGGCACCAGAATGCCCGCCCAGCCGATCTCCGCCATCTTGCGCCACAGTTCGGGCGAGAACCCGCCCGCCTCGTCGATGCGGCGCACTTCGGCCGGCGGGCACTCACGCTCCACGAAGTCGCGCGCGCTCGCGCGCAGCAGCTCCTGCTCCGGCGTCAGGGCGAGATCGACCACGGCACTAGCCCGCGCCGCCCATACCGCGGAACATGCGCAACTTTTGGATCTCGACGGTGCCGCCCGGGTGCGCCATCAGGATCGCGTAGCGATGGAAGTACTCCAGATCGCCGCCCAGCGCCGCCCAGCGCGGGTCACTGATCATGGAAAGCGGGCCCAGGGCGCGGTGGATCGCCCGGCCCAGCTCGAAGTCGTACACCTTGCGCCCCAGTGCCACCTGCGCGGCTTCGTAGGTCAGGCTTTGGCCCGTTGACTCCAGCCACGCGTTGCGCAGCCGCAGCAGGCGTTGCACCTGGAAGCCGACGTACGCGTCGACGAGCGCCCGCTGGGCCTCGGGGTCGGCGCTCAGGCGTGCACCCCCAAGGCGGGTCGTCCGGCAGTAGTCGATGAGCTGCTGGACGACGCGCGCGTCGCGGTCGAGGTTCGGGCCGATGCCGACCGACATCGCCTCCTGGAGGCCGGTGGTGAAGCCGGTCCAGCCGTCGCCTTCGCGTCCGATGAGCCGCGACGCCGGGACGCGCACGTCCTGGAAGATAATCGTGCGCTTCTTGCTCCCCGCGATCAGGTCCATGTCGGTGATGGTGACGCCGGGCAGACCTGCGGGAATCAGGAACACGCTCAGGTTCTCGCGGCGTCGGCCTTGCGGGTCGGTGACGGCGAGGAAGTAGTACTGATCAGCCTCGAAGTGGCCGCCGGCGAAGGCCTTGGTGCCGTTGATCACGTACTCGTCGCCCTCGCGCACGGCGGTGCTTTTCAACGACGGCAGGTCGGAGCCGGCGTCCGGCTCGCTGTGCAGCTCCCAGGTGATGACCTCGCCGCGCAGCACCGGCGGCAAGAAGGCGCGCTTCTGTTCTTCGGTCCCGATGTGCTTGAGCGCGCCCGCGACGGAGCCGCCGATGTCGCCCGGCGGGTGCACGTTCTCCAGGTGGTCGATGCGTTCGTCCAGCACTTCGCGGATGACGGAGGCAAGGTGCTGGGGCAGGCCGCCGCCGCCGTATTCCTTGGGCCAGGTAGGAGCGTACCAGCCGCGCTCGCCCAGCGCGCGCAGGAACGCACGGTTGCGCTGGAACTGCTCGTACGTCAGGTCCGCCGCGTCCGCCGGCGCACCGACGCCTGGGCCGTGCTCGCGCAGCCAGTCGATCACCTCGCGCCGGAAGGCCTCCCGCTCGCGTTCTTCGTCGGCCGTGTACCGCGTCTCGAAGTCCATTACGGCTGCTGCGAATGCTCCCGCACCACGTCGTCGCGCGTGGCGTTGATCGCGTCGATCTGCGCGCGCGGCCGGCCCAGCAGGCCGCCCAGCACCTCGTCGTTGTGCTGGCCCAGGAGGGGCGCCGGCGCACACGGGATGTCCGGTAGGCTTGCGAAGCGCCAGGGCAGGTTCGGGAGGTCGCGCGGGCCGGTCTCGGGGTGCTCCGGCGCGACGAAGAAGCCGCGCGCGCGCAGTTGCGGCTGCGCCAGCAGGTCCGCCGCGCTGCTCGAAGGCCCCGCGGGCACGCCTGCGCGCTGGAGCGCGTCCGTCGCCGCTAGCGGCGTGCGCTCGCGCGTCCAGGCGCTGATCCGCTCCTCGATCTCCGCCAGATGCGCGCGCCGCTCGTCGAGCGTGCGGTAGGCGAGGAGGGTGGCGTCGCCCACCACCTTGCACAGAGCGTTCCACTGCTCGTCCGTCTCGATCGAGATGGCGACCCACGCGTCGTCGCCCTGACAGCGGTAGACGTTGTTGGGCGCCGCCGTGGCGCTTGCGTTGCCTTGGGTGCCGCCGACGCGGCCGTTGAGGAAATAGTCCATGAACGGTGCGCCCATGGTGGCGAGCACCACGTCCGCCATCGCCAGGTCGATGTACTGGCCGCAGCCGGTCTTGTGGCGATGGCGCAGCGCCGCGAGCGTTGCGAAGACGATCGCGACGCCCGTGACGTAATCGGCCCAGGTGCCGCCGGCGGGCTTCGGCGGGCCGCCGGGATAGCCGTTCACCGAGTTCAGCCCGGTGTAGGCGTGCACGGTGCCCATGAAGGCCCGCAGCGCGCGATCGCGGCCCTCCCGTCCGAAGCCGGAGCACGAGATCATGACGATGTCTGGCTTGATCTTTCGGAGCTCCTCGTAGCCGAAGCCGAGCTTGTCGATCGTGCCGTAGCTGAACGCCTCGATTACCACGTCGCTGCGGGCGATGATCTCCTTCGCCAGGTGCGCCTGCTCGGCGTCGCGGAGCTGGAGGGTGACGCTCTTCTTCGCCGCGTTCAGCGTGTTGAAGAACCCGCTGCGGTTGGGCCCGCGCACACCGTCCGCGAAGGGCGGGTTCTCTCGGATGTGCTCCATCGGCGCCACGCCCTCGATCTTGATCACCTCCGCGCCCATCCGCCCGAGCAGGTAGCTGCCGTACGGTCCGGCGATGATCCACGTCAGGTCGGCGACGCGAATCCCCTCGAGGGGAAGGCGCGCGTGCATCAGATAGCCCCCTCGTCGCGCAGCGCTGCGATCTGCTCGCGTGGGTAGCCCAGACGGTCGCCGAACACTTCGTCGTTGTGCTCGCCCAGCCGGGGCGCCGGACGACGAACGGCCCAGGCAGCAACGCCGAAGCGCACCGGCGGGCCCGGGCAGCGCGTCCGTCCGATGACGGGATGCTCGAACTCTGCGAACGAGCCTCGGTCGGCGAAGTGGCCCGCCTCCGCCGCATCCGCGATGGAGTGCACGGGTGCCGCGGAGACGCCTTGCGCCTGACTTTTTCGGAACAGCTCGTCCTTGCGGAACTTGCGGGTCTCTTCCTGCACGAATGGCTCCAGCGCGTCCCAATAGCGCGAGCGCGACGGCATGTCCACGAACAGCTCGTTCTCCGCCCACGCGGGGTTGCCCAGCACCTGGAGCAAGTTACGCCAGTGCTCCTCTGTGCGCACGATCAGGTCGATGTACCCGTCTGCGGTCGGCTGCTGGCCGATGTAGGCGATGGGCGGGTTCGCGCTGGCACTGCGGCTGGGCACGTTGCCGGTGTGGGTCACGTGTGAAAGGTCCACCTGTTCGTGCATCGCCAGCACTTCCTGGAGCGCGACGTCGACGTGTTCGCCCCGGCCGGTGGCCTCGCGAGCGAAGAGCGCGCACATCGTCGCCGCAGCCGCCGCCAGCCCCCCTGCGAAGTCGCCCATCGAACCGGGCAGCACGAAGGGCGGCTCTGCCTCCAGATCCTGCGCGCGCGCGCCGTTATGGTAGGCGACGCCGCTGGTGTGCTGGGCGATGAACTGGTTGCTCGCGTAGTCCCGCCATGGGCCGGTCTGCCCAAACGGCGTGATCGAGGTGACTATCAGCTTCGGATTGGTGGCTACCAGATTCGGATACGCCAGACCGATGGCCTCCATCCATGCGGGCGGGTGGTTCTCGACCAGCACATCGGCCTCGCGCAGGAGGTCGAGGAGCGCCTGGCGCCCATGCGGGGTGGTCACGTCGAGGGAGACGCCCAGCTTGCTGGTGTTGACGTAGGCGAAGAGGCCGGAGCGCTCGGCGCCCGGCTCGTCGCCGGCGAAGGGCGGGCACCGGCGCAGCGGGTCGCCGCCGAGCGGCTCCACCTTGATGACGGTGGCGCCCAGGTCGGCGAAGAGCTTGGTGCAGAACGCGGCGGAGATGCCCTGGCCCAGTTCGATGAGCGTGAGATCGTCCAGCATGATGCGGGTCGGCCAATGGTATCATAGGCCGCGGAAGCTGAGCTAGGAGTGACTGTGACCGGCCCGCTCGACGACGTTACCGTCCTCGATCTTACCCACTACATCACCGGCCCGTACGCCACGAAACTGCTCGCTGACTACGGCGCGAAGGTGATCAAGGTGGAGCGGCCCGGCGGCGACCCTGCCCGCGGGCTCGGGCCGTTCAGAGGGGGCGAGGAGCATCCGGAGCGGAGCGGCACCTTCTTTTACCTCAACACGAACAAGCGCTCCGTCGTCCTCGATCTCCGTCGCGACGGTGCATGCGAGGTGTTCGGACGGCTGCTCGACAGGGCAGACGTGGTCGTCGAGAACTTCCGACCGGGCGCGCTCGATGCGTTGGGCGTTGGCTGGGAGTTCATTCACGCGCGCCGGCCGGACCTGCCCCTGGTCTCGATCTCGAACTTCGGCCAGGAAGGGCCGTACCGCGACTACAAAGGGTCCGAACTGGTGCTCTTCGGCTTCGCAGGCGAGCTGTACTCCATGGGCGTCGCCGAGCGCGAGCCCGTGAAGATGTACGGCACCGCGGCGCTGGTCGAGTCCGGCGCCGCCGCCGCGGCCGCGATCATGGCCGCACTCATGGTCGGGCGTGAGCAGAGCGTGGGGCAGCACGTGGACTTTTCGATCGCGGATAGCCACCTCTGCGGCGTCGATCGCCGCCACGCGACGACGATCGCCTACGAGTTCTCTGGTCGCAAGACGCTGCGCCACGCCGGCAGCGCCATGGGCGCCGGTGTCGGCGTTTACCCCTGCGCCGATGGCTATGTGGAGTTCACCGGCGCTCAGCGCTTCCTCGACCGCCTCGCCGACATGATGGGCAACCCCCACTGGTTCGACGATCCGAAGTGGCGCGAGCCGACCGCGCTGGCTGACCCGGCGCTGATCAACGAGTTCAACACCCATCTGTACGCCTGGCTCATGGAACGCACCCGTCGCGAGGTATGGGCGGAGGCGCGGCGCGCGCGTGTGGTCTGCGGGCCTCTCTTCTCCGTACGCGAGCTGTTCGAAGACCCGCACTTCCGCGAGCGCGGCTTCTGGCAAGAGGTCTCGCACGCCGAGCTGGGCGCGTTCGAGCTGCCCGGTCGCCCTTTCATCATGAACGACTCGCCCTGGGCGCTCCGACGCCCGGCGCCGCTCTTGGGCGAGCACACCGCCGAGGTCCTGCGCGAGGTTGGCTACGCCGACGAAGACGTGCGCGCGCTTGCCGAGGCGGGCGTGGTGTTGGTGCGCTGATGGCCCGCCTGCCTCTGGAGGGCGTCCGCGTGCTCGACTTCTGCGTCGTCTGGGCTGGGCCCTTCGCGACGATGCTCCTGGGCGATCTGGGCGCTGAGGTGATCAAGATCGAGAACCCCCACGTCTGGCAGCCCACGACGCGCGGCCTGCGAGCGCGACCCTCGCGGGCGCTCATCGAGAGCCTCGACGCCTCCGCCGGCGGCTATCCGAACAACGAACCTGGCCCGCGACCGTGGAACTACAACCCCACATTCGTTCAGCTCTACCGGAACAAGAAGTCGTTCACCGTGGACTGGCGCCGGCCGGAGGGGATGAAGATCATCCGCCGCCTCGTCGCCAAGAGCGACGTGTTTGTCGAGAACAACGTGCCGGGCACGATCGAGAAGCTGGGCATTACCTACGAATGGCTGCGCGACATCCGCCAGGACATCATCATGGTGCGCATCCCGGCCTACGGCCTCAGCGGACCGTACGCGGAAGCGCGCGCCTTCGGCGTCCAGCTCGAAAGCGTGATGGGCCACACGCTCCTCCGCGGCTACGAAGACCTCGATCCCTCCCTCAACCGCGCGATCTACTCCGGCGACTACCTGGCCGGCGCCCAGGCCGCGCTCGCGACGATGCTGGCGCTGTGGCACCGGAAGAAGACGGGCAGGGGACAGCTCATCGAGGTGCCGCAGGCGGAGAACGCCTCTGGCCTGCTCTTCCAAGCGTTCATGGACTACGCGCTGAACGGCACGGTGCAGCAGCGGGCGGGCAATCGTTCGGTCTACGATCATGCGCCCTACGGCGTGTACCCGTGCGCGTCGGCGGGCAGCGCCGGGGACGCCGGCGACCGCTGGATCGCGATCGCGGTGACCAACGATGATGAATGGCGCGCGCTCCGTGGGGCGATGGGCGATCCCGCCTGGGCCCGTTCGCCCGATCTCGAGACGCAGGCCGGCCGCGCCGCCCAGCGCGCGCTCCTCGACGAGCGCATCGCCAACTGGACGCGCGACTTCGACGACTACGAGCTGTTCCAACGTCTTCAGGCTGCCGGTGTCCCTGCCGCCCCCGTGCTCGACGCCTCGCGCGTCTACGACGACCCCCACGTGCAAGCGCGCGGACTCTACCAGCCGCAGCGTCTGTTCGATGACGTGGGAACGTTCCGGTTCATGACGCCGTTCTTCCGCCTCCCGGAGACGCCGACCGGCATCCGCCAGCCGCCCGTCGCCTTCGGTGAGCACAACCAGTACGTCTACAAAGAGCTCCTCGGCGTGAGCGACGAGGAGTACGAACGCCTGACGGCGGACGGCCACATCGCGACCGAGTTCGACGAATCGATACCGTAGGGCCGCCCGCGAAAAGAAATCTGTTTCGTGTCCGCTGACTGCTAGCCGCGGCCTCAGTCGCCCCCGTAGAACTCCACCGCACCCGCGGCCACCAGCGCATCGTACTCCTCCGCCGAGTAACCCAAGATCTCGCGCAGGACGTACTCGTTGTCCTGCGCGATGCACGGCGACGGGCGCTGGATGACCGGCGGCGTCTCGCTCAGGCGCGCGCCGAACAGCTCCGCCGGGTACGCGCCGAAGTCGCAGTGCTTCTGCGGCACGAAGTGCCCTCGATGCGCGAGCTGCGGGTCCTCCACCACGCCCTGCGGGTCGAGCACCACGCCCGCTGCGACCCCCGCCGCCTGGAGGCGCTCCATCAGCACGCGCCCCTCGTGCTTGACCGTCTCCGCCGCGATCGCTCCGTCCAGCGCCTCGTCGTTCGCGCGGCGCGCCTCGAGCGTGGCGAAGCGTGGGTCACGCATCAGGTCTCCGCGCTCCAGCACCCGGCAGAGCGCCTGCCACTCGTCGTCGCTGAACGTCGCGATTGCGATCCAGCGGTCGTCGCCCTGCGTGGGGTACACGCCGTGGGGCGCGGTGGCGGGCGTATCGCCGGCCATGAGGCGGTTGCCGGCGCGCACCTGCGTGCGTCCGTTCGCGACGAAGTCCGGGATCGCCGTGCCGGTGACGTTGATCATCGCCTCCATCTGCGAGACGTCGATGTGCTGGCCTTCGCCCGTGCGGTCGCGGTGGTCGAGTGCGGCCACGGCGGCGAACGCGGCGTACATGGGCACCACGTAGTCCGGGTAAGCGTGCGCGACGCCGGTGGGCGGGCCGTCCGGCCAGCCGATCAGGTTCGCCATGCCGCTCATGCCCTGCACCTGGAGCCCGTAGCCCGGCCGCGAGGCGTCCGGGCCGGTCTGGCCTTGCAGGGTCATGCTGATCATGATGATGCCGGGCTTGCGTTCGCGCAGGCGCGGGTAATCCAGCCCCCACTGGGCCATGGTCCCGGGCGTAAAGCCCTCGATCACGATATCCGCCCAGTCGACCAGACGGTTCACGACGGCGCGGCCCTGCTCATTGTTCAGGTCCAGGCAACAGTTGTACTTGCCCAGGTTCATCGCGGCGTAGTAGCCGCTCTTATTGATCCCGTGCCCGGCCAGGGGCGGCGAGCTGCGCGCGATGTCGATGCGCACCGCCGACTCGACCCGCACCACCGTCGCGCCATAGTACGCGAACAGGACGCCCACCAGCGGCCCCGCCGCCACCCAGCTCATGTCGAGCACGTGGACGTGATCGAGGACGCCGGGCGTGTTGTTCGCCATCACACCACCCCCTGTGCGCGCAACCCCTCGATCTCCGCTGCGCTCAGGCCAAGCGCGCCGTACACTTCAGCGTTGTGCTCGCCCAGCAGCGGCGCGCGTCTCCGCACCTGCCACGGCGTCGCCGAGAGCGCGACCGGCGGGCCGGGGTAGGTCACGGTCGCGCCCAGGTGGTCGTGCTCGACCTGCTGGAAGTAGCCGCGCGCGTTGAGCTGCGCGCTCTCGAGGTTGTCCGGGGCGTTCAAGACGGGGAAGATCATGAGCTCGTGTTCGCGCGCCATCTCCGAGATCTCGGCTAGCGTGTGCGTCATCAGCCACGCTTCGAAGACGCGCTCGGCGGCGTCCGCCTCTTCCTGCGTGCACTGCCACTGGCCCGGCAGCGGCGCGAAGCGCGTCGCGTGCATCCAGCGCTCCTCGGCCAGAAAGTCGGCCGCGTGGTCGCGCTTCATCAGTTCGATCACGCGCGGCAGGTGTGGGCCGAAGAGCGTGCTCACGGCCACGAAGCCGTCCTTGCAGGGGTAGAGCGTGCGGGAGACCATCATCCCCAGGTTGATGCCGGTTCCGCTGCGGGTGATGTTGCGGCCCTCCAGGTACCAGAAGCCCGTGATGCCGCCCGGCCCCGCGAGTGTGAAGGTCACCACTTCCTGCATCGACACGTCGACGTGCTGGCCCGCGCCGGTGCGGCGCGCGTGGTAGAGCGCCAGCATGCCGCCCAGCGCCGCACCGAGCGAGGCGTGGTAGAAGGCCTGCGAGGCGCGGGCGCGCACGGGTGGACGTCCAGGCTCGCCCCAGAGGTTGAGCAATCCGCCCAGCGCCAGGCCGACCAGGTCTGACCACCGGTAGTCGCGGTATGGCCCGTCCTGGCCGAAGCCGGTGACGGACACCCAGACGAGCTTCGGGTGCTCCTTGCGCAGCGCCCGGTGATCCAGACCAAGGCTCCGGAGGTAGCCCGGTGGTTTCGACTCCAGCACCAGGTCAGCGTTGGCGATCAGGCGCGTGAGTAGGTCGCGCCCCGCCGCGGTCTCGATGTCACAGGTGATCCCCTTCTTTCCGGCGTTGAGGACAAACCAGAGCAGGCTGCGGTCCGGCTTCGGCTCGTCCTTGAAGAACGGCCCAATGCGGCGGACCGCGTCGCCCCCCGGCGGCTCCACCTTGATCACCTCCGCGCCTATTTCCGCGAAGCAGCGACCGGCGTACTGCCCGATCTCGGTCGTGAGGTCGAGCACGCGGTACGGGGCGAGGGCGGTGGCTGGATCGCTGGGCATCGTTCGTTACAGCACCGCGTCGGCGACGCGTGCGAGGCTCGCCATGCCGTCCCCGAGCAGTAGCTCGTTCGCCTTGATGCGCTTGAAATAGAGGTGCAGGTCATGCTCCCAGGTGTAGCCGATGCCGCCGTGGACGTGGATCGCCTGGCTCGCCACCCAAGCGCCCGGCGTCGCTGTCGCCACCTTCGCCATCGCCACCGCAAGCGCGCGGTCTGGCGCCTCGGCGTCGATCTTCACGGCGGCGTGATAGACCGCCGCGCGCATCCGCTCGACGGCGCCCGCCATCTCCGCGATGCGCGCCTTCACC
>FLYN01000346.1_pt1 | contig 14852 bp, 12 predicted proteins | sample 1122621 | NCBI WGS metagenome assembly FLYN01 (sample SAMEA4346792, study PRJEB14843) | hot springs metagenome | biome: Terrestrial Biome; feature: Habitat; material: Sediment | place: India | collected 2012-06-12 | depth 1760 m
GGCGCGTATCGCCGCAGCCGACCCGGCCCCGCGCGACCAGGTCGCGCTGGCGGAGGCGTTCAAGCACCTCGGCGATATCCCCGAGGTCGCGCGTACCCAACCGCTCGATGTCAAAGTGGGCGACATCGAGACCTTTTGGGTTTCGGATAATATCGACGATACCAACTACACCATCACTGCGAAACTGCGCTACGCCGGGCCGATCGTGCTGATGTACGTCGATACCGCGGTCGAGGCCGATATCGATCAGGCGGATATCGAGCGGTCGGCGAAGGAGTTCGAGACCAAGATCTATCCACGCGATCGGGCGCTGTTTGGGGAAGAGCGCTCGCCTGGTGTCGATGGCGACCCGCGGCTGACGATCCTGAATACGGCGGTGCGTGGTGCCGGCGGCTACTTCTCCTCGGCCGATAGCGTGGTAAAAGCGGTCAACCGCTTCAGCAACGAGCGTGAGATGTTTGTGATCGGCATCGACTCCTACCCGATCGGGAGCGATGCATACGCCTCGACACTGGCGCACGAGTTCCAGCATATGATCGAATGGAATCAGGCCCGCCGCAGCCCGAGCTGGTTCAACGAAGGGATGTCGACCCTGGCGGAGGACCTCAACGGCTATGTCGACCATGGAACGGCGGCGCTGTACCTCGCCAACCCCGACATCCAGCTCACGACATGGTCGAGCGATGCAGCGCAGACCGGTGAGCACTACGGTACGTCGCAGTTGTTCATGCGCTATTTCTACGAGCACTATGCTGGCGACGACGGGCTCGACGACCTGATCAAGGCTGATGCTGGCAACAATCTCGAGGTGTTCGCGCAGATGGCGGCCCGCAAACGGCCGGACATCAAAACCTTCGCCGATCTGTATGCCGACTGGGCAGTCGCCAACCTGCTGAACGATCCGTCGATCGCCGACGGGCGCTATGCCTATCGCTTGCTCCCCGGCACCGCCGCCCTCAGCCCGGTCCGCTCGGGCGACGTGATCACCACCGTCAGCCAGTTCGGCGTCGACTACCTGGGCGTCCTGGAGGGGCCGCTCACGCTCCACTTCGACGGCTCGGATGTCGTCGGCCTGACCGGCGCGCGCCCCAAGAGCGGCGACTATATGTGGTGGAGCAACCGCGGCGACGACAGCGTTGAAACGCTGACGCGCGCCTTCGACCTGAGCGGTGTGCAGCGGGCGACGCTGCAATTCTCGACCTGGTACGAGATCGAGTTGAACTGGGACTACGCCTTTGTGACCGTCTCGACCGATGGCGGCGCGAGCTGGACGACCTTGCAGGGCAACACCACGACCACCGAGGATCCCCAGGGGCAGAACTTCGGCCATGGCTTGACCGGTGTCAGCGGCGCGCCCGGCGTCGAGCCGGATAAAGGCACGCGCGCGCGGTGGATCGAGGAAGAGATGGACCTGACTCCCTACGCCGGCAAGCAGATCTTGTTGCGGTTTTGGGTTGTCAACGATGCAGCCTACAACGCGCAGGGCATGCTGATCGACAATATCCGTATCCCCGAGCTCAACTATCGCGACGATGTCGAAGGTGGCGATGGCGGCTGGCAGGCACAGGGGTTCGTGCGCACCACCGGCGAGCTGGCGCAGCAGTGGATGCTCCGGCTGGCCCGGGCCAGAGATGGTGAACTGCTGGTAGAACCCGTGCCGGTGGATGGCCAGGGCCGCGCGAGCATCACACTCGCGGCCGGCGAGCGCGCCGTGCTGGCCGTGATGGCGACGACCGAGTTCACGACCGAGCCAGCGACCTACACCTACACGATCACGACGCCGTAAGCCTTTCGTAAGACAGCGGTTAGGGTTACCTAATCCTCCAGGTGTAGCTATGTTCCTGGAAGGCGCAGCCCTTCTGCATTCCTGCCCGATGGCGCGAGCGGAGTGTCAGCTCCTATGAGCGGCGAAACGATCTTGATCGTCGACGACGAGCCGACGATCGTGGAGGTGGTCGAACTCTACCTGCAGCGCGAGGGCTTTAAGGTACTCACCGCCGCCGATGGCGCGGCCGCCCTGGAGGTGGTACGGCACCAACGGCCCGACCTGGTGGTGTTGGACCTGATGCTGCCCGGCATCAGCGGCCTGGAGATCACCCGACAACTCCGCGCCGAGGGCACGCTCCCAATTATTATGCTCACGGCGCGCAGCGAAGAGATCGATCGGGTGGTCGGGCTGGAGCTCGGCGCCGACGACTACGTGACCAAGCCCTTCAGCCCGCGTGAGCTGGTGGCGCGGGTCAAAGCAGTGTTACGCCGCGCCCTGCCGCCAGGGGGAACGCCGGAGCGCGTCGCGACAGAGGCGATCGCGATCGGTGGGCTGCGGCTCGACCCGGCAGCGCGCACGGTGACTCTCGATGGCCAGCCGATCAGCCTGACGGCGCGCGAGTTCGATCTGCTGCTGTTTTTCATGCGCAACCCCGGGCGAGTCTTTACCCGCGAGCAGTTGCTCGACCAGGTGTGGGGGTACACCTTCGCCAGCGATATGAGCACCGTCACCGTCCACATCCGCCGCCTGCGCGAAAAGATCGAGCGCGACCCGACCAACCCAACCTTCTTGCAGACGGTCTGGGGGGTGGGGTATAAGTTCGAGCGATCCTAAAACTTTACGTTTGATGCACACCGCACTGCCACTTCGCCAGGCGCTGGTTCCGATCGGCGTCGGCTTCCTGATCGCGCTGGGGCTGGCCTTGCTGCTGGCGATCGGCTGGATGGGCGCACCGGGCAAGGATGTCGCCGACTTGGTGCGCTATCTGCTGGCGTCGGGGATGCTATCGCTGGGGTTGGGCGCCGCCGGGCTGGCCTGGCTGCGGCGCGGTCGCGGGCGCCTCTGGCACCAGGTAGTGTTGGCCTACACGCTCGGCGTCGGGATTGCGCTGTTCAATGTGCTTCTGACCGCCGGGCTGATGTTCATCTCGCAGCACGACCTGGTGCTGCTGGGCTTGCTGTTGCTCTTCGCTGCTGTCGTCTCGCTGGGGTTGGGCTACGCGCTGGCGCAGGCGCTGAGGCAACGGGTGGCGGCGCTCCAGCGCGGCGCGCAGGCGCTGGCCAAAGGTGATCTGGCGGCGCGCGTCGTGCTGGGTGGCTCGGACGAATTGGCGGCGCTGGCTGCCGAGTTCAACCGCATGGCTGAGCGGCTTGCCGCTGCTGCCGAAGAGCGTGACCGCCTGGAAGAAGCCCGGCGCGACCTGGTCGCAGCTGTCTCGCACGACCTGCGCACGCCGCTGGCCTCGCTGCGCGCCCTGATCGAGGCACTGGCCGACGGCCTGGTCGACGATCCTGCAACCACGGCACGTTATCTGGCGACGATGCGGGCTCAGATCAACCACCTCAGCGCGCTGATCGACGACCTGTTCGAGCTGGCGCAGATCGATGCTGGCGCCTTGCGGCTGGAGTTGCAGCGCGTGTCGCCTGGTGACCTGATCAGCGATACGTTGGAGGGTATACGCCCGCAGGCTGCTGCCAAAGGTGTGCAGCTGCACGGCAGCGTCATGCCGGGAGGCGGCCCGGTGCTGGTCGCACCGCAGAAGATCGAGCGGGTGTTGTACAACCTGGTGACCAATGCGATCCGCCATACGCCCAGCGGCGGATCGGTCACGATCACGGTTTGGCCTGCCGATGCTGGTGATCTACCGCACGACGCCGGGCTTCTTTCCCGGCAATGGGTGGTGGTCGAAGTGGCCGACACCGGCGAAGGGATCGCGCCCGCGGACCTGCCGCGCGTCTTCGAGCGCTTCTATCGCGGCGAGAAATCGCGGTCGCGCGCGACCGGCGGGGCCGGGCTGGGCCTGGCGATCGCCCGTGGGATCGTCGAGGCCCATGGTGGCAGCATCTGGGTCGAGCGCGCGCCGGAGCACGGGACGCGCATTCGCTTCACCCTGCCGCGGGCCTGAGGTGTCAAGGCCCATAGGTGTGGCGATGGCTGCTGGCGATCGGCCAATAGGGCGTGTTTATGCTCTAACAGCTCGATCCAGCGCGGTCTGCAAGTCTCGCGATGTGCGCACTCCCTGCAAGTCGAGCCCCAACGCGACCAGCGCCTGGGCGACCTCGGGGCGAATACCGACCAGCACGACCTCGGCGCCGAGCAACCGCGCGGCCTGGACAACTGTCAGGAGCCCCTGGGCCACCTCGCTGTCGACGATCGGGACCCCGGTGATGTCGAGCACCAGCGAGCGAGCTGCCGAGCGCTCCAGCGCGCGCAGCGCCTGGTCCTGCACCAGGGTCAGCCGTGTGCTATCGAGCTCGCCGACCAGTGGCATCACCAGGGTATGGGTGCTGATCGGCAGGACCGGTACGCTCAGGTCACGGATCGTTTCGCGTTGGCGTGAGTTCTCGGCCAGGAGCCGCTCCTGCTCGATCGCCCGGGCTTGCACTTCCTTCAGCGCATCCTCCAGGGCAGCAGTCCGATCGGCCACCCGCTGTTCCAGGTCGCTCAGGACCTGGCGTAATTGGGCGGTCATGGTATTGAACGCGGTGGCCAGCTCGCCCAATTCGTCGCGGCCTGTCACCGTTGCGCTGTGCGAGAGGTCACCAGTGCTGATAGCGCGCGCGGTTGCCGCCAGGCTTTGGATCGGGCGCACCACCCGCCGCATGGCGACCAGCCCGACCCCTGCGGCGACCAGCAGCGTAACGAGGAGCAACGCGCTCGTGGTCAGGACACTGCGGTAGGCGGGGCCGAACGCTTCGGCTACTGGCAGTTCGGCGATCGCGGAGAAGGCCTGGTCACCGATCGTGAAGGGGGTGACCGCCCGCACGACTGTGCTACCGGTGATCCCGGTAAGCACGCCCTCCGCACGACTCTCCTCGATGATCGTACCGCGCAGCACCACCGAAGGATTGCGATGGGCGATCACCCGCCCGCTCGCATCGACGATCGCGACGGTTCCTTGACCACCGAACTGAATAGCGGCGACAACGTCCCAGATCGGCTTGAGGCGTATATCGCCGCTCACCACGCCGCTGGTCTGCCCGCTGCGCGCATCCACAACCGGCACTGCGACCGGCATCAGCGGTTCGTTATCCAATTCGCTGAAGCGAATCGCGCCATACGCCGGCTTGTTGTTGCGCAAGGCAGCGATGATCGCTGGCTCGTTCGCGCGGTCGCGCAGATCGGCAGAGGTGAAGATCGCTTCGCGCCCTACCCGTATTGCCTCGCGCCCCTGTGGATCGATCAGCGCGAGCTCGTCGAAGGCATCGCCCGCGAACAGGATCTCGGAGAGCGACGTTGCTTGCACGCTCCGATCCGGGTTGTGAAGCGCTGATGTTTGTACGGCCAGAGATAGCAGGGCGACCTCTTTGGTGATGAAATCGCCGACCTGGAGGGCTGCACGTTGCGTCACCTGCCGCTCGAACTCCAGGGCATAGCGTTGTTGCAGCTGGTAGCTCTGACGGGTCAGGATCGCGCCGATGAAACCGAGCGGGATCACCGCGAGCGCGATGCAGAGGATCGTCAGGCGAACTCGAAGGCTGGTAAACATAGCGTGTCAGCGCAGCACTGTATCAGCCTGGCGCAGGATCATATCCGGAACCTCCAGGCCGATGGACTGCGCGGTTTTCAAATTGATGCGCAAGAAAATCTCGGCCGTCTCCACCGGAAGATCGGCCGGCTTGGCGCCCTTCAAGATCTGATCTGCCATCTGAGCTGCCTGGGCTCCCATCGCTGTGAAGCTCGCCGCATAGGTAACGACGGCGCCGGCCTGTAGATGGGTGTGGTTGTTCGAGCCCACCACGATGCCCCGTTGGACCGCGGCCCCGATCAGAGCACTGAGCGGCTCCAGGCTGGGCGTCGGCACAAAAAAGAGGGCGGCGTCCTGCGGCATGCTCTCGATGACGGCCAGCGCGTCGGATGGGCTGCGCGCTTCGTTCAGCACCAGCTCGACCCCCAGCGCAGCTGCGACTTTGGGGAGCGGACCGATCGACGTGCGCGCGACTTCATCGTCCGGGTGGTACACGATATAAATCGTGCGTGCGCGCGGTGCGACCCGGTGCAACCATTCCAGCGCTTTGCCGATCGTCAGGCCGTTTTGAACGCCGGTCACGTTGCCGCCAGGGTGTGAGATGCTCGCTACTGCTCCCTCCTCGACCGGGTTGATGACCGGAGCAAAAACCACCGGAATGTCGGTACCCTCAACGGCTCGCTTGGCCGTCAAGGTGGGCAGCGTGCCCATCGTCAGCAGCAAGTCGACCTGCTGGTCCAGCAAGCTTCTGACTTCGCGCTCCATCGACTGGGGATTTGGGGCGGTGACGCCGTGATAGATATAGGTGACGTTCTGGCCTTCGACGTAGCCTAGCTGTGTCATCCTGGCTTTGAAGCCCTCGAACACCTGATCCAGGAGCGGGACATAATTGATCACGCCGATGGTGTGGGTTTTAGGCTGCGCCGTACCCCCACATGCGCTCAAGAGCGTGGTGCTGACAAGGAGCCATACAAGGATCGCTCGTCCAAATCGTATGTGGGGCCGTGGTCGTGGTAGGGTATGCTCTGGCATAGCGCAGGCTCTCCTGATGGAAGTAACGAAGTGGCAGCTGTGCCGCGCAGGGCACCTGGCGCCAACCAACGATGCTGCTCTTCATCTTAGTGGGAATCCCTGGTTGGCCACAATAGGCTATTTAGCCCACTCACTGCTGGCCTGTTCAGGTGTGATGGGGTAGGAGCATCGAGACTATGGTCCAAGGGTGGTCGCCATCTCCGGCCACCGCATGGTGGGGAAAGAACCGCCGGGCCCTGGCGGGCGAGCTGACGGTTGCTCAGATCGTCGGAGCGATGCTATAATACCCCACGGCTTGTGACGGAAATCGTAATCGAAAAGGTGCCCCGAGCCGCCGAAGGAGCGATCAATGGAGATCCGAAAGGTTGGCGTGGTCGGCTGTGGCCTGATGGGCAGCGGCATCGCGCAAGTCTGCGCGCAGTCGGGATTCGAGACAGTCGTACGCGAGGTCTCACAGGAGCTGCTCGACAAGGGCCTGGCGCGGATCGAAGGGTTTCTGGCGAAAGATGTCGCTAAAGGCAAGCTGACCACCCAGGCAAAAGATGCGGCGTTGGGCCTGCTCAAGCCGACGGTTGCGCTCGAACCGCTGGCCGAGTGCCAGATCGTGATCGAGGCGATCGTCGAGAATCTCGACGCCAAGCGCGAGCTTTTCAGTACCCTCGATGCGATCTGCCCCCCTGAAACGATCTTCGCCTCCAACACCTCCTCGCTCACGATCATCGAAATGGCCACCGCCACCAGGCGGCCCGACCGCTTCGCCGGCCTGCACTTCTTCAACCCGGTGCCGGTGATGAAGCTGGTCGAGGTGATCCGCTCGATCGCCACTTCCGATGCAACAATCGCGACACTCAAGGAGTTCGGCACCGCATTGGGCAAGACGGTGATCGAAGCCAAAGACACGCCCGGGTTCATCGTCAACCGGCTGCTGGTGCCCTACCTGCTCGATGCGGTGCGCATGCTGGAGGCCGGCATCGCCACACGCGAAGACATCGACGCTGGCATGCGGCTCGGCTGTGGCCATCCAATGGGCCCACTGACGTTGCTGGATTTCGTCGGCCTCGATACCACCTACTACATTGCCAACATCATGTTCGAAGAGTTCAAGGACCCACGCTTCGCGCCACCACCACTGCTCAAGCGCATGGTGCTGGCCGGTCACCTGGGGCGGAAGTCCGGTAGGGGATTCTATGAGTATGAGCGATGAGGGATTGGAGATTGGAGATGCGCGATGAGCAAGCACCTACCTAAATCTCTCACTCTCTCGTGGAGCTGCAAGTATGGCGTACGAAAATATCTTGTTCGAGCGAGATGGTGGGGTGGCGACGGTCACGATCAACCGCCAGCAGGTACGCAACGCGCTCAACGCAGCGACCGTGGCCGAGATCCGCGCCGCGCTCCAGGCGGTCGAGGCCGATGAGGGGCTACGGGTAGCGATCCTCACCGGCGCGGGGGACAAGGCGTTCGCAGCCGGTGCTGACATCAACGAGCTACGCGCGGCGCCCAGTGCGACGGCAGCGCGCCTGATGAGCCAGCGTTCGCACGAGCTCGGCTTCTATATCGCCCAGATGCACAAGATCGTGATCGCAGCGATCAACGGCTATGCGCTCGGCGGCGGGCTGGAGCTGGCGATGAGCTGTGATATTCGGCTGGCCGCCGATACCGCCAGGCTCGGCCAGCCGGAGATCAACCTGGGGATCATGCCCGGCTGGGGCGGCACCCAGCGGCTCCCCCGCCTGGTCGGCCCGGGCATGGCGAAGCTGCTGAACCTGACCGGCGAGATGATCACCGCTGAGGAGGCGCTGCGGATCGGTCTGGTCGAGCGGGTCTGCCCGGCCGGCGAGCTGATGCGTATTGCCCGCGCGCTGGCCGAGCAGATCGCCGCCAAGGCGCCGCTGGCAGTGGCTGCGATCAAGCAGGCGATCAACAACGGCATGCATATGCCACTGACCGAGGCATGCATGTACGAGGCCGCCCTGTTCGGCGATATCACCGTGACCGAGGACGCCCGGGAGGGCACCAGCGCGTTCCTCGAGAAGCGCACCCCCACCTGGCGTGGGCGCTGAAGGGGAAGGGCAGCAGCGATGAGCACAGCGCAGGCCGAAGCAGCCGCGATCGGCGAGGAGCGCCGCGTCTCGACTCTCGCCGTTGTGGGCTGGGTGCTCTACGACCTGGCAAACACGATCTTCTCGTTGAACATCGTGTCGCTGTATTTCTCGTTGTGGGTCGTCAATGTCATGGGTGGCACCGACGCGGATTACGGATTCGCCACCAGCATCTCGATGGCGGTGATCTTCTGCGCCTCGCCGCTGCTGGGTGCGCTGACCGACCAGTCGCCGCGGCGGATGCCGTTTCTGGTGGTCTCGACCCTGATCTGTATCGGCTTCACGCTGCTCCTGGGGCAGGGCGGGCTGCTGAGTTCGCTGATCTTCTTCGCGATCGCCAACATCGCGTATCAGGCCGGCCTGCAGTTCTACGATGCGCTGTTGCCCGAGGTCAGCAACGAGGAGAATCGCGGCTGGATCGGTGGCATCGGCGTCGGCGTGGGCTACCTGGGCTCGCTGATCGGCCTGGCCGCCGGCAGCCTGCTGTTGCGTGGAGTCGACGAGCTCCCGCAGGCGGTGCAGCACGCCCGCTACGGCAGCGTCTTCCAGGCCACTGCGGTGCTCTTCCTGCTGTTCGCGCTGCCGTGCTTTTTCTTTGTGCGCGAACGCCCCAAGGCGGGCCGACGGTTCACGCTGGCCTCTATAGGCGCGGCAGTGCAGCAGATCGGCTCGACGCTTCGCTCGACCGGGCGCTATCCCGGGTTGGTGCGCTTCCTGGTCGGGCGCGTCTTTTATACCGATGCGGTCAACACCGTGATCGCGTTTATGGGTATCTATGTGACCAATGAGGTTGGCTTTAGCACGGCCCAGGCGCAGCTCGTGCTGCTAGTGGCGATCCTCTGCGCGGTCGTCGGCGGCTTCGCATGGGGGAGGGTGGTGGACCGCATCGGCCCGAAGCGCACGCTCACGTTGGTGCTGTATTTGTGGATGGCGATCTTCGCCTGGACTGCGCTGATCGGCTTTCTGAAGCTGCCTGGTCTGTTGTTCTGGCCGGTGGCGTGCCTGGCCGGTATCGCGCTCGGCGGCACCTGGACCGCCGATCGGCCCTATATGCTCCGGCTCACGCCACCAGCGCGCATCGGCGAGTTCTATGGGCTGTACGGCATGGTCGGGCGCTTCGCTGCGATCACCGGCCCGTTCATCTGGGGGCTGGTGTCTGAAACGCTCGGCCTGGGCCGGCCCACCGCGGTGCTGACGCTGCTGGTGGGGGTCGTGATCGCCTATTTCATCCTACGCCCAGTCTCCGACGCCAGACGCGCCTGGCCGGCCGAGGAGCAGGGGGCTGGGGTGGCCTAGGTTGCCGGGGGAGAGCAGATCAGAACGCTGATCTTGGTCAGACATGCGCAGCCGGCGATCGTGCCGGGGGTGCCCGCCAGCCGGTGGCGGCTTTCGGAGACGGGCCGCCAGCGCTGCCTGCTCCTGGCCAAGCGGTTGGCCAGCTACCGGCCGCAGGCGCTCGTTGCCAGCGCCGAACCGAAAGCGGTAGAGACGGCGCAGTTGGTGGCCGCGCAGCTCGGAATAGCGGTCGAGGTTGGTGCCGGGCTGCACGAGCACGACCGGCAGGATGTTGGCTGGCTCCCCGCCGCAGCGTTTGAGGCGGCGGTCGTCGCACTGTTCGCACATCCGGACGTGCTGGTCATGGGCAGCGAGACGGCGACCCAGGCGCGCGCGCGGTTCGCGCGGGCAGTCGAGGCGGTGCTGCAGCGCCATACGGCTGGCAACGTCGTCATCGTCGCGCATGGCACGGTGATTGCGCTGTTTGTGGCCGCCGTAGCAGGCATCGAGCCCTTCCCACTCTGGCAGCGGCTGGGGCTGCCGTCGTTCGTGGTGCTGGCGCTGCCGGGGTTGGAGTTGCGGGCGGTGGCGGATAGCGTGGGGTAAGCGCACAAGAGCGTTATTGGTTGGTGAGTCAGAGCGATGATGGACCATCCGATCGCACATCGTGCGTCCGGCGCAGGTGACCCGATGGCCATGGGCGCCGAACAGCGTGCCGGGCATGCCGAGCTGGCACGCCAATTGTTGCGCGCCTCGGTCCAGGAGATCCGCGAGTTGCCCGACGGCTACGCGTTCCGCTTCCCCGCAGAGCTGTGTCGCAACGTCGCGGAGTTCGTCGCGCTGGAGCGCCTGGGTTGCCCTACCTGCAACTTCGTGCTGGAGATTGAGCACGACGGCGGGCCGATCTGGCTGCGCATAACCGGTCGTGAGGGGGTCAAGCAATTTTTGCAGACCGAGCTTGGTGTGTGGGGAAGAGAACTGAGGACCGAGCATCAAGAATGCTGAATGCTGAAAGCTGAATTGAGAACTAAGAACTCATACCCTTACTCTTTGTTCTTGGTTCTTCGTTCTTTGGTCTTTCCGAAGGAGTGTTGCGATGGACTTCACTGCGAACTACGATATGTTTCTCGGCGAAGAGCACGAGCTATTGCGCCGGACGGTGCGTGAATTCGCGGAGAAGGAGGTGGCGCCCTACATCCGTGAGTGGGATCGCGCCGGGGCGTGCGCCGAGGGACACGAGGAACGCCCACACGTCCGGCAGGTGCTGAGCCGTATGGCCGAGCTGGGGTTGCTGGGGATCTGCATCCCTGCCAGATACGGCGGTGCGGGCATGGACTACCTGGCGCTGGCGGTGGTCTGCGAGGAGCTGGAGCGGGTCGACTCGTTCCTGCGGGTGGTGATGAGCGTCCACACGGCCCTCAACTCGATGGCGATCTTTCAATGGGGCAGCGAGGAGCAGAAGCAGCGCTATCTTAAACCACAGGCCGAAGGTTCGAAGATCGCCTGCTATTGCCTGACCGAGCCGAACGCGGGCACCGATGTGGCCGGCATGCTGGCGACGGCCCGTCGGGAGGGCGATTGGTATGTGCTCAACGGCGAGAAGACCTGGATCAGCCTGGCCGATGTGGCCGATCATTTCCTGGTCTTCGCCAAGACCGACCCGGGCAAGGGGCACGATGGCATCTCGGCCTTCATCGTCGAGCGCAGCATGGGCGTGCAGACGAGCTCGATCCACGGCAAGCTGGGCGTGCGCGCCGGCAACACCGGCACAGTGGTGCTGCAGGATGTGCGCGTGCCGGCGGCGAACCGGCTCGGCGAGGAGGGCGAGGGGTTCAAAATCGCGATGAGCGCGCTGGACAACGGGCGCTACACCGTCGCCGCTGGCGCGACCGGCCTGATCCAGGCCTGCCTGGAGGCGAGCGTCAGATACGCGCTCGAGCGCCAGACCTTCGGCATGCCGATCGCCCAGCACCAGCTCGTCAAGCGCATGGTCAGCCATATGGTCCGCAAGCTCGATACCAGCCGTCTGCTGGTGTATCGCGCCGGCTGGCTCAAGAACCAGGGCCGCCGCAATTCGCGCGAGACGACGCTGGCGAAGTGGCACGCGACGGTCTCCTCGTTCGAGTGTGCCGACGACGCCATTCAGATCCACGGGGCCTATGGCTACTCCGACGAGTATCCGGTCGAGCGCTACCTGCGCAACGCCAAAGGCGCGGTGATCTACGAGGGCACGCGCGAGCTGCAGGAGCTGTTGCAGGCCGACTACGCCTTTGGCTACCGAACGTACAAGCCCTTACGGAAAGAGTTGCCGCCTTACGACCCGGAAGAATGGGAGGCATAAATGCATATCGTTGTGTGTATGAAGCAGGTTCCGCGCGATAACTCGGTCAAGATCAACCCCGACCTGAGCATCAACGCCGAGGGGATCGAGCCGATTATGAACCTCTTCGACGAGTACGCCGTCGAAGAAGGGATCCGCTGGAACGAGCAGTTGGGCGGCAAGGTCACGATCCTGTCGCTGGGGCCGGAGGAGTGGAAGGAGCAGATCCGCCGCGCGCTGGCGATGGGGGCGACCGATGCGCTGCTGCTGAACGATCCAGCCTTTGCCAGGCTCGACGTGCTGGCCGACGCGCGGGTTGTCGCTGCGGCGATCCGCAAGCTTGGCGATGTTGATTTGATCCTCGCCGGGCGCAACTCGACCGACGACGAGAGCGGTGCGTTTGGGCCGTCGCTGGCGCGTGTGCTCGGCTGGCCGCAGCTCACCTACGTCGGCAAGATCGTCGAGTTGGATGAAGAGGGCAGGCGCATCGTCGCCGAGCGGCACCTCGAGGAGCAGATCGTGACCGTCGAGTCGCGCCTGCCAGCGGTCGTCACGGTGGTCAAGGATATCAACGAGCCGCGCTACCCCTCGCTGCTGCGGATCAAGCGCGTCGCCAGGGTCGAGATCCCGACCTGGAGCGCCGCTGATCTGGGCCTGAGCGGCGATGTGCTGAGCCCGGCGGTGAGGGTCGTCAACCGTGTGCCGCCGCCGCCGCGCCCGAAGGGGGAGCTGATCGAGGGCGCCGATGCAGCCGAGAAGGTCCGCAAGCTGGTGGACAAGCTGATGGAGAGCCAGGTGATCTAGGAAGGGCACAGCCGTTGCAGCTATCGAGACGACCACGTGGTCGAGCCCGGCAAGGGCTGTGCCCCAACGGAGGAATAGATGCCGAACGAGATCTGGGTCTATATCGAGAAAGCGCGTCGTGCTGACGACCTGGCTGCAGTCGCGCGCGAGCTGCTGGGCAAAGGACGCGCGCTGGCTGACGCGGCGAGCGTGCCGCTGGCAGCGCTCGCCCTCGGCCCGGCTGGGGCAGCGCTGGCCGGGCGCGCCTTCGCCTGCGGTGCCGACAAGGCCTATGTGGTAGACGACGAGGTGCTGGCGCAGTACACCACCGATGGCTACGTTGGGGCAGCCGCAGCGCTGGTGCAGAAGTATCAGCCACTGCTGGTCATGACCGGCGCCAGCTTTCAGATGCGCGACTTCAGCGCTGCCCTGGCGGCCGAGCTGGGCGTCGGTGTGGCGATCGATGCTACCAACGTGACGATCGAAGGCGACCAGATCAGCGCTGTGCGTCCGTCGCACGGCGGCAACGTGATCAATACGGTGGTCTTTGATGCTGCGCGCCCGGCGATCGTCGCCGTGCGCAAGCAGAGCTTTCCAGAGGCGCAGGAGCAGCCGGGCCGGAGCGGCGAGCTGATCACGGAAGCCATGCCCGCGGTCGAGCTGCGCACCAGGGTGCTCAACATTGCGCCGAAGGAGGGTGCCGTCAACCTGGCGGATGCGACGGTCATCGTGTCGGGCGGGCGCGGGTTGGGCTCACCGGAGAACTACTACAAGCTCATCCCGCCGTTGGCCGAAGCGCTCGGCGGCGCCTACGGTGCCTCGCGCGCGATCGTCGATGCCGGCTGGGTGCCCTACGAGCATCAGGTCGGCCAGACCGGCAAGACCGTCAGCCCAAAGCTCTACGTGGCCGTCGGCATCTCCGGCGCGATCCAACATCTGGCTGGCATGCGCACCTCGGGAACGATCGTGGCGATCAACAAGGACCCGGAGGCGCCGATCTTTCGCGTCGCGACCTATGGGGTCGTCGGTGATGCCAATGAGATCGTGCCGCTGCTGACCGATGAGATCAAGCGGCGGACCGGACGATAGGCCGGAGACGGGAGGCGGGAGACGGGAGGTGGGAGGCGGGAGGCGAGAGACGAGAGACGAGAGACGAGAGACGGGAGGCGGGAGACGGGAGGCGGGAGACGGGAGGCGGGAGACGGGAGGCGAGAGACGGGAGACGGGAGACGGGGGGCGAGAGACGGGAGACGGGTGACGGGAGGCGAGAGACGGGAGACGGGTGACGGGAGGCGAGAGACGGGAGACGGGAGACGGGAGGCGAGAGACGGGAGACGGGAGACGGGTGATCATCTCGCGTCTGCGGTCTGCGGTCTGGGGTCTGCGGTCTGCCGTCTGCGATCTGCGGTCTGCGGTCTCGCGTCTGCGGTCTGCGGTCTGGGGTCTGCAGTCTGCGGTCTGCGGTCTGCCGTCTGCGGTCTGGGGTCTGCGGTCTGCCGTCTGCGATCTGCGGTCTGCGATCTGCGGTCTGCGGTCTGGGGTCTGCGGTCTGCCGTCTGCGATCTGCGGTCTGCGGTCTCGCGTCTGCCGTCTGCGATCTGCGGTCTCGCGTCTGCCGTCTGCGATCTGCGTTCTGCGTTCTGCGGTCTGCGGTCTCGCGTCTGCCGTCTGCGGTCTGCGGTCTGGGGTCTGCGGTCTGCGATCTGCGGTCTGGCGTCTGCCGTCTGGGGTCTGCCGTCTGCCGTCTGCGATCTGCGGTCTGCGATCTGCGGTCTGCGGTCTCGCGTCTGCGGTCTGCGGTCTCGCGTCTGCCGTCTGCGGTCTGCCGTCTGCCGTCTGCGGTCTCGCGTCTGCGGTCTGCGGTCTCGCGTCTGCCGTCTGCGG
>FLYN01000721.1_pt1 | contig 14816 bp, 20 predicted proteins | sample 1122621 | NCBI WGS metagenome assembly FLYN01 (sample SAMEA4346792, study PRJEB14843) | hot springs metagenome | biome: Terrestrial Biome; feature: Habitat; material: Sediment | place: India | collected 2012-06-12 | depth 1760 m
AGGCGGCCGTCTCTCTGACTCACTTTTTTCGGACCCGCAGGAGGTGCCCGATGGCTGTTCGCCACCTGCGGGCTGCCGACGCGGAGCCGTCCGAGTCGCAGCTCCTGCGACAGCAGCTCGCCCGCGTCGAGGCCGCGTTCTACGACGACAAGACCCGCCCGACCGACCTCAAGGCCCTCTCGGTCGAGATGCGCGAGTTGCGTGGTCTCATCAAGGCCGCCGAGGCCGCGGAGAACAAGACGATCTCGGTGGTGGCGGACACGCCCGATGAGCCGCGCGCTCGCTGACCTGGCTAAGCACCTCGTCCAGCCTGAGTGGCAGACGACGGGTTGGCCGAAGGTCCGCGACACCTGCAACAACCTTGGCTGGCACTTCGACGAGTGGCAGGACGACCTCGGCCGGCTCATCCTCGCCAAGGACGCGACCGGGCTGTACGCCGCGAGCATCTGTGTCATGTCGCTTCCCAGGCAGGTGGGAAAGACGTACCTCGTCGGCTGCATAGCCTTCGTCCTCTGCCTGACCCAGCCCGGAACCACGGTGATCTGGACTGCGCACCGAGGTCGCACAGCCACCGAGACCTTCCGCGCGATGAAGGCGAAGGCAAAGACCCCCGAGCTCGCGCCGTTCATCGACCAGCGCGTCAAGAATGGCGGCATCCGCAGCGCCAACGGCGAGCAAGAGATCGAGTTCCTCAACGGCTCGCGCATCCTCTTCGGCGCCCGCGAGTCCGGCTTCGGCGTCGGTTTCGCGAAGGTCGGGATGCTCGTTCTCGACGAGGTGCAGCGCGCCACGACCAAGACGATGGACGACCTGCTGCCGACGACGAACGCAGCCGAGAACCCGCTGGTCCTCTGCATGGGCACTCCCCCGCGGCCGACCGACGACGGCGAAGTGTTCACGATGTTCCGAACCGAGGCGCTGACAGGCGAGTCGGAGGACGTGCTCTACGTCGAGCTCGGCGCCTCTGAACGCTTCGACCTCGCCGACGAGGCCGAGTTCTGGAAGCAACTGCGCCGGGTCAACCCAGCCTTCCCGCACCGAGTCAACGAGCGCGCCATCCTGCGAAACAAGAAGGGCCTGGGCGAGGACTCGGTCTACCGCGAGGTCTTCGGCCTGTGGGATGTGATCGGCAAGCAGTTCTCGCCCATCAACGGCCCGCTGTGGTCCGACGCGGCCGACGTTGGCCCCGCTGACGGCACTAAGCCCGCTTCCCTCGCCGTCGACATGTCCCACGCCCGCGAGATCAGCGTCGGCGCGTGCTGGCTCGAGGACACCTCGGCCCACGTCGAGGAAGTCTGGGCCGGCGTGGACGAGCCTGCCGCGGTCGAATGGGTCGCTGCCCGGGCTGGCCGCCGAATCCCCGTACTGATCGACGCAAAGTCCCCGGCGTCGTCGATGATCCCCGCCCTTCGTGCCCGGAAGGTGAAGGTGCTGACGGGCAACGAGAACGACATGGCTCGCGGTTGCGGCCTGCTCCTGTCCGACCTGCTCGCCGGGCGACTGACGCACGCCGATCAAGGGCCCGTGAACGAGGCCCGCGAAGGCGCCAGGAAGCGTGCCATCGGCACGGCTGGCGGCTGGGGCTACGACCGCAAGGACCCCACCGTCAACATCGCGCCGCTCGTGGCCGTCACCTTGGCCCGCGTCGCAGCAACGATCACCGACAAGCCGACCGGAACGTCGGCACGAGCGGGCCGAGCAAGTGCCACGAGATGAGAGGCGGTGCAGGTGTGAGCCAGTTCGACTCCCTGACCGTCCCCGGCCTGTCGGACGACGAGCAGGCCACACTCAACCACCTCGTCGCCAAGCTGGCAGCCAAGCAGCCGCGCAACCTGCTCCGCCAGCGGCTCTACGACAACCAGGAGATCGCCCGTCGGATCGGCGACACCATCCCGGCCGAGTACTTCAACATGGGCATCGTCCTTGGCTGGACGGGCAAGGCCGTCGATGCGCTGGGCCGTCGCTGCACGCTCGAGCGGTTCGTCTGGGCTGACGGCGACCTCGACGCACTCGGCGCGCGTCAGGTGTGGGACGAAAACAACCTCCGCTCCGAGATCAACTCTGCGAAGGTCTCTTCGCTCATTCACGGGCCGGCCTTCCTGATTAACACGACCGGCGACGAGGCTGAGGGTGAGCCCAGGTCGCTGATCCACGTTCGGGATGCCCTGAACGCCACGGGCGACTGGAACCCGCGCCGACGCCGCATGAACGACCTGCTGTCGGTCCTCGACCGCGATGAGCAGGGCCGCATCACCGAGTTCGCGCTCTACCTCGACGGTCTGACCATCACCGCTCTCAAGGACGGCGATGCCCCCTGGGAGGTCGACCACCAGGAGCACCCGTGGGGCGTTCCGGTCGAGCCGATGGTCTACAAGCCCCGAGTTGGGCGCGCGTTCGGCTCCTCGCGCATCACCCGGCCGCTGATCGGCCTGCAGAAGCAGGCGGTCCGAGGGCTGATCCGGCTCGAGGGCCACATGGACGTCTTCTCCTACCCCGATTTCTGGCTCCTCGGCGCACTCGCGAAGGACGTCAAGGGCGAGAACGGCGGCAACATCGCCGCTATGCGGGCCGCGCTCGGCCGCATCCGCGGCATCCCTGACTTGCCGGCCGACGACCCGAATGCGCGCGACAACAACCTCGACCGCGCGGACATCAAGCAGTTCCCCGCGTCCTCGCCGACGCCGAATCTTGCGCAGCTCAACGCGCTCGCCAAGCTCTTTGCCCGCGAGGCGTCTCTGCCGGACTCCGCGCTGGCGATCAGCGACTTCGCTAACCCGACGTCGGCTGACTCCTACGACGCCTCGCAGTACGAGCTCATTGCCGAGGCCGATGGGGCGGTCGAGGACTGGTCGCCCGCAGTGAAGCGCTCGCACCTGCGCGCGCTGGCGATCCTCAACGAGCTCGACGAGATCCCGCGCGAGTGGATGACGATGGAGCCGAAGTGGCGCGATCGACGCTACGTCTCGCCGTCCGCGCAGGCTGACGCCGGCTCGAAGATCGTTCCGTTGATTGCTGCCGCGCAGTCGGAGGTCGAGCTCGAGTTGCTGGGCCTCGATGACCAGCAGATCCGACGCGTCATGGCCGAGAAGCGCCGGGCGCAGGGATCGTCGGTCCTCGATCGACTGAGGAGCGCTGCGAGTGGCAACCAGCCTGCGGGCTGAGACCGCCGAGCTGGTGCGGCTGGCCGACCGGGACCTAACTCGACTCTGGCGTCTGGTGGCGAACGGCGCCGCAGCAGACGAAGCCCTGCACGATCTCCTGCCAGCCATCGTGCGCGAGTACGGAGCTGCGGGCGGCGCCGTGGCCGCGGATTGGTACGACCAGCAGCGCGAGAAAGCCGGCGCCGGTGGGGCCTACTTCGCCGATCCGATCCCCGTCGATGACCGCGGATCGCACGCGCTCGTCGGGGCCGCTCTCGCGCAGGCCACCGATGACGCCGCGCTGCAGAGCCTCATTCTCGGCGGCGTCCAGCGTCGAGTCGCCGATCACGTCCGCCTGACGGTCGCCAACAACGCGGTCACCGACCGGGCGGCGCAGGGATGGGTCCGGGTCGGGTCAGGCGGCTCCTGCGACTGGTGCGATCAATATCTCGACGGCGAGGTTCGCACGGTTGCCGGCTACGACTTCGACGCGCACGACAACTGCAACTGCAGCGTCATCCCGGCCTTCTGAGGCCGCTACAGACCACCCCGATGGGGGCGAGCGCCACGGCGGCGTCAAACGCCGGAGCACTACCTGACGAGGCAACGGAGAGCGCGCATGACCGATCCAGCACCCAGCACCGACCCGGCGCCGGACCCGACCGACCCCCCGGCTCCGACTTTCACCCAGGAAGACGTCGACCGCATCGTCAAGGAGCGCGTACAGCGCGAGCGGGCGAAGTTCGCGGACTACGACGACCTTAAGGCGAAGGCCGGCAACGCGACCACGCTCGAGGAGCGGGTCGCAGACATCGAGCGCCAGGCGAGGGAGTCCGAGGAGCGCGCGATGCGCGCCGAGGTCGCCAACATCAAGGGCCTCACTGCCGCCCAGGCCAAGCGCCTGATCGGCGTGACCCGCGAGGAGCTCGAAGCCGACGCGGACGAGCTGCTGAAAGAGATCGGCGCGCAGAAGAAGCAAGGCAATCGCGTGCCCTCCGAGGGCAAGACACCCGCACAGCCCGGCGACCCCATGCGTGAGTTCACGCGGGGATTGTTCGCGCGGGCCACCTCTGATTAGGAGCTCACATCATGGCTACGTTCACCACTGGGGATCTCACCATCCCGAACCAGCTGCTCGACCCGTGGCTCGGCAAGATCCAGTACGGATCTTCTGTCGCCACTCTCTCGGCCCAGACCCCCATGACCTTCGGCGTCGGCGAGGGCTTCATCTACGACATCGGCGAGGCTGAGCACGTTGGCGAGGGCGCCAACAAGTCCGGCTCTACCGTCACTGCCGAGTCCTACTCGGTCGGACCGCAGAAGTTCCAGAAGACGGTCCGCATGACGGAGGAGGTGCTCTGGGCCGACGAGGACCGTCAGCTGCGCGCCGTCCAGCAGATCCTCGACCGCATCCAGCCGGCGCTCTCCCGCGCCCTGGACTACGGCGTCTACCACGGCATCAACCCCCTGACGGGCGCCGCCGTGGCCGCGATGTCGACGAGCCTGTCCGACACGACCAACTCTGTCGAGGTGGCCGCGGCTGAGCCGTTCACCTACCTCGACGCGGCGGACGCTCTCGTGCTGGCCGACAGCTACGTCCCGAGCGACGTCGCTCTCGACCCGTCCTTCGCCTCGGCGTTCTCGTCGTACCGGAACCCCACCACTCAGCAGAAGCTGTACCCGGACTTCCGACTGAGCACGGACCTTTCCAACCTGGAGGGTCACCGCGCCTCCGTCAGCAAGACGGTCGGCGCTGTGGGCGTGGCCTCCGCGGCGACCAACATCAAGGCGTTCGTCGGTGACTTCTCGATGATCCAGTGGGGCGTGCAGCGCTCCATCGGTCTCGAGGTCATCCGCTACGGCGACCCGGACGGTGGCGGGGACCTCAAGCGCAACAACCAGGTCGCCTTCCGCGCCGAGGTCGTCTACGGCTGGGGCTTCGGTGACCTCGACGCGGTCGCCAAGATCGTCGACGCGGTTGCCTGATGGCTGGCGCGAAGGTGGTTCGCGGCGTCGTCAGCGGCGTCACGGTCACCACGACCGAGGAGAACGCTGAGCGCCTCGGAACCGCGTTCCAGGCCGAGAAGAAGGCGCCGGCCAAGAAGGCCGCTGCGTCCAGCAAGACCAGCAGCAAGTGACAAGGAGGGGGTGACCCGTGGCCGCCATCATCGCCAAGACCGACCTGCCAACCGCACTGCAGACGGCCGAGATGGTCGACGCGATGGTGGCCGGCGCGAACGCGAAGGCGTCGCGGGTCGCCCCCTGCCTAACTTGGGACGGAACGGTCACCGACCAGCCGGCCCCCAGTACCGACCAACTAGCCGAGGCGAAGCTGGTACTCATTGGCGCCGTGAAGCGCTGGGCCGAGGCTGGCGCTGGGTCGTTCCAGTCGCAGACTGCGGGCCCCTTCGGAGTCACGGTCGACACGCGCCAGCGCACGGGCTTCAACCTGTGGCCCTCCGAGATCTCCGACCTGCAGGGCATTTGCTCGGCCGGTCCCACCGGGCGGGAGGCGTTTTCGCTCGACACCGCCCCGTCGTCGCTCGCAAGCCACGCCGACTGGTGCTCCCTGAACTTCGGCGCCACCTACTGCTCGTGCGGCGCTGACATCGCAGGCGAGCCGATCTTCGAGCAGTCGTGATGCTCCCGACCCCGTGGACCGTCCAGCTCATCACCCCGAACGACTCCACCGACTACGACGACTTCGGCAACCCGGTCTCTGCGGCCCCGACCACGACTGACGTCGCGGTCTACGGCTGGTCGCCCGCGGGCACGTTCGAGACGGTCAACGGCGTCCAGTCGCAGACCACCGCGGACCTCGACCTGTTCGCACCCGCCTTCCCTGCCACCTCGCGCTCGCAGGTCGTCGTCGACGGCGAGAAGTTTGACATCGAGGGCCGCATCGAGGACTACAACCACGGCCCGTTCGGCTTCGCGCCGGGCGTCCGCGTGCGACTGAAGAAGGTGACGGGATGACCTACCGCCCTTCGCGCGAGACCATCCGCAAGGCCATGCAGTCCGCGCCGGTTCGCGAAGCACTCCGAGCGCGGGCCGACGACATCGCCGCGCGCGCCAACTCCATCGGGGCAGGCGAGGGCGTGGACTTCAACGCCAAGGTCGAAGAAGGCACCCGGCCCCAGGGCCGCCCCTTCGCGCAGGCCTACTCGCACATGTGGCAGCAGGAGTGGGGCACGACGCTTGAAGGCCGCAAGCGCATCATGGGCCGAGCGGCAGGCAAGTGATGCGCTGGCCGATCCTCGAGCGGGTCGCGGTCGCGGCGCTCAACGACGCACTCGACGTCCGCGCGGGAACCGTGCTGCCCGACGACGTCGACAGCCTTCCCGGCTTCGTCCGCGTCTCCCGCGCGCCCGGCTCTGACGACGGCGTGACCGACTCCCCCGGCCTGGACGTCGAGACGTTCGCCCCATCGCCGATCGCGGCGGCCGAGCTCGCCGAAGACTGCCGCCAGATCATCCACGCACTCCGAGGAACCCTGGTCGGCACGACTCTCGTCGACTCTGTGCGGACCACTACCGGGCCGGTCCGCGTCTTTTACTCCCCCAACGTCGAGCGGTACGTCGCGACTTACACGCTCGACTTCCGTCGTTCCTGACGGCCTCGGTTCGCCCACCCACCCCGGCCCCGCTCGTCGGGGCGTAGTCACTTCGCCCCACCATCGAAAGGACGGGCTACGCCATGCCCAGCTTCACCGATCTGCAGACCACGGTCGACGCCAACATCCGCAAGGGCCTCCAGGGCAGCATCTTCGTCAAGCCCTACGCCTCGGCCGACACCGAGATCGACGCCCTCAAGGACGCCACCGGCCTTCTCGCGCTCCCGACCGGTTACACCGACGTCGGCCGCATCACGAAGGACCAGGGCGCCTCCTGGACCCGCGACGTCGAGACCTCCGACGTCATGTCGCTGGGCTCGGCCACCCCGACCCGTACCGACATCGTGTCGGTGACCTCCGGCCTGGCCTTCACCATGCAGGAGTCGAAGCGCCAGGTGTTCGAGCTCCACGAGGGCCTCGACCTGTCCGCCGTCACCTATGACACGAACGGCAACATCGCGTGGGACATGCCCGACCGTCCCGCCGACCTCTACTACCGCGTGCTCGCGCTGTTCAAGGACGGCGAGGGCACCGAGGCCGTCTACTTCGCCAAGTGGCTGCCCCGCGCCAAGGTCATCGAGACCGGCGAGCAGACGTGGAACGAGGAGAACGAGCTGCAGTACCCGGTCACCCTCCGCGCGTTCGTCGACGAGAACGTCGGCACCGCGGTCCGCAGCCTGTGGGCCGGTCCCGCGACTCGCCTGGCCGCGATGGGCTTCACTGCCGGCGTCTGATGACCTTCACCGCGGCGAGTTCTCATGGGTGGGCGCTCGCCGCGGTGAAGCTCCACTAGCCCACCACCCCGCACGACTCCTTAGGAGCGCGTCATGGCCGAGAAGCCGACCACCCTCTACTCGCCGTCGGGCGAGAAGTACGAGACCAGCAGCCGCGTCGAGGTCACCCGCCTCAAGGCGCAGGGCTACACCGACAAGGCGCCCGCCAAGTCGGACAAGACCGCCAAGTAACACCCAGAGACGAAAGGCCCACCCGCCATGTCTAAGACCTCGTTTCGCAAGTGGGACCAGTACGTCGCCGAAGCCGCCATCGAGCCGTTCAGGCTCGAGGTGTCGGAGGGCGAGACCCTGGTCTTCGAGGCACCGACCGGCGTCGCCCTCATCCAGATCATGCGCGGCCTGCGCCTGGGCGACATCGAGATGATCCTGACCGCCCTCGCTGGCGACCAGTGGGAGCGAATGCTCGAGCTGTTCGGCGGCGCCGGCCATAAGGCCATGCCGGCGCTCACCGAAGACCTCATGGACCACTTCGAGCTCTACGAGCCGGTCACCCTGGTAGGACCGGGCGGCGGCAAGGTGACCAAGCGTCGCCCGACCGAGATCCAGGCACTCGTTCGGCAGGGCTACCGCGCAGCGGGGGAAGCCTGAGCCTCGCCAGCCTGGTCGAAGTGGTCGACCGGTACGGCGAGGCCATCGAGTACGACCTGCACAGTCACTTCGGACTCGACCTGCTCGACTTCTTCCGAGGCAAGCACTCGTGGCGCAAGCTGAGCCTGCTGCTCGCCCGACTGCCCGTCTCGTCGCACTACGTCGAGGCGCAGCTCAACGACCCGGACGTCGCGCCTCTGGTACTAGCGGCGCGCGACGACGCTGGGCCGGCCCGACCCGCACTGCGCGACTACACGCTCGAGGTGTCGCTGCTCGCGCAGATGGTCGACCTGCAGCAGAACGTCATCTCGCACCTGCAGGCGCTGGCCGGCAGTAAGCCGTCGAAGCCCGTCCCGCTTCTTCGGCCGGTGACGGAGGTTGACCGCCTCAAGGCCGCGAAGGAGACCAAGCGGCACCTCGACCTCGTTGACGAGGTGAAGGCCGCGCAGGAGCGGTGGGCCGCCAGTCAGGACCCGGACGCGCCGAGCGCCTGAGCAAGCCCGCGGAACTCGTCGGCCTGCTTGCGGCGAAAATGCAGCTGGTACTTCCCGCCGTCAGCCGAGTGGATCACCAGGTTGCCGTTGGTGAGCCGCGAGGCGTCCTTGAACTCGACGCGCTGCATTTCGTCGCGACTCAGGACCACGTCGCCCTCGTTCGCGCGTGCGCCCCGGAGCGCGGTCTGGCCCATCTTGTTCGTCCCCCGCGCTCGCAGGGTGGCGCCGTCCCACTCGGCTTCCACCATGTAGCCCTCGATCTTCGTCATGCCATCGGACGTTACTCCGATCGCGCGCGACCTACAGCCTGATGGAGGCGGAGACCTGATGCCGAACGCCAACGACGCCGTCTGGATCTCCGTTCTCCCCGACATGTCCGGCTTCGGCCCGGCCCTGAGCAAGGGCGCCGGCAAGGAGGTCGACGACGCAGGCGAGAGCCTGGGGTCGCGCATGGGCGGCAAGATGAAGATGGCCCTTGCTGCTGGCGGGGTCGCGATCGGCGCTGCCCTCACCAAGGGGCTCGTCGACAACATCAACATCGGCAAGGCGAACGACAAGCTCGCCGCCCAGCTCGGCGTCTCGGCCAAGGAGTCGAGCCGCATCGGCAAGGTGGCCGGCGACCTCTACCGCGACGCCTACGGTGACTCGATCGAGCAGGTCAACGAGGCCGTCCAGGGCGTCATGAAGAACATCGACGGGATGTCGACCGCCTCGTCGAAGGATCTTGAGCGCGTCACTGCCTCGGTCCTCGACGTGTCGACCGCGTTCGACCAAGACCTCGGCATGACCACCGCCGCCGTCGGTCAGCTCATGAAGACCGGCATGGCAAAGGACGCCACCGAGGCGCTCGACATCATCACCAAGGGCCTGCAGTCGCCCGCCAACAAGGCTGACGACCTGCTCGAGACGATGAACGAGTACGGCACCCAGTTCCGCAAGATGGGGCTGGACGGCCGCGACGCGATGGGCCTGCTGTCGCAGGGCTTGGCGGCTGGTGCGCGCGACGCGGACATCGTCGCCGACGCCATCAAGGAGTTCTCCATCCGCACGATGGAGGATCTCGAGAAGACGAACGCGCAGGGCGAGCTTCAGATGACTGCCCTCGGCGCCGCGTTCCGCAACGTCCTCCCGGCCGGCAAGGACATGTACGAGGTGCAGGGGATGCTCGCCCGTGGTGGCGAGCCTGCGCGCAAGGCGTTCGACATGATGACGACCGGCTTGCGCAACATCAAGGACCCGGCCGACCGGACCAAGACCGCCGTGGCCCTGTTCGGCACGCAGGCCGAAGACCTGGGCGATGCGCTCTACGCGCTCGACCTGGACACCGCCGCGTCCGGCATGGGTCAGGTCGAGGGCGCCGCCGCGAAGATGGGCAAGACGCTCAACGACAACTTCGCGACGCGCATGGAGACCTGGAAGCGGACCGCAATGGGGTTCGTGCAGGACGGCATCATGAAGATCGCCGACGCGGGCATCAAGGTCACCAACTGGGCAGAGCGGAACAAGGGCGTGCTGACCGCTCTCGGCGTCGTAATCGGCGGGCTGACTCTGGTCACCGCTGCCCACGCTCTCGCCGTCGGCATCTCGACTGGTGCGCTGAAAAAGTGGGTGCTGCAAACGGCGATCGTCACGACCGTCACCAAGACGTACACCGCGGTCCAGTGGCTGCTGAACGCCGCTCTTTCGGCCAACCCCATCGGCCTCGTCGTCGCAGCATTGGCGCTCCTCGCCGCCGGCCTGGTGATCGCATGGAAGCGCTCCGAGACCTTCCGAAACGTCCTGACCGGCGCTTGGGACGTCATCAAGCGGTCCACCCAGACCGCAGTCCTCTGGGTCGCCGACAAGGTGCTCTGGATGGCCGAGAAGATCCTCGGCGCGATGGAGAAGGCGTTTGGCTGGGCGCCCGGCATCGGCGAGAAGCTCCGTGCTGCACAAGCGAAGGTCCAAGACTTCCGCGAAGAGGTCAACGCCGAGCTCGACAAGATCGCCGACGAGGACATCAACATCCGTCTGTCGACGGACGCGAAGAATGTCCTCAGTGGCCTCAAGGGCATCTTCGGCGGCTCTGGAGGGTCGGGCGGCAGCGGTGGTGCCGCGCCGCGTCGCGCAAGTGGCGGAGTGGGCGGCGCTGGTGGCCCTGTCTTCAAGACGGTCACGAACACCCCGCAGGCGACGAAGCAGGTGCAGCTTGTCGGCACGGAGATCGACGCCCTGGCTGACCAGGTGTCGTCGACCCTGTCCTCGAAGGTTGCGGCGGCAGTCAAGCGTGCGCAGTCGTCCAGCCTGGGGCCGATGGGCAAGGCGGGTCGCGTTCTGCCCGCCGGGTCCTACTCCATCGGGATGCCGTACCTCGGGTACCCCGGCCACTACGGCGCCGATTACCCGGCGCCTGGTGGCACTCCGGTCTACTCGCCCTGGCCTGGACGGGTCTCGTTCTCCGGCTTTGTGACCCGTCCGGACGGCAGCCCGTCCTATGGCAACACGATCAAGATCGACCACAACAACGGCATGTCAACGCTCTACGCCCACTTGTCGGCGCGCTCTGGCGTCGGCCCCGTTGCGGCTGGCTCGATGATCGGGCGCGTCGGCACCACGGGCAACAGCACCGGCAATCACCTTCACTTCGAGGCCCGGCGCGGTGGATCGACGATCAACCCGGCGTCATTGGGGCTCTTCGACAGCGGCGGCATCCTGCAGCCCGGCGCGCTTGCCTACAACGGCCTGTCGCAGCCCGAGGTGGTCTTCACGCCGCAGCAATGGTCCACCCTGCGCACTCTCACGCAGACCAGCGCGTACAGCGCCGCCACGCAGCAGTCGGCGAACGCCGATCTGTACCGCGGCATCAAGGAGATGCAGGCGCAGATCCACGGCGACCTGCAGGAGCTCAAGTCGGTCACGGCAGGCGCGCCCAGCGCCATTGTCCGGGGCTTGGATTCTGTCGCCGCTGACTCGAGGAGGCGCCCGTGAGCCGTCATGAGCTGACCTTGGGTGACTTCTCCTTCACGCATGGCGAGGGCGACGGCTGGCGTGCGGACACGATGGCAGCCGACTCGTCTTTTGGGGCGACTGCTCCTGTCCTGACGTCGGTTCAGTCGCTCATGCGCGACGGAGCCATCTCGGCGATCGACCGGTTCGAGAACCGGACCGCGTCGTTCGTCGTGGAGATCAAGGGCTCGGACCTCGCTGCCGTGGCTGAGGGCGAGGCTGCGTTGATGGCCGAACTCGGGCGGTCAAACACCCTCACTTGGACGCCGCCTGACGGCTTCGGGGTGCCCACGGCGTTCGACGTCGTGACTTCGTGGCTCGCCGAGTTCCGGTTCGACAATTTCGACGAACTGCTGCTGCGGCGGCGTTTTGCGATCACGCTCGAGTGCCTCCCCTTCGCCCGCTCCGTCGAGCCGACCGTCATCGGCAGCGAGTTCGTCTCCGACACGGTCGCGATCTCCGACGACTGCGAGTCGACGACCGGCTGGGCGACCACTGCCGCCTACCCCGGCGGCACGTTCAGCATCGACTCGACGGCCGGCAACTTCGCGACCGGGACCGGTTCGGTGAAGCTGACCTATCCGGGCACGAAGACGGCGAGTGGCGGCATCGTCAACGACATCACGCGCGTGGTGAAGTCAGGCCTGTCGATCGACGCCTCGGGCGGCGGCTACCTCTCGATCGCCGTCAAGCCCGACTGGACGATGTCGACCGCCAGCAGCAACGTGCAGGCGGTCATCACGACGACCGGCGGCGGCGCAGAGTCTGTCGACACCTTGGTCGCGGCGATGATGGACGCCAACGGGTTCCTGCGCCTCTCGTGGCCCGTGCCGGACGCATCCACGGTGACCGCGCTCGAGTTCACGATCCAGCAGAGCCGCAATGCCAACGATGGTTCGGAGTTCCCGCGACCGGCGGTGCGCTTCGACTCCATCGGCCTCGCTGCGGCGTCGTCGGCCGGCCAGCAGACCCGAACGCTGCTCATTGAGGGCTCGGCGCGCACCGAGGGCGACATCGCGATCTCGGCCCCCGCCGGCCTGGGTGACGTCCTGCTCTACACGGTGCCGGACCTCGGCGACGGGTTCCGCCCTGACGTGCGGCGCTGGCAGGCAAGCGGCACCACGGCCACCGATGCGGCGGCGGTCAACGGCACGAACGTGATCCTGTCATCGGCGCCGACCTTCGACATGCCCGCCAAGACCCTGCGACCCGGCGCCTACGCGGTCTTCGCTCGCATCAAGACGCCGACGCCGGGCGCGTTCACCGTCAGCGTCTCGGCCCAGCTTCGCCAGGGCGGTGTCGCGGTCGGTCCCGTCGAGGCGGTCTCGTCGCCCAACGACACCCTGCCCTCGACCGGCTACCACGTGCGGCGGGTCGGCGTGATGTACCTGCCGCCGTCGAAGGTGTCGGCCGAGTCGTCGGCGATGGTCCGATTCACCGTGAGCCGGTCGGGCGCGGAGACGTACCTCGACGAACTGCTGGTGCTGCCGATGGAGGACGCGGCGGTGACCTGGGCGGAGTGCGGCACCGGGTCGGGTTCGGCGACGGTGTTCTCGCGGCTGTGGGTCGACGCTCCGTCGCGGACATACCCGCGCGGACAGATCGTGGCGGGCAACGCCGCTGACCGCTCGGATGCCCGCGTGATCCGGCCTCTGGCGCGCGGGTCGCACCTCTTGGTGCCGGGCCAGGTGTTCGCCTACCTGCTCGCCTCGGCGGCCGGCGGAGCGGACATGGCGGTCACCTACTTCAAGCGCTGGCAGTCGAACGCAGGGAGCTGACGTGGGCAACATCGTCACGACCTGGGCTGGGCGCACCTACGAGGTGACCGACTTCGGCTCCATCGGCTCATTGTCGTGGGAGACGGAGTGGCCCTACGGCTGTACGAAGGCGTCGTGGCAGCTGCAGGTGCCGCGCAACTTCTCGCAGACGAACGGGCTGCGCGTCGGCGCGGACGTCGCGATCTACGACGGGCCGGTCCTGACGTGGGGCGGCTACCTCGCCGAGGTCGAGCCCGACGATGGGGCCTGGACGTTCCACGCGCTCGGCTACTACAACCTCGCCGACCGGTTCCTGGCCCTGGACGCTGCGGAGGCTCCCACGTCGGTGCCCGGCACGGCAGTCACCCAGGCCATCGCCCGCGGCTGGAATGTCACCGTCGCGCCCGGCACGGTGCTGTCGACATCGGCCTACTCCTCCACCGAGGAGACCGTCGAGTTCAACACAGTGCGGGCCCTGCTCGACGCCTACGCGGCCAGCATCGGCGCACGGTGGGGCGTCAACGAGCGCCGCGAGCTCTGGGTCGGCACTGACCCGACGACGCCGCGGTGGCACCTCGACAACCTCGACGCCATCCGGGCGACCGCCGACGAGGAGTACGTCACCGACCTCTACGGCCGCTACGTCTCCATCCTCACCGATGGCGAGCCGTCCGACTGGGGCGTGGTGTCGGCGGACGGGACCGCGACGGGCAACCTTCGCCGCGAGCAGGGCATCGACCTCACTGGGCTGGGCCTGCAGACAAGCAGTGCCGCGCAGGAGCAGGTCGACAACCGGCTCGCGCTCGCTGGCACCCGCTACGGCTACACCCGCGGCCTGAACATCGGCTACGGCGACCTGACCGTCGAAGGGGGCGCCCCGGTGCGGCTCGGGCAGGTGAAGGCTGGCGAGATGCTGCGGGCCTACAACGTGGCCGACGTCGCCGGGCAGGTCGCGCTCGGGGTCGCGCAGGACGTCATCATCGGCCGCACTCAATACGAGGACGGCGCGACGACCCTGCAGGTTGCTCCGGTCGACCTCACCCCGCGGCAGCTCTCCACGATCCTCGCCGCCCCGCAGGCGCCGCGGGACGAGTTCGAGGGGACACCGGCCGCATGATCGTTTCCGGCGCCGTCGTCCGCCCGCTCGGCTACGAGTCCTTCGCCGACCTGACCCCCGTGCCCGTGGTCGCAATCCGACGCGACGGCGTGGAGTTCGACGGCGACCTTGAGCCTGACGTGCGCCAGGCCGTGTGGTGGCGGATCACGTCGCGGAACGACGCCGACGAGACTGCCCGCCGCCACATCTCAGGCGCCCGCGACGCCATCGGCTCGATCGAGGTCTGCGCCGACCCGGAGTGCGTGTGCCCTCACTGCGGCAACCTCGGGGCGGTGTCACACCTGCTGATGCTGCTCGCCAACGACCGACTGGGCGACCAGTAAGGCGG
>FLYN01000428.1_pt1 | contig 14774 bp, 12 predicted proteins | sample 1122621 | NCBI WGS metagenome assembly FLYN01 (sample SAMEA4346792, study PRJEB14843) | hot springs metagenome | biome: Terrestrial Biome; feature: Habitat; material: Sediment | place: India | collected 2012-06-12 | depth 1760 m
CTCCAATCCACTCTGGCACTGCTGGACGAAGGGGTAAGCCTCTACCGGCGCAACTTCACCGCTTTTGTGCTGATCGCGGCGAGCTGGTTTGTGCCGGTGGCGATCGCGGCAGGGCTGGTGATCGCGGCTGGTGCCTGGCTCGACGAGGCGCTAACCATCCTGCTGGCCGTTGTGGCAGTGCTGCTGCTTTTCCCGCTGCTGATCTATCTGATCGGCGGACTCTCGCGCGCAGCGGTCGCGGCTGCTGCCGGGCGCCCGGTGCGCTTCCGCGAGTCCATGGCGATCCCTCCGCAGCGCGCTGCCAGCATGGGCTGCTTCACGATCATCTACTATCTCGTGGCTCAGATAGCTTCCTCAATGCTGAGCCTCGCCTGCATTTGCCCGTTGTACCTTTTCGGCTTTGCGGCGCTCGCCGGCCTGGCGAACCTCTCAGACAGCGGCAGCGCGCTCGGTGTGCTGGGTATGGCGTTCATCCTCTTATTGATCGCTGGCGTCTACCTCTTCTCGCTGATCGTCGGCGGGGCGACATACAGCAGCATGATCTATGGCCTCCAGCCGTGGGTCCAGGAATCGCGGCCGTTCGGCGAGTCATTGCAGCGCAGCTTCGAACTGATCGGCTACCGCTTCTGGCACAACCTGCTTGCCTGGGGCCTCGCGGCGCTGCTGGTGGCTGCTGCCGGCCTGACGGTGACCATCACGATCGGTCTGCTGCTGCCGTTACCGTTGACCTTCGCTCTGGGTTCCGAGTCGCCGGTCGCGCAGGCGGTCGCGGCCAGCGCCTGGCTGATCGGCTTTACGCTGGTGCTACCGCCGCTGCCGATCTGGATGGCATTGTTGTACTCGCGTAATCGAGCTGCCTATGAGGGGACGGACTTGGAGGCGAAAGTAATCGCCTGGGCGCCAGATCAGCGGTTAGGGGCTCAGGGGTAAGAGAACAGATTTTTACCCTTACCTTACTGACCCCTAACCCTCAACCATGGAACCAAGGAGGCCCATGCTCGTTCAAGAGATCGCCAATCACATCCGGAGCGAAGCGGCCAAGGTGGTGGTCGGCCAGGAGGAGCCGTTCACCCAATTGCTGATCGCATTGTTCAGCGGTGGCCATGTGCTGCTCGAAGGGGTGCCTGGCACCGCCAAGACCTTGATGGCCAAGACGCTGGCTGCCCTGACGCAGACCGAATTCAAGCGCGTCCAGTTTACGCCCGACCTGATGCCCTCGGACGTGATCGGCACGCAGGTGTTCGAGATGAACACGGGCAGATTCCACCTGCGCAAAGGGCCGATCTTTACCAATGTATTGCTCGGCGATGAGATCAACCGCGCGCCGGCCAAGACCCAGAGCGCGCTGCTAGAGGCGATGGAAGAGCGCCAGGTGACGATCGAAGGCCAGCGGCTGCCGCTGCCCGAGCCGTTCTTCGTGCTGGCGACCCAGAACCCGATCGAGTACGAGGGCACCTACCCGTTGCCCGAGGCGCAGCTCGACCGTTTCCTGTTCAAAGTGCTGGTCGACTACGCGCCGCAGGAGGTCGAGATCGAGGTGTTGCGGCGCTACCACCACGGCTTCGACGCCCACCACCTGGATCAGGTCGACCTACAGCGCACGGTCACACCCGAGATCCTGGCGCGCTGCCAGGCCGAGATCCGCGACGTGCAGGTGGACGAGGGCATCTTCACATATATCACCGACATCGCCCAGGCCAGCCGCAAGAGCCTCGACCTGGTGCTGGGCGGCTCGCCGCGCGCCTCGATCAGCCTGTTGTTGGCGGCAAAGGCGTGGGCGGCCATGCAGGGGCGCGCGTTCGTGGTGCCCGACGACGTCAAATTCCTGGTGCGCCCGGTCTATCGCCACCGCATCATCCTCAAGCCCGAGGCCGAGATCGAGGGGCTGACGCCCGACACGGCGATGACGCGAATCCTGGCGCGGGTGGACGTACCCCGCTGAACGGAGATTCGGTGGGGTGATGGAAGGGCGGATGCACCACTAACCGTCTTCTGATCGGAGGTTTTGCACGATAGTCGGGAGATCTTCGTAGTCGTACGGCGGTCGGCGGTGCAAACCTAAGATCCATACCCAGCCGGCCTGGTCATGCACGGCATACACCAGTCGCCAGCGCTCAATGCGCAAGCGACGAACCTCAACCTCTGAAGGAATATCGAGTGGGGACGTAGCCAGGGGACGACTTCAGCGGGGCATGGCTTCTGCGTAAGGCCGTCAATCGCCCGGCGCATGCGCTGCCGAACATGGCCGGGAAGCTTATCACGGGCAGCATGGACGTCCGCCTCGATAAGTAGCGTGTAGATCATTGCCATTGATCGGCTACGTCTTGCCAATGAAGCACGCCGCTCACACCTGGCCCATGCGCCAGGCGCGAACGCAGCGCCCGACGGCGATGCCGGCGGCTGTCATAAGCGCTCCTTTGCGTCACTAACAGGAGGCGCTCTGGCGGCGGCGGGCTCAAGCCCGTGGCGAGCGGTCCCAAGCCGCCTGCGCGGGCTCGTTCAGACCACGCCCCGCCCCGGCAACCCCACCCACGCTGGCGGGTGGATAAGAACGTGGTGGATGCTCCACTAACTGCTACTGTGGTTATGATAGCACACTTCAGGGCAGCAGAGCAGGTATGCTATACTCGAGCTGCGATGCCGTTGCCGATCCGCCACAGTTGAAAGCCAATCCTTGCGATGATCCCAACCTTCCGCCTGCTCCTCTTCCTGCTCCTCGGCTCACTGCTGGCCGCCGGGGTCGCGCTGACGCCGGTGTTGCTCTGGCTGGCGATCGGCTATCTGCTGGCCCTCGCCGGGCTGGTCGCTGCCGATTACCTGGTCACGACTCGGCCAGGCGAGATCGAGGTCGAGCGGATCAACGATACCAAACTCTCGCTGGGCGCCGACAATCTGATCACGCTGCTGCTGGCGAACCGCAGCCGCCGGCCGGTCCGCTTCCAGGTGCGTGATGAATATCCTTATCAGTTCAACACCGACGCAACGATCCTGAGCGGCACGATCGCACCCTACGACATCTGCGAGGCGCGCTATCACCTGCGCCCGCTCCAGCGCGGTGACTACACGTTCGGCGATATCAACATCCGCTACACCAGCACGCTCAAGACCTTCGTGCGCCAGGCGCGCTACCCCGCTACAGCGGCAGTCAAAGTCTACCCCAACGTGCTCGACGTGCGCAAATACGACATGCTGGCGCGCAAAGGGCTGTTGTTCGAGCTAGGGCTGAGGACAGCACGAATCTACGGTCCAGGCACGGAGTTCGAGCGGCTGCGCGAGTACAACACCGACGACGAGTTCCGGCGCATCAACTGGAAGGCTACCGCGCGGCGTGGCAAGCCGATCGCCGCCGAGTACGAGACCGAGCGCAGCCAGTATATTGTGAGCATGATCGATACCGGCCGGCTCATGCGCCCGCCGATCGGTGAGCTCGCCAAGCTCGACTACGCGATCAACACCGCGCTGCTGCTCGCGTATGTTGCCACGCTCAAGGGCGACCACGTCGGGCTGCTGACCTTCGCCGACGACGTACGGACATATCTGGCGCCCAGGCGCGGCAAGGGCCAGTTCTACCGCATGCTCGAGACGCTGTACAACGTCCAGTTCGAGCCGGTCGAGGCCGACTACGCCCAGGCGCTGGCGTATCTGAGCCTCAAGCACAAGCGCCGGTCGCTGGTGGTGCTGTTCACCGATCTGGTAACACTCGATGCCGCGAAGCCGCTGATCGCGCACATGGCCCGGCTGGCGCAGCGCCACCTGCCGCTCTGCGTGGTGATCTCGGACCCGAACATCACCCGGCTGGCCGCGCAGCCACCGCGCGACTCCGACGCGGTCTATCAGCGCGCCGTGGCCGAGATGCTGCTGGACGAACGTCAGGTCGTGCTCGATACACTCCAGCGCAGCGGGGTGCTGACGCTCGATGTTCCGGCCGATAAGCTTAGCGTGAGCGTGATCAACAAATACCTGGAGCTAAAGGGCCGCGGGGCGCTCTGAGCCACCGGTCAGCGGTTGATACCTCGCCTGGCGCCACAGTGCACTGCGCCGGGATGCAGCGGCGCCCGCGCTCCTGGCCCGAGGGGCAGGCGCCCGTTCGGTCGCCGGACCAATCCCGCTGCTCGCTGCTCACCCGTCTCGGCGGCGGCGCCACCGCCTTCGTGGCCGCAACAACTGTTCCTGCGCCACCACAGGCGTTGACATCCAATGCGCTACCAGGTGCATGTTTCGGCGTCAGTCGGTAGACACCGTTCGCAACGCCTGCAACGGGATCGAGGCGGAACAGTTGCCCTTCACAATCTGTCGCGCTCCAGATCTGTGCAGCGGTGCCGTTCGTGGCCTCGCACGCGGCGAGGTCGAGGTATGTTCCAGGGGCATGTTGGGGTGTCAGGCGGTAATAGCCGTCGCCAGCCGGATCCAGCTTCCACCGCTGGATGCTCCCCGAGGTGTCGCTTCCAACGGTCATCGGTGTGCCGCTCGTCGTGCCTGCGCCGCTGAGCTGCCGGTTCAGGCCTGGATTGTTGAGCGACTTGAGTTCGTACCAGCCGTTGCCTTGCGCTTCCAGAATCCACCGCTGATCGGATACTGCGCAAGGTTCGGGGTATAGCGCACCGTTCCGACCGCAGCAACCGCGGTGCGTGGTGCGGCGCGCGATACATAGGAAACAAGCAGCATCGCTGCCAGGATGAGACAGCGGCGGCGCGTGCCGTGTACCTTCGTTGCACCTCCGGCTGGTCGTTGGCCCTGCATGGGATCGCCTCCTCGCTGGCTTCTCAGGTTGCGTCCACATCAGCTTGAACTGCGGTGCTTTCCGCGATCGCCGCCTGGTTGTGAATGGCCGCCAGAACCTCACCCGGCACTGCCTGCGCTGGCTGCCGATTGATTGCCGCTACCGCCGCCGGATCGATCTTCGGACGACGATACGCATCGAGCAGGCCGTTCGTCTCCTGCGCGACATCCGTGAGCTGGGTATAACAGAACCCGGCCAGCCAGGGGCTGGCGAGCGCCGCGCTGGTCAATTCGCGATAGCGGCTGAGGAACATCGCCGGGTCGGTAACCGTGCCATACCCATGCCAGCGCGCACCAGGACGCGGCACATAACTGATACCGCCAAACTCACTCAGGACGACGGGGCGAGCCCGCCACAGCACCTGGCGCGCTGGTGGCAGAACCACTGGTGCCCGCCGGCCCAGTGGCAGCAGGGGCGCCGCACGCGCTCAGGAGTGCGAGCGTGACGGCGCTGCCGGATGTGCCTAGGAACCGCCGTCGGGAAAGCATTGGCTTCGCCATGGAGAGCCTCCTTGCTGAAGTAGGCCCAAACACCAACCACGTGGTCCCGTCTGGGCCGGGCGCCTGTTCCAGGCCGATCGTCGCACGACCAATTAGATCTATATTTTTATGTTTGATTGAGGCAAATATAATATAAATGTCTGTTCCTGTCAAGAGGGATCTTTACCTCAGTCGCATCCAAGGCTTTTAGGCGCGCCTGGGAGCGGAATTGGATGGGCCGGGTGAGCGAGTGGTCACCTGTTTATCGTATTGAATCCTGTTGCGGTCTAGGGTATACTGGAGCGTGACGGAAGCGGCCAGTGATCCAGGTGAGGGATGCAAGATGGGAAACAGCCCCAGCCACGGCAAGACGTTGTATCTCGATGTCAGTACCGCAAACGAGGAGGCCGTCGCGGTGCTAAAGGCGCTGGCATCGGAATGGCGTATTCGCGTGTTGCAATTGCTCGGCACCGAGGCACGGTCAGTGAGCCAACTAGCCGCGATGCTTGGCATCCCGCAATCAAATGCCGCGATGCATGTGAAGGCGTTGGAAGAGGCAGGGCTGATTCATACGGAGATGCAGCCAGCGAGCCGCGGCGTTCAGAAAAGTTGCTCCCGACGTTTCGACCAGGTGGTGATAACCCTCCCACCCCTGGAGCCGCACCTCGGCACGTATGTGGAGGTTGCGATGCCGATCGGTGCCTATGTGAATTTTGATGTGACACCGACGTGTGGCCTGGCATCCGAGACAGCGATCATTGGTGTGATCGATGATCCAGCGAGCTTCCTTGAGCCGGAGCGGCTCGGCGCGCAGCTGCTTTGGTTCCGGCAGGGGTTCGTCGAATACCGCTTTCCGGCACGCCTGCCTGCTGGCGCGCGCCCGACCGCGCTCCAATTGCGTATGGAGATCTGTTCCGAGGCGCCGACGCATAATCTGGACTGGCCCTCCGATATTACGGTGTGGATCAACGGCGTGGAGATCGGCACCTGGACCGCGCCGGGCGATTTGGGCGGGACACGCGGCGCCCTCACGCCAGCGTGGTGGCTGGATATCGACTCGCAGTTTGGCTATCGCAAGACATGGGAAGTTAATGCGGTCGGAAGCTTTGTGGATGGTGTCCAGATTTCGGATGTCACCCTGTCGCAGCTCCAAATCACCCCACAGGGCCTCACCGTCCGGATCGGCATCAAACCAGATGCCCGCAATAAACGTGGGCTGAACCTCTTTGGCAAGAAATTCGGGAATTATCCCGAGGACCTGGTCCTGCGCATCGTGTATGATCTGCCGCCGGCCGACGCAACGCGGGAGTCCTGAATTACAGGAGTTCCGTGGTCAGCGTGGCGCAACCCTCCCCCTGCCCCTTTTGGAGCTAGGTTTTGCGCTTGGCGTATCAGGGCGCCTCCTCCCCTCACCCCCCTGTCCCCCCGCTTCTGCAAGCGAGAGAGGGGGTAGGTGACGGCACCCCCATCATCCCTTCCCCACGTGTAGGGGAGGGGTTGCGCCCGCCGACCGCCGGCGCAGGGCTCCCAAGCCCACCTCCGTGAGCTCAAGCACGTACTGCGAAAACGTGCATCACGTCCAGCCTGGTCGCGCGATTGACACGCCCGGTGGTCTGATATATACTGGTATAGCTCTTCCCATCCATACGCTCCATTGGCACGTGAGCACGACACCAGGGCATGACGCGGCCTTCTTCCACCAGAGCGGCCAGTTCGTATATGCACGGGAAGCTGCCGCTGTACGCGCAGCTCAAGGAGAGCCTGATCAGCGCCATTGCGCGCGGCGAGTTTATGCCCGGCGATCGGCTCCCATCGCAGCGCATCCTGTGCGAGCGCTACGGCATGAGCCATATGACCGTGCGCCGAGCGATCAGCGAGCTGATCAACGAGGGGATCATCTACGCGATCCCCGGCAAAGGGCTCTACGTCAACGGGCGCAAGCAGGATGCTGAGATCGGGCCGCTGATCGGGTTCACCGAAGATATGGGCCGGCGCGGCATGCGGGCGTCGAGCAAAGTCCTGACGGCCGAGATCATCGGCGCGTCAACGGTGCTGGCCAGCGCATTGGGCGTGGCGGTGGGCACGCCGCTGGTCTACCTGCGGCGCCTGCGCCTGGCCGACGGCGAGCCGATGGCCCTGCAGGGCAGCTACCTCCCGCACGCCCTTGTCCCCGGCCTGCTCAATCACGACCTCGAACACGGCTCCCTGTTCGAGCTGCTGCGCAACGACTACCGCCTGCATCTGGCACGCGGCACGACAGTGGTCGAGGCGGCACTGGCCAATGAGGAGCAGGCCCGGCTGCTAGGGCTGTCGCTGCCCGCGCCGCTGTTGATCGTCGAGCAGCTCACCTACCTGGACACCGGCCAGGCGATCGAGTTCGTCCGCACAGCATACCGAGGCGACCGCTATCGGCTGCGACCGTGAACGTGCTCAGGCTTCCACTCGTTTCCGCTCCCTCGCGCTCGAGGGTGGATCTTTCGCGCAGGTTCTACAAGGAGCAAAGGTCATGAAACGAGACAAACCCCTCATCCTTCTCAGTCGGCGCGCCTTCCTGCACCGCGCGGGGCTGCTCGGCGGCGCGGCACTGGCCGGCCAGCTGCTGGCAGCCTGTGGTGGCGCGCAGCCAACGCCAGGCGCTGGCGGCGTGGCCACCAGCGCACCGGCTGCCGGCGGCCAGCAGGAGGTCAGCCTGCTCTGGTCGGACGTTGACCACCGCCGCAAGCCGCTGCTCGATGCCTTCACCCAGGCGACCGGCATCAAAGTCAACGAGACGGTGGTCCAGTACAACGAGCGCCTGAACAAGATCAACACTGCGGTGCAAGGCGGCGGCGGCTTCGACGTCGTGCAGATGGACACGATCTGGACGGCGCAATTCGCCTCGGCCGGCTGGGTGGATGACCTGACCGACCGCATCACCGACGCGATCAAGAAGGACGTGCCCGAGTCGTCGCTCAGCGCTGTCACCTACAAGGGCAGGCTCTACGGCATGCCGCTGTTCAACAGCGCCAAGCACCTGTTCTACAACGCCAAGCTGCTCACGGACGCCGGCTTCGACAAACCGCCCACCACGCTCGACGAGTTTGTCGAGATGGCCAAAGCCACCACCAAGCCCGGCCAGTGGGGCTCGGTCTGGTCGTGGAAGCAGTCCGAGGCGTTGATCTGCGATTGGGTGGCGATCATGTTCACGCAGCCGGGCGCGCAGATCCTCGACCAGGACGGCAAGGCGGTCTTCAACCAGCGCGGCGGCACCGAGGCGCTGCAGTGGATGGTCGATCTGCTCTACACACATAAGGCCGCCGACCCGGCCTCGCTGGAGTATACCGAGGACGACGTGAGGAAGGCGCTGGAGACCGGCACCGTCGCGCTGACCTACAACTGGGAAGGCGTTCTGCCGGAGGCCAACGACCCCTCCAAGTCCAAGGCCGCGCCGAACATCAAGATCGATCTGCTGCCGGGCAGCAAAGACGTACGCAGCTCCAGCGTCAACGGCTCGGAGGGCTGGGCGATCCTCAAGCAGGCCCAGAATAAGGACGCGGCCTGGAAACTGCTGGAGTACATGGCCAGCCCGGCCTGGCAGAAGCAGGCGGCCATCATCGCCGGCGACTACCCCATCCTCTCCTCGCTGTACACCGACCCGGATCTGATGAAGAACGTGCAGGACTTCCCGCTCTACGGCGAACAGTTCAAATACCTGGCGGTGCGCCCCCAGGTGCCCAACTATACCCAGGCATCGGATATCATTCAGAAGCATCTGCACGAGGCGCTGCTCGGTAAGGTCAGCCCGAAGGACGCCATGGACGCCGCAGCCGATGAGGTGAACAAGGCCTCGGCCACACCCTAAGCCGGGACCGGCAGACTACCCAATCGGGAATGCAACCGCCCTGGTCTGCATGCTGCATTGGGTAGTCTGCCTTGTGCATTCGGAGACACCGATGGCTCAACCTGTCGTCACACCGCGACCGATCGCGCGCAGCCGGGGCGGGGAGTTGTCCGAGCGCGCACTGGGCTTGGCGATGCTGGCGCCGATGACGCTGGTGCTGGTGCTGGTCGTCGGCTATCCGCTGGTCGACTCGTTCTGGCTCAGCCTGCACCGTGCCAACCTCGCCAACCCCGAGCAAGGCCAGCCGTTTATCGGGCTGGGCAACTACCTGTTCGCGTTCCGCCAGGGCGACTTCTGGTACTCAGTCCAGCGCACGTTCTATTTTACGCTGCTCTCGGTGGGGCTGGAGCTGGTGCTGGGGCTGCTCTTCGCTGTGGTACTCAACGAGCGCTTCCGCGGCAAGCTGCTGGCACGCCTGGCGATGATCCTGCCCTGGGCGCTGCTGACCGTCAGCAACGGCGTGTTGTGGGCCTGGATCCTCAACCCGACCTACGGCGTGCTCAACGGGCTACTGGTCGGTCTGGGCATTCTGGATGCGCCCAAGTCGTGGCTGAGCGACACCTTCTGGACGATGAACCTGATCATCCTGGCCGACGCCTGGAAGACGGTGCCCAATATGACGCTGTTGCTGCTGGCCGGTATGCAGACGATCGCGGAGGACCTGTATGAGGCTGCGGAGGTGGACGGCGCGACGCGCTGGCAGAAGTTCACCAACATAACGCTGCCGCTGCTGCGCCCGGTGATCCTGGTGGCGGTCGCGCTGCGCACGATCGGTGCGTTTCGCGTCTTCGACATCATCTATGTGCTGACCGGCAACGGCGGCCCGGCCAACAGCACCAAGGTGATCTCGTTCTATGCCTACGACCAGGCGTTCCATTACCTGTTCTTCGGCTATGGTGCGGCGATCGCCTGGCTGATCACGGCTTTTATGTTGATACTCATCGTGATCTACATGCGGCTGCTGCAGAGCGATGTTGAGACATAACCGAAGCTCTGCCTAACCACCTGGTTCAACCTGCTTGTCAAGCCGACTGCGACGGAGGGTAACGTGCAGCGTGGCAATCTGCTCAGCCCACTGGCGCTGTGGGTGCTGCTGGCGGCCTACCTGGTCTACACTCTGCTGCCGATCGTCTGGCTGTTCCTGAGCACCATCCAGACCCAGGCCAGCCTGCTGACCGTGCCGCCGCGGATCATCCCCGCGGAGATAACCTTCCGTAACTACGTGGACATCTTCCAGCCGGCGGCCTTCGGCGAGAACAGCGGCCAGTCCACATTCCTGCTGGCCCTGCGCAACAGTGTGGTCGTCAGCCTGGGCACCACCGCGGTGGCGCTGGTCCTCGGCACGCTGGCAGCCTACGCCTTCGCGCGCTTCAACATCCCGCGCAAGCGCACGCTGCTGCTGATCGTGCTGGGGAGCCAATTGCTGCCGGCCGTGTCGCTGATCATTCCGTTGTTCCGGATGTTCAAAGGCGCCGGGCTGCTCGACACGCTGGCGGCGCTGATCCTGGCCTACTCGACCTTCAGCATCCCGTTCGTCGTCTGGATCATGGCCGGCTACTTCCAGAGCGTGCCGCGCGAACTGGAGGAGGCCGCGCGTATCGACGGCGCGACGCGCTTCCAGTCGTTCGTGCGCGTGGCACTGCCGCTGGCCGCGCCTGGCCTGGGCGCGACGGCGATCTTCACCCTGCTGAACGCCTGGGACGAGTTCTTCTTCGCGCTGATCTTCACCTCTACCTATAATGCCAAGACGCTGCCGGTGGCGCTGGCCGAGTTCATCGGGCGCCACAGCGTCAACTGGGGCATGCTTGTCACCGGTGGCTTCATCGCCAGCCTGCCGCCGATCGTGCTCTCGCTGGCCTTCTATCGCTATATCGTGTCTGGGCTGTCGGCTGGAGGGATCAAGGGTTAGACCCATTGTGGGCGAGGGGCCTGCTGGTGCAGGAACGCGTCGTAGGCCGCGCAGAATTCCTCCAGCCGCTCGAAGTAGGGCAGCGCGCCGGTGGGAAAGACCTGGATCGTCCAGTTGGCTCGCCCCTGGACCTTCTGGACGCCGCCGAAATCGTTGAACTCGCCGCGCTCGCCGTAGGCCAGCCACACCGGCAGCTCGAGCGATTCGTAGACCCGATCGATATCAGCGCTGAAGAGCACGCCGGCGATGAAGGCGTAGGGCGCGTGCTGCGCTTCGGGCTGATGCGCGGTCAGATAGTCGTACGCCAGCAACCCAGGATCGATCGCCCCAGCCGAGCCGAAGGTCTTCTTCAGGAAGTAGCGCTGGCTGACCTTGCTGTTGAGCAGGTCGAAGAGCGGGCGGCTCCAGAGCGGGAACTCCAGGATGCGGCAAATGGCGGGGCTGCCACGGGTGCTGCCCGGCGGGCCGTACCAACGCTCCCCCGCGCCGAACCCGGTCGGTGTGACCAGTGCCAGCGTCCGGAAGCGGTGGGGATGCTCGCTGGCGGCACGGGCCAGGAACTCGCTGCCAAGCGACAGAGCCAGCGCGTCCACCGGCGCCGGTCCGACCTCGCGTGCGATCATATCGAGCATGTCCAGGATCGCGTCGGCGTAGAGGCGCGGCGTATAGGCGCGCGCCGTGCGCTCGGAAAAGCCGAAGCCGGGCAGGTCCAGTGCATAGACCCGGCGCTGTCTGCGGTAGTGCTCGAACAGCGGGCGCACCTCATAGGCCGAGGCGGCGGCATTGATGCTGTGGATCAGCAACAGCGGCGCGCCGGTGCCGGCCACATAGTAGCTCAATCGCCCGGCACGACCATCGAACGAATGCCGCTCGCCGGGCAGGGCCGGCGATAGGGGGAGCTGGTGCGGAACGAAGAAATGGCTGTAGGCGATGCCGCCCACCAAAGCTGCCAACGGCGCTCCCAGCGCCAGGCGCAACGCGCCCCGGCTGGGCCGGCGCCGGGCATTCGATCTCAAGCGCATACCATCCCTCAGCGTATTATGAACCATCACCAGTACTACGGCTGATGCGCGCATCCGGATGTTGGGATCCCTGCACTGGCGTGCAAAACCCTCCCACTCCCTCGCCTCCGCCGGGATTCAAGGGCGGACGGAACACAGGCGCGCCCCGCAGTGCGTTGCGTCATCCTGCGCCCCTCATCCCCTGCCCTTCTCGCGCCGGCGGGAGCGGGGGTGCGCGGCGCGCATGCCCTCCTGCGCCCTATGGACAAAGCCCACCGACGCGGGATGGCAGGCAGATCGCCGGCGCCGCCTGAAGGGATCTATGCTATGATAGCCGCGCGACCTGCGCAGCGCGACAGGGCAGGAGAAGCTGCTCCGCCTACGCGCTGACGAACCCACCGTTCCCATCTCCGGCACTCTGCCGCTTCGGCCACGCTACAGGCAGTGCTCAGCGCGGCCGGCGCTGAGCCGCCGGGGGGCAGGTCGAGTGCATGGTGTAGCTGCAAGGCGCCGCTGCTCTCACCGGCGCGCGTTTGACGGAGGAGATCCTATGTCTGCCCTTCCTCTGGTCCAGGTCGGCAAAACCCCGCTCCAGGTATCGCGCCTGGGGTTGGGCACCGCTCCGCTCGGCAACATGTACCGCCAGATCCCCGAATCCCAGGCGATCGCGACGATCCAGTATGCGTTGGAGCATGGGATGAATTTCATCGACACCGCGCCGCTCTACGGCGCCGGGCTGAGCGAACGCCTGCTGGGCACAGCGCTGGCCGGCGTCCCACGCGACAGCTATGTGCTGGCGACCAAGGTCGGGCGCCTGGTATCGCCGGAAGGACGCGTGTGGTTCGATTTCAGCCGCGACGGTGTGCTGCGCAGCTTCGAGGCCAGCCTGGAGCGGCTGCGGACCGACCGGATCGACATCCTGCATTTTCACGATGCCGACGACCTCGGGCATTTCGCCATGGCGCTGCGCGAGGGGTTTCCTGCGCTGGCCGAGTTGCGCGCCCAGGGCGTGATCAAGGCGATCGGAGCGGGCATGAACCAGTGGGAGCTGCTGGCCGACTTCGCCCGCAGCGCCGATTTCGATTGCTTCCTGCTGGCCGGGCGCTACACGCTGCTGCAGCAGCACCCGATGTATGAATTCTTCCCGCTGTGTCAGGCCCGCGGCATCGGGGTGTTTCTAGGCGGAGTGTTCAACAGCGGCATCCTGGCCACCGGCGCCCGGCCGGGCGCCAAGTACATGTACACCGACGCGCCGCCGGCGATCATGGAGCGCGTGCGGCGCATCGAGGCGATCTGCGCGCGCCATGGCGTACCGCTGCGCATCGCGGCGCTGCAGTTCGCGCTGGCGCACCCGGCCGTCACTGCGGCGGTGCTGGGCGCCGAATCGCCGGCAGAGGTCGCCGAGAACCTGGAGGCGTTCCAGACGCCGGTGCCCGCGGCACTGTGGGCCGAGCTGCGCACCGAGGGATTGCTGGACCAGGCCGCGCCGACGCCGGCGTAGCGCCCCTGGTCCGCGCTCCCGCTGTGGCAGGAGCAGGAGAACGCCCTGGGCGGACACGATCGACCTCAGAATCATCCGGCCCGCTCTTCAAACGTCGCTCCTGCCATATGCTGTTGTGCTACAGACGCAGCACGTACCTGACTCTGTCGCTGCAGCCGCCGAACGAAGAGCGCCAGCAACACAATGGCCACGCCGCTGGCGATGCCCTGGCCCAACTGGTCGACCGGGTTGCCCGCTGTGACGAAGAAGAACCCAACCAGCATGCTGACCAGCAATGCACCGCATGCCAGCGCCAGGCGATGCAGGTCGGTCCACATCCGATCCGGAGCCGACCAGCGCCGGATCACGGCCACAACCCCTGCAGCCAGCGCTCCTTCGGCCAGCATCGGCCCGAGCACCCACGCGCCGACGCGCAGGGGATCCGGCAGGCTGAGCAAGGCGAACCAGAGGCCAGCAGCCAGGGCTGCGACAAGCCCTGCCAGCCAGGGGGTGGGAGAGTCCCGCAGCGGGCCGGCGGACGTACGCGCAGCCACCTCGACCGGCCAGCCCAGCGCCAGCGCTCCGAGCCCGATGGCGACAAGTGCTGCACCGACCAGAAGCGCTGTCGGGGCCTGGAAAGCGGGCGCGATGAAGAGCCGAAACACGGCTCCGATCGCCAGCGCACCCACGAGATACGCACCACCGGCGACGGCCATCCCGATCGGGCCCAGCCATGGATCGGCGCGGCGGGTGGGAAACAACAGCTCGACGAGCAGGATCGGGATGCTGATGCTCCAGATGATGTGGTAACCTATCGTCCACTCGCTCCACACCCAGTTGATGCCGAGCCAGCGGCCACCAAGCGCACCGGCATTGAACAAGTTCGGGTTGAACAACGACTGGATCGCCAGCCCTTCCTCGACGATGGCGTAGGCTGCGCCCAACAGCGCGATCCGGACCCATCCCGATCCGCGCCGGCGCGCCAGCTCGCGAATGAGCACGGCCCCGCCACCATAGAGCAGGCTGACCGGTAGCAACCCACCGAGACGGCTGATCGTGGTCGCGCCGAAGAGCACTTCGGCTACGAACGGGGCAAGCACGAAAAGAACGATCACAGGTGCATAACGACGCACGGGATTACCTCCTGCTACCTGGCTTACCCAGGTGATCCGATGCCATAGCCTAATGAGGATTCCTGCTGAACTCGGGTTGTGGGCAGCGCGCTCGCCCGGCGGCTACATCCGC
>FLYN01001015.1_pt1 | contig 14698 bp, 11 predicted proteins | sample 1122621 | NCBI WGS metagenome assembly FLYN01 (sample SAMEA4346792, study PRJEB14843) | hot springs metagenome | biome: Terrestrial Biome; feature: Habitat; material: Sediment | place: India | collected 2012-06-12 | depth 1760 m
CTTCGTCCCACACGGTGAGGTCGAGCTGGGCGCGGAGCCCCTTGCCGTCCGGGTTGGTCGCCTCGCTCGTGATGGCGTAACGGAGGTCGAGCGAGCCGCCGTTCTGCACCGTGAGACCCGCGGCAACGCTATCACCCGGCGCCATGTCGCTGTACGAGATGAACGCGGCCGACGGCGAGGTCGAAATGTCCAGCGTTCCCGTCGAGAACGTGTTCGTCGTGTTCGTGGCGACGTCAGAGAAGAAGGCGAACCCGACGAGGCCGCTCAGGCTCGCCATCAGGCCGATCGCCGTGACCGAAAGAAGCACGAGTCCCCAGGCGAACGATGGGCGGGGAAGACGAAAAGACCCCATCCGATGAACCTCCTGCGTACAGCGCCGCTCGACACAGAACGGGCGAGCGGACGCCAGATGTCGGCAGGTCGGCTCTTCGGCAGCTCAGCCGTCGTAGCCCGAGGGCCGTAGACCTGGAGCTTTGCGCCCCTGCCTTTCGGCAGGTTTGCCTTTATCGGAGCGAGGTCACAGCCTCGTTGGCCTGTCCGATTCGATATCGGACCGGCTCTTGTGAATCTGAAGGGGTGACTGACTTGAGAAACAACACTTTAGGGGTCCGCACCCAGAGCCGTTACGAACGCCGAAGGCAGGACGCCGCCGCACGGATGGACGGGGCGCTCGGCGAAAGTTAGGGCTCAGTCTGGGCATCGAACGGCCCCGGTTGGTTCGCGTCCGAGCCGCACCGGGGCCGTTTCAGATTCGATTTGTGGTAGCAGCGGCAGGATTCGAACCTGCGACCAAGGGCTTATGAGTCCCCTGCTCTACCGCTGAGCTACGCTGCCCTGCACTGATTTATAGCACGAAGGGCGCCACGCGCGAAAACGTCATGGCGCACCTGTGCCCGCACGTTCTGCCCTGCTATCGTGGTCCCATGGCGAACAGCGGAGAGCGGCTTCTGCGGCTTCTGCGCGCCGAGCTCGGGCAGGACCGGGTCGATACGCGCAAAGCCGCGCGGGACGAGCGCATGCTCGACGCCCTCGGGCCGGCGCGGGGTTTTCGCGAGGGCGGCTTCGAGCCTGCGTTGCCCCTCGCTGTCGTCCTGCCCCGCAGCGCGGACGAAGTCGCCGCTACCCTGCGGGCTGCGTGCGACGCCGAGGTCCCGGTGGTCGCGTACGGCGGCGGCACGGGGCTCATGGGAGGTGCGCGGTCCCTGCGTCCGGGACTGGTGATCGATTTGCGCTTTCTCGACCGCGTCCGCGAGGTCGACGTGCAGGCGGGCTACGTCTGGGTGGAGGCGGGCGCGGTACTGGACCGCGTCAACCGTACCCTGGAGTCGCACGGCGTGATGCTCGGCCACGACCCGTGGACCGTGGGGCTCGCCACCGTCGGCGGCGCCATTTCGACCAACGGGCTCGGGTTCCTGGGGGGCGCCTACGGCAACATGGGGGACCAAACGCTCGCCGTGGAAGCGGCGCTCGCCGACGGGACCATCGTGCGTACGCGCCCCGTCGCGCCGCGCTCCGTCGGATTCGACCTCTCGCGGCTGTTCGTGGGGACCGAGGGAGTCTTCGGCGTCGTGACGGCGGCTGCGCTCCGTGTCTTCCCCATCCCCGAGGAGCGGCGGCTGCTGGGCTTCCGGTTCGATCGGTTCGAAGACGGCTTCGAAGCCATTTTGGGGCTGCGCCGCCTGGGGCTGAGGCCGGCGGTCCTCGATTACGGCGACCGATTCGCACCCGCCGGGGCGGCCGGCCTGGAACCGGTGGAGCCGCCGGCGCTGTACCTCGGGTTCGACGGCGCCCGAGAGGTCGTCGAGGCCGAGGCGCGGCTCGCCGAGCGGCGGTGCCGGGAGTGTGGGGGCGCGCCGCTGCCGGACGCCTCGGTGAAGGCGTTCTGGGACCACCGCCACGACATCGCCGAGCGGTTCGCGGCGTCGCGCCGCCGCCGCCAGCGCGGACGTTGGCTGCCCGACGGCGCGTTCGACTACGTGCATGTCTCGCTTCCCGCGTCTCGCGTGGTCGAGTACCGCGCGCAGGCGATAGACGCAGCCCTGGCGCGAGGGGTCCACGTGCTGGAGACGGGGCTCTGGACCGCGCCGGGCCTGTTCTCGATGACGCTTGCGGCGCCCGCATCGCCCGACGCGGTAGAGCGGATGAGCGCCGCCGTCGATGCCTGCCTCGAGCTCGCCATCGCGGTGGGCGGTTCCATCGAATACTGCCACGGCATCGGCGTGCGGCTCGCGCATCTGATGCGCGCCGAACACGGCGCGGGGCTGGAGGCGCTTCGCGCCCTCAAGCGAGCGCTCGACCCGCGCGGCATTCTGAACCCCGGCAAGCAGGCGCTCGACCCCGAGCGTTGACCGCGGGGGCGCGATCTCTTACAAGTAGGGTTCGATGACCGAGCGAGACGGCTTCGTCGAACGCGACGGCGTGCTCCTGCACTACGTCGACTGGGGTGGGGATGGCCCCCCGCTCGTACTGGTGCACGCGACGAGCTTCTTCGGACGCATCTGGCGGCCGGTCATCGAGGCCCTCGGCGGGCGCTTCCGCGTCATCACGCCCGACCAGCGCGCCCACGGAGACAGCGGCCGCCCCGACGACGGCTACACCTTCGAGACCTTCGCGGAAGACCTCCAGGCCATCATCGAGGCGCTCGGGCTCGGACGGGTCTTCGCCGCCGGGCATTCGTCGGGGGGCACGACGGTTGCGCTGCACACCGCGCTGCATCCGGGCGTCGTCACCCGCATGGCGCTCATCGAGCCGATTCTCGTGGCGCCGCCGTTCGTGCGTCGGGGACCGAACCCCATGGCGGACCAGGCCCGCAAGCGTCGCCCGGTATGGGATAGCCCGCAGTCCATGTTCGAGGCGTATCGCTCGCGCCCGCCCTTCGACACGTGGCGCGAGGACGTACTGCGCTTGTATGCGGAGGAGGGCACGCGCGCCGTTGAGGGCGGCTACGAGCTCAAGTGCCTGCCGGAGTACGAGGCCCGCTTCTACGAGGCGGTGACCGCGCTGGACCCGTGGCCGTACCTCGAGCGCATCGAGTGTCCGGCGCTGGTCGCCTGGGCGGAGCATGGCCGGCCCGCGCCGATGTTCGATCGCGATGCGGTAGCCCGGGCCGTCCGTGGTTCGAAGACCATCGTCATCCCCGGCGCCACGCATTTCGTGCCGATGGAGCGACCCGAGGAGGTCGCTGAGCTGCTGGCCGGCTGGTTCTCCGACTAGCCGCTGTCGAGAAGGGGGTTCGCCATGGCCGGACGCTGGGACACGGTCCAGGTGGACGGCGCGCCGATGCGCTGCTATGTGACGATTCCCGAAGGTGCGGGCCCGTTCCCGGCGGTCGTCGTCATCCAGCACGCGGGCGGCGTCGACGCCTTCATTCAGACGATGACGGACCGTATCGCCGAGGCGGGATTCGTCGGCATCGCGCCCGATCTGTACCACCGCGAGGATCCGGCGAGCGCCGATGATCCGCTTACGCGCATGAGCCGCCTCCGCGACGTGACCATCATCTCGGATGTGAACGCCGCCATCGACCACGTGAAAACGCTGCCGGAGGTGCGCGCCGACCGCGTGGGCATCACGGGGTTCTGTATGGGAGGCCGCGTCGCGTACCTCATGGCGACGAAGCGGCCCGACCTGAGGGCCTGCGTGGTCTTCTACGGCGGGAACATCTTCGTGCCGTGGGGCGAAGGGCCAGCGCCGTTCGACAGCACGGCGGCGATCGCCTGTCCGGTTCTCGGGTTGTTCGGTGAGGAAGACCCCAATCCCAGCCCGTCCGACGTGGCGCGCCTCGACGCCGAGCTGACGCGGCTCGGCAAAGTCCACGAGTTCCACTCGTACCCCGGCGCCGGGCACGCGTTCATGAACGAGGGCCGGCCCAGCTATCGCCCCGAGGCTGCGCGCGACGCCTGGGCGAAGTGCGTCGCGTGGTTTCGCCGCTATCTCGAAGCGTGAACGCCGACGTCATCGGTCCCGGGGGCCTGAAGCTCGTGACCGCGTGGTCGCCCGAGCGTGACCTCTCGCAAGAGGTCGAACGCGCGTTGCTCAGCAGAGTACGGCCCGAAGACGTGCGGCGGCTCTGGGGCGGGACGTTCGTGGTGTACACCGAGACGTCCCATGCAGAGCTCCGTGACCTGATAGCGCCGCGGCTGCGCGAAGGCGAGGGCGTCTTCGTCGCGGCGTTCGAGCAGTGGTCGGCGTTCGGCGCAGGGGCGGCCGAGCGAACGTGGCTCTTGCGCCGCGGCCATTAGGTCGCGCTCAGACCCGGTAGTGGTCGACGATGCGCCGCGCCGCCGCCAGACCGAGCACCTCGTTGACGCCATCCTCGATCAGAGACGCCCGGGCGTCTCTGAACAGCTTCTCGACCAGGAAGTCCTTGCTCAGGCCGTATCCGCCCATGAGCTGGATAGCGTCGCTCGCGACCTCGAACGCCGTCTGCGTGCTCTGCACCTTGGCGGCGATGGAGTACTCCGTCGACGGGGGCGACGTGGTGCGGTTGTAGAGGGACACGGCCCGCGAGAGGGCGCGCGCCGCCTCGACTTTCCGAAACATGTGGAACAGCCTGTCCTGGACGAGCTGGTGCTCGCAGATGGGCTTGCCACCCTGGATCCGCTGACGGGTGTACGCCAGCGCCTCTTCGAAGGCCGCGCGGGCCACGCCGGTGAACGTCGTGCTCATCCCCGCGTTGGCCCCGGCGAGGACGCTGTCGATGACCGCCGGGTAGGCGTCCGGATCCACGAGCATGTAGTGCTTGGGGATGCGCACGTCGTCCAGGAAAATCTGACCCTGGTTCAGGTCCCGCTGGCCCAGTTTGTTGAGGGGCGGGCCTTTGGTAACGCCGGGCAGGTTCAGAGGCACGACGGCGACGCCCCCGCCGCTCATGCCGCGCGACGGGTCGACGCCCAGAAACATACAGGCGTGGGTGGCGATGGTGCCGTTCGACACCCAGGCCGACTTCTGCCCGCTGATGATCCAGTCGTCGCCATCGCGGCGGGCGTGGACCTGGAAGTTGATGTTCGGATCACGGAACTGCGCGGTGCCGAAGAGCAGGGTGTCCGAACCGTGATCGGGCTCCGTGACCGCCCAGCAGCCGATGTACTTGCCCTCCCGATCGTTGACGAAGGGCATGACGACTTCGTCCATCAGGGCCTTGTTCCCCGTGATGGCGGCGTACGTGGCCGCAAACGAGAAGGGGAACGCCGTCACGCCGATGCCGATGGACAGCCCGCACGAGCCCCAGCCCAGCTCCTCGCCGACGATATGTCCTTCGAGCGGCCCGAGGCCGGCGCCGCCGAGCGCTTCCGGAAACGCGCGCAGGTGGTAGCCCTGCTGGTACGCCTGGCGAAACACATCCCACAACGGCGATCCGGGCGCGATGACTTCTTCCGGCGTCATCCGGTCGAGCTGGACCGACGCGGGACGTAGCACTTCGGCCGCGAACCGATGCGCCTGTTCGCGCAGGGCGTTCTGCTCGGGGGTCAGCGTCTTATTGAGTTCGAGGTACATCGCCGTGCGCTCCTCCTGCGTTCCTGGGGACCTGGCTGGTCCCGATGGCCGCCTTGTACAGGAGGCGTCCGGCGGAGTCAGGGGCCGAAGGTCGGGCGATCGGATGGACGATCGACCCTTCGACCCGGCGAGCGGGCTCATACGTTGACGTGAAGGTGAGGCAGGCCTAGCATCGGGACGACGAACAGAAGGAGCCCGCGCCCGAATGGTCGACGACGTCATCGCTCAGCCCGCCGTCACGGAGACGCCGCGCCCGACGCGTCTTCCGGCCACATTCGCTTCGCTGCGGTACCGGGACTACCGCTTCCTCTGGCTCGGTCAGATCGGCCACTCGGCCTCGCTGTGGATGGAGCAGATCGTGCGCCCGGTGCTCATCCTGCAGCTCACGGACTCCGCGCTCATGGTCGGGCTCGTGGTCGCGGCTCGCATGACCCCGATGCTGCTCTTCGGCCTTCTGGCGGGCGTGGCGGCGGACCGATTCGATAGGAAGCGCATCCTTCTGACGACGCAGTTCGTCACGATGTCCGTCCATTTTCTGATGGCGTTTCTGGTGCTCGCTGACCTCATTGCGCCATGGCACGTGTTCGTCACGACCTTTGTGTCGGGCACATCGATGGCGTTCAACCAGCCGGCCCGTCAGTCGCTTATCCCGAAGCTGGTGCCGAAGGAGGCGCTGCTGAATGCCGTGGCCCTGAACACGACGGGGCTCAACACCATGCGCGTGCTCGGGCCATCCGTGGCCGGCGTGTTGCTGCTGTCGGGAATCGGGCCGGTGTACCTTTTGAACGGCGCGCTGATCGCCGGAGTCATGGCGACCACCCTCGCGATGCGCGTTCCGTACGAGCGGCGCGCGCCGGAAGCGGAGACCTCATGGCTCGCCGACCTCCGTGAGAGCTTCGCGTTCGTGGGCAGGAACCCCGCCGTGCTGTCGGTCGTAGGGCCGGCGCTGATTCTGTTCGTGTTCGGCTTTCCGTACCAGAGCGTGTTCGTCCCCCTGTTCGCGAAGAAGGTGCTCGACCTCGGAGACTCGGGCGTGGGAGCGTTGGTGGCGTGCACCGGGGCGGGCGCCGTCATCGGCTCGCTGGTGATGGCGTCGCAGCACGACCTCCGCCGCCGGGGCGTGCTTCTGCTCACGTTTCTCGCGCTCTTCAGCGGGGGGCTGCTCGTGTTTTCGAGGTCTTCAGCCCTGGGAGTCTCGGTTCTCTCGCTGATGGCCGCGGCGAGCATGAGCACGTCGTACATGGCGCTGACGAACAGCCTGCTTCTGGAGCTGAGCCCTCCCGAGCTGCACGGGCGCGTCATGAGTCTGATGAGCCTGGACCGCGGCCTGGTGCCGCTCGGCGCGACCATCGCGGGGGCGCTCGCGTCGACCCTCGGCCCGCAGGACGGGCTCATGGTCATGGCGCTCGTGTGCCTCGGACTGACCGCGCTCACCGCGGCCGTCGCGCCGGCGCTCCGACGCCTGTGAGCGAGGAGGAGTAGAATCATCCCGATCGGCTCTGTCCGGTAACGGGCGGGTCCTCTACCCTGACGCGAGAGAACCGGGCCCTCATGGCCCAGCGAGGAGAGCGTATGCTTCGTCTCAACGTCAAGCCGGTGCCGACGCTGTCGGACCGCATCAACGAGATCCGCGGTCTCACCGCGCAAATCGTCAACAAGGAGATCCTCCCGAACGAAAACATTCTCTGGCGATGGGGGGACGACGGCCGGGTCAGCGAGAGCGAGCTGGAGGAGGCCCGCCAGCTCCGCGAGGACATCAAGCGGAAGGTCAAGGAGGCGGGCCTCTGGGCGCCCCACCTGCCTGTCGAATACGGGGGCGCCGGCCTCAACTTCCTCGAGCACGCCTACATGAACGAGGTGCTCGCGTACGCCGTGGGCGCTGCGTCGCTCTTCGGCGTCGTGGCGCCGAACTCGGGCAACCAGACCATCCTGCTGAAGTACGGCACCGAAGAGCAGAAGAAGAAATGGCTCATCCCTCTCATCGAGGGGAAGATGGAATCGGGCTTCTCGATGACGGAGCCGGACCAGCCCGGTTCGGACCCGCGCGCTATCCAGACGACGGCGCGGCGCGACGGGGACGAGTGGGTGATCAACGGGCACAAGTGGTTCACGTCGAACGGCAAGCGGGCGGACTTCTTCATCGTAATGTGCCGCACCGAGGACCCCGACGCGCCGGGCGACGCCAACTCGAAGATGACCCAGATCATCGTGCCCCGCGACACGCCGGGCGTGCACATCGTCCGCGGGATCAACGTCTGGGGGCGTGAGAGCGACCACTGCGAGATCATCTACGACAACGTGCGGGTGCCGGTGACCAATCAGCTCGGTCAGACCGGGTCCGGGCATCAGGCGGCCCAGGATCGGCTGGGCGCCGGCCGCGTGTACCACTGCATGAACTCTGTGGGCCAGATGTGGCGCGCCTTCGACCTCATGGTCGAGCGGATCATGACGCGGCAGGTGCACGGCGGGCTGCTCGAGACCAAGCAGTTCATGCAGGGTTTCATCGCCGATTCGTACATCGACATTCAGGCCGCTCGCCTGATGACCATCCACACCGCCGAAAAGATCGAGAGCGGTAACGACCCGCGAACGGACATCTCGGCGATCAAGGTCTTCGTCCCTGCGGCCTACCACCGCGTCGTCGACCGCGCGATCCAGGTCTGGGGCGCGGCGGGCGTCTCGGGCGATCTGCCGTTGTACGCGATGTACCAGGGCGCGCGTGTGCTTCGTCTCGCCGACGGCCCCGACGAAGTGCACAAGATCCTCATCGCGAAAAACATCCTGAAGCACTACCACTCGGCCGCAGGCTGGGGTTGGGATTTCGGCAACTGAAGACGCCTTTGAAGGACACGTGCATCGCGCCGGATGACCCCCGCAAGCTATCATCCGGCGCGTAATCGTTCGGGGCGCTGTTTCGTTACAGAACGGTGGACCTGCATCTTCCCGCACTCCCGCGCGCGAAAGGCCGCTTGCAGCTCTTCGCTGCGCTGGCGCTCGTGCTGGGCGGAGGCGCGGCGCTTCTCGGCGCCTCTTGCCTCGGGTCCCACGCGGACAAACCTCCGCCCGTTGGGCTGCCCGGGCGGGCCGCCCGGGTCGAACTCCTGAGCCCTCCGGAGGGGGCGGTGCTCAGCCAGCCGTTCCTGGCGCAGGCGGTGATGACGGCGCCCGGCGCGCAGCAGGGCCCGCTCGGCCGTGTCGAAGTCTGGCTCGCCCGCGACGGAAAGGAACGCAAGCTCGGCGAGGCGACACCCGGCCAGTTCGACCCCGTGACGTTCAGGCAATTCTTCGAATTCGAGGTCGACGGCCTCTCGGACGGGACATACGAACTGGTCGTTTACGCCATCCCGGCCGGCGAACGGGAGGCCCTGGAGCCCGTTCGCCGCGCCATCGAGGTCGACGCTTCGGACGACGTTCGCGTCTTTGTAGACGCCCCGAAGGACGGCGAGACCATTCGGATGCCCTTCCTGCTCGAAGGGTGGGCGCTGGACCTGGGAGCCCGGCGCGGAACCGGGATCGAACGGGTCGAGATCTGGGACGGTCCCCGAAACGAGGGCACGCTTCTGGGGCGGGCGACGTACGGGTTCTATCGCCCTGACCTGGGTAAGGCGGTGGGAGCGACGCGATTCAATTCGGCCGGATTCAACCTCTTACTGCGGGATCTCGCCTCCGGCCCTCACGCGCTGCATGTGTACGCTCTCACCGAGCGTGCGGGGTGGAGCGATCCGGTCGTCGTCAACGTCCAGGTGAGCGACCTGCCCCGGGGTCCCGACAACCCGGATATCGAAGTCGTGCGGGACGGACTCGCTTTCCCTTCGGGACTCGCGCTCGCGCCGGACGGCCGCATCTTCTTCACCGAGCTACAGACCGGGAACATTCGTGTCATCGAGGCGGACGGGACCCTGCGCGAGGAGCCGTTCGCGCATGTGGACGTGGCGACGCGGGGCGAGGCCGGCTTGCTGAGCATCGCGCTCGCCCCCGATTTCAGTGAGAGCGGGTACGTGTACGTCGTGCGGTCGGTTCCCGACGCCACCGGCCGCGCTGTGAAGCATCAGGTGCTGCGATTCCGGGACGCAGGCGGCGCCGGCGTCGACGAGACGGTCATCGTAGATGACCTGCCGGCTTCGTCCACCGGCCTGCATAACGGCGGCGCCATTGCCTTTGGACCCGACGGCATGCCGTACGTATCGACGGGCGACAATGAACAGCCCCTGAGCGCGGGCGACCCTTCGTCGCTCCGGGGAAAGATCCTGCGCTACACCCCGGACGGAGGCGTCCCGGAGGACAATCCCTCGCCGGGGTCTCCGGTGTTCGCGGTGGGCTTCCGCAACGTCTTCGGGATGGCGTTTCAGCCCTTTACGGGGCGCCTGTGGGCCACCGAGAACGGCCCCGACAGGGATGACGAGGTGAACATCGTCGTCGCGGGAGGCCATTACGGCTGGCCCGACGTGCGGGGCGCTGCGGCCCGGCCACCGTTCGTCGACCCAGTGCTGGCGATCAGCCCCAGCGTGGGAGTCACCGGCATCGCGTTCCGAGACGCCGCGACGGCGTTCTTCTGCGACGTCGTCACGCAGACGTTGCACCGGCTGGATCTCGCGGGCCCGACGCTCGACCAGGTGGGAACGCACGAGCTCGTGGGACGCGGATGCGGGCTCGGGATCGTCGTCGCGCCGGACGGCACACTGTACTTCTCCGACGACCACGCGATCTACCGCTACCGCCCGCCGGCCCCCTGAGACGAAGGCCGATCGTGGCCCCGCAGGGTGGTGTCGGGCGTCGGGATTCGCGCCGGGAGCAGCGACTCCACGGCATCCCGCGGCACGCTGATGTGGCACAGAGCGCACGTCTGGCGGTTCGGCGCTTCCTGTGAGGGCAACGTGGGCCGGGCGGCTTCGTCGAAATTGTGGCAGGCGAGGCAGCCCGACCCGCCGAACGTTCCTGCCAGCCGCTCACCGGTGCGAGCGTTGACCAGCGTGCCGTGGCAACGGAAGCAGCCAGGCGTCCCGCCGTTGGCCTGCGGGTGCTTCAGGTTGTCCGGATACGTCAGCCACGAGGTCCGCATGTCGGGATAAAGCAGCTCGCGCGACATGAGGCGCAGCTCGGCGACTGCGTCCTGGATGGCGGCACGCTTCCGGGCGAACACTTCGGGGTATTCACGCCGGTAGAAGTCAGCCAACTGGTCGAACCAGTCCTGCTGGCTCCACTGGTAGTGAAGCAGGTCGGGATCCGTGACCGCGCCGTCCGCCTGGAGGATGTGCAGGGCTTCCCGCTTGAGGTACGGAAGCGAGCGATCCAGCCGGCCGTCGGCCAGCGCTTCGTCGATCAGTTCCTCCGGCGTGGGAATCCGGTGTCCCACCCGGTTGTGGCAGTCGATGCACGTCATCAGGCGGCGTTCACCCGCGTCCTCGCCGATCGGCGCGCCGGGGTTCACCCACTCGTCGAGCCCGTCGTCCGTCTCCACGCCGGCCCACACCACCGTCTCGCGCCGCTCGCCGGCGGGCTGGTAATACACCTTCGCGGTCGCGTGCCAGTGGATGCCTTCGGCTCCGTCGCCGACACGGAAGGCAAGAACGCTCTCGTGTGGCGTGTTCGCTTCGTCGGGAAGGAACGTGCGGTACAGCTTCAGCGTCAGGCCGTAGTTCTCGGTGGGGGAGTGACACTCTTCGCAGGTTTCCGCCACGGTCTCGAGGGCGGCGTCCGGAGCCCGGACGGGGCGATCGTACGTGCCGGTGATGACGGCGAGCGTCTGCCGGAGCCCACCGATCTTCGCCTCGATGTAGCGGCCTGCTCCGGTTCCGATGGGCCCCGCGCCGGGCCCGATGTGGCACGCGGTACAGTCGATGTCGGCGTGGGGCGAACGCTCGTGAGCCTCCAACTGGGGCTGCATCACGGTGTGGCACGAGCTGCAGAACGTCGTCGACTCCATGAACTCCATTGCGCCGTACCCGGTGGCGCCCAGGATGGCAAGAATGGCGACGGTCGCCGCGGCGAACGCCAGGACGCCCGCCAGGTGCCTCGGATTCCCGAAATCGAGCTGGAGCGCGGGCGGCGCCTCCTCCCCGCGGCGGGCCGCGGCGGCACGGCGGCGCACTTCCCACCAGATTCCCGCCGGGATGAGGAGCAGGCCGGTCACCAGCGCGGCTGGGAGACCGACATACACCAGCATGCCCAGGTACGCCCCCGGCTCCCTGCGCATGAATTCGATCAGCACGAAGAACACCAGACCGCCGAACGAGACGACGGCCATCAACGCGCCCAGCAACGTGACCGGGTTCCGGGCCGGGTGCGGCGGGGGCCGGCGCGCGGCTGAAATCTGGACTCGGGGCGTTTCCATCGCGCCCATGCTGGACCCTCCGCTGCCAATCTAGGCCCCGGGGTATCCAGGGGGGTATCGCGCGAATCCGTGAACGCGGGCATCGTCCGGCGCATTTCACGCTCGGGTCACCGGCCGACTTCTTGCTACGGCGTTCCGCTACCCGTCAGGCGCGCTCCGCGGCCGGTGCGGGACGCAGGGCGTGGGCCCGCCGGGCGAAAACGTATCGATCGTTCGTGCCGGATGGTTCCTTCTATCGATCCGGCGGGCGATGGCGTGTGGCACTCTGACACTAGCGGCGAGTAGTGCCAGCCGGGGATGGGCCGGTCCGATGGAAGCGGAGCATGCACTCCAGGCGGATGGCGAGAAGCTTCTGGCGGGGTTCCGCCTGCGTACGGCGTCGGTGGCGCGGAACGCGGCGTGGATCACGCTGGCCGGCATCGCCGCACTGGCGTTGCCGCATCATCCCGCGTCGAAGGTTGGGGTCCACGTGGCGCTCTGGGTCCTGCTGGGACTCGCGGCGGTCGGCAATCTCGCGACCTACCTGCCGGCGTTCACCCGGCTCGTGTCGCGCGCAGGGGGCCCCTGGCCGTTCTACGTTTGGACGGGGCTGCTGCTCGCCTTCGACGCCGCCGTAATCGCGGCGTCGGGCGACGCCAACCACCAGATCTACCTGATTTACGTGCCCGCGCTGCTCTTCGCCGTGGCGACCCTTGAGCCGTGGGCCCACACAGCGGCGCTGGCCATCGCCATCGTGTCGTCGGCCGCCGCGCTGGCGTACAGCGGTGCTCTGACGACCGACAGCTTCTTGGGGAGCGCCACGACCTTCGCGGTCGTGTGGCTCGTCGGGGGGTACCTCTCTCGAGCGCAGCGGGAGGAGATACTCGAGAGCGCCCGTTATGCCCGCGAGGCGCTGGTGCGCGGGCGGGAGCTCGCCGAACTGCATGAGCGCGCCGTGGCGCTGGCCGCCGAACTTCGCGCCACGGTCCGCAAGGTCATTACGGCGCAGGAGGAAGAACGTAAGCGCATCGGCCGGGAGCTGCATGACGAGGCGGTTCAGCTCATCTCGACGGCGGCGATGCGCGTGGGCGACATCGAGCGCCGGACGCCGGCGCGCCTGGCGGATCTGCGGCGATCGCTCGCCGAGCTCCGCGAACTCCTGACCGACGCTCTCTGGGAAATCCGGAAGGTCATCGTGGACCTACGCCCCAGCGACCTCGACGACCTCGGCCTCGCGCCCGCGGTGGCCGCTCATGCCCGGAGTCATCTCGAGGCGGCGGGTGTGGCTGTCGAGATGCGCCTGCCGCGCAGGCCTGAACGGCTTCCGCCCGAGGTAGAGACAGCGGTGTTCCGCATCGCGCAGGAGGCCATCAACAACGTCGCCAGGCACGCGCAGGCGCGCAAGGCCGTGGTGGCCCTCGAACGCCGCAACGGCGACCTCGTCCTGGAAGTGCAGGACGACGGGTGCGGATTCGAGCCGGCCGCGCTCAAACCCGGTGACCAGCGCGGCGGGCTGGGCCTCACAGGGATGCGGGAGCGAGCCGCGCTTCTGGGCGGCGTGCTCGAGCTGCGGTCCAGCCCGGGCGCCGGCACGCTGGTCCGCGCGGTCATCCCCATCGAGAAGGCAGGCGTGCCATGACTGAGAAAATCCGTCTGTTGCTGGTCGACGACCACGAAATGTTTCGGGCCGGTCTCAGGGCGCTTATCAGCTCGCACCCGCGGATGGAGGTGGTCGGCGAAGCCGCCGACGGCGAGCAGGCGATCGCCCTGGCGGGGACGCTGCAGCCGGACGTGGTGCTCATGGACATCGCGCTGCGCGGGATGAACGGGATGGAAGCCACCCGGCGCATCCGGCAGGCGTATCCCCACGTCCAGGTGCTCGCGGTGACGGCCCATGACAGCCCGGAATACTTCTTCGAGCTGTTGAAGGCCGAAGCCGTGGGCTATGTTCTCAAGGAGGCCACGCCTGCGGAGCTCTTCACCGCCATCGAGGCCGCGTACCGGGGCGAGGCCTACTTCTACCCGTCGATCGCGCGGTATCTGCTGAACGACTACCTGCGGAGGGTGCGATCAGGCCGCGAGGATCGGGTTCACTACGATGGGCTGACCGACCGCGAGCGGGAAGTGCTGAAGCTGATCGCCAACGGGCACTCGAACCGCGAGATCGCGGAGAAGCTGGTCATCAGCATCAATACGGTCGAGGCGCACCGCGGTCACATCATGCAGAAGCTCAACCTGCACACCCGCGCCGAGCTCGTGCGCTATGCCATTCGATCAGGGTTGATCGACCTCGATTAGGCAGGCCGCCCTACTGCGTGATTCCCCGCTGAGCGACGGACGCTATCGGGCGCTTCCGGTAGCGCGAAATCCCCGCTCCGCGCCGCGTAATCGCGTCTTCGCGCGATAGCCACGCGGATACCTCCGGCCTAGGGTGGAGCTGCTCCCTGTTGTGCGACAGGGCCGGAGGCGGGCAATGCTCACGATCGTCGTTGCCGACGGCGAGCCCCTCTTTCGGGAAGGTCTGCTGCAGCTCCTCGCGACGCAACCCGACCTTCGCCTGGTCGGCGAGGCCGCGGATGCCGCCCGTGCCATCGACCTCTGCCGGGCGGCACAGCCGGACCTCGCGCTCGTGGCCATCGATCTGCCAGGGCTCGGCGGCGCGGAGACGGCACGCCAGATTCGGGCCGTGAGCCCGGCGACCCGCGTCATCGTGCTGGTGCCTCCGCTCGCCGGAGAAGGAGGCGTCGACGGCGCGGATGCGGTGCTCGTGCGCAACGCGCGTGCCTCGCAGATGTTCACGCGCATCCGGAGCGTCGTCGAGGGATTCACGCCCGGACCGGAAGCCGGGGATAGCCGTGCGCCCCTGGACGCCCTGACGCCCCGGGAGCGTGA
>FLYN01002372.1_pt1 | contig 14671 bp, 18 predicted proteins | sample 1122621 | NCBI WGS metagenome assembly FLYN01 (sample SAMEA4346792, study PRJEB14843) | hot springs metagenome | biome: Terrestrial Biome; feature: Habitat; material: Sediment | place: India | collected 2012-06-12 | depth 1760 m
AGCGACTGGTGGCGCTCTTCGCCGATCGCGGGTTCTGGGACGCGCCCCGCCGCATTCGGGCCGTTGTGGTCATCCAGATCACCCAGGTCCGGCGATTGATCTCACCGGCCTATGACAGGGACACGAGCGAGGCGGCCGTGCGAGCTCAGTGGGTGCGCCACTACCTTGGCGATGAAGCGGCACAATTCGCGGCTGCACCCGACGCTCGCCCTGCGGACTCGCGCGGGTGAGCTGCCAATTATCCGGCCGACCTGTCGCAGCATGTGCAGAACGGAGGGTGAGGCGATGGATGCTGTTGTTCTTCTACCGGGCGACGGCGAACGCATCGAGGCGGGCGCCAGCACGGCTGTCATGAAGGCGACGGCGGAGACGACAGGTGGCGCGTTCTCGATGTCGGAGGCAACGTTCCCGGCAGGTATGAGTGGCCCACCGCCACATGCCCACGCCCATACCACCGACACCTTCTACGTTCTCGAGGGGACCTTGCATATGACCGTCGGCGACCGCGAGCTCGCCGCACCCGCTGGGAGCTATGTCCTGGTACCCCCGGGGATCGTTCATACCTTTGCGAACACGAGCGACCAGCCCGTGCGCTTTCTTAACATCAACTCTCCTGGCGGCTGGGAGAACTACCTCCGTGACCTCGCTCACGCTATGCGCTCGGGGACAATGCCTGGCACCCCGGAGTTCGCGACGGTTGTTGCGAAGTACGATTTTATCCTGCCCACGTAGGGACGATCGGCTTGAGCGGTCGCCGGCTAACTCGCGGCCGCACCGGACCGCGGTCCTCGCTTCGCTCGGATCGCGGCTGGTGAGCCGCAGAAGTCGCTAGCCGCCTCCATCTCCACCCAAGGATGAGGCAATCAAGGATGGCGATGAGCCAACTCTTGGATATTCTTCAATCAGGTACTTTCTGGACTGCTGTCGGTAGTATCGCCACAGTTCTTGCCGTCGTGGTTGCAGTGCTACAAGGAGGTAGTGTCATCCGGTTTGCGCCATGTGCTGGTATACTGATGGGCTGGACTCGCCATGCTTTGATCTGGAAAGACTATGCCCAGGATTGCCGAACTCAAACAGCAAGTAGACCGCATCTGGTTCGCCAGTTTCCATACCGACCTCGCTGACAGCTTGAATGAGCAGTTGCGCCAGCATGCGCTCGCGGGCGTGCAGGCCGCCCTCGAAGCCGCCCTGCGCGAAGAACTCGCCAGCTATCGTGACCACCTCCGCACCACCGCGCGCGCCGCGGGCCGCACGCCATCCACGTTCCGCTGCGCCGGCAGCTATCATCGCCGCGTGCTCACCAGCTATGGGCTCATCCCCGACCTGTGTGTGCCCAAGCTGCGCAGTGGCAATGCCGAGCGGACATGGCAGATCCTCACGCGCTACCAACTGGCCATGCAAGTGGTGCTGGATCAAGCGCTGTATCTGTATACGCTGGGGCTCTCGATCCGTGACCTGCAAGAGGCGCTCTATCTGCGCTTTGGGCACCTTCGCTCGCGCGAAGCAGTCAATCGCGTGACCGTGGCGGCGCAATCGCCTATGCAACGCTGGCGCGAGCGGAAGATCACTGACACCTCACCCATCCTGATCGTCGATGGCGTGTGGGTGCAGATCTTGGCGCCGACTGGCCAAACCTGGACCGATCGCAGCGGGCATGAGCGAGCGGAAATGCGCGGCGTGGAGCGCGTGGTCTTGGCGGTGATGGGCGTGTGGGAAGATGGTCGCCACGAGATTCTCCACTACGAAGCCAGCGACGCTGAGAGCGCCGAGGCGTGGTCGGCGGTCCTGGCGGCCCTCACGCGCCGCGGTCTTGAGAAAGAGGCGGTGCGCATGGTGGTCAGTGATGGCACGACCGGCTTACCTGCCGCTCTCACCGAGCACTTGCCCACTGCCCAGCAGCAACGCTGTACCGTGCATAAAATCCGTGGCCTGGAGCGGCAGTTCTGCTATCGTGACCTGCTGAGCAGCGACCCGACTACCCAGGAAGCGTTGACGTTTGAGCAGGCGCGTCGGCAGCGGCGATTGCAGGTCACGACCGATGCACACGCGATCTTTGAGGCGCCAACGCGGACTGAAGCCCTTGAGCGCTTGGCCGCCTTTCGGACGACGTGGGGCCAGCTTGAGCCCGAGGTCGTGCGGTTGCTGACCAAGGATATCGCGTTGAGCCTGACCTTCTACCAGTTCGAGGTCAGCCTGCATCCGCTGGTGCGTTCGACGAATCTGCTGGAACGGTTCTTCCGTGAGTTCCGCACCAAAGCCGATGAGATTGGGTCGTTCCCAAATGAGGTGACCTGCCTGACGGTATTCCATCTCATTGTCGTCCGAGACCACGCCAAACACGATCGCGGCAAGGTGGCGCAAACTGGATGACACTACCTCAAAACGCGATCATCTCGCAGGAAGAACGTGCTATGATCACCAAAGAGCAGTATATCGAGTTTCTGATTAGTACACCGGTCAATTATACGTGTACTCATCTAGCTGACCATATTTCCGGGATATCGCACGATAGCATTACTGATTTTTTACGTTCGCAGCGGCTTACCGCCGAAACAGTCTGGTCGTCTGCAAAACTGTTGATCCAAGATATAGCAGAGAGTTTTCTCATTGTCGATGATAGTGTTCAAGAAAAGCCCTACGCTAAGGCGATTGAGTTAGTCGCACCGCACTATAGTGGCAATAAACACCGTGTGATACGCGATATTGATATCGTGAATTTGATTCATAGTTCTGGTGATGGCGACTATTACCCGATTGATTATCGGATTTATGCACCAGATTATGCCAAGGACACCAAAAACGATTATTTCCTGGCGATGTTGAAAGAAGCATTCGAGGTACGAAAACTCCATGCCAAGTATGTCCTGTTTGACTCATGGTATGCTAGTGCGACAAACCTGAAATATATTCATCGCCAGGGTCGTATTTTCTACACGACGCTAAAATCAAATCGTCTGGTGAGCCTGAGCAAAGAAGAAGGATATATTCATCTGCAAGAGATTGAGTGGACGCCTGAACGTCTTCGTAGTGGGATCATCGTCAAACTGAAGGAAGTACCATTCCACGTGAAGCTCTTCAAGCTAGTCGCCACAGACGGCGACATTGATTGGGTTATCACGAACGATCCGGCTACTGATCTCACGATCGACATCGTTCGCGGCCGGAACGATGTTCGGTGGGATGTGGAGTGCTTTCATCGTGAGCTAAAGCAACTGACTGGGATTGAAAAGTGCCAGTGTCAGAGTGCGTGGTCGCAACGCAATCATATTGCCTGTTGTTATCACGCCTGGCTTGCACTGAAGGTACATGCGTCGAAGCTCAAGAAAACGCTCTATCGTGTACACCAAGAGCTGCTATCAAATTATCTGATAGCAGAATTAAAGCAACCACACATACGAGCGCTTAATCTTGCTTAAGTGCGGTCAATACTGAGCGAAAGTCCTGTTTTTCTTGCTGTACCTGCGCTGGCTTTTGGCGGGGCGGCTATTTTGGCCGACAGACGCCGAGGCCGAAATATCTTATCCGATTTAGGTGTTCTGACCGTGAGCAGTATCGCCAATATGGGATTGCTCTTTGGTTTTATCGTTCTCGGAAGAGCATAAACGAAATTCTCTTTCGGCCAATAGGTAGACAGATTGAAGATTGACCCGGCGCGAATTTCCTACAACAGTTCAGATCAGTGCATACAGCCCGCCCAACACGGCATGCAGGCGACGGGGCTACGGGCGCGCAGGTTTGAAGGTGTCTTCGATTCACCGCTCCGCGCCTGATGCTGGCCGTTAGACCGCGCTTTACGCTTGAAGAGCTGTGCGATGCGAAGCCTTGTACTGACGCTGCAAATCGTCCTATGTGGTCAATGCTCCTGCTAAGAGTATTCGACCGAACCAAATAGCCCAGATTGGATAGCAAATAACAGCAGTCAAGCCGCCAATTGCGGTCAGCGGGTGTTCTTGCCCGCCCAGGATAAAGCCGATTATCACCATTACATAGCCTGCTCCCGCAATTATGCCCGGAACGGCTAATCCGCGAGAGAGCGTCTCATGAGCGAGGGCAAGGCAGCCATAGACCATTAACGACGCGCCGAATAAGCCAAAGGCGACCGGAACGACAACTGCGGTCTGTGCAAATGCTATGACTCTAACAATGAGCAGGGTTTGGAACACGACCGCAATGAGCATGGCCAGACCGCCTGCGAGAAATATGACGAGACTAACAGCGGGTGCATCATGGTAGTGTAATTGGTTGAGCACGATCAGAACAGGAAGTGTGGAAAGCGCCAGAACGACGCTTGAGATATCGTTGATTGTGCCCCATGGCTCGCCCAGAGTGAAGAACAGGGTCAACGTCACCAGACCCACAATCGTGGCAATGGCGCTCGTGAAAGCCGACCAGCCTGCATATTGGAGTAGTTCAGCATGTGTCATTTTGATCATGGAGGTCTCGCTTCTAGATGAAGAAGATAAACCGCTTCAGGCATAGATTCCGCGATAGCCGATGAGTCGTCCAAGGGGGGATAGTACCCACATGAGCAGCTTTTGGACGAGACGTGGGGGCTGTTGCGCCCGGATCTCCTGATCGTACTCACGCATCAGCACCGCCAGCAGAAACAGATTGGGCAGCCCTTTCTCGTTGAGTTTTCCGGCCCTGGCGAGTGCGAAGTAGGTCGCAAAGAAGTCTTCGATCTTGAGCGCCGGGCGAAACTCCTGAATTGCATGCGCCTCGTCGTCGCCTGCATTCCAGAAGGTATGCGGAACATTTCGGGGAATATCGACTGCCTCGCCGGTGCCGATTGACCTTTCGATTCCTGCTATTCGGAAGCACAACGATCCGGAAAGGATCTCACAACGGCTTGCTTGAAAGGGATGGACATGTTCTGGTTCTGCTGGTCCATGAGGTGGATGAAAGGTCTCCATGCGCAGCAGTTTCCCACCCGTATCAGCGGCAGTTTGGAGGAAAATGGTGCGCTGACCGGTACGGGGATTGACGATTTCACTACCTGACGTAGCCATGCGATTTCTCCTTTTGCATGCATCACACATTGGCTGTATGATACAAGGAAAGCTTCCCTTCCCGCATCACGGAGTCCCGTGATCTTTGGGGGAAGGGGGTGCAACTTCGCTTGGAGGTTCATCGATGCCACGTCTCTCACGCGCCCAGGAACACGCGCGCCAACAGATTGCCCAACTTGCCAGCAGTGGGTTGTCGCCCAACCGACTCGGCGAGCGAATCCTGGCTGCGATTGAGCTTGCGGTCTCATCCGACGGCGCTCAGTTATACGCCGTCGACCCAACCACGCTCTTGTTCAATCGTCTACTGGGAGTAAGTGCAGGATTGCGCTCGCACATCTACTGGTATTTGCGAAACCTCTATCTGAACGAGCCATTATCAGCGCTCACCCATCCCAATTTGATGCGGGTCGGCCTCACTGCCATCGTCCTCCACGACCGGCCTGAGACATCGTGGGGGTTGCCCGCCTGTGTCGCCAGCCAATTGTCGGGGCCCGAATTCTACCGGACATATCATGAGGTTACGGGAGTAGCTGGCGGAATCTTGCGAGCCTTTTTTCCGGCAGACGGGCAGTGGGTCGCTACGCTTGATCTCGCGCGCTTTGATGCACATGACCCTTTTCGCCCCACCGATGTTGAATTCCTGCGCCTGGTTGCTCCCACAATTGGTCGACTTCTGCGCGCAGCACTTGATCGTGAGCACGCGCTGCGCAGTGGAACTATGTCCACTCCTGACGCGTGTGGTGTGTTAGTGCTCGCAGCGAATGGTCATCTCCAGTTGTCTACACCAGCAGCTGAAAGCTGGGTCAACCTGCTTCAGGATGCCGGCGAGTCACGAGAAGACTACCTGCCGAGCGCGATCTGGTCGGTGATCGCAGGACTGCGTGCTGGTAAACCGCGACCTGGGCAGGCACGAGTCGTAGCATCAACGCCTGAAGGCCAGATCCGCATCGAGGCCTCGCCTATGGGCGACGAGGGGGCCATCGCAGTGGTACTGACACCCTGCGTTCAACTCGCAGCCCCGGCAATCCCTCCCACCTGGAATCTCACTCGCCAGGAATGGAGGGTCGTCGAACAGGTGTTGCGCGGCCTGAGTAACCAGCAAATCGCCAGGAGCCTGGTTATCAGCGAAGACACGGTTGAGTCACACCTGAAGCATGTGTACGCCAAACTCAATGTGCATAGCCGCGGTCAACTCATTGCTCAGTATTTCGCTCAGGCCTACATTCCGAATCTATTCCAGTAATGAAGATTTCCAAAAGACCTAGCTCGCGCGGGCTAATAAGGGCTTGCAGTCGACCGATTACCGCGCCGCGTTCTGAGGTGTCTCGCGCTTGCGTGGCATCTCTAGGCAGAGTAGACGTGCCGTCAGTCGCGTCCGGCCAGCGGTGTAGCGGTGAGGCTGTCGCGCTGGGCCAGCATCGGTTCGTGGCGCCACACGCCGGCGGCTGATGCGCGCCGTTCGGCGCTATTATGAGGCGATCCTCAACGCCAGACATCAGGCAATGATTGACGAGCTGTTCGCTCCCAGCTACGTCGGTTATCCAACCCTGCCTGGTCTTGCATCTGACCGGGCGGGCGTCAAGCAGATCGTTGCTGGGCTGCACACGGCCTTTCCCGATCTCCCTATGACCGTCGAAGGCTTGATCGCCGAGGAGGATACAGTCGTCGCCCGTTGGACCGCGCGTGCGACACACCGAGGTCCTCTGTTGGGCACACCGCCCACTGGGAAACAGGCCACGTGGTCCGGGATCCACATCTTTCGGATCGCCGAGGCAAGATCGTCGAACTCTGGGGCCAAGCGGACACGCTCGGCCTGCTGCAACAGCTTGGCGCGATCCCATCGCCAGTACAGGTGTGCGCCTGAGGATGCAGACCGGTGCAGACCACCTGCGCTGTAGGTCCATATTCCGGAGAAAAAGAGTATGTCGTCGAACGAGCTACCGCCCGAAATCGGGTTCCTTGCCGATCCGCTCGGCGCGAGCGCGGCGATCGGCCTCGCCCTTGCCGCGCTCGGTGCAACGCTGTGGTGGGCACGTCGAGATCGAGCAGTGCGCCGGTCGGTTCTCCTGGCCGCGATCGCGAGTGCATTAACACTCGTCGGCATCAACCTTGTGGCGCGGGGGATGGGCTGGTGGGTCGGACCAGCGTTCGCGTCACGTCCCTTCACTGTCTTGATGATCCTCACGGCGGTCGGCGGCGTGCCGGGCTGGGTGCTCTGGCTTGCGGGGTATCGCTGGCTGGCATGCCGGACTCGGTGGCCGCTGATTACCTACGGCGCACTGGTGCTGCTCTTCATCCCACTGGTCGTGATTGCCGATCGGTGGCAAATGAGCCGTAATCAGTTTCAGATGGCCAATGGCTATCAGATCTGGCACGATGTAGTCTTAGGGCAGGTTGTGATGTGGTCACCCGTGCTGTTCTACGAACTCCTCGTACGGCACGTGAGCCATGATAGGCAACCCACACCTGCTTGAGAGACCAACAGCATATGCTGCCGAACAAGGCGCTGCACCTGACCGGGGCGGCATGGAGGCTTTCCGTGACGTGTAGGCCACCGAGCCGCCCGGCAGGTGAGCTTGTGCGTTAGACAGCTACACGACATTCGGAGGAGAAATCACATGGCAGTTAAACCAATTCGTGAGGGCTTCCATACGATAACACCCTATCTCATGGTCGAAGGGGCTGCCCGACTCATTGAGTTCCTCTCCACGGCATTCAATGCCGCAATCGTGGACCGCAAGTTCCGTCCAGACGGCACGGTGATGCATGCGGAGCTGCGCATCGGTGACTCGATGGTGATGCTTGGAGAAGCCACCAGCGAGTTTACGCCGATGCCAACCTCAATCTACTTGTACGTGCCAGATTGCGATCGGGTCTATCACCAAGCACTGGCAGCCGGTGGCGTGTCGGTGTTTGCGATGCGCACCCTACCATCAGGGAACGATACGGGGGCGTGAAGGATCCCTGTGGCAACATCTGGTGGATTGCTACCCATATTGAAGATGTTTCACCTGAAGAGGAAGAACGACGTTGGAAGGAGTTCAAGCGATAGGGCGTTCAGAACGTTTCAGTGTGTACCTTTGCAACGAGCACACCGGAGTGTCAACATGACGACAGGGCTTCGTTGCGGCGTGCTTCATGGGTGCCGTGCCTGACAACTGGTTGCAGCACACGGCGCATCGCGTCGCCGCTGACGCAGGGTGTTAGGTGGAGCGGAGAAGGCAATCATAGACATGACGCCGGATGCCGTTCTGGAATTCCTTGACCTGATGGAAGCGTCCTCCATTGACGTGTGCCTCGATGGTGGCTGGGGCATCGATGCGCTCCTCGGCGAACAAACCCGGGAGCACGATGATCTCGACCTCATCGTTCGTGTCGAAGACGTGCCCCGGCTGGCAGCCGTTGCCCGGGCATCCGGATACGCCCGCGCGCCTGGCGGCACGGACACCAACTTCGTCCTGAAGACCGAATCGGGCCACAAAGTCGATGTGCATGCGATCGCCTTCGACGCACGGGGTTTCGGTATCTTCACCCTGCCCGACGGCCGGAAGTGGCCTTTCCCACCGTCCGCATTTCAGGGCCACGGTCGGATCCAGGGCAAATACGTGCGCTGCCTGTCCCCGGAAGCACAAGTGCAGTGCCATGCTCAGGGGTACACCCCGGATGAGGCGGACCTTCAGGATATGAAGCTGCTTCAGGACCGCTTCGGGGTTGTGCTGCCACTCGCCCTCTGTCCACAGCCTGGAGGGGAAGGCCAGGAGATGGAACGAGTCTCTTCCCGCCGGCAGCTAACGCGCAAGCCGTTTTGATGTCGACGCAACCAAACGTATGTTCTATGCCCTCGTGAAGGATTATGAAAAAGAACATCACCATCACCCCCGTCCGCGTTGCTGACCTGCTCGCCGAGGGCAAGCGCATGCCGGTCTATGTGCACATCATCGACCACCCCGATGGGCGTGTGCTGGTCGACACTGGCATGACGGAGCTGCACCCAGCGGTGGCGGATATGGATCCCTGCCTCCGTCCACTGCACAAGCAGGACTTCGACCTCGCCGGCATTGACCTTGTCGTCAACACCCACCTGCACTTCGATCACTGTGGTGGCAACCACCTCTTCGCCGGCAAGCCGATCTACGTCCAGCGCCGGGAGCTCGACGACGCCCGCGGCAAGGACGACTACACGATTCGCGAGTGGGTCGATGCGCCCGGCGTGCAATACGTGCCGGTCGATGGCGAGTTCGAACTGCTGCCCGGGCTCTGGCTCGTGCCGGCGCCGGGCCACACAGACGGCATGCAGATCGTCGTCGTTGAGACTGGCGGGCGTCCGATCATCGTCGGCGGCGACGTGGCGGTTTGGTTCGGCGAGCTCGACGAACCGCACACCGAAGGCCAGCTGCGGGTGCGCGCGCTCGACCCCGCGCTGGTCTGGCTTACGCACGTGGACGAGCCATGGCGGCCTGATCGTGAGGCTTGATCTTTAACCGTCCAATGGCATGCGCCCGGCTTGCTGTGAAAGAGAGGCTCCCAGCACATCCCGCGGCAAGGCCGTACGGGCCAGCATTCGAGATAGGAACCAGGTATTCACGTAGTATACATGCCTGTTTCGGCGGGTTGTTCTGCATGCCTGCCTCCGCAGATACTGCCAAATAGCTAGTCAACGCCCGAATCGTTGCCCAACCCAAACCAGGCGTACTGCGCCATTGATTGCCCCAAGCAGGCCGGTTGCGCCGAGCCAGATCACGACGTCGGGCATGGTGTAAAGTTTAGCATTAAGTGGCGTAAATTCTTCAGCATTATTTGGCGTAGTGTTAACAACCGATGAGCCCAGTGGCTGTTCGCCACCGGGCTCATGAATTACCAGGAATAGGCCATCGCATCCTGAAAAGCCCAGCCCGTGTATCCTCACCTGTACACCATTGACCCACTACTGGTAGAGCTGAGGAGCTGGCCATCCGTGCTGTTGTCGTTGTTCGCGCTATCCCAAGCCGGCGTTGCGCGCGCGGATGATCGCCTGTGCGCGGTCGGCCACCTGCAATTTGCTGAATATCTCGGTGATGTAATTGCGGACGGTCTTCTGGCTTAGCACCAGCCGTTCGGCGATCGCGCTGTTGGTCAGTCCCTGGGCAATCAAGGCCAGCACCTCGCGCTCGCGGTCAGTCAGGTCGGGAAAGACCAGAGTTGTTGCCGACTGGGTTGGATCACTCACCGCAGTCGGTGGGGTCGCAAAGTAGTGCATCAGGCGCTCGGCGATGGCGGGGCTGAAGATCGCCTCCCCTTCGGCGACCGCGCGGATGGCGCGGAGCACCTCGGCTGGCTCGGTGCCCTTGACCACGTACCCGCGAGCACCCGCGCGCATCGCCGCAAAGACCGAGTCATCTTCCAACATCGTCACTATCAGAATGCGAACGTCGGGTTGGCTCTCACGGATGCGTCGCGTCGCCTCGATCCCATTGACACCAGGCATAGCGATATCCATCAGGATGACATCAGGATGTACCGAGCCGGCCAGCGCGATGACCTCCTCCCCGCTGGTTGCCTCGCCCACCACCTCGGTATCCGGCATCGCATTCAGCAGTGCGCGCAGACCAAAGCGAAACACCGGGTGGTCGTCGGCGATGATGATGCGGATGGGATTCATGTTCCCTCCCGTTGGAGCGGCAGCCGGGCATGAATGCAGGTGCCCTGGCCTGGAATTGACTCAATCTGGCATGTCCCACCGAGTTCGGCGGTGCGCTCGCGCATGGACATGAGTCCAACTCCGGCGCGAACGTCGGGCGGCAGTCCAATGCCGTCGTCGCGAATTTCGAGATCGAGCGCGTCACACCATGTAAGCCGCACTGCGCATGTTCGTGCTTGAGCGTGGCGCACGACATTCGTCAGTGCTTCTTGCACAATGCGGTAGGTTGCCACTTCGACCGCTGCGGGCAGTTGCGGCAGATGTTTTGGTGCATCAATGGTAATGTGTAACCCGGCGTGGCTGTAGTGCACCGCCTGTTCGCGCAGAGCCAGCACCAGCCCCAAATCGTCCAGCGCTGGCGGGCGCAGATCGTAGACCACGCGGCGAATATCGCTGATCGCGGCCTGGGTGTGGATAGTCAGTTCCTGGAGGAGCCGATCGGCGCCGTCAGCGTCATGCCTGAGCAGTTCGCGCGCAGCAGCGATGGTAAGCGTCAGACTAGCGAGCTGTGGCCCCAGCCCATCATGCAGGTCACGGCGCAAGCGCCGGCGCTCCTCTTCCCGCGCTGTCACCAGCCGCTCGCGGGAACGTTGCAAATCGGCTGTGAGGCGCACGGCGTGGGCGGCAATGCCAGCTTGCAGGGCAATGTCTTCAAGCAGCCGTTGCTCTTTGGGCGTAAACACTTCGCCCGTACGCGGCGCGACCAGTAGCTGTCCAACTGTTTCGGCTTGGTAGATGAGTGGTAACTGGATCGCTTGCCCCGCCGGTAGGCCATAGGCTGCGGCGATCTCCAAACGGTCGCCTTGCTTGAGCGCCAATGCGACATACGGCAGCTTCAGCGTCTGCGCCACCGCTTCGGCGATGCTGGGCAGCACGGCAGCGGGCGCAAGCGTGGTTTTAAGCTGCTGGTTCAGGCGCGAAAGCACGGCATAGGGATCATCGCGCTCACCATACATCAGCCGGTTCACGCTGCGCTGCAATCGGGTGTGCAGCGGCTGAATGAGCAATGCGGCCAGGCCCGTCGCCAGCAGGCCGATCAGCAGATTGCCACTCGACTGGAACAACGCGCCAAGCACGCCGACAATCACAATGTACAGCGCGATCACCCCGGCGCTGAGCGTGCCATAGACCAGCGTGCGATTGATGATCAGGTTGATGTCGTAGAGCCGGTGGCGCAGAATGGCGATACCGGCGGAAATAACAATCATCGTGAGCGCAATCCAAACACCGCCGATCATCAACTCCTCGGCTACCATGTCGTCCGTCAGGGATGCTGTTCGGGCGGCTATCACAGAGAGACCCGCGATCGCAACAGCGAGGCCCAAAATCGCGCTCACCCCCCCATAGGCCAGCCACTTCAATTGCTCACGCTCAATACCACGCGAGCGTCGGAAACGCACGACCAGCGCCGCCATTGAACCAAAGACACCCAACGGGAGCAGCACCACGTTGCTCGTCGATATCAAGTCCAGTATGGCAATCGCGCCAGGGATGCCAAACGGATTGTGTGGAGGGATCGGCTCGGTCGGCGGGCGAGGATGCAGCGCCGTGGTGATGATATACACCGCCAGAGACAGGCCAGCTGCCCAGGCGACAATCCGCCAGCGCGGGGATGGCAGGCGACCGTCGGGGAAGAGCAGGAGCAGGAATGTGAACGGCAGGAGGGTTGTAGGCATCCAGTCCCACAAACCTAACCAGCGCGCGATGTCGCTCCCTGGCAAGGCCACGCCAGCCAATTCGTCCACATCCAGATAGCCGGAGGTGAGCAAGACGAGCCCGGCGGATACGCCCACCGCGCTAAAAATCCAGCCGATCGGGTTGCGGGGTTGGCGAGCGGCGACCAGGGAGCCCACCAGGGCATAGGCGATGGTGGTGGTCGGGCCGAAGAATATGTGTATTCCCCGCCATCCCTCGCCAGGATCCTGAACGCGCGCCAGGATGTTGAGGCCGAGGCCAACGAGCGCCATAGCTAGCGAGAATGGGGCGAGCGACCAGGCCAGACGTCGAGCTGTAGCTGTCGTTCTCATCGCTTGTCCGGACGCCACGATTCGTCCGTCTCCTGGAGGCGAGTATAGCACTGCGGTGAAACCTAATCAAACGCAGGTCCTTTGAGATCAGATCAAATCAGTCGACCGCTTGCGCATTAGCCGTGCTGTTATGATCGACCTGCGGATAGCCAGGCGTGGCCCTCCACCAGCACCAGTGCCGAGACAACAATAACGGCGGCCATGATCGCCAGCTCCTTGACGACCCCGGGCGTGCCGCCGATGAAGGGGATATTGTGCCCAGGGCCAAGCGCAAAGACAAAGCCAGCCACAGCCGTCGCTACGGCTGCGCGTCGCGTGCGCCCCAGCCACCATCCGACTAGCCCACCGACGATGGTCGCCGTCGCCAGCAATCCGCCGACGAAGCGCACGACGATGACCGACGTTGCAACTGTCTGCATCGGGCCCGCTGGCGTGACGGTGAAGACAGGCCCGAGCAGTTCCGCCAGCACAAATGCCGGCAGGAGTATCACGGCGATTACACCCACCACGGCCAGCGCCGTCCACGGCGATCCGAGCAGCCGCCAATTCAGTTCGGCATAGGCCCAGCCTACCGCCAGGCCACCACCCCCAGCGGCCAGCAGGCCAACCGGCAGGATAAACCAGATCGGGAGGATCCAGAGCGCGTGGAGCGCCAGGAAGGCCAGCAGGCCGGCCATTCCCGCCAATACGCCAGCGATCAGGGCAGCGCTGTTAGTTCGATTCATGATTGCTGAGTTGCTAGCATTCGCGGTGCGAGTTGCCCGGCGCTCGCGCGACGGATCAGGACGATGCTGATCGCGATCAGCCAGAGATAGCACAGGCCGAACGGGACGAACACCAACCCCGAGCTCGCCCAAACCGCCTGCGCTGCCAGCAGGCCGCCCGCGATCAGCACGCTGGCCCATCCGAGCCAGCGCGGCAGTGCGCCCATGCGGATGCTGATGACGCCGCTGGCCAAGCTGAGACTGCCCAGCATCACCCAGGCGTTGGCAAACGCGAAGTTGCCCTGGTCGAAGAGCAGCCGCGCGAGCTGCGGGTCCAACCCCTCGTCCTTCCTGAAAACGGCCAGGGGTCAGCCGCTCCCGGCGCTGACCGTGGCGACGATCATCAAACCGGAGGCCAGGGCGACGAGTGAGAGCCAGCCAGGCTCGCCTTCTACTCGCCCAGTGCGAAGAGCTGGCTGTTCCTGGCCATGAAGAACGCAACGATCGTCTGTGCCGAGGCGTCAAAGGGCGGTTCGCCGCCGCCGACCTGCATCAGCACCTGCGCGGCCATTTGCAACAGCACAAAGATAATCCCGCCAGCAGCGCCGATCTGCTCTAAACGTGAGTTGCCCATGCATGACCTCCTCGCTTGCTTTGGTGTGCACTCATCCTACGCCCTTACTGCGCTGGCTGTCACGGGGCCAGTCCCCTTTTTGGGTAGGACAGTATGTCCCCTTACTCAAGATCGCGGATGCGTTTTATACGCCCTCCCGTTGGAGCGGCAGCCGCGCTCGAATCCTGGTGCCCCCGCCCGGCACGGACTCAATCTGACACGTCCCGCCGAGTTCCGCCGTCCGCTCGCGCATGGACGTCAGCCCGACCCCGGCGCGAGCACCCGGCGGTAGTCCGACCCCATCGTCGCGAATCTCTAGCTCGAGTCCTTCGTTGAGCCTGAGACACACCGTACACGTCTGCGCATGAGCGTGGCGCACTACGTTCGTCAGCGCTTCCTGCACGATGCGGTAGGCGGCCACTTCCACCGCCGCGGGCAAGAGTGGCAGTTGGTCTGGGGCGTCGATCGTGATCTGTAAGCCGGCCTGACGGTAGTGCGCTGCCTGCTCGCGCACGGCCAGCACCAATCCCAGGTCGTCGAGCGCTGGCGGGCGCAGGTCGTAGACCACGCGCCGGATGTCGGCGATCGCGGCCTGGGTATGGATGGCCAGCTCCTGGAGCAGCCGCTCCGCCGCATCGACG
>FLYN01002385.1_pt1 | contig 14667 bp, 33 predicted proteins | sample 1122621 | NCBI WGS metagenome assembly FLYN01 (sample SAMEA4346792, study PRJEB14843) | hot springs metagenome | biome: Terrestrial Biome; feature: Habitat; material: Sediment | place: India | collected 2012-06-12 | depth 1760 m
GATCCGGGTGTGCGGCTCGGCGACGGCACGCTGCGCGTTGACCGTCGGCGGCAGCGTGCGCGGCAGCCCGATCGCATGGCGGACCTCGCGCCAGGCGGCGAGCGTGGCGTTGCCGAACACGCCGTCTGTCTCGATGTTGCGGTGCAGGCGAGTGCGGAGGTGCTGCGGGACGTGCTCGGCGCGGGCGTTCAGCGCCTTCTGGAACGCGCGGACGTCGTCGCCTCGGTGGCCGCGACGGAGCGTGCGGTGCGGCTGGCGGGTGGTGTGCCAGGGCCGAGTGGTGCGCGCCATCGGCGGCCACCCCACCACCCCGGACCGCGTTCACCTAGGGATCCGGCAATTCTTCCGGCAATCTTGCCGATGGAAGGTGTCCGCCGGGTGCGCTTACCCTTGCTCGCGTGCTGCTGACCGAGGCCCTGGAGCGTGCCGGGATGACCCGCGAAGACCTCGCGCGCAAGTCGGGCGTGAGCGTCCGCCAGCTCTACAACATCGAGCACGCGCTGTGCGTGCCGCGGCGGGCGACTAGAGTCGTGATCGCGCTCGTGCTCAGATGCCGGGTGCAGGACATCGACTGGCCGACGACGGCCATGAAGGAGGCGGCAGCGTGAGCGTACGGCTGCGGATCGTCGATCGCGACGGATCGACACAGGACCTCGACGTCGACGTGAGCGAACGGCAGAAGGAGGCGGCGTGAGCAACGAGCCGAAGGTGACCGTCGGTGACTTGCTCGCCGACCAGCATCGGATTTCGCGAGCGATAAGCGAGGCTGCCTACGCTGAGCAGTCAGCCGCGCTGCGGGAGGTGGAGGCCCGCGTCCTCGGCGGCGAGAACCGTGTCCAGGTCGGAAACTGCGTGTACGTTGCGCCCACTTGGCGGACACCCCGCCCCCGCTTGGCGCTCGCAATCGCACGACTGCGGCACCGCATCGGCAGGGCGCCGCGCAGCAAGCCGTTCCTGAGCGCAGACGCGGTCCACCGTGACGTTCGCGGCGGCAGGGTCGTCTACGAGGCCGTGCGGCCCAGCGACTTCCGGTAGCCAACTACATCGGTTCGTCCAGCATCCCGGCAGTGATCGACCGGGATCTCTTCCGTGCGCCGCGCACTCGCCCGATGCGCGGGTCGTTCGGCGAGCGTTCCTGCGGCTTGAGCCAGTTGACCGCCTGCGAGGTCGCGTCGACCTGATCGTCATGCGAGCCGAGCGGGAAGCCGGCGTGCTCGTCGATGAAGTCCTGCACCGTCGTCGGCGGCAGCTCGTGCTCGACACCGTCGTCGTCCACGTAGAACGCCGGGCAAGGGATCGTCTCGGCCTCGGGCAAGATCAGGTTGCCGCCCTCGGCCCACGGGGTGATCGACGCCGCGCGAGCCTCCTTGCTGCCCTCGACGGGCACCGGGACGAAGCCGCCGATCTCGCGCTGGAGCGCCGAGACGACCGCCGGACCGTTGGCCTTCTCCTCGACGAGCTTGCGGGCCGCGTCCGGCCGGAACGCTGTGAGTGCCCGGACGACGTGCAGGGTGGTGGCGAAGTCGAATCGGCCACGGACCTGGGCGAGCAGGTAGCAGTCGGCGCCGTGCGAGCCCCACACCTGGCCGACGACGTAGGACGCTGACGCCTTCGCGGAGTTGCCGAACGTCATGTCCCACGATTGGATGACGTGGTCCCAGCCGAGGTGGAGGTGCGTCTCGAAGCCTGTGCGCCAGCGGCGTCTCCACCAGGTGCGCTTGAACATGCCGCCCTCGGCAGGTACGGGGTTCTGGTCGTACTGGCCGGCGTAGCCGTAGGAGCCGAGGTCTCTACGACGTCTCGCGAGGACCTCGTGGTCGAGGCGCACGGGGTCGAGCAGCTCGCCGGGCTCGGTGCGCGGGTCGCCGTCGATCACGCGGCCTGACGGCAGCTCAGCCTGCGGCGGGTAGGTGAACTGGAAGCTGGGGTTGTACTCGGCCGGCAGGCACAGGTGGTGCCACCCCTCCGGGTCTCTGGCGAGGAGGTGGCCGGTGAGGTCGTTCTCGTGCAGGCGCTGCATGACGATCACGGCTGCCGCCTGCGCGTTGTTGAAGCGGGTCGTCATCGTCTCGTCCCACCAGACGTTCGCGGCCTCGCGCTCCTTCTCCGAGCGCGCTCTTCTCGCGTTCACCGGGTCATCGACCACGATCCGGTCGCCGCCCTCGCCGGTCGCCATGCCACCAACGCCGGTCGCGAACCGCATGCCGGTCTCCGTCGTCTCGTACTTGCTCTTCGCGTCCTGGTCTCTCTCCAGCGCCCACGCTCTGCCGAGGATCCGCAGGACGCCCTGGTAGCCGGCGCGCTGGAACAGGTTGCCGTCCTGCCGGCCGCCCATCGACCGGATCAGCCGGCGCATCTTGAGGCTGTCGCGGTAGGCGAAGTCCTGCGCGTAGGAGGCGAACAGCCACCGGATATGCGGTCTGGTCAGCCACTCCCAGGAGGGCCAGAACACCGCGGCCGTGAGCGACTTCATCGTGCGCGGCGGCTGGTTGATGATCAGCCGCGGGATCTCGCCCGAGCTGACGGCTTGCAGGTGCTCGGCGACGCAGTCGATATGCCAGGAGGCCACGAACTCGGTGGCGGGCTCGACGATCGGCCACGCCTGGCGGATGAACGTGCGCAGGTCAGCGGCGCACTCGCGGGCGAGCTGGCCGTCGGGCGAGTCCAGCTCGCGGCGGCGGCGCTCTTCGGCTACGGCACGGCGCGCCCGCTCGCGCGCTACAGCTTCGCGGGCCGCCTCACGCTGCGTCGGCGAGATCGCGCTCAAGGTCCGCCAGCTCGTCGTCGCTCATCTTCCGCAGCCGCTCCGGCGTCACAGCCTTCAGGTCGACCTTGCCTGTGTGCTCGTGCAGGTGCCGCTCCCGGTACTTCTCCGGCCGGCGCGCCTTCAGCATGAAGATCAGCAGCGTGTCGCTGTAGTCCTTCACCCGGCCGACGAGCTTGCCGCCCTGATAGACCGGTCTCTCGACCCCTTCGACGCCGCGACGGAACGCCTCACGCTCCATCTGCTCCGTCGTCTCCTCCTCGACGTCATGCCAGGCGAGCGCGAATGCCTCGTCCTTCTGGCGGGCGTCGTACACCGTCGAGCGCGACACGCCCGCGGCCTCGCACGCCGCCGTCACCATGCCCGTGTCGCGGAACGCCTCGAGGAAGACGGTCTTCCACTCACGTCGCCGCGTCGTCGCCTTTCTGCGGCTCGTGCGCTGTTTTCTGGCGTCCGACATGTCCGGTCGCCTACGCCGCGGCCTGCACCATCGCGTAGAGCTTCCGCACGCTCGCGCAATGCTCGTGCTCGCACTGCATGTCCGCGCACGCCGGGCCATGGTCGCGCACGAAGTCGTCGAGGCCCTGGTGCGTCGCCTCGTACACGCGAGGCCAGACGATCCGAAGCTCCGGCAGCCCCGGGCAGCGCGCGCACCTCGGCACGTCGTACGTCACGACGTCCGGCGCCAGCACCCGCGGCTCCAGCTCGACGGTGACCCCGCAGTCGCAGCGGTAGCGCCGTCTCATGGCGTCTGCTTGTACTCGGCCGGAAGGACCGCGTCGAGTTCTACGCGGACCCACGTCTCGCGAAGGCTCTGGTAGCCGTCGACGAAGTGCTGCACTTCACGCACCGCACCCTTGATCGGTGTCGGGAACGTCGTCTCGAAGCGCACCGTCTCGCCGACCCGCGGGACCGGGTCGACGTTCATGGACGCCATCTCGTAGCCGTCTGCGAACTTGAAGGTCGTTCTCATGCCCTTGATTCTTCCGTGGTCGGCGGCGTTCGTTCAAGGTGCTCGGCCAGCTCGCCCGCGGCCTTCTCGACGAAGCTCCCCCGCACCTCCGGCATTCGGGCGTGGATCCGGTACCAGTCAGCGCCGGCGCGCACTCGAGCTCGCGTGGTCTGCAACGCCAGCCGGAACGTGTCGCCGGGCTTCTCGAGGAGGACGTCGAGGCCGTGGCCCCGGGCGAGCTCGGCGAGGCGTTCAAGCCTCGCGAGGCCGCCGGCTCTCATCGCCGCCACCCACGAGCACTGGGATCGGGCGTGCTGGCTCGGGCGGTGTTCTCGCAGCCCGAGCATGCGCCTCGCGTGTCGCCGCAGCGGCGCGCAGCGGCGTGGTCGCGATCCGCCACACCACGACCACGCCTACCTCCCCGGCCGCGATCAACAGCTCCGCGTCCTGGACCGCCAGGTCCATCTCGGACCGCCACCGAGACAGGCCCTCGACATCCACCGCACGCCACTCCATCGGCACCGTCATGTCCCCTTCGTTGACGGTGCCCCAGGTCGGGATGGGTCGCCTGGGGCACCGGGCCGGGCGCCTGCCGTTCCCGTCCCCCTATTGCGCCCTGTTCGATGTTGGCGACGACACAGCAGGCGCAAGGGAACGTACTCGTTCGCGACAGCGTACGGGCGCCCTGCACGCCACCCGTCCGGGGGGTATCCGGTGGCGCGGTCGCGCTACAGGCCGTACGCCTCGTTGAGCTGACGGACGTTCTCGCCGAGCTCATCGAGACCCTGCGCGATCTGCGCTGCGGTCAGCTCCGAGAGCGACCGCACCTCCGGGTTCGGCGCCCACTCGATCCGTGCACGCCTGCCATCGTGAGGCAGCGTCGCTTCCGCGGCCACGACAACCGTCGCGTCCTCGTCTCGAACCACGAACGACCGGGCGCCCGTCGACTGACGCCGCCTGTCCAGCACCGCCCTCTCCCATCCTCTGCGACCAGGGCCGATCAAGGCGTACCCGGCCCGAGCTCGGGCGACCACACAGAACGATCACGTTCGCGCTCACGACGCTCTCGCCTCCTGCACAGGGGAGGGCGGGCGCCGCTCCCCGAAGAGGTACTCGCCGGAGCCGACGTGCTCTGTCGCGAGCCGGCGCGCGAGAGCGATGGCCATGCCGGCGGTCGGCCGCCAGCCGCCAGCCCCAGCCACGTACCGGCCGCTGTCGTGCACACGCCAACCGAAGCGACGCGACGGGAAGACGACGATCTCGCGGTCGAGCAACGAGAGTAGGCGCTTGCGTCGTTCACCCGCTCTCGGTTCGCCGCCGGCTCGGCGCAGGTAGATCCGCGCGACGACGCCCAGCTCGTGGATCTCGGGCGCGCGCTCAGCCACGTCCCGTCTCCTGCTCGGCGGGACGCTCAGTCGTCATGGCTCAGGAAGTCGGGGTCCAGGGCCTCGGACGCGAGTCTCCGCATCGTCACGCGGCCGAGCGTGCGTCTCGTCGCGTATCGCGGCGGCGGGTAGTAGAAGCCCTGCTCGATCAGCGTGAGCGTGCCCGTCAGCGCCTCGATCCGGCGGACCGCGTAGTCCGGCTCGTTCCTCACGCGCTCGTACTCGATCGGCTTCACGCCCCTGCCTCCTGCTCTCTAGAAGACAGGCGGGGGCAGCGGTTCAACCACAGTCGCGCGCGCCACAGCAGGCCGATGATCGGGCTCGGGTAGCGGCTCTCTCGGCAGCTAGCGCACTCGTAGCGCTCCCAGTCCACCGCGGTCGTGACGCGCTTCCAGTCGTGCTCGTCACGCAGCATGCCCGTCGCCTCCCTTAGAAGACAGGCGGGCGCGGCAGTCGCGCAGCGCCGCCACGAGCCGTGGTCCGGGATCCGAGTCCGGGCCGCCCTTGAACACGTCTGCGGGGTAGCGCTCTTCGAGCAGCGCGTCGGCCGCCGCCATCAGCGTGTCGAACGACCACCGCGACGGATCGTCGGCGAGCGCCCGGCGAAGCTGCCGGTTCTCCTCCATCAGGCCGACGTTCACGCGCAGACGCTCGGCGCAGAAGCCACAGTCGGGACGCCCGTCGGGGCCGAAATCAGCCACGCTCCCCGCGCCTCCTTTCGTAGTAGAGGCGGCGGGGACCAGCTTGTAGTTGCGTGCGAGCCCGTCCAACGTGATCGGATGCTCTTGGCGGTCACGACGACCGTTGCCACGCGGTCGCGCGTCGACCTTCACGTAGCGGTAGCTCCTACGCCGCCCGCCGGGGACCTCGGTGATCCGGATGCGCGTGTGATCGGACGCGCCGCCGAGGTCCATCTCCTTGCCGCTCTGCGCGAGGTACAGCGTCCGCTCGAAGACCTGCCCGATCTCGACTCGCTCGGGCAGTCGGCCACGCTCGCGGGCCATCGCGATAACGCGCTCAGCCAGCATCCGGCGTCTCCTTCGTCGTAGAGGACAGGCGGGCGGCGACGGCTTCGAGGGCAGCAGTCGCGGTGTCCGTCGGCGCGCGGCGACCCTCCATCCGCATGACGACGGCTGCTGCCGCCTTGACCGCCTCGTCGCTCGTCAGCAGCTCCACCGCGACGTAGTCCCTGGTCGGACAGCCGCGCTCGGCGCAATCGTGCACGAGCAGCGTGTCGCAGCGCGAGAGCCGCACCTCGTCGGCGTAGTTGTCGACGCCGCTTCGGTCACGGGCTTCGCGCGCGGCGTCGAGATCCTCGAAGCAGCCATCAGCGTCGGCGGCACGCGCGACCGCCAGCGCGGCACGCCATGTCGCCATCGACACGACGCGCTCCGTGCAGTTCCACGGCTGGAGCTGGCCGCACTCGCCGACATCGCGCACGTACTCCGTGCCGCAGCCCGGACACCGCCAGACCTCGTCGCCCCCGGGTACGGGAGACGCGGGGGCGGGCTCGTGGACGCCAATCGTGAAGCCCACGCCGAGCGCTCTGCCGATTTCCGCGAGCGTGCCCAGCGTCATATTCCGGTCGCCGGAGAGGATCTGCGAGACGAAGCCCTTCGAGCGGCCCATGCGCTCGGCCAGCTCGGATCGGCTGACGCCACGGTCCTCCATCGCCTCGATGACGACGCTCGTGGCCGACGAGATGAACCGCTCGCGCGTCACGGCCGCCGTCCCTTCGTCTCGCCCGTCCGCTCAAACAGCGCCGCCGCCCGACGCGCGCCTCGACGGGTCAGATGGTGGGTGAACCAGCCGTAGGAGCCGTCGGCATTGCGGCGCTCGACCACGACCGACAGGCCCTCGCGCTTCCGACGCACGATCGCTGTCGGAGCGCCCGCCAGCGCGCCCTGCGTGTCGATGCTTCTCGGCGGGCAATCCGAACAAAAGCCCAACAGCCCGTGCGCGCACAGCGCCTCAGTCCCCATCGCCACCTCCTTCGGAAGAGAGCGGGGCGACGCAGACCTCGAACTCGACGTAGACGACTGCGTCCTGTGGATCAGCTTCGAGAGCGACCGCGGTGAGCAGCCAGCCCTCGGCCCACTGCGTGTCTTCCAGCTCCAGCGCCATCGCGACCCGGCCGCGGCGCTCCAGCATGTAGCCGTCACCGGTGTCGAGCCAGACGTAGGCGCCGACGTCTCGCAGCACCCGCTCGGCGTCCGCCTCCAGGTCGGCACGGATCCAGACCCAGTCGCCTTCCTCCGTCGCCGCCCACTCCGGCCACGACGGCGGACAGCAAGCGCCGCCGGTCGGCGACAGCTCCCACGGCTTCGGAGGGGGCGGCGGCGCGGGAGGCGTCCAGTTCGGGTCGATGCCCGACCCGCCGCACTCCGAGCACGCCTTGTACATCGCCCAGAACTCGTTGCCGCCCCCGTGGCAGCGCTCGCACAGCGGGCGGCCAGCTCTGACGTTGGCCTCGTAGACCCAGAAGTCCTGGACGTGGCCGAATCTCGGGATCGCCGCCGCGCTCAACGCTCCGTCCCCTCGGACTCGGCGGTCGCCCACTGGAAGCGCGGGCCTCTGTCGCCGCTCCAGAACGCATGGAAGCCTCTGCGGCCCCACCAGACGTGCAGGCCGTCCGGCAGCCACAACGGGCCGCAGCGCACGCGAAGGTTGCCTACGTCCACGTGGAGCTTGCCGACTGTGAACGGCTTCACGATCCCGTCTCCTCGGACGGCGCCTCGCCGGGAGCGGGCGGGGCGGGCTCAACGCGGCGGTACTCCTCTGCGACGAGCATCGGCAAGCCCGTGCCGGCCTTCGGTGCGACGCTCAGGTCGATGTACTCGTAGCCCAGCCGCCCGTTGGTGCTCGCGAGCGACCACGCCAGCCGGCCGTAGGGCTTGAACTCGGGGTTCGGCATCGCCCGGCCCTTCGGGTCGATGTTGCCGACTCGCGGGCGCAGACCTACGACGGAGCAGATCGTGTCCACGAGCGTCAGCGGCTCGACCGCCTCGACGGTCCACGGCGCCGCGATCAGGTCGAGGTCGCGTCTCTGCGATCCGTGGACCGCGAGCGCGTAGCCGCAGTCGCGGGCGACCGCTCGGATCTCTGCGACGATGTCCCTCGCCGCGCTCACGATCTCGCTCCCTCGCCGGGTTCGGCTGACTCCCCTGCGGGCGCGCGGCGGCCTCTGCGCCAGATGATCGCCTGCGCCTCGGCCACGGCCTCTGCGGGGACGATGAGCTGGTAGCGCTCGCCGTCAGAGCCTCGTGGTGCCGGGCACGGCTTCGCGTCCACGAACGGGCGCAGCGCCGCGTACAGGCGCTGCATCGTCGTCTTCGCAGCCGTCGCAAGGACCGCTGCCTCGTGGATCAGCTCGCCGTCGCGACGCTCCGCCCCGCACGTCGGGCACGTCTCCTGCTCGCGCCCCGTCTCCCCTGCGGGCAGCTCGCGGACGCAGGGCAGGATCTGTCGCAGCGTTCCGTCGCGCTGCATCTCGAACGCCCAGCGCGTGTCGAGCGGCCACGCGAACAGCGCCTCACCGATCTCAGCGGAGTAGTCCTTCGAGCGCATCCACTCCTCGACCGCGAGCAGCGCCGACGCGGCTCTAACGCAGCCGAAGACCTCCTCGCTCTCGCTGCTGTGGATACTCCACTCCCGCAGCCCTTCCCCGTCAGAAGCGGGGGACGCGGCGGACGCCATGCGGTAGCCGAACGGGCGGAGCACTTCCTTCTCGACGTACTGCCGGCCGCCCTCGGAGCACATGGCCGCGCGCGCGTCGCGGAGGTTCCAGGCGCCCCCGTCAGAAGCAGACGGAGGGGCGGCGAAGCGAACGGTGCAGCGGTCGCGATGCGTCGGGCACCACCACGCGCCGAGTCTGTGCTTCACGCGCGCGCCGCACTCGACGCAGTGCGCGACCGCCGCGCTGCCAACATCGGCCGCGGCGAGCAGCGCGTCCTCCGCCTTCCCGTAGTAGGCGGCGCGGATCTCGTCCTCGGCTTCGTCCAGGTCGAGCTTGTCGTAGCCCGCGAGCGCCCGAGCGGCGGCCCACACCTGCTTCGGCGGGTACGCCGCCTGATCGGCCGGGACCTCGACCACGTCGCCCGCGTTCACGTCATCCGACATGAGACGGACCCTCCTTGTGCTCGATCGCCTCGTAGTAGCGCCGAGCACGGTCGACGAGATGCATCGGTCTGCGGTCCGGCGTCTCCCACTTACGCGGCACGCCGCGCTCGTCCAGCCAGCGGTGGAATTCCTCGGCTTCCCCGCTCTCCCCGGAAGACGAGGAGGGGGCGGCGGACGCAGCATCGAGCGCGTCGAGCGCGTAGGCGGCGATGGTCGGTGCGACGTGGATCATGTTCGGTCCGTCCGACTCCGGCACCTCACCGCGCGCGATCTGCGCGAGCGCGTCGGCCAGCACCCGCTCGCCACCGCCAGGGGAAACGGCCGCCGCGAATCTGCGGAGCAGGTCCGGGCCGACGGGCTGATCGATCGTTCCCTCGTTGACGAGATCGACCTGGCCGCCCGCGTCGCACCACGCCCTGCGAATCGCAGCGTCGTCCGGCCCCCGCTCACTGCCTCCTGTAGAAGGAGACGCGGCGGCGAGGCGCTCGAACAAGCACCGCTCGCAGAATGCATAGCCCTTGCCCTGCCCCTCGATGTAGCGCTCGACGTACGCGAGCGCGCCGGTCGCTTCGCATCCCGTGCAGACCCAGCGATCCCGGACCTCGTCGCCGAGCAGGCCGATCGCGAGCTGCGGCCCGTCCATCGTCTCCGCGTCGTACTCCTCGACGCCACGAAGAACCAGCCGGCGGCGCTCTCCGTCCCCTGCGGCGAGCGCATCTGCCGCGCGCACCATGGTGGCGGCGACGTTCTGCACGATCGCTGCGCGCGTCTGCGGCAACTCGGCACCGAGCACCGACTGGAGATGCCGCTCTGCGTGGCGCAGCTCGGCCGCCAGCTCCCGCGTCTCCGTCTCCTGCTGCTGGGGCGGGGTCATGCGCCACCCCTCGCGTCGAAGACCTGTGAGATCGACGCGAAGCTGGCATCGATCGCCGCGACCCGTCTCGCCTCGCAGCCAGCGCACCACAACGGCGGGTCGAGGATGTCCGCGTTCGCGGTCGCAACGTTTGTGCAGCGGTCCTCGGTCTCACCGAACCCGATGCAGCGCGGCGCGTCCTGCTGCTGGGGCTCAGGCATCGGACCCCTCCTCGGCCCAGCCTTCGAGCGTGCCCGGCGGCAGGGAGTTCTGGATGCGGTAGTGCGCCCGCTCGATGCCGAGCACGACCTCGTCGTCTGGCGTGTCCTCCGAGAAGTCGATCTCCTCACGTACGTCTACGAGGGCCTGCGCCAGCGCCCGGCACCGCTCCGTCTCCGGCAGCGGGAACACGTTGTGCGCCACCCCGATCAGCCGCTCGGCGAGATGCTCCGTGTCCACGTCATCGCGATCCCAGCCCGCCGCCGCCAGCTCGTCCAACACCCGCTCGCGCACGAGCTTGAGCAGCGCGTCCGCCGGCAGCTCGCCCTCGCCGTGGCCGCCCTCCTTCTGCCGGGAGAACGGGACGGAGGCGAGCACGAGCCCGACCACGGAGTTCCATGTCGCTCTGAACTGCGTCAGCGGCTCGTGCGTGCGGCCGAGATCGCGACGCAGCTGCTCGACGCCTCGACGCAACGGCGAGTCGGCCGGCAGCCCGCCCTCACGCCACAGCAGCGCATCGCGAAGCGCATCCAGCTCGTCCCGCTCCCCCGTTCCCTGCTGGGAGACGGACGGGGCGGACGCCGTCGCGCGCTTCGTCAGCGTCTCGTACGCGCCGTCCTCTCTGCCAGGGACAAGGACGGCGGCCACGGCTCGGAGGTGTCGGTCAGCATCGGCTCGGTAGTGGTAGCGGTTGAAGTCGTAGTCGACCTCGTGCTCGGCCACGTCCTCGCGATGAAGGCTCCGCGCCAAGACCTCCACCACCTCGTCGCTCGTCAGCCTCTCGGCGAACCATTCGAGGAGGTGCGGCATCGCCTTCAGCAGCCCCGCGTAGGCCGCGTAGTGGCGGTCGATGCCAGACGCGATCAGACGCCCCGCAAGGTCGTTCGCGAGCGCGTCTACGGCCTCCGGCGGGATCTCAAGCTCCACGATCCACCACCCCTCGCCTGTTGCGCCACCACGCAGCCCAACACGCGACCCGCGGCGAGCGACACACCCGCACCAGCCGCCGCTGGTCGTAAATCAACAGACGCCCGCTAGCCGACCAACGAGCAGGCCTCGGCGGGATCTCAAGCCGGGCGGTCATCGCGTGCGCCCCGTGAACCGGTAGACGGCGATGCCGGCGGTCTTGTCCACGAACGAGAAGGGCGAGATCGCGATAGTGGCGCCGTCGTCGAGTTGCAGCTTGACCTCGTGAGCGCCGACTGACACGCGGCGGATGACCGCGCCCTCCACGTTCCCGAGCGCGTACGCGTTGGCGCTTCTGCGCTGCTCCGGGCTCATCTCTCCTCCTGTTCGTTACGCAGAGCGGCGGGTGCCTCGGCTTCACGGTGCAGCGCCGCGACATGGCGCAGCTCGCCGGCAGCGGTGCCGAGGCCGTTGCGGTCGAGCATGGCCGCCACGTCCTCCATCTCGTCCAGCAGCCGCAGGTAGCCGCGGCCCCGCCGGACGACGCCGCGCACTTCGAGCCGCCAGCGTCCCCGCCGCGTCGCCGGCACAACGATCCGAACCTCGCCTGAGGGCGACTCCATCACCACCGGCTCACGGCCGAGCATCGCGTCCCTCCTCCGACACGGACCTCCGCCCCGCTTCGGTCGCCACATAGCGACGCCCTCGCCGGCACAGACTGGGGTCGCGTCCGCTCGAGTTCGCCGGCGAGCTCATCACGTGTTCGCCTCCCGCTCGGCCTTCTCGTGCAGCGTCAGCAGAGCGGCCGAACCGCGCACGACGAGCTTCGCCAGCTCCACCTTTGTGAGCGGGACCTTGTCAAGCTTCCCGCTACGCAGCCCGCGATCGACCGTCAGGAACACCCGGGTCGATCCGTCGCGGTGGTGGTCGACGTGCAGGCCGACCAGTCGGGGCCCGCTCACCGCCCCTCCCTCTCTATGTCGATGGCGGGGGCGGCGACATACTCGACCTCGACCAGCTGATGCGTCAGGTAGGCGCCCTTCGGGTCCGCCGGGTTCGCTGCCATATGGACGCCGGTCGCCTTCTCCTGCCGCCAGTACCCGCAGCCGGCCACCGGGCAGGCCCCACACTTGCGCTCCGGGACGCTCATGCCCGCTCTCCGATCCGCATGGCCTCGTCAATCGCGTCTTGCCGCGAGGACAGCGGCCCCAGCGCTGCCAGCAACTCTTCGAGGTCGGCGCGCCGCAAACCCGTGGAGCGCTCGATCTCCGCTTCGAGGGCGGGTGCCAGCAGGTCGCTCAACTCGCTCACGGAAACCTCCGATCAACCTCGCGCTTGGCGTCTCGCAAGCGCCGCTCAGTCACCTTCGACGTGATGTCCCACGCGTCGCCGTGGCGCTGGGCGTGCTCCCACAGCCACGCCCCGCCGCCGGCAGGCCCGACCTGCTCGTGGTAGACCCGGATGATCCGGTGCTGGCCGTCCTCGGACTCGTAGACGCCAGCCTCGATACGACGCCACCTGCGCCCGCTCATGCCCGCTCTCCGATCCCGATCCCGGGGGCGGGGGCGTCGAGCGCGCGGAACGCCGTCACCTCGTCGTCACCTGCCGCGAGGCGCGCGCAGAAGCGGTGCCACTCGGCGATGCCGTCGATGTAGCCGACGCTGCGCTCGCGGCCGTCCGGATCCTGCCGGCGAATCCACAGGCGGCCGTCCATGTCGCGGAGAACGTACGGGCCGTGATGCTCCCCGATCCGCGCGCTCATCGCTCCGCTCCGATGCCGTGCTCCGCGTTCCAGGCGGCGAGGAGGTCGGCCGCGCTCGCCTCGGACCGGTCGTAGCGGTCCAGCAGCGCCGCATGCCCGGCGGCGTCCAGGTCATCGGCGATCCGCTGCCACGTCGTCGCCTCCACCTCGATCACGGACCCGTCCGGCAGGGAGATGGAGCCGCGGAAGACGTCGAGTGCGTCCGCGTCCTCGTACGCCGAGTCACCTGCGAGTCGGTCCGCGACGATCGCCTTGGCGCGCTCACGGGCGCCTCTCGGCCCCTCCAGCGTGGCGAACGCCTCGCGGTAGACGCCGTCCGCCTCCTCCAGCGCTCGGGTTGCGTAGCGCGAGTCGCGAGCGGCGACGTAGTCCAGGCTGCGCAGCTCGCTCTGCGCCGGCCGGTGGGTGACGATGAACGGGCCGGCGCTCATCGGCACGCCTCCGCGGACTCGACCAGCGTCTTCGGTGACCCGTCCGCACCAAGACCGTTCCGAGCCGCACGTCTCTCCTCGGCAGGCGCCGACTCCTGGCCGATCGGGCCGCGAGGATTCGGAGCCGGCCACAGGAGGCACGGCTCGCCGGCGAACTCCCACCACAGGCGCGCACCGTGCGCCGCGGCGATCGCGACCAGCTTGACGATCTCCTCGTGGAGGAGACCCGTGCCGTGACCGCCGATCTTGCCGCGGCCCGGGTTCGTGATGACGACGCTGAACTCCGGGTCGGGCGTGTGGACGTTCACTGCCTCGACGCGGGCGTCAAGTCTCTCAGCGAGGACCGCGTTGAAGGCGTCGCGGACGGGGTCGGGCAGTTGGGCGGTACGCTGCGCGTGCATCAGGGGCATCTCCTGGTGCCATGCCGGGGGCGGTTGCAGCCGCGCCCCGGCGCTTTCGTTGTGCCACGCATGATAGCACATGCGCTAGCATCCGTCAGGTGACCCCCAGCGGCAAGATCCTCGCCCGCGTCCCGCCCGCGCTCCACGCCGAGCTGCTCCGCCTCGCCGACGAGCAAGGCGTCAGCCTCAACCAGCTCGTGACCGCGCTTCTCGCGGGCGGCGTCGGCTTCAAGCTCGACGACAGACGCTGACCGCGTCACGACGTCCGCTCCTTCAGTCGTGCCCGTTGACGGGCGGGGAGCGCTCGGGCTACGACAAGCTCGGCATGCACCTGGGCCTCGAGGGGCGAGAGCCCGAACGTCTCCTCGTAGTCGGCGGCAACCTCCGCGACCGTGCGCCAAAAGCTGGTCTGCGGCCCGCTGGGATTTCGCCGCCGGTTAGCGTTCGAACGCTTGCTGCCGCGTCTCGTTGTGCTTCGCGTCGGGTTGCGAGGCCCGTACTGCTGGCGCCACTTCCAGCGCGCCATCCGGCAACGGCCCTTGCAGCACTCCGCTCGCGATCTCGCACCCGCCGGGATCGGTCCTCTGCACCAGTCGCATCTGCGAGCCTCCGCGAGCGGGCAGCCGAGGCCATGGATCATCGGCTCGGGCGGCTCAAAGCTCGCGTACACCCGCGCGTCGCAGTGTGGACAGCAGGACAACAGCCGCGGCTCGCTCACGCCGCGTACCCCTGCCCCGGCATGTAGCCGCACGACCCGCACGGCACTTTCGTTGAGCGCACGAACCGACAGCACGCAGAGCAGCGCGGCGGCGGCCCCGACCGAGGCCGCGGCTCGCGCCTCGCGCGGCGGTGCGCGAGGTCCATCGCCGCCTGCT
>FLYN01004011.1_pt2 | contig 14623 bp, 11 predicted proteins | sample 1122621 | NCBI WGS metagenome assembly FLYN01 (sample SAMEA4346792, study PRJEB14843) | hot springs metagenome | biome: Terrestrial Biome; feature: Habitat; material: Sediment | place: India | collected 2012-06-12 | depth 1760 m
ATTGGAGAGTGACCCAACCACAATCTGCAATCTGCAATCTCCTCGGAGGGGGAATGGAACTGATCGTCTTTCTCATTACTGCGATCGTCGCCGTCGTCGGTGCGCTGGGGATGCTGCTGAGCAGGAACGCGATCCACAGCGTGCTGTTTTTGCTGCTGAACATGGTCGCGATCGCGGTGTTGTATCTGTTGCTGCGGGCGCCGTTCTTGTTCGCGGTCCAGTTGATCATCTACGCCGGCGCGATCATCGTGCTATTTCTGTTCGTGGTGATGCTGCTGGGCGCCGAACGCGCCGAGGAGGAGCGCGACCAGATCGCCTGGCAGCGACCGCTGGCGCTTGGGCTGGGGCTGGTATTGCTCGGTGAGGCGATCTACCTCTTGTTCGGCCGCCCGACCACGGCCCTGTCGGCCCAGGCGGCCGGCGCCGCGGAGTTCGCCACGCCGACCAGGATCGGCGAGCTGTTGTTCAGCACGTATCTGCTGCCCTTTGAGCTTACGTCGGCGATCCTGCTGGCGGCGATCGTCGGCGTCGTGGTTCTGCACAAGCGCGCGCAGGAGGCGGAGGATTAGACGCATGGTTCCAACCACGTATTTTATTCTGCTCAGCGCCGCGCTCTTCACCATGGGCGTGTTGGGCGTGCTGGTGCGGCGCAACGCGCTGGTGATCTTTATGTCGATCGAGCTGATGCTCAACGCAGCCAACCTGGCGCTGGTGGCGTTCGCGCACGCTCGCCAGGACGCTGGCGCCCAGGTGCTGGTCTTTTTCGTGATCACCGTCGCCGCTGCCGAGGTCGCCGTGGGGCTGGCGCTGCTGGTGGCGATCTTCCGCACCAAGCGCACAACCGACGTTGATGAGATCAATACGTTGAAAGGCTGAAGTGCCAATAAAAAGTAGAATGCAGAATGCCGAAGGCATTTCGCATTTTCCCAAGAGGAGCGCAGATGCCTGACCTGACCTGGATCGTCGTGCTGATTCCAGCCTTGCCGCTGCTCGGGTTTCTGTTGAACGTCCTGTTCATCCGCAGCGAGCGGCCGGCAGGCCTGGTGGCGAGCCTCGCGGTGGTGCTGGCGTTTATCGCCGCGCTCGCCTCGATCTTCATCCTCCAATCGCTGCCCGCGGAGCCCAAGCGGATCGACTTCGTGCTCTGGGAGTGGATCGGCGTCGGCACGTTCCGCATACCGTTCGGGCTGTTGTTCGACCCGCTCACGGCGGTCATGACGCTGCTGGTCACCGGCGTCGGCGGGCTCATCCATATCTATTCGATCGCGTATATGCATGGCGATGCCCGCCCGGTGCGCTACTTCGCCTACATGAATCTGTTCATCGTCGCCATGCTGTTCCTGGTTATGGGCGACAACCTGCTGCTGTTGTTCCTGGGCTGGGAAGGCGTGGGGCTGTGCTCGTATCTGCTGATCGGCCATTGGTTCGACCGGCGCTCGGTGCCGCCGGGGATCGTGCCCGCCGATGCCGCCGTCAAGGCCTTCGTCGTCAACCGGATCGGCGACGCGGGGATGCTGCTGGCGATGATGGCGATCTTCTCGCGCATGGGCACGCTGTCCTTCTTCGCACAGAACCTGAGCGGCCAGGTTGTCCCCGGCTTCCTGGAGCGCGCCGAGGAGCTGGCCTTCGAGACGATCAATCTGGGGATCTTCGGCACGATCGGCGTCCTGACGGCGATCAGCTTCCTGCTGCTGATCGGGGTGACCGGGAAATCGGCGCAGGTGCCGCTATTTGTGTGGTTGCCCGACGCGATGGCCGGCCCGACGCCGGTCTCGGCGCTGATCCACGCGGCGACGATGGTGACCTCCGGGGTCTATCTGATCGCGCGCACCCATACGCTCTTCAACGCCTCACCGACCACCAGTGGCTGGGTCGTGGGCATCGGCGTGCTGACCGCGCTGCTGGCGGCGACGGCTGCGGTGGCGCAGTTCGATATCAAGCGCGTGCTGGCCTACTCGACCGTCTCGCAGCTCGGTTATATGGTCGCCGCGGTGGGGATGGGCGCCTATGTCGCCGGCATGTTCCACCTGCTGACCCACGGACTGTTCAAGGCGCTGCTGTTCCTCGGCGCCGGCTCGGTCATCCACGCGACGCACGATATTCAGGACATGCGCCGGATGGGCGGCCTGAAGGACGCGATGCCGACCACCTTCTGGACCTACCTGATCGGCGCGTTGGGGCTGGCCGGGATCGTCCCGCTGGCCGGGTTCTGGAGCAAGGACGAGATCATCGCCCACGCCTGGGCCCATGCGAATTATGGAACGGCGGTGATCCTGATCGTCGCCTCGATGATCACAGCCTTCTACATGGGTCGCCAGGTCGCGCTGATCTTCTATGGCAAGCAGCGCGACACCAGCTATCACCCGCACGAGAGCGGGCCGATCATGCGCTGGGTGTTGATCGTGCTGGCGTTCGGCACGCTGATCGGCGGTGCGATGAACCTGCCGGGCCTGCACTGGCTCAACGATTTCCTGCATCCGGTGCTGGAGGAGGAGGCCGAGGCGTTCAACTTCGGGATCGCGATCGCCACCACCCTGCTGGCAATCGGATCCGGCTACCTCGGCTGGCATCTGTATGCGCGCGTGCTGGCGAATCGGGTCCGGGTAGGCCGGGAGGACCCCGGGCATCACTACCTGGGGGACATCTGGCGCGGCGCCGAGCTGGCCTGGGGCTTCGATTGGTTCTATCAGCGCGCGGTGGTCCGGCCGTATCGAGCGGTCAGCACGTTCCTCAACAACGTCTTCGACCGGCAGGGGATCGACGGCATCCTGGTGGATGGCACCGGGCGCGCGTTCGGCTGGCTGGCGCAGCAGTTCCGCGGCTCCCAGAGCGGCTATGTGCGCAACTACGCGCTGGTCTTCCTGGTCGGCGTGGTCTTGATGGTCGGGTATTTTACGCTCCGCTAGTGAGGCTTCTGTGGAACAGATCGGTTTTCCGCTGCTCTCGCTCGTGCTGTGGCTGCCGACGATCGGCGCGCTGGCGTTGTTGCTGGTACCGCGCGAGCGCATCGCCGTGCAACGGGCGCTGGCGCTGCTTGTCGCCCTGGCGACGTTCGTGGCCTCGATCTTCCTGTATGTCTTCTTCACCTTCGCCGAACCCGGCTTCCAGCTCGTCGATCGGGTGCCATGGGTGCCCTCGTGGGGCATCGGCTACGCCGTCGGCATCGACGGCGTCAGCCTGTGGCTCGTGCTGCTGACGACCTTCTTAACGCCGATCACGCTGGTCTCGACATGGGACGCGGTGCGGAAGGATTTTCGCACCTTCCAGATCCTTATGTTGCTCCTCGAGACCGGCATGCTCGGCGTGTTCGTCGCGTTGGACCTGTTTCTGTTCTATATCTTCTGGGAGTTCACCCTGATCCCGATGGCGCTGCTGATCGGTATCTGGGGCACCGGCAACCGGGTGTACGCAGCGGTGAAGTTCTTCCTCTACACCTTCGCCGGCTCGGTCTTTATGCTGCTCGGCATTATTGTGCTATATTTGCTCAACGGGCAGGCGACCGGGAGCTATACCTTCGATTTCCCCACCATCCAGCAGAACCTCGCCCGTGGCGCGCTCGCGAACGTCCTCAGCCAGACCGGGGCGCGGCTGTTGTTCGGTGCGTTTTTCATCGCCTTCGCGATCAAGGTGCCGCTGTGGCCATTCCACACCTGGTTGCCGCTCGCGCATACCGAGGCGCCCACCGCCGGCTCGGTGATCCTGGCCGGGGTCTTGCTCAAACTGGGCGGCTACGGCATGATCCGCTTCAACCTGCAACTCTTTCCCGAGGCCGCGCGCTGGGCAGCGCCGGCGATCGCCATCCTGGCGGTGATCGGCATCCTCTATGGTGCAGCGGTCTCGTTCGCGCAGAGCGATATGAAGCGCCTGGTGGCGTTTTCCTCGGTGAGCCACCTCGGCTTTGTGGTGCTGGGCATCTTCGCGCTCAACCAGATCGGTATCTCAGGCGCGATTCTCCAGATGGTCAACCACGGCCTCTCGACCGGCGCGCTGTTCCTGATCGTCGGTATGATCTACGAGCGACGCCACACACGCGATCTGGACGCCTTCGGCGGGCTGTGGAAGGTGATGCCGATCTACGGCGGGCTGACGCTGGCGATGGTGCTCTCGTCGGTCGGGCTGCCAGGGCTGAACGGGTTCATCGGCGAGTACACAATTATGCAGGGCGCGTGGACGTCGCCGACGCTCGGCTGGCGCTTCGTCCTGTTCGCCGTCATCGGCGTGATCCTGGCCGCGACCTACCTGCTGCGCTGGTATCGCGTGACGTTTATGGGCGAGGTGACCAACCCCGAGAACGCTGCGCTGAACGATATCACGCGCATCGAGACTGGCATGCTGGTGGCGCTGCTGATCCCGATCGTGGTGATCGGCCTGTACCCGAACCTGCTGTTCGAGCCGATGCAGCCGGCGGTCGCGCAGATCGCACAGGGGCTGGCGCAGACACTTGCAAGCACGCGCTGATAGGTGAAGGTTGCTATGCCTGAGATACAGCTGCCCAACATCGATCTCGCCGTCATCCTCCAGCTGGCGATCGTGTTCGGCTGGGCGATGGTGCTGCTGCTGATCGACCTGTTTGTGCCGCCGCGGCGCAAGCGCATCACCGGCTACCTGGCGATCGCCGGCCTGATCGCCGCCGGGGTCGCCGGCGTGCCGCTGTGGAACTACAACGCCAGCACGCTCAACGATATGATCCGGCTGGACAACTACGCGCTGGTGCTGAACTGGATCTTTCTGCTGGCCGGAGCGATCACGATCGCGATCTCGCTCGACTACCTGCCGCGCCAGGGGATCGAGCGCGGCGAATACTACGTGCTGATTCTGTTCGCTATCGGTGGCATGCTGCTGCTCGGCCAGGGCACCAATCTGATCGTGCTGTTCCTGGGCCTGGAGCTGTTATCGATCACCCTCTACGTGCTGGCCGGGTTCGCCTACCCGCGCCTGGCCTCGGAAGAGGCGGCGATGAAATACCTGCTGATCGGCGCGTTCGCCGCCGGCTTCCTGGTGTTCGGCATCGCGCTGATCTATGGCGCGACCGGCAGTTCGAACCTGGTCGATGTCGGCACGATCCTCGGCCAGCAGGCGCTTCCACCCGAGGACTATACCTTCCTGCTGGCCGGCGGGGCACTGGTGATCGTCGGCTTCGGCTATAAAATCTCAATGGCCCCGTTCCATATGTGGACGCCCGATGTGTATGAAGGCGCGCCGACGCCGGTGGCAGCGTTTATGTCGGTCGGCTCCAAAGCGGCCGGGTTCGCCGCCCTGACGCGCTTCCTGCTGCTGGCCCTGGTGACCCAGCACGAGCTCTGGGCGCCGGTGCTGGCAGTGCTGGCGGCAGTCACGATGATCGTCGGCAATGTGGTGGCGATCGCGCAGAGCAACGTCAAGCGGATGCTGGCCTATTCGAGCATTGGGCACGCCGGCTACATCCTGCTGGGCGTGCTGGCTGCCAACAACCGCGGCATCGAAGGGCTGCTGTTCTATCTGCTGGCCTATGCGCTGACCAACCTGGGCGCTTTTGCGGTGCTGATCGCCCTGGAGCAGCGCGGCGAAGAAGCGTGGAATCTGAGCGACTTTGCGGGGTTGTGGGGCCGCCAGCCCTGGCTGGCGCTGGCGATGGCGATCTGCATGTTCTCGCTGGCGGGTGTACCGCCCACCGCCGGGTTCGTGGGGAAGTTCTATGTGTTTACGGCCGCCTGGCAGGCCGGCCTGCCGTGGCTGGTGGTGATCGGGATCCTTACCTCGGCGATCGCAGCGTTCTTCTACCTGCGGATCGTGGTGCAGATGTTCATGCGCGAACCGGTCCGCGAGGTACGCCCGATGTTCGATCCAAGCCTGGCGCTGGGCATCGGCCTGGTCACATTCGGGATTCTGGTCTTCGGGATCGTTCCGACGCCGCTGATCGACCTGGTACAGCAATCGATGCTGGCGCTCGGACGCTAGGAGGGATTAGGGAACCGGGAACCCGCACGGGCGCCCCGCCATGGGCGCCCCGCACGGGCACACCGGGGTGGGCGCCGCAGCACCGATCGAGTCCCCTTTGCATGCATCAGGGTGCGGCGCAGCCGCATGGACCTCTACCCCTTAATCCCTACTTGTGCCCTTTCACGGTATAGACCACGACGCCGGAGCCGCCAAACAGAGACGCATCCACAGCGTTAACGACGAACGTGGTATTGCCGCCGATCTCATAGCCGGAAAGGAAGACACCATCCTGAAGGCCCGGCATCCGCGGCACCTCATGCCAGCCCCGCTCGGTCAAGGTTTGCTTGTAGAAGCTGGCGATCTCCTGGAGGCTGGCGCTCGATTGATAGACCCGCTCCTCGATCGTCTCCGGCTTGATCTGCTGGTCGCGCATCGCGGCCGGAACCGCGCTCTTCCAATCTGCTACCAACTGGTTGATCTTGGGGTTGTCCCCCGGCTCGAACGCCGTGGCCTGTGGCGGGGCGGGGACGGAGGTATCGGGTGGCGGGCCACCGCAGCCGGCCATTACGAACGCTGCCAGCAGTATACTGAGAAAGAGCAGGTTTCTGCGCATTCCGAACCCATCCTTAAAGCATAGCTATCGGACCAACGAACACTTAAACGTGGCGCATACTTCGCGCCAGCGTAGTGTACCATATTTTGCGCCCCGGTGGGGCTGGCCGCGTTCGCCCACGCGACCTGCACATGCCGAAGCAGGGTAATGATGAAGTTCCACTCTCGAAAGAAAGACCCAATGCGGCGCCGACCGATGCCCAGGCCGGCTGTCACCAGCCGCCCACGCGCCGCAGCATCGCCTGGCGAGCCATTCGACTGCGAAGCTGATGTGCTCGAAGGGCTGGAACCCTTTGCGGCTGCCGAGATCGCCGAGCACACCGGCAGCAAAGCCAGATCGGTCGCACCCCAGCGCCCCGGTGCACTCCGCTTTCGCTACAGCGGCGACCTGCGCGCGCTGCTCGGCCTGCGCAGCGTCGTCGCGATCTACCTGGTGCGGCGGTTCGACGTGCCGCGCCCACGCGCGCTCCTGGGGCACCAGCATTTTGAGGCGCTGATCGCCACGATCGAGGCGGTGCGCCGGCTCTGGTCGCCGGGCAGCTTCACCACGCTGCGCCTGAGCGCCGCTGGCGAGGAGTCGACGGTGCTGCGCCGGCTGAAGGACGAGCTGGCCCAACGCACCGGCCTGGCCCTCGCCGACGAGGCCGACCTTCTGCTGCGCCTGCGGCGCAGGGTAGATGCGGAGGGATGGGAGGTGCTGGTGCGCATCTCGCCGCGGCCGCTGGCGACGCGCGCGTGGCGGGTCTGCAACATGCCGGGCGCCTTGAATGCCACACTGGCCCATTGCATGCTGCGCCTGAGCCGGCCATCGGCAGACGACATTGTCGTCAACGTAGCATGTGGTTCGGGAACGCTGCTGGTGGAGCGTCTGGCCATCGGGCCCGTCCGATCCGCGCTCGGGTGCGATACCGACCCGGCAGCGCTTGCGTGCGCGCGGGCGAACCTCGCGGCGGCCGGGTTCGAGCGGCTCGTGCGTCTGGAGCTATGGGATGCGCGCCAGCTCGCGCTGCCGACGGCGAGCGTGACTATGATCTGCGCCGACCTGCCGTTCGGGCAGCTGATCGGCTCGCACCAGGAGAACGAGGAGCTCTACCCGCAGATCCTGGCCGAGGCGGCACGGATCGCCGTGCCCCACGCGCGCATGGTGCTGCTGACGCACGAGGTACGCCTGCTCGAGCGCGTCGCTGCCGCGTACGCGCGCCACTGGCGGATCGAGGAGGTCGTACGCGTGCGATCGGGGGGGATGACGCCACGCATCTATCTGCTGCGCCGTACGCCCGCCGCCTTCTAGGACGTTCACGCGTCCGTTGGTGCGCTGCGCGCCCTGCTTCCTGGCGGGCTCCAGCCCGCGGGCAACCAGTGGCAAACAGACGCCGACGTGTCCTGGGACTACCTTTGTTCGCGTCACAGGGCTCCGCAGCGTGCTGCGCCCGCTGCCCTCACCCCCTTGCCCCCTCTCCGCGGACGGCAGGGTAGCGGGAGGAGGGGAAGCAGGCGGCCGCCCGCTCCCCCTTAACCCCTGGCAGCGTCCCGTGCTATGGGCTGATGCTCACCTGCCGCCGGTGCTGGCGTCGTGCGCTCGATGGCTACCAGCAGCACGGCGATATCGGCGGGGTTGATGCCGGCGAGCCTGGCGGCCTGCCCGAGCGTCGCCGGGCGGAAGCGGGTGAGCACCTGGCGCGCCTCGGTGCGCAACCCACGGATCGCGCTGTAGTCGAGATCGGGGGGCAGGCGGCGCGACTCCATCCGCCGGATCCGCTCCACCTCGCGCTGCTGCTTGACGAGGTACCCACCATATTTCACCTCGATCTCGACCTGCTCGACCACATCGGCGGGGGCAGCGGGCAGATCCAGGGCTTCCTGCAGCTGCGCATAGCGCACCTCCGGGCGGCGCAGCAGCTCCTCGGCGGTCGCTTCGGTGCTCAGAGGCGCGACGCCGCTCGCCGCCAGGCGGCCGTTCACCACAACCGAGGGATAGACGCGCCGGCCGCGCAAGGCCGCCATCAGCTCGGCGACTCGCGCGCGCTTGCGCTCGACGGCCTGGACGCGCGCCGGCTCCACCAGCCCCAGCTCGCCGGCCAGCGGCGTCAGCCGCAGATCGGCGTTGTCGCTGCGCAAGAGCAGGCGATGCTCGGCGCGCGAGGTGAACATCCGATATGGCTCGCGGATCTCCTTGGTCACCAGGTCGTCGATCAACACGCCGATGTAGGCCTCGTCGCGCCGCAAGATAACCGGCGGGCGGCCCTGCACATAGCGAGCCGCGTTGATCCCGGCCATGATTCCCTGGGCGGCAGCCTCCTCATAGCCGGTGGTGCCGTTGATCTGGCCAGCCAGGTACAGCCCGCGCAGCCGCTTGGCCGCCAGATCGGCGGTGATCTCGCCAGTGGCAACCGCGTCGTACTCGATCGCATAGCCGATGCGCATGAGCTCGACATTGCGCAACGCCGGGATGCTGCGCAGCATCGCCCACTGCACATCCTCGGGCAGCGAGGTGTTGCAGCCCTGCACATACACCTCGTAGGTGCTCCAGCCCTCGGGCTCGAGGAACATGCCATGGCGCTCTTTGTCGGCGAAGCGCACGATTTTGTCTTCGATCGAGGGGCAGTAGCGCGGGCCGACGCCCTCGATCACCCCGCTGAACAGCGGCGCGCGGTCGAGGTTGGCGCGGATGATCGCGTGGAACTCGGGCGTGGTATGCACCAAGTAGCACGGCAACTGCGGGCGCCAGGCATCGAGCATGGCATGCGGATAGATCGGAGCCGGTGGGCCACTGAACGCCGGCGCGACCGCCGAAACGGCCTCGTCGCGGTGATCGTCAGCCTCGTAGTAGTGCCCGAAATAGCGCGGCACCGCGCTGCCCGGCTGTACCTCGGTCAGCGTGAAGTCGATCGTGCGGGCATCGATCCGCGGCGGCGTGCCGGTCTTCAGGCGCACCAGCGGGAAGCCGAGCGCGGCCAGATCCTGCCCCAACGCGATCGCCGGCGCCTCGCCAGCCCGCCCCGCGCCCCAGATCGCGTTCCCGGTGATCGCCCGCCCGCGCAGGAACGTCCCGGTGGTCAGCACCAACGCGCGGGCCCGATAGATCTGACCGGTATGCGTCACCACCGAGAACAGGGAACCAGGCGCAGAGCTCGCAGGGGTTCCTTCATCAGTTGTTCCCGGTTCGTTGCCCTCGCTTCGTTGCGGAGGAACGATGCGCTCGACCATCGCCTGCCTGAGGTGCAGGTTCGGCACCGCCTCGAGCGTCTCCTTCATCACCTTGGCGTACAGGCGCTTATCGGCCTGCGAGCGCAACGCCTGGACGGCCGGGCCTTTGCTGTCGTTGAGCAGGCGGATCTGGATGAAAGTGCGGTCGATGACCCGGCCCATCAGCCCGCCGAGCGCGTCGATCTCGCGCACCAGGTGGCCCTTAGCTGGCCCGCCGATCGAAGGATTGCACGACATATGGGCCAGCTTATCGAGGTCGATCGTCAGCAACAGCGTGCGGCAGCCCATCCGGGCAGCAGCGTGGGCCGCCTCGCAGCCGGCGTGCCCCGCCCCGATCACGATGATGTCATAGGTGGCGGTTGGCGTTTGCATAGCGCTGTATTATAGCAGACCAGCCGGCTGCGCGATCGAATTGACACCGGTGTGTGGGTGTGGTAACGTCAATAGTAACGATGCGGCTGACCTGTGCGAACCTGCCGCCGACGATCATAAGGAGCACCCGTATGCCGACGCTGCCATGCGGACACGAAGTGGCCGATGCCGGCCAGATGCACTACTGCTCGTACCTGCGCCTCCCCGAATTGCTCGCTCTGCAGCCGCCCGAGCCCGATCTCAGGCACCACGACGAATTGTTGTTCATCATCACCCATCAGGCCTTCGAGCTCTGGTTTCGGCTGATCCTGCACGAACTGAACGCAGCGATCGAGCTGCTCGACCAGGACAACGTTGGCTATGCGACCTGGCTCATGCGCCGGGTCAATCAGATCCTGCGGCTGCTGATCGAGCAGATCCACATTCCCGAGGCCATGGCGCCCCAGGATTTCTTCGCCTTTCGCGCCGCGCTCAGCCCGGCCAGCGGCACCGAGTCGATCCAGTTCCGCGAGATCGAGATCCGCTCGGGCCTGCGCGACCCTACGAAGTATCGCCCCACGCTGGAGATGCCACCCGACCCGCCCGGCTCCGAGGGACCACAAACGCGCATCCTCACCGCGCGGCTGGCCGCAGCCTGGGACCAGCCCTCGCTGCGCGACGCCTTCCTGGGCTTGCTGAAGCGTCGCGGCGTTAACGTGATCGACCTGTATCGGCCGCTCGATCGCTCTGACCACCACGACCTGTTTATGCTCGCCGAGACGCTGATCGAGTACGACGAGCTGTTCAACCTCTGGCGCACCCACCATCGGGTCATGGTCGAGCGCGCGCTGTCGGCGGCGACCAGAGGCACCGGCCACACGACCGGTGTGCGCTACCTCGACCGCACGCTGACCTACCCGCACTTCTTCCCCGAGCTATGGGAAGCGCGCGCGACGTTGTGGGAACGACGCGACGAACTGACGCACGCCAACTGAACGGTCCAGTACATGCCTGTGGGAAGGAGGGCGATCGCTGAACGCAGCGCCGGAAAGGAATGGTGGGAGCCGCTCCAGGCCTATGCAGACCGAATCGCATCACCGCGATGAGCCGGGCCGCGAGCCCGTGCGCTGCCCGTTCTGTGGCTCGGACGAGACCGAGCCCCATGCCATGTTCGGCTCCATGCTGCTCACTACCCAGCACTACTGCCGCGCCTGCCAGAGCGTCTTCGAGCGCATCCGCGATGACGAGCCGGACGAGGGATAAGCCCGGGCACCGGCGGGATCGTGAGGATTCATTATTACATCGGGTCGTGGGCATCGCGCCCGCCCGGCGGCTGAAGCCGCGGGTGTGCACGCCCAAGCCCGCTAGCGCGGGCTGGAGGAGGCCACGCACGTGGCCTTTGGCACCGGAGCCGGCCTCGGTAGCGACCTGGCGGGACGCTACTGCGCATGTCATGTCATTTGACAGACGACTTGCGCGGCGGGGTATCGTGCGGGGTGCGCGGGGTCCAATGCCCGCTGAGCAGCGGCCAGGCTTTCCAGAGGTATTCCAGGCCGGAGAAGATCGTCCAGAGCAGCGCCAACGCCATGGGCACGGGCCAGAGGCTCACCAGGCGAGCCATGAACAGAGCGAGTCCGGAACGATCCTCGAAGGTGAACAGGAACGGCGGCGCACCAGGGGTCAGCGCTTCGGCAAGCAACCGCCAAACCAGCGCGATCACGGTGATCACCAGCTTCTGTTTGCCCCATTGGCGCGCCATGATCACCTGGCCTTCGGCCGCAGCGTAGGAGCGCAGGCCCGAGATCACAAAATCGCGCACGATGATCACCAGCGCGACCCACGCCGGCAGCAGCCCGCGCTCGACCATCGGGATCAGCGCGCTGGCCACGAAGATCTTGTCCGAGGTGGTATCGAGGAAGACCCCGAGCGGCGAGACCACCTTGAGCCGGCGCGCCAAAGGTCCATCGACAACGTCGCTGACCGCCATCAGCAGCAGCAGCGCCACCGCGCCGACATAGCCCGCCGGCGTGGCCCACAAGATCAGCACCACCAGCAGCGGCGTAGCGGCGATGCGAAAGAGACCAAGCAGATTGGGAATGCTGCGCGCGTCCACGCGACCTCCTCCTAGCACCTGCACCCCAATTATACCGCCAATCTCGCCGGAAGTAGTGGGTGCGCGCACACCGGCTCAGCGAATCGCATGCGCGGCGGGGGCAAAGGCATCCGCACGCGGGCCGGGCGCGCTCATCACCACATACTCGCGGCCAGGCTTGAGCATCAGCGACGCCTCGGCCTGCAGCACACCGCCATCCACTTGCAGCAGCGCCGCGTCGCCCATCGGTCGCAGGCGCACGGCGATCGCCCGGTCAGCCTGGATGCGGTAGGTTCGGCTGGGGACATCCAGGGTGAGCCGCACGCGCGCGCCCTGGTAGGTGAGGTCGTACACTGCGTCGGACGGTCGGCGCACGAACGGCCGGGGCTGGACGATCAGCGCAGTTGGAGTCATGGTGATCCCATAGTGGCCGCCGTAGACCGCCAGGAACCAGGCAGCGTTATCCCAGGCGCGGCCGCGGTCGCCGCTGCTGCCGGCACCGTAGCGCGCCTGCGGGCCGGCAGCGAACTCCAGCACCGGCGGATCGGTCGCGCGCGCCATCACCGCATACGCCTGCACGAGCGCGGCAGCGTCGTCGGGATAGCCAGCCGCCGCATACACCGGCGCCGCGATCCCCACGACCCAGGGCGCGCTGGCATCGAGCATCCAGAGCGGCACCGGCGGCACAACCACGCGTCGCATCTCGGGCTCGTAGCCGCCCAGCGCCAGCCGCATCGGTGTCGGCCCGGCGCTCAGCTCGGGCAGGGAGGCATGCAGGGCTGCCATCAACGCGCGATAGCGTGGCCCGTCGGATGGCCCGATCAGGCCGCTGCGCAACGCCTCGAAGACGCCGAACGTCTCCAGAAACCGCGCCGCGCTCCCATCGGGCCGGCGCCAGGCGATCGGCCAGGCCAGCCCTTCGATCCAGTAGCCACCGCGCGCGAACGGGCGGTGGAACCCGGCCCGCAGCCGCGCGGCGCGCCGCTCCCATGCCCCACCATCGCGCCCATCGTAGCGCTCGAGCTCGGCCAGCTCGCAGAACGCGGCGTAGAACTTCGCCAGCGCGTAGGTGTGCATCACGCCGCCGCCAACCGAGTCGTAGTAGCCGTAAGGAAAGCTATCGCGGTCCGGCAGGCCATCGTCGTCGCTGTCCAGCCGGGCGATCCACATGCCAACCCGCTCGAGTGTCGCGCGGTGGTGCTGGTAGAACGCGCGGTCGCCGGTCTTGGCGATATAGGCATAGACGGTGTGGATCAGGTTCGGCATGCTATCCCAGCTCTGGCGATTCTCGGCCGCCAGCCGGTCGAGCCAGATCGTCTCCGGCACGACTCCATCGGCCATGGTGCCAGCCAGGAAGAGTTCGATGCTCTCGCGAAAGATAGTCATATCGGCCACAGCGTAGCTATACCCGCTGATCGCGTAGTCCAGGTCGCGCGCCCAGATGCTGGTGCGATAGGCGCGCTGGCTGGCACGCAGCCCGCGTAAACCCCGGATGTGGACGATGTTGGCTTCGTAACCGTTCGTGAGCAACAGTGCCTCGAGATCCGGATCGTAGGTTGAGGAGGCGGTACGCGGCACCGGCGCCGAGGCGGTCAACAAGGGCAGCGCGGCGAGGAGCGCCAGGGCAGGCCCCAAGCGCTGCCTTCCGACCAGCGGCCAGATGGGAGGCTGGAAGACCGGCCACCTGGGGGACCAGCAGATCGCGAATCGAGTCGGGCCTCCGTAGCTCCGTGCCGCCACATCTCCTGGCCTGCCATCGTCTGAAGTGCGGGGCTGATCGCGCGCTGGCCATCGATCGGCAGCGATCGCGACGACCGCGACCAGCGCCGCGACCAGCGCCGGGTTATAGAGGTAGGGCCAGAGGACCGGGTTGAATACGGTGAACAGCAGCAACGCTATCGTGACGAACGGCGCGAGCCGCCCTGCGGTAGCGCCCCAGCGCCAGTAGAGCACCGCCAGGCCAGCGATCAGCAGCGCCTGGAGCGGCTTGAGCCCCCCAACCAGCCCATGGCGCCAGAAGATCCCACTGAACCCAACCATTCGTGCCCAGGTGTGATCCATCTCCCAGCGCAGACGCGGAAACAGGTCGTTGTCGTTGAACCAGCGCAGAGTGCCAAAGATGAACTGGTCGGGCGACCAGAGCAGAAACGGAAGGATGAACACGACTGCGATCAGCGCGGCCCATGCCGTCAGCCCCAGGCTGCGCCGCCAGCCCCAGGCACGCAGCCAGCGCAGCAACACAAACGGTGCGACAACGCCCGCCAGCGGCGAGGCCGCCGCGCACAGCCCCAACCCGACCGCGGCTGCCCGGTCACACGCACCCACCAGCAGCGCCAGCAGCAGGGCCAGCAGCGCCCACAGCACTGGCGCAGTCGTCGTCAGCGACCAGTGCAGCGCCGTCGGCTGCAAAAAGACCCAGGCCCACAGCAGCAGGCCCAGCTC
>FLYN01004440.1_pt1 | contig 14564 bp, 16 predicted proteins | sample 1122621 | NCBI WGS metagenome assembly FLYN01 (sample SAMEA4346792, study PRJEB14843) | hot springs metagenome | biome: Terrestrial Biome; feature: Habitat; material: Sediment | place: India | collected 2012-06-12 | depth 1760 m
TAGACGCCGAACGGCACCCGCGCCCGCTCGGGCATCGCCTGCCGCGCCATCACCGCCTGGTAGATCTCGTAGACCGTCAGCGCCCCGAGCAGTTGGGCTGTCGGTGCGCCGAGCAGACCGGGCGACAGTCGCACCACGACGATCCGCCGCTCGCGCATCGCCTGCGCCACCGTGACCTTCGGCTTCGGCTGACCGAGCACCGCCCGAACGGCTCTGCGCCCGACGAGGTCCTGCACCTTGCCGAGCGGTGCGGCCAAGTGCTCGGCCTGTTGTGCGGGACTGAGCGCCTCGAAGGTCGCCCAGGCGCTGGCCAGCCACGGTTCGGTGGAGCGAGACAGCAGTCGCCGGCGGAAGGCGGGATCGGCGAAGACCCGCGGCAGCTCGGTGATCGCCGCCTCCGGATGCAGCGCCAAGGTCTGCACCCCAAGGCGGATGTAGCGCTCGCTGCGCACACCCCACGAGTCGGCGAACAGGTTGCGGAACAGGCCCACCCACAGGTCGGCCGTCAGCTCGGCCGCACCACGATTCATCGCCTTCAGCCCCGGCACCGGACGCGCATCGCTCGGGTCAAGCACCACGACGTCGTCTTCACGCTTTGCCGGGATCCGTTCCAGCACGTCAAGCGCCGTGTCGCCCTTCATGTCCAGCAGCAGCACGCCCCCGCCGGCCGCGACGTCATCGAGCAGCAGCCGGGTGACGAGCGAGCTCTTGCCGCTACCGGTCGGTCCGAGGATCAGGGTGTGCGAGAGCGCACCGACCGGCGGCTGATGCAGCTCGCGGTCCTCCATGCCGGGCCAGGTGGAGACGCCAAAGCACCGGCCGCCTCTACGTGGCACGGCCTCGTCCGGCAGCCGCTGCGGCGCACGAACGAAGCTCAACCCCGGCACGTCCGGTCCCTCGAGCGGCCACCCGATAAGCGGCACCAGTCCGGTGGGAGCCAGCAGCGTGCCGACGCCAGCCGTCGCGAAACGATGCGTGCGCACGGAGAAGCGTCCACGCGATCCCGAGCGCGCCCGCAGCACCGCCACGACCTGCGCCAAGAGCTGCCGCGCCCGACGAGCACTTCCCGCCCACACCCACACCTCAATGCGAGCGTTGAGCAGCGGCCCGGCATACTGGCTACGGATCAGGCGCAGCTGGTCCCCCGGCAACGGCTCGACCGGCGACAGCACGCGACTGACGATTCCCGGCGCAGCCTCGCGTCGATGCGGCGGCGCCTTCGGGCGCACCACCGGCCTGAGCCGCACCGCGAGCCGAACCCGCTCCCGTCGCCCTGTGCCGCGCAGCACGCCGAGCAGTGCCGCCACCGCCAGCTCCCGCTGATCGCGCCGCAGCAGCACATGGCTCCCGCGCCACCCGATCCGGGCGCGCAGGGCGGGCACCGACAGCGATTCGGCCATCGACTCGCCGAACCGGACACCGGGCGCGAAGCCCTGCAACCCAGCCCGCAGCGCCGCCAGATCGCTCGGCTGCGCGTGCAGCACGAACGACAGTCGTCCACCGGCACCATCGACCGCCGTCGTGACGCGAGCCCGCGCCGGCAACCCGGCTACCGACCCGAGCAGCGTCTCGACCTGCTCAGCCGTGAGATCCGGCGGAAAGCCCAGCGACGCCCGCACCTCATCGGCCGGGCGTCCCAACAGAATCACGGAGCCGCTGAGCACCGCCGTCCCAACCGCCAGAGCCGTGAGCGTGCCGTCCATCAGGACACACCCTCTGGCTGACGATCGGCATCTGGATCATCAAGCGTCTGGGCGACCTTCCGAACCTCCTCCTCGGTTAGCTGGCGCGGATCGGTCTTGTCCTCGACCAGCTGCTTGGCGAGCAGCCAGTAGGCCAGCGTCAGCTTCGTGTTGTCGACCTGATCGAGCCGCTTGCCGCGAACTCGAATCTTGTTGCCGCTGTGCGGCGTGTTGACATGGCGGTAGCCATGCCTGCGGGGTTTCTTGCCCATGCAGAGTCCTCGTTTACGTTGCATACGAGCAACGACTATGGAGTTAAATCCGCCACCCGCGAAGGGTCTTATTTACAACAGTGCGTTCAGCTCACCGATACAAGCCGGTGAAGTGCCACACCACGCGCAGCACCACGGCCACCGCACCCACGGCGATCACGAGCGGCACCAAGGCATCGAGCAGCGCCACCAGCGTCGGACCGACCGCCGCGAGCACGGCGATCACCGCCAGGCAAGCCGCCAGAACGAGCAGCGTCTTTGTCACTGCGGCCGTCCCATGTCCGTTGCCGTGCCGTCGATGATGTCGGTGCCGGCAGCTCGGGGCGTCGAGCCACCGGTACGCCGCGCAGCCAGCTCGGTCGCGAAGAGATGCTGGATCGTCTGGCGCTCGATATCTGCCAAGTCCTGCCTGGCCCGCAGTACCGACCACCCCAAGCTCTCCCGCTCCGCGAACCAGAGGAAGAACAGGAACAGCAGCACGACGCCACAGACCAGGCCGAATGCGAAGAGCAGCATCAGCGCACCATCCGCGTCGTGCGCATGACGACCTCGGCCAAGCCGATCGCACCGGCGTCGGCGATGGCCTGAAGCCGTCCGGCGGCATGCGGCGTTCGCTCGGCGAGGAGCGCTTCCACGGCCGACACATGGGAACTGGCGCTCAAGGCCGCCGTCGTCACGTCTTGGATGACCTCGACCTTCGCCGTCTCGCGTGCGGTCACGACCGCCTGGCTGGCCCGGACGCGGTCAATCGCCCGCACCGCCGAACGCTCGGCGCGAGAGGGCAGCATGCTGCCGGTGGAGGGGACGAGGCTGTTCATGCCGACCCCTCCCCACTCAAATCCTCGTCCGGCTGCATGTGCGGCGAGCATCCGCACGGCAGCTCGTCTCCGCATGCAAGGCACCAGCACCGCTCGACCTCACGCCACTCGCTACCCCAAACGGTCTCAACCTCCGCCGTCTCATCTGGAATCACGATCGCCCTTTCTCTTGCGTTACGTGTCCGTGCAGATAGATCACGCCTTTGCATTGAGGCTGGCACCTACCGCGCACACCGTCATCCCATATGTCGCGACTACGACGGCCATTGACATGCCACCCATGCGACCTTTTTCTTGACCATCCGACAGTCCCCCGACATACTCCGACACATGTCCGACAGCGCCCCGGCCGCTGCACAACTCGCGCACGAATTGCGCCTCGTCATCAAGAACGGGTTCGCCGATCCAGATTCGCTTTGCCCGCAGATCCCGAGCCTTCTTCAGCTTGAGGCGGTGCTCGCTGCCGCCGCTTCCCCAGACAGTCCTTACGATCGTCTTGCGGCGCTTCGCAGCGTGGTCCTGCCCGATTATCTCGCACGCCTTGGGGACAGCGGAGAGGCCAAGGCTCTTCGGGCCATGTTTGTGCTCGGTCCGGGCGATTTCCGGATTCCGACGCTAGCCGAGTTGTACTACGAAGCTGTCGACTTCCTGCCAGATACGACCCTTGCCGCGTTTGAGCGCCGCCGTCTCCCCAAGCTTCTGCAGCTTGCAGCGGCCCGGTTTCTCGAATACGACGCCGGGCTCAAGCGCCGCCGTGCACCGGCTCAAGCACTCCGCGCGTTCTGGGGCCTTGAAAGCTCGCGGGCAGTGCACCTCATCTTTCCGGAACTCGACAGCCAGAACCGTCTATCCGACGCCCAGATGCCCTCCCAGCGACATATCCGCCTAGCGCGTTTCGCTGACACAGATACTCTGGTGGATCTCCGCATTTTCTTGGCGCGCGTACTTCCCGATGTCCCGGTGAAGGATCTCACTTGGAGGGAAGCAACGCCGTCACACCTGGAAGGCACGGTCATCAATGTTGGTGGCGTCCACTACAACAAACTCACCGGCCCATTCCTTGACCAGATTTCCAGCCCCATCAGGCAATGCGCATCGCCCTCAGGAACGTTTGACTACCTCGAGGATCTCCGGACCGGCAAACGCTGGGGTCCCACGCTGGCAGGCGATCTAGTGATCTACGACTATGGCCTGTTTCTACTTGCCCGCAATCCCCATGCCTCAGGTCAGCACCTAACCCTCATCAATGGTGTCCTTACGCATGGCGTCTTGGGGGCATGTCGTGCGTTCACCGATCCAACGGAAGCTTTTCGGAACATCGAGTGCATCCGTGAGCACTGCGGCGGTGCCACTGAGTTCGCCGCTCTTATTCGAGTACCAGTCATCGCGAACTCCGTCGCCACGCCACGCCTCTACGACGAGGACCTCGTGGCGGTCTACCCGTTGTCGCAGGCCGAATGACCATCTATAATTTGGGGCAATGCGTACTACCGATCTTTCCTTTCCAAGTTCGGACGGCCTCGATTTGCGGGGCGTTCTCGAGGTGCCTGATGGCGGGGCGCGCGCAGGAGTGCTTTTCCTCCACGGTCTCGGTGAGAATCGGGACGAAGATCGCGATTCCCGTGCGGGCATCCCTCCATACGTCGAGCTATCCCGAGCGCTGACCGCAGCCGGTTTGGCGTGCCTCCGCTTTGACTTCCGCGGCCACGGCGAGAGCGAGGGTCGGTTCGAAGACATGACGTTCGCGGGCCTGACCGCAGATGCCTACGCCGCGCTTGACATCCTCCAGCAGCGGTTGCCCAGCGTGCCAGTGGGCCTGGTAGCGGCCAGCTTCGCTGGCATCCCTGCCATTGCGCTGCTTCAAGGTGGCGCGGTGCAGTGCGGAGTGCTCTGGAACCCGCTGGTCGACATATACCGCACCTATGTCGTTCCCACGATGCCCCGGCAGATAGAGCGGTTTGGTCCCACCGGAGTCGGCTCTAGCACTCGTGTAGACCTCAGCGCCGACCGCTGGTTTGGCTCTCGCATTCTCGATGAGATGCGCAACCACACTCTGGACGCACCGGAGGCCATTCAAGTTCCCGTGCTGGTACTCCACGGAACCACCGATACATACCTGCCGATCGAGGCGTCGCGTGCTCTTGCGGGGCGGCACCGTTCGGTCGAGTTTCGTCCGGTGGAAGGCGCGGAGCATGGGTTCGGGGCTCGAGAGGATCGCGACACCATCATTCCTCTAACCAGCACCTGGCTCGCTGAGCATCTCGATGCCAATCCGCGTTAGCGAGACCGCTCGTGTCCACGAGGGTGTCCGGCTCGGCTCTGAAGTTCGTGTCGCTGACTACGTCGTGGTTGGCCACCCGCGAGAAAGCCGGTTCACTAGCGAGAGCGGCTGTTCGCCGTCGCCTTCCACGACAGTCGGTGACTGTGTCACAATTCTTCCACTCACGGTGATCTACGACGGTGCTCATATAGGTGACGCTGTGGTGATCGAGGAGCGCTGCAAGGTGGGGTACGACGTTCGCTTGGGTCGACAATCGCGTTTGACCAACGGCGCGATTGTGTCCGATCAAGCAGTGGTCGGTGAGCGTTGCGTCGTCAGCGGCCGCGTATGCGAGCGCAGCGTCGTAGGAGACGACTGTCATGTACTCGGAAGCCTGCTTCATAGTCATGCGAGCCCTCACATCCCATGGGGTATTGTCGAGCCGGCCCCCTTTCTGCACAACCGGGTTGTAGTCGCGTTCGGGGCAATCGTTGCTGGTGGCGTTGAGATTGGGAGCAACGTGTACGTAGGGGCAAACGCCATAGTAACTCGTGACGTTCCCTCACGTACGGTGGTCGTTGGTACGAACGTCCATGTCGCTGCCGAAGACTGGCGTGGCCAACATCCCGTCCCTGAATTCTGGGAATGGGGAGACGGTGGCTAGGTCGGAACTTTCCGTTGTCGTTCCGATCTACAACGTGCGGCCGGAGTATCTCCACGCATGCGTCACAAGCGTGGCTAGACAGCAAGGCTCGGTAGCGGGGGAGCTGATTCTGGTTGACGACGGCTCGCGGCGCGCCTGCCATGCGACCGCAAAAAGTCTCGCCAGACGCCTGTCGGGCTTGGGCTTTGCATCACGACTGGTCACACTGAAGAGTCATCAGGGAATGGCTGCTGCGCGTAATGCCGGAGTCGAGGTTGCCCGATCTAGGTACGTTCTCTTTCTCGACGCGGACGACCTGCTCGCTCCACATGCGTTCGAAAGTCTTAGGCCGCACTTGCAGTGTGCCAGTGCGAGTTTGCTATTCGCAGACCATGTACATGTCGACGCCGACGCTAAGACCGCGCTCGCCGTGCGACGAAAGTCTGATTATGCCGCGCTGATACACGCATGGCGCGGAACCGCGTTCGACCCGTTTTTTCACGCAACATTTCTTATTCACCCGCAAGTAGTGCGGAAGGACGCTTTCGAGTCTCTCGGCGGTCTCTGCCCTGACTACGGCTACGGTGACGAAGTCGTGATGCACCTTAGGCTGGCACAGCGACCTGCACTCGGCGAGATCGCACACGTCCCGGAGATCCTGTACTGGTACAGGAAGAACCCGGAAAGCGTTGTACATAACCCGGTGTTGTATCGCCGGCTTATCGCTAACATCGAGGGGATCCTTCTCAGCGAGATGAGACGGCTACTGCCTGACATTGGGAGTTGCAGGCGAATCGGCCGCGCAACCGCCACACACGCCGCGCACTATCAATACCGCCAATATGACGGCCTTCCACTCACCGTGCCCTGGTTTGATCCGAGAGCTCTGAGCCTGTCCACCGATGCTCGCTGAGCAGAGCTGGGAGCAAGCTTTTCGTCGCCACGGCTATGGCGTGCTCTCTCCATATCCAGATCCGTGGCTCGTTGACGCGGTCTATCAGCTGCATGGGTCTAGAGCTGTGTTTGATGCCGGCTGTGGTTCTGGTCGCCATGCAGAGCTGCTAGCCAGTGTGGCGCGCACAGTGACCTTGATCGATGCGTCTACATCGGCGATAAGACTTGCGGACTCGATGGTGCGCGATAGGCGGCTTCAGAACGTTGCGGCATGCGTTAGTGCAGTGGAGCGTTGGCGGCCTCAGATCGCATATGACGGTGGCATATGCGTAGACGTTCTAAGCGCTGCTGCGAACCCGCTCGGGGTGCTACACCGGATCAAGCAGATTCTTGTGCCGGGTAGCACTCTCTTGGTAACAGTCAACACCCCCGATGATCCAGCGGTGAGCAGCGAACGCTGGTGCAATGACGGCGTGTTGCGCTTGCGTGGCTTCAGCGAGGGAGCAATGCGGGCGCTGGCCCGGCACGTCGGATTCCGCGTCCTTACCGTCGAGCCATATGCATTCTTGGATGGTCCCCATGCTCACCGCCCCCGTCAGCACCAACATCGTGCGCTTGGTGTTGTCCTGCGAGCATGAAGACGATCTCCTCCTCCCACGATTCTTCAATAGTGGAGGCGTTGCCTTGCCATCACTGGCCGAGTGCAACGTAGATCCCGATCTCCCGCGCACCACGCTCGCCGGCGTTGAAGGGGATCTGCACCAGCACCGCTCTCCCCCGGTAGCGCCCCTGGATGGTGCACATCCGCGAGCCGGGACCGAACACTCCGGCGCCGCATCTGACGCTCGGGTACGCCTTCCGCACCGCTTCCTCGTTGGAGCCGGGTCGGATGCCCTTGCGCGTCTTCTGCTTCTTCGAGGCGGTCCACATGCCGTCGACCTTGCCGCCCTTGAAACTGAGGACGCCTGAGAGCGGAGCGTCGTACTTCCACGTCATACAGCCCTTCCCGCAGCGCATGATCTCCTTCGGTCTGCCGAGCTTCGCTCTGACCTGCGTCTGCGTGTCGCCGAGCGTGACGCCAGCGATGCTGTGCCACTCGATGATCTTGCCGCTCGCCGGCGCGGCCAGCAGCAGGGCGCTGGCAAGCGCCAAGCCGAAGATGGATCGCTTCATGACGGTTCTCCCTTGATCGTGTTCACCCTCGCCTGGCGAGGCGAGTTCTCTTTGAGGCCGCTCAGCTGAGGACGGCGCGATAGGCCCGGGTGCAGCGCGGCTTCGTCGCGCCCGGCTGATCAGCGCAGGCGCGCAGTTGCACAGCGGGTCCGACATGGCGCGGCAACCGCGTCTCGAAAGCCACCGTGCCAGCCGTCGATGCACCGCTGGCGATCGTGCTGAAGCGCCTCGGCCCGCTCGAGCCCCGGCCCCGTCGATACTGAAGCGTGGCCGTGCTGCCGTCGACCGCAGGCGTGTTGTCGCCGTAGCGCAGCGCGGCGCTGAGCGAGAAGCTGCGCTTCACGCGCGCCGGCGGCAGGATCCCGATGTTGATGCGCGTCAGGACGCGCTCGATCGTGATCGTGTAGCTCCCGGTCTGTGTGACGTCGTCGGGCGTATAGCTCCCGAGAAGCAGGAAACCGTTCGGCTGCGTGCGCTGGTAGACGATCCGCTCGCGCCGCATCTGCCCCGTCGGAACGTCGTCGGGGTCGTACACGATGCTGCCGCACTCTCGACGCAGCGCCTCGGCGGCGCCGAACTCGTCGGTCGGACTGGTAAAGCAGAGGCTCAGGTCTGGACCGAGCCGGTTGTCGATCGCGAGCTGCAGCACGTCGCCGGTCCGCAGCGCGAAGTTCGGCCGATACCAGTGCCAGTAGTCACAACAGCCGGTGTGCGCCTCCGGCGTGCCCGGCCAGGAGCCCGCGAACGGCACGCCCGCGGACACTTCGATCGCTCTCGACGGACCAGCATTCAGCGATGCCACTGCCGGCTGAGCGCTCACGAGGACCAGCGCTGCACCCACGGCCACCATCCACGTCGACCTCATGCACCCGCACCTTTCTACTTTCTGGCTGCACTGCCGGAAGCGCGGCAGGCTACCAAGAACTTGAGGTTTTGGCTCTAGAGCTTTTGGCTTCCTCGACAGAGGATCGGCGGCGTGCAAACGCCGCAGCAGACCTTCGGTCGCAACGTCCGCCGAGAACGCGACCGCGCCGGCCTGTCCCAGGAAGCCCTCGGTCACGCCTGCGATCTCCACCCGACCGAGATCTCCCGCCTCGAGCGAGCCACGCGCGAACCGCGCCTCGGCACAATCGTCAAGCTCGCGCGAGCGCTCGGCATTCCGCCCGCGCGACTGCTCGACGGCATCGTGTAGCGCCATCACCGGCGCGGAGCCTTCGAGCGCGTCCGGACGACCAGCTGGTCCTCGTAGTCCGTGATCAGCTTTGACAGCGGCACATCGAGGCCGCGCTGCAGCTTGAGCAGGACCCGAAATGTCGGGTTGATCTCGCCGCGCTCGATCGCGCCGACATAGTTGCGGTGCAGGCCAGCCCGGAAGCCGAGCTCCTCCTGCGAGAGTCCCGCCCGAGCCCGAAACACCTTCACGGTGCGCCCGAGCACCTCATGATCCAGCGAGTGCTTCGGCTCAGCCATCGAGCACTCCAAACAGCCGTGACCATCGCCGGATACGCTGATCCTGCATAGGAGCTACACCTCCTGTGTACGCCCCGGGCGGCGCTGAACCCGCCGTCCGGGGCACCTTGCCTATGGACGGCGGGCGAAGCTAGAGGTGTGGCTGGTGAGCTGGCAAGTCGGTGCGTCGTGGTTCGATCAGGCCACACCAGCCGGTACGTCTCCGCATGGCAGTAGAACGTACCCGCACAAAGGAAGGGAGAAGGCGATCTACACCGGCTACTACATCGACAACGGCTACATCTACGGACCCGCAAAGAGCGGCCGCTACTACATCGACAACGGCTACGTTTACGGCCCGGGATCTAATGGGCGGTACTACCTCCAGAATGGGTACTTCTACGGCCCGGGCTCGAATGGAAGGTTCTACGTCGAAGGCGGCTACATCTATGGTCCGAGCAAGAACCTTCCCTGGATGAACGGCTAGCAGCGGGGGCGCTCCGAATGGTTGCCTCGGCCATGCCTGCTCAGCCGCCCGCAACGCGGGTGCGTTCAGCTCGCACGTTTTGTAGGGTGCGATGCTCCATGCTCCGGTCTAAAGACACGCGATCAGTCGGTGCGGCGTGCCTTCCACATGAGTGATGTCGCCTGAACCAAGTCTGCTCGAGCCGCCGCAGAGTCCCACTGCTAGCGGCGCGTCGACCCATCCCCTGATCCGAAGTATCAGCAGGATCGACAAGTACGGCGTCTTCCAGTCATGGCGCTGGCCGCAGGGTGCTCTGCTCAAGTCCATCACGGTCATCTACGGGGCAAACGGGACGGGGAAGTCGACGCTTGCCGCCTTGCTCGCCGATGCTGCACGCGGAGACGCAGTCGACAGTGGCCTGATCCTCGACTTGTGCGACCAAGACGGGACGAACAAACGAGCCGTGGGGATCACCGATCGCAACGACAGCGTCTGGCACCGCATCCACGTCTTCGATCGGCGCTACGTCTGCGAGAACCTTTCGTTCGACACGGATGATGTATCCGCGCCACACCTCCTCACGCTTGGCAAGCAGGCTGTCGCTGCAGTCGAAAGCGCCGCTCGCATGCGCCAGCGGATCGAGGAGATCCAGGGCATGTACCCGAGCCTCAAGTCCAAGGCGAGAAAGGCGCGCCGCGCGCATGACTCGCTTGCGAGCGACGCTGCTCGCGACATCGCCGCACAGTGCGCAGCTGGCGATCCCCATTACGACGGCCGACGCTACACGGCGCGCAACGTGCGAGCCAAGTTGGCTGAGGATCGGTCCAGACTCCTCTCAGGACGCTCGCAGAACCTCTCGCAGGATCTGGGGACGATCAACGAGCACGCGGCTGAGCAGCTTGCTCGACCGGTACTGCCTTTGGTCGATCTTGCGCAGGTCGAGAGGGAGGCTGCCGATCTCCTTGCCCGCTCGGCGACAAGCCTCGCGCTCGACGAGTTGCGCGACAGTCCGCAGATCGCGCGATGGGTCCAAGAAGGTATGGCGCTCCACACCGACCGCGACCGGTGCTCGTTCTGCGAGGGGCACCTCACGGAGGCGCGCCGCGAAGCGCTCGCGAGGCACTTTGATCAGAGCCTGTTGCGCCTTCAAGCTGACATCCAGCAGCGCGTTGACTCGCTCGATCGCACGATTGCGGAATTCGGAGCCCTGGAACGAAATCTTCCCGCTGCAACCGCGCTGGTCGCAAGTGTTCGAGAGCGTTACGTCGAGTGGCGATCTAAGGCCGTCAGACAGGCCGACGACGCGAAGACGCGCCTGACCATCATCCGAGATGCGCTCGAAAGCAAGCTCGGACAACCCTTCACTACGACAACGCTTCCCGAGCTTCCGCCCTGTGTCCTTCCGGATGGTGATGAGCTGCAGCAGCTCATCACGACTCATAACGCCGTTAGCGACAACCTGGCTGAGGCTCGCGCCCTCGCGGCGGCCCGCATCGAGTGCAGCCGCATCGCCGACATCGCCGAGCGCATCGACGAGCTTCAGAAGGAGGAGCAAGCAGCAACTGCGGAAATCGAGGCGCTTGAGACTGAGGAAAGGGACCTGTCCAACTCGGTCGCGCAGCTGTCCCATAGCGACCGTGACCCGCGCCCGCTGGCCGACGAGCTGACGGTCGAGCTTGAGCGGCTCCTTGGCCGGCGGGAACTCGCCTTCACGGTCACAGGCGAAACCGGCCGCTACACCATCGAACGCAACGGGCAACCAGCTACGAAGCTGAGCGAAGGAGAGCGGACCGCCATCTCGCTGCTTTATTTCCTCGCAAGCCTGCGACAGGCGGACGATGGCACTGGCGATCAGAAGAAGATTGTCGTCGTCGACGACCCCGTGTCCAGCCTGGATAGTTCCGTGATGCTTGGTGCGTCGTCACATCTTTGGCTTCGCTTGTACGAGGACGAATCGGTCAGCCAGGTGATCCTCCTCACCCACAGTTTCGAGCTGCTCCGGACTTGGATGAACCTTCTTCGCGACCGAGGATCGATCGCCGAGTTGCGGATGCAGACCGTCGCCACGTCAGCCGGCGTCGCGCGCAAGCCACAGCTGATCCAGTGGGCGGCCGATGGAAGGATGCGGAAGCGACTCCGATCTGAGTACCACTACCTGTTTTGGCGCGTTGCTTCCACGCTTGCAGACTGCCGTGCGAATCCGACCAGCGTGGAAAGCAAAATGGATGCGGCCGCGGTCCTGCCAAACGCAGCACGCAAGATGCTCGAGGGCTTCTTGAGCTTCAAGTGCCCAGGACGAACCGGCGACCTTGAGAAAGCCGTCGCTGAGCAGGCAGACCGCGTCGGCGACGCCCATGGTCATGCCGTCGTCCGATATCTCCACCAGCAATCGCACTTCGACCAAGTCGACCTCCAGAGGGGACTGCATGTCGACGCGGCCATCGACACTCTGTCTTCGGTCTTCGCGTTCATGAGAGCCATCGATCAGGAACACGTGGAAGCGATGTGCGCCGCGCTGGAGGTCGATCCGGCGATCATCTGACGTCGGTCGTGGCGCCTTCAAACGCTGGCGCTCCACTGCTTCGGCTACCTAATCTGGAACCGCTCCCATCCGCCAACGGACAAGGCGCGGGCGCGCAACATCGCCGACCCGGAGCCTGTGTAGTTCAGCTCAGCGGAAATCCACTTGCTATTCGCGGCGGAGCGGATTGCGCAGCTTGACGCGCAGTCACCGCTGACCCGGAACCGCTCCCAACCGCCGATCGAGCTGGCGCGAGCACGCAACACGCCGTTCCAGGCACCGCTGTAGCTCAGCTCAGCGGAGACGTATCGACTGTTGGCGAGAGAGAGGATCCCGCAGCCCGTACTCGATTGGCAATCTCCGCTGACCCGAAATTTCTCCCAGCCTCCAACCGCCGAAGATCGAGCCCGGAGGATCCCGTAAGCGCCCCCGGTGTAGCCGAGCTCAGCTGAGGCGTACTTCCCGTTGGCGAGCGACCTGATCGTGACCGTCGAGCCAGGTGCCGGCCGCCCTGCAAGCCAGGGGAGTGGATCCGCATATCCATATGAGGAAGCGGTGGGACATGAAGTCTGGCCTCGCAAATCGACAGCCGCGGCATTCTCTCCGGAAGCCAGGGGACGAACGCCGAAATGGAGGTGGTCGCTCGACTGGTTGTAGATTGTTCCGATCGACTGCCCCTTGGCCACTTTGGCACCGGCCGAAAGGGACGTGACGATGTGCCCATACACCCCGATGAAACGTGTCCCAGTCGCGGTGCTGTGCACGATTCCAAGCGCGCTACCGGGCCAGCCCTCCTCACGGCGAACGACGGTGCCAGAAGCGATCGCGTACACGGTCTGACCAGCGCCAGCCCCGGAGGAATCCGCGCCCAAGTGTGCTACGCCGGACAAGTAGCTGCCACTACACGACCGAAAGCCCCAGTTCTCGAATTGGATGCCCGAGCCGGCTGGGTTGACCCAGCCCTTGGACGTTGGGAACGCGGCGAGGGTCGCCCACGCACCCGCCGGGAAGAGCAGCAACGCGCAACCAGCCGCCCCCATCACGGCCCACAGCACTCCTCTACGAAGCAGTTGAAGCCGTCCGGCCTCGGACGCGATAACGCCAAGCCTCATGTGTCCTGAGCCTCCCTCGACTGGCTGCCGGCCCCAGCCTTGCCAGATGTTCGATCAACGCCGCGCCGGATGCTAGTCGAATGGCTTTACCGCGTTGCCACTTTGAACGCCCCGCCGCCGCGTTCATGCCCATGGAGCAGCACGATCGGCAGCCATTCGTGCGGGCAACGCCATCCGTTGACGCGCCGGAGCAGCGCGCGCATCATTCCCGGACATGCGCTGTCCGGAATGTGGTGGGTCGGCGATCCGGCAACTCGGGCCGACGTCGTATCAATGCGTTTCAAAGACGCTGTGGGGCGTCGTGCCTGCGGGCGTGGCTGGACCCAACCCGATCCCCGAGTTCGGGCCTTGCCTGCACCGCTTTGAGATCGCCCCGACACCTACGCCACCGCCGAGACGCTGCGGGCCCTGCGCCGCGTGCGGTGCTAACGCTGCACTCGCCTGCGAGATCTGCCAGCGCTGGGTATGCGCGAACCATCACGTACGCCGAGACCGGCTGCGCTGCCTCATCTGCGCAGCTCACGCCCCGGCCCCGCCAAGGCCGGCGACGCCGCGGTGGTACCACTTTTCTGATCCGGGTACGCGGTTGTTCTACGAGCCGCCGTCGTACGGCGCGGAAGCGGACTCTGACTGACCGTGCGGTTCAGGCGATCGCAACGCAACCATTCTGTCCGCCCGGCCTCGTAGGGTGTACGCACGGTAAGCGCCAGGGGCGCGAGCCGGGGCTCCCGACGCCGCGCCAGGAGCGCACCTCGGGGCTCAGGCCAGGGCTCACCGGCAGCCGAGTACAGCCTGAGAAGCCAGTTGCAGTAGCTACGACAGGCTGTCGCCGAGATCTCATGAGAGCCCCGGCCGGGTCCACACCGCGCCGGGGCTTCTTGGTTCATCGGCCACCGGCCGCCAGTCGGTATCGCGCCGGCTCCACGCACTCGAACATGCCCCGCCGAGCCGATCGGCTCCGCGTCAAGACGTGAAAGACGGTCGGATGCGGGATTGGCTCACCGAAGCGGCGGCGGATCTCCTTCACGACCTCCATCGGGGTCATCGGCTCCGAGGCGTCTTCCAGCACTGCGCGCACCAGCGGCATCGCCCAACCCGGTCGACGCGGCCGCTCCACCTTCGGCGGCTCGTCCCGCTCCGGCATCGCCGCCGCCTTGCGCACTACCTCCGCGAGTTGCCGCAGCTCCCCGGCCGTCTCGGGGTTCGAGAGCGCGCCCCCTGGGGCCACCATAACTTCGACTTTGGAACCCCCAACCGGCAAAGGTTGGGGGTTC
>FLYN01002286.1_pt1 | contig 14490 bp, 11 predicted proteins | sample 1122621 | NCBI WGS metagenome assembly FLYN01 (sample SAMEA4346792, study PRJEB14843) | hot springs metagenome | biome: Terrestrial Biome; feature: Habitat; material: Sediment | place: India | collected 2012-06-12 | depth 1760 m
TCGTCGAAGAACACGATCACCGGGAGCCCCTCCTTGGAGCGCTCCTTGGCCCGCTGGAAGATCTCCCGGATCTGCCGCTCGGTCTCCCCGACGTACTTGTTCAGCAGCTCCGGCCCCTTCACGTTCAGGAAGTAGCTGCGGGCGTCCTCCCGCCCCGTGCGCTCCCGCACCTTGTCGGCCAGGGACTTGGCCACGGCCTTGGCGATCAGCGTCTTCCCGCAGCCCGGCGGCCCGTACAGGAGCACGCCCTTCGGCGCCTCCAGCTCGTGCTCCTGGAACAGCTCGGCGTAGAGGAACGGGAGCTCCACCGCGTCGCGGATGGCCTCGATCTGGGCCTGGAGGCCGCCGATGTCCTCGTAGGAGACGTCGGGGATCTCCTCCAGGACGAGCTCCTCGACCTCCTCCCGGGGCAGGCGCTCCAGGCAGACCCCGGAGCGGGGGTCGTACAGCAGGGGGTCCCCCACCCGGATCGGCTCGTCGCGGAGCCCCGCCGCGAGCGTAGCCACCATCTCCTCGTCGGCCCGCCCGATCACGATCACCCGATCCTCGCCCAGGCGGTCCTTTACCTTCACCACCTCGCCCTGGCGATCGGGCTGGAGGACGTCCACGACGTTCAGGGCCTCGTTCAGGATCACCTCGGCCCCCCGCCGGAGCGCGGCCACGTCGATCTCGGGCGCCGCGTTCACCCGCATCTTCCGCCCGGCGGTGAAGACGTCGACCGAGCCGTCGTCGTTCGAGCCCAGGAACACGCCGAAGGAGGCCGGGGGACGGCTGAGCTTCTCGACCTCCTCCTTCAGGGCCTCGATCTTGTCCCGCTCGGCCCGGAGGGCGTTCGCCAGCTTCTCGTTCTGGGCCATCGCCTTCGTCAGGTCGGCGCGGGTCTCGGCCAGCTTCTCCTCGAGGACCCGGACCTGGCGCGGGGCGCTGGTCAGCCGGCGCCGGAGCAGCGCGACCTCGTCCTCGAGGAAGCGGATCTGGGTCTGGAGCTCGTGGAGCTGCTTCTCCCGGTGCTCGTCGCGCTCGGGGATGGGGTCGGGCACCGCTCACCTACCTCCCGCCGAGCCCCGAGTATATGCCACGCCGCCCGGGTCCCCTCGGCGGCCGTCCCCCACCGGCCCGGACGCGCCCCCGCATCAGGCCAGGCGGCGGGCGACCGTGAGGAACCCCGTGTGCCCCACCATGCGGTGGTCCGGCCGGACGCTCCGCTCCGTCACGTGCCAGGTCCGCAGGAGCAGCTCGAACGTGTCCAGGTGGAGGAACCCCTCGCGGTGGAGGGCCCCCGCGAGCTGCTGCAGCTGGCCGGTGGTGGGCAGGTACGCGCACAGCACGGCCCCTGGTTCCAGGGCCCGGGCCACGGCGGGCAGGACCTCCCAGGGCTCGGGGAGGTCCAGCACGGCCCGATCGAAGGCGGGGCCGGCCTCGCCCACCTCCCGCACGTCCCCCTCCCGCAGCTCCAGCCAGGGCGGGAGCTTGCCGAAGAACGCCTCGACGTTCGCCGCGGCCTGCTCCCGGAACTCCGGGCGCAGCTCGTAGGAGACGACGTGGCCCTCGGGGCCGGTGGCCCGGCAGAGGGAGATCGTGAGGGCCCCCGAGCCGGTCCCCGCCTCCAGGACCCGGGCCCCGGTGAAGACGTCCCCGTGCATGACGATCGCGCCGAGGTCCTTCGGGTAGATCACCTGGGCCCCCCGCGGCATCTTCAGCACGAAGTCGGCCAGGCGGGGCCGGAAGCACCGGAACGCCATCCCCGTGCCGGAGCGGACCTCCACGCCCTCCGGGCTCCCGATCACGAGGTCGTGGGGGACGGCCCCCCCGTGGGTGTGGAAGGAGGCGCCGGGCTGGAGACGATGGAGGAGGTACCGGCGACCCCGGCCGTCTACCAGCAGGACCCGCTCCCCGGCCTCGAACGGCGCGCTCAGGAGGCCCCCCCGTACAGCTCCGCCGGCAGGACCTCCTCGGAGAGCTCCCGGGCCACCTGGCGCTCCCCGTCCTCCTCCCGACCGGCCAGGTCCTCGAGGCGCAGCCCGAGGACCTGGGCCCGGGCCCGGCAGAAGGCGCAGAACCGTCCGGTCGTGGGCTGTCCGCACGCCCGGCAGGGCGTGAGCGCCGCGGCGTCCTCCGCCCGGAACAGCGGCGCGGCCCGGTCCAGGTAGCCCAGGAGGAACTGGGCCTTCGTCCCCGGGGAGGTGACCTCCAGGCGGTTCATCGCCTCCTTGTAGCGGAGCTGCGTGTTCCCGGCCACGAGCGGGCACTCCTCAACCACGTAGTCGATGCCCCGCAGGAAGCTGTAGGCGGCCGTCTCCAGCTCCGAGAGCCGGTAGAGGGGCTTGACCTTGCGGACCATCCCCGGGCGGGCCGGGAGGACGGGGGCCTGGCGGGCGATGTAGTCCGTCTGCCACCGCAGCGTGTTCCCCAGCAGCGTGGCCGCCTCGTCGTCCAGGTTGTGGCCGGTGGCCACCACATCGTAGCCCCGCTCCAGGGCGGCCCGGTTGAACACGTAGCGCTTCGAGAGCCCGCACACGGCGCAGGTGGACCGGGAGCCCTTCCGTCCGGCCGTGGGGATGTCGAACCCGTACGCCTGGGCCAGGTCGATCTCCACCAGCTCGCCGCCCACGGCCTCCAGGGCCCCGCGCCGCTCCCGGGCGAACCGCCGCACGACCTCGGCCGAGCGCGAGGAGTAGTCCCCGATCCCCAGGCCCAGGTACAGGCCACTCGCCCGGTAGCCCAGCTCGAGCAGGACGTCCCAGAGGGCCAGGGAGTCCTTGCCCCCCGACACGGCCACCAGCACGCGGTCGTCCGGGCCGAACATGTCGTGGGCCCGGATGGCTCGCCGCACCTGTTCGCGGACGTGGTGCAGGAAGCAGTCCCGGCAGAACGCGGCGTTGTGCCGGCGGACCTCCACCACTGCCGGGCCCCGGCACCGGCGGCACTTCATCATGCGGCGCCCCCCGAGATCACCGGCCGCACCTCGACCTCGTCGTCCTCCCCCACCCGGTCCTCCCGGGTGAGCAGCTCCCGGTCCCGGATCACGAGCACCGTGTCCGGGTCGATCCCGAGCTCCCGCAGGACGTCGCGGACCTTCCGGCCCCCGGCCACCTCCACCTCCCGGTCGGGGTTCCGCAGCCTGACCTTCACGGAGAGACAGGCTAACGCAGGGCGAGCGCCGGGCCACCTCCGGTGCTCAGGGCACCGGGTTGGGGAGGGGGTTCACCCCCAGCGTGACCTGGAGCGTCCGGCGGCTGCCGTCCGCCGATACGATCCCCACCTCCACGCGCTGCCCGGGCCGGCGCGAGCGGATCAACGCCCCCAGCGCCTCGGAATCCGCCACCGACTGGCCGCCGAACCCCACGATCACGTCCCCCCGCTGGAGGCCGGCCCGCTCCGCCGGCCCCCCCGGGGCCACCTCCAGCACCAGCGCGCCGGCGTCCACGGGCAGCCCGTACTGGATCGCGAGGACCCGGTTCACGGAGGTCGTCACCACCCCCAGGTAGGGAACGGGGGCCTCGGGGTTCGCGACGGCCTCCTCGATCGTGGGCCGGGCCGCGTCGATGGCGATGGCGAACCCGATGTTCTCCGCCGCCCCCGCCTGGACCCCGGCGGTGTTGATGCCCACCACCCGGCCCCGGAGGTCCACCAGGGGCCCCCCGGAGTTCCCCGGGTTGATCGCGGCGTCGGTCTGGATCACGTCCCGGTACGTGCGCTCCTGGTCCGGGCCGCACACCTCCGGGTCGCAGGCCGGGTCCCGCGCCGTGACCACCCGCCCCAGCGCCGAGACGATCCCCGCGGTGACCGTCGGCCCGCCCTCCAGGGCCAGGGCGTAGCCGATGGCCACGACGGGTTGGCCCAGCCGGAGGTTCGTGGAGCGGCCCATCGGGAGGGCGGGGAGGCCGGAGGCGTCGACCTTCAGGACCGCGAGGTCGGCCGAGGCGTCGCCCCCCACCACCCGGGCGTCGAACGTCCGGGGATCCTCCCCCGAGGTCGTGACCCGGATCCGGGACGCGCCCTCGACGACGTGCCAGTTGGTCACGATGAAGCCGTCCGGGGTCACGACGAACCCGGTCCCCACGCCCCGTCCGCCGCCCCCCCCGATCTGGAGGTCGGATTGGTCGGTGGTGACGTTCACCACGCTGGGGAGCACCCGCTCCACGACGCGGACCACCGGGCCGGCGCGTCCGCCCTCCTCCACCGCGGGAAGGGGACGGGGCTGCGGGAGCGTGGTGCCGCCCGTGGTCGCGCCCCGGGTGCAGCCCGCGACCAGGGCCACGAGCGCCACGACGCCGAGACCGATACGGGACCGCATGGCTACAGGCTATCCGTCGCGGGGGTGGCCCGCGGTTCGCCCCGCTACGCGGTAGGGATCCGCTTCCCGGGGTCCACGAACGGGAGCGCGGCGGTCCTCCCCTCGAGCCCGGCCCCCTCGGGGGTCTCCACCCGGAGGGGCGTCCCCGGCCCCGCCAGCTCGATGGGGACCCAGACGTACCCGATGTTCCGCTCCAGGCGGGGGGACCACACCGCGTCGGTGACGTGGCCCACCGGCCGCCCGTCGTGGAAGGCGGGCCAGAACTCCGTGAGCTCCCAGGGGAGCGGCTCGCCCGCCAGCTCGATGCCCACGAGCTTGCGCCGGACGCCCTCCGCCCGGAGGCGTTCCAGGGCCGCCCGCCCGATGTAGTCGGCCTCCTTGCCCTCCTCGACCTGGCGCTCCAGGCCGGTCACCTCGAGCGGCGTGTGCTCGAGCGTCATGTCCGAGCCGTAGTTGAAGATGCCGGCCTCGATCCGGCGGGCCTCGCAGGGGGCGATGGGTCGGATCTCGAACGGCCGCCCGGCCTCCATGACCCGCTCCCACAGGTCGTCGCCCCGCCCGGGATCGAGGAGGTAGATCTCGTAGCCCACCTCGCCGGTCCAGCCGGTCCGGGAGACGACCACCGGGATCCCCTCCAGCTCGGCCTCCCGGCAGCCGTAGTAGGGGAGCTCCAGGATCGCCTCCCCGAACAGCTCCCGCATCACGTCCTTGGAGCGCGGGCCCTGGACCTGGACCGGGTAGGCGGGGGGCTCGGAGATCCGCACGTCCATCCCGGCGTGCACCGCCACGCCGCGGACCCACAGCCCCGCGTCGCTGTCGGCCAGCGCCAGCCAGTAGCGGTCCTCCGCCAGGCGCAGGAGCACCGGGTCGTTCACGATCCCCCCGTCCTCCGCGGTGAGGACGACGTACCTGCCCCGCCCCGCCGGGCAGCGATCGAGGTCGCGGGGGGTGAGCGTGTTCATGAACCGGTGCGCGTCCGGTCCGGCGATCTCCACGATCCGCTCGCACCCCACGTCCCAGAGCGTCACGTGGTTGAGCAGGTGCCAGTACTCCGCGACCGGGTCGTCGTAGTAGCTCGGGATGTAGGTGTGGTTGTAGATGTCGAAGGCCCGGCACCCGTACCGGATCGCGGCGTCGGTGAAGGGCGTCTTCCGGTACCACGGGCCGAAGTAGAGCGTCGTCGAGCGGGGGATCTCCCGCGTCCCGGTCGTGGCCATCGCTCGCCTCCTCCTCTGGCAGGGGGAGCTGCCCCCGCGCATATTGAATCATCATTCAAGGTTGGTGCGCTCACCTGACCTCCCCGGACCCTCCGTACGCCTCCATCTTCCTCTGCCCTCGGGCCCAGTGCATCCCCTCCTTCCTCGCCGCGATGATCGCGACGTGTCATCCCTCATGCCGATGGGCCGGCGTGACGAAGCCGATCCCCTGGTGCAGCCGCTCGTTGTTGTAGTAGTCGATGAACCGGTCGATCATGTCCTGCACCTCCCAGGGCTCCATCTCCGCGGTGTCGGCCTCGTACAGGCGCTCGCACTTCAAGGTGGCCATCCAGGGGATGGGCCCGATCAGCCGCCATCCACTTTTCCCCGCAGCAGCGTGTTCTGGGTGGCGAGTTCCTTGAGGGCGTTCGAGGTCCGCTCCACCTCTCGCTCCAGCTCTGTGAGCTCCGGATCCCGGCGGGGCCGGCCGGCCCCTCGAGCCAGGGCGTCTCTTGGCCCCGTCCCTTCACCCGTTCGCCGACAGTCCTCCGAGGGTGCGGCGCAGTGAACCCCGCGTGCTCAACGGACCAATTCGTGCGACAGCCTCACGACCTGGAGGGTACGGTCTTTGGCGGCCGTCCCCTTGTCCCCCTTTCGGCGAGGGCACTCCAATGCGACTTCATGGAGGCGGCCTGGAGGTCGATGCCCACCATCGTCGCGGTCTGGAGGCCATGATGGATACCCAGAGCGCGCCGCTACACTTGTCCAGCGTAACTGCTCAAGCGGAGCGTGATCCGATGCAATCTGAAGTGTGCAGCTTCTGCGGAGAGCGCCCTGTGATGGCGTGGTTCGAGGGGCCGGTGTTCAGAGCCTTCGTCCTGAGGGCGGCCGATGTGCGAGGCGGCGAGGCCTGGCTCGCGTGCAAGACTTGCCTGTCCCTCATCGAGGCGGACGACCGAGATGAACTGGCCCGTCGAGGTGCGCGTCGTCTCCGGCGCGATCTTGGTGAAGAAGCCCTCAAGATTGCCCGTGAGCACCAGGACCGTTCCTTTTGGGAGGTTCGCGACCGGGCGGAGTCACCAAATTAGGGCTCCTCTCGAGGATCTGTACAGCCCTTGAGCCCGGATCCTTGAAGTGACCTGCCCCTTCGGTTCTTCTTCGGCCTGGTGGAGGTCGGAGAGACCGACAGGGGCAGGTGCAACTCCGCAGTCTGGTACGAAGCACGCTCGGGCTCAAGAACCATCGGGTGGAGCAGGTGACCCGGGAGAATGGCCGGATCGTGGTGCGCCTCGATGTGATCGGCCGCCGGTGGCTTCCGTGCTCTTCGTGCGGGACGTTCGACCCGGTGAGGGGCCGGCTGCCCGAACGGACCTGGCGGCACCTCCCGGTGTGGGAGATTCCCGTGGAGCTGCGGTACCGCCCGGCCCGGTGGCGTGTTCGGGGTGCGGCATGCCGAAGGTGGAGGCGATCCCGTGGTCGATCGGCAAGAGCCCGCTGTCCCGTCCCCTCGTCGTGGAGCTCGCCGAGTGGTCGCGCCTGCTGGGCGTGGGACGTCGTCGCCCGGATGTACGGGGTGTCGTGGTCGACGGTGGCCGGAGCGGTGGAGCAGGCCGTGGCGTACGGGCTGGCCGCCGGGACCTCTCGGGGCTCCGGGTGATCGGGATCGACGAGCTCAGCAGGCGCAAGGGCCGCGTGTACCACAGGGTCGGGACCGAGGAGGTCCCGTGGGCCCGCCCTGCCGCAGCGGGGGCGGAAGAGCCGGCGGATTTCGGCCTCGAGCGGCAGGCGGCAGACCACGAGGTCGAGGCGGCGCCACCGTCGGACGTGCCGGTCGTAGCAGGCCCGGCCTGGTAGCCGCACGGACACCGAAGCCTCCTCCACCGCCACGTGCAGCGGCTCTCTTCCGGGGAAGGCTCGGTTCGCTGATCGCGCCGAACCCTATGGGGAGCGGTACGTGCGCATCCTTCGTGCTGATGGGAACGAGGTACCGGGCAACGAAGGCGCCGGTCAGCGCAGGGACGCCGGCGTCACTCGAGGCCTGCGGGACCCACACGAACCCGAGGAGTCCCAGACATGATGCCTCTTTGCGCGGCCAGGCTCGCGCACGTGAAGGGGCTGCCGGGTGACGTCCTCACTCACAAGCCGCCGAGAGCTCGCCGGGTCCCGTGCGGGAAGAGTGAGGAAACGCCTGAGTTCTCGCGACTACGTCTTCGGGATGGCCTTCTCCGGGTCGACGAAGGGCATCGGGACGACCGTCGCCGTCCGCGTCCCCCACTCGCTCTCCACGGCGACCCGGGTACCGGGCTGCGACCGCTCCACCGGGAGCCAGGCGTAGCCGATGTTCCTCCCCAGGCGCGGGGAGAAGACCGCCGACGTCACCTTCCCGATCGCGCGTCCGTCATCGACCACCGGCCACTTCACGAAGTTCAGCGCGGGGAACGGGTCGCCGTCGAGCTCCACGCCGACGATCCGGCGGCGGACGCCCTCCTCCCTGATCCGCCGGAGGGCCGGCAGCGAGATCGCGGCGTCGTCCGGGAGGTCCCAGTCGATCAGCCGCTCCAGGCCCATCTCCAGCGGGTTGTCCTCGTAGGTCATGTCGGCGCCCCAGTTGAAGATCCCCCCCTCGATCCGCCGGATGTCCGAGGGTCCCGTGGGCTTGATGTTGTAGGGCCGGCCGACCTCCATGATCCGCTCCCACAGCTCGGTCCCTCGGGTGGGGTCGAGGAGGTAGATCTCGTAGCCGACCTCCGAGGTCCAGCCGGTGCGGGTGATCACCACGGGGATCCCCGCGATCTCCTCCCGGGTCCACCAGTAGTAGCGGAGCTCCAGGATGCCCGGCCCCACCAGGTCCCGGAGGAGGTCCTTGGAGCGCGGCCCCTGGACCTGCAAAGGGGCCACGTCGAGCTCCCGGATCGTGACGTCGAGGTCCGGGTAGGCGTTGCGCAGCCCCCGGGCGAACAGGAGCGCGTCGGAGGACGCCAGGGCGAACCAGAACGTGTTCTCCTCCATCCGGGTCATCACCGGGTCGTTCACGATCCCCCCGTCCCGGTCGCAGATCAGCACGTACTTGCCCTGCCCCACGGCGCACCGCGACAGGTCCCGTGGCGTGAGCAGCTGGGCGAACCGGAAGCCGTCGGGACCGGAGATCTCCAGGCAGCGTTCCACCGAGACGTCCCAGAGCGTCACGTCGTGCAGCAGGGCCTCGAACTCCGCCTCGAACGTGTCGAACCGGATGGGGAACAGCATGTGGTTGTAGACGGTGAAGCCCTTCGGCGAGTACCGCTGCGTAGCCTCGTAGTAGGGGCTGCGGCGCAGGCGGGCCCCGCGCTGGACCAGGCTCATGTCGAACTCGGGCATCGGCTCCCTCCTCGCCGCCTCCGTCCGGCCGGCCTCAGGCCGGCTCCACCTCCCGGAGCGGCGGCGGCACCGGGACGGTCCCCTCCAGGTAGGCCCGGGCGACCATCTTCTGGAACAGGGCCACCTCGTCCTCCATCCGGGCGAAGGGCCCCTGCCGGGCGCCGCGGGAGGCCAGGCCCCGCTGGACGGACTCGCAGGCCGCCCAGTCCTCGCGGTTGGTGAGGTCCCAGAACTCCACGGCGTACCCGGGGTCGAAGCCGGGCCGCTCCCGCGCCTCCGGCGGGAAGAGCCAGGCGCATTCCACCGTGGTCTCATCGGGGGCCACCGGGTCGAGCCGGTGGAACATCACGTAGTCGGGGTGGAGGCTCAGCAGCAGGTTGGGGAACAGGCCGTGGTACCAGACCTCCCGGGCCTGCCGGTCCGAGAGGCCGGGGAGCCGGATCCCGCCGCTCCGGCCGGTGAGCGACATCGTCTCGGCGTGGTCCACGAGCTCCATCGAGCCCCCCACCCAGCGGCCGGTGTGGGGGTGGTTCTCCCCGCTGTCCGGCGGGGACACGCGGCAGAGCGCGGGGTGGATCGAGGAGCAGTGGTAGCACTCGTGGTAGTTCTCCACGATCACCTTCCAGTTCGCCCGCACCGCGTACGTGTGCGAGGCGGCCACGGTCAGCCGGCCCGGCTCCCAGGGGGCGACCAGCTGGTCGAGGTTCCCCAGCCACTCCGTGAGCTCCGGCGCGTCGCAGGAGGCGTTCGCGAACACGAACCCCTGCCACTCCGCCACGCGGACCGGGACGAGCGGGTGGTCGGCCCGGTCGAAGCCCGGGACGTCCGAGAAGCGGGGGGCCCCGGCCAGGCGCCCGTCCAGGGCGTAGGTCCAGGCGTGGTAGGGGCAGCGGATCACCCGGAGCCTCCGGGCCTCCCCGCAGGGCAGGAGCTCGTGGCCCCGGTGCCGGCAGACGTTGTAGAAGCCCCGGAGGGCTCCGTCCTCGCCCCGCACCAGCAGCACGCCCTCCCGGCCGATCCGGAACGCGGCCTGATCGCCCGGCTCCCGGAGGTCCTCCGCCCTCCCCAGGCAGACCCACGCCCCCTCGAACAGGTGTTCCCGCTCCCAGGCCAGCACCTCGGGAGCGGTGTAGGCCTCGGGGGGCAGGGTCCGGCTCTCGGCGAGCGTGGGCGCGAGCACCGGGGCCAGGCGCTCCGGATCGATGGGGGCGGCGGTCGGCCGGCTCACGGCGGTCACACCTCCTGCGGGTTCCCGGACTTTGAACGGCGGGTCAAACGCCGGCGCCGAGTCTAGCAACGTGGGCCCGGCGTGCCGAGGCCCGGCCGCGACCGTGGGTCGCCCGCCCGGACCGGGGCTCACAGCGAGGGGTGGCGGAAGACCGGACGGCCGTCGACCAGCGTGAGGAGGACGCGGGCCTCCCCGATGGCCGATGGCGGGTGGGCGAACGGGTCCCGGTCCAGCACGACGAGGTCGGCCAGCTTGCCCACCTCGATCGAGCCGGTCTCCCGGTCCAGGTGGTTCACGAAGGCCGAGCCCATCGTGAAGGCGTGGATCGCGGTCGGGAGGTCGATCCGCTCCTCGGGGAGGAACACCTCTTCGGTGGGCTCCCCGTAGGGGTAGCCGGGCGGGGGCAGCCGGTTCACCGCGACGTGCATCTCCCACAGCGGATCGGGGCTCGACACCGACCAGTCGCTGCCGAACGCGAGCATGGCCCCGGATCGGACCAGCGAGCCGAACGGGTACTGCCACCGGGTGCGCTCCGGCCCGATGAACGGGATCGTGAGGTCCCGCATCTGCGGCTCGTGCATCGCCCAGAGCGGCTGGCCGTTGGCCACGACGCCGAGCTCCCGGAACCGCGGGAGGTCGTCGGGGTGGACGATCTGGATGTGGGCGATGTGGTGGCGGAGGTCGTTGGGTCCGTTGGCCCGCCGGGCCGCCTCCACGGCATCCAGGCACTCCCGGACGGCCCGTTCCCCGATGGCGTGGAAGTGGACCTGGAACCCCAGCGCGTCGAGCCGGGTGACGACGGCCTTCAACGCCTCGGGGTCCACGAAGCTCTTCCCCCGGTTGGCGGTGGGCCGCCCCTCGGCGTCCAGGTAGGGTTCGAGGAGGGCCGCCGTGCCGTTCTCGATCACCCCGTCCTGCATGATCTTCACCGTGGTGGCCCGGAACCGTCCGTCGCCGGCCCGCTCTCGCCGCTCGCGCAGCTCCTCGATCTGCTCCTCGCCCCGATGCCGGTCCCACCAGAGCGCCCCCACGACCCGGGCCGTGAGCGAGCCGTCGGCGGCGGCCCGGAGGTAGGCGTCGAACGTGTCGTAGCCCCCCCCTACGATCGCGTCCTGCCAGGCGGTGATCCCGAGCCCGTGCAGGAAGGCCTGGGCCACGCGGAGGGCCTCCGCCCACCGCTCGGGCGTCGTGGGGGGGACGAGCTTGCCGACGAGCTCCATCGCCCCCTCGTGCAGCGTCCCCATCGGTTCACCGCGGGCGTCGCGCTCGATCCGTCCGTCCGGGGGGTCGGGCGTCTCGGCCGTCACGCCGGCCAGCTCGAGGGCCCGCGAGTTCACCCACGCGCTGTGGCCGTCCCGGGACGGGAGGAAGGCCGGTCGGTCCGGGACCAGCGCGTCGAGCTCCTCCTTCGGAGGGTTCCCCCCGGGGAAGAGGTCCATCGACCAGCCGCCCCCCAGGATCCATCCCTCCTCGGGGTGGGCCGCGGCGTAGGCGGCCACGATCCGCCGGTACTCCTCGAGGGAGTGCGCCTCGGAGAGGTTGCACTGCAACATCTCCAGGCCCCCAGGGAGGGGGTGGACGTGCGCGTCCTGGAAGCCGGGGAGGACCAGGCGCCCCCGGAGGTCCAGGACCTCGGTGGCTGGGCCGAGGAGCTCCTCGACGTCCCGGTCGGTCCCCACCGCCACGATCCGCCCCTCCCGGACGGCGACGGCGCGCGCCCAGCGGCGGGCGGCGTCCACCGTGTACACCCCGGCGTTCACGAGCGCGAGGTCCGCAGGTCGGGTCACGGGCGGGCCGAGCATAGCGCGCCCCGACCCCGGCGCCCTCAGGGCCCGCCTCCCAGCAGGGCTCGGACCGCGTCGATCGTGTCGGCCTCCTCCGGGCGCTTGTCCGGGCGGTACCCCTTCACCCGGGCGAACCGGAGGGCTACCCCGCCCGGGTATCGGGGGCTGGCCTGGACCCCGTCGAAGGCCACCTCCACCACGAGCTCCGGCCGGACGTGGACCGCGATGCCCTCCCGGCCCGTCTCTCGGCGCAGCAGCTCCTCGGTCTGCCACCGGAGCATCTCGTCGGTGAGCCCCTTGAACGTCTTGCCGAGCATCACGAACCCGCCGGTCCGCGGGTCCCGCGCCCCGAGATGCAGGTTCGACAGCCACCCCCGGCGCCGGCCATGGCCCCATTCCGCTCCCAGGACCACCAGGTCGAGCGTGTGGGCCCGCTTCACCTTGAGCCACGCGGCGCCACGCCGGCCGGCCTCGTAGGGGGAGCCCAGGGCCTTGACCATCACGCCCTCGTGCCCCCGGGCCAGCGCCTCCTCCAGCACGGCCCGGGCCGTCCCGGGATCGTCGGCCCGGGCCCGGGGGACGCGGAGCTCCCCGGGGACCCGCTCCGCGAGGAGGTCGAACCGCTCCAGGAGCGCCCGGTCGATCAGATCCTCCCCGTCCAGGTGGAGGCAGTCGAAGAACGCCACCGTGAGCGGGAGGGCGGCCGCCAGGCGCTCGACGTCCAGCCGGCTCCCGAAGCGGCGCATCGTCTCCTGGAACGGGCGGGGGCGGCCGTCGGGTCGGAGGACGATGGCCTCTCCGTCCAGGACCACGCTCCGGACCGGCAGCGCCGCCACGGCCCGGACGATCTCCGGGACCCTGGGCGTGACGTCCGCCAGGGTCCGGGTGAAGGCCCGGACCTCCCTCCCATCCCGGTGGACCTGGAGCCGGGCCCCGTCGAGCTTCCACTCGACGGCGGCCGGCGAGGTCCGGGCCAGGGCCTCCTCCAGGTCCTCGGCGGTCTGGGCCAGCATGGGCTGCACCGGCCGCAGGAGGACCAGGCGGAACGCCGCCAGGCCGGCCCGGCCCTGCCTCAGGGCCTCGGCGGCCACGGGCCCCAGGTCCCCGGCGAGCATCAGGGCCCGGCGGACCTCCCCGGGAGGCACGCCGGCCGCGGCGGCCACGGCCTCCACCATCACGCCCTCCAGCGCGCCCTGCCGGACCTCCCCCAGCAGGAGGCCCACCAGGAACCGCCGCTCGGGCTCCGTGGCCCGGGCCAGGAGGTCGTGGAGGGCCTCCCGCCGGACGGCCTGGGACCCCTTGCCCACCGCCCCCCGGATGCGCTCCAGGGCCGCCTGGACGGCGAGGAGCTCGAGCGAGGGGCGGGTGGCCGGGGGCGGTGGGTCCCGGAGCGATGCCCAGCCCACGCCGACCGTCCCCCCGGGGACCCGCCCCGACAGGTAGGCCACCGCCACCGGCACCTCCTCCGGTCGCAGCCGGCGGAGGGCGTCGGCCAGGAGGCCCACCTTGTCCCGCCGGGCCGACGTGCCGGCCACGGCGGTCGAGACCGAGACCAGCTCCTCCAGGAGCACGCCCCGCATCCTCCCAGGAGCGCCGGGCGGGCGGAGGACGGTCGGCGGACGGGATCCTCCGAGAGCGGCCGGCTAAGGTGTCCGGGATGCCCACCCGCCGTGAGGTCCTCGAGGTCGCCGGGCGCGAGGTCGCGGTGACGAACCCGGACAAGGTCTTCTTCCCGGCCCTTGGCGTGACGAAGCTCGACCTCGTCCGCTACTACCTGGCCGTCGCCGAGGGCGTCCTGCGGGCGGTGGGGGGACGGCCCATGGCGCTGAAGCGGTACCCCGACGGGGTGGAGGGGGAGTTCTTCTACCAGAAGCGGGCGCCGCGGTCCCGGCCCGGATGGGTGGAGACGGTCCGACTGTCGTTCCCCTCGGGGCGGACGGCCGACGAGATCGTGGTCCGGGACGCGGCGCAGCTCGCCTGGGTGGTGAACCTGGGCTGCATCGACCTGCACCCCCACCCGGTCCGGGCCGAGGACCTCGATCACCCGGACGAGCTCCGGGTCGACCTCGACCCCGTCCCCGGGGTGCCCTGGTCCCAGGTCCGGGAGGTGGCGCTCCGGACCCGGGCCGTCCTCGAGGAGCTCGGGCTCCGGAGCTGGCCGAAGACCTCCGGGTCCCGCGGCTTCCACGTGACGTGCCGGATCCAGCCTCGGTGGAGCTTCGCCGACGTCCGTCGGGCCGCCCTGGCCCTGGCCCGGGAGGTCGAGCGGCGGGCCCCCGACCTCGCCACGAGCCGGTGGTGGAAGGAGGAGCGCCACGGCGTGTTCCTCGACTACAACCAGAACGCGAAGGACCGCACGACGGCCTCCGCGTACTCCGTCCGTCCCACCCCCGACGCCCGGGTCTCCACGCCGCTCCGGTGGGAGGAGGTCCCGGACTGCGAGCCGGAGCGCTTCACGATCAGGACCGTGCCGGAGCGGTTCGCCCGGGAGGGCGACCCCTGGGAGGGGATCGACGAGGCCCCGGGCTCGATCGAGCCGCTCCTGGAGATGGCCGTCCGCGACGAGGAGGCGGGCCTCCCGGACGCCCCCTGGCCGCCGCACTACGAGAAGCAGCCCGGCGAGCCGCC
>FLYN01003337.1_pt1 | contig 14412 bp, 8 predicted proteins | sample 1122621 | NCBI WGS metagenome assembly FLYN01 (sample SAMEA4346792, study PRJEB14843) | hot springs metagenome | biome: Terrestrial Biome; feature: Habitat; material: Sediment | place: India | collected 2012-06-12 | depth 1760 m
AAACCCCGCCCTGCCACTGGCTCGTCGGCGCGAACCCGCCGCCCGGCTGCGAGTCCATTCCCTGCGCGATGACGGCATTGTTCTGATCGGCCAGAAACCAGGCGACGGTGTAATTCTCGCGCATCGGCGCGCGCGCCTGCCAGTACAGTGAAATCGGCAGCACGTCGCCGGGCGCGTAGATTGTCCCGGCAGGCAGCGTGTAGCCGACAAGCTGTATGACATCGCCATATGTCAGGTCAGTCAGATGTTCAGGCCCGCGAAAGGCAAACGGGTCAGGCGCGTCTACCGTGCTGTATTCAATCACGCGCACGTCGGTTGCGAGCACGCGGATTGGATAATAGTGGGCGTTGAGAAACCGTTCGACTGGCCGGACATGCCAGGGAATAAAGGGGCTGGCGTCGGTGATGAGCCACAGCCGTTCGTGCCGTGCCGCCAGCGCGTGAAGCAGCGGCACGGTCAGGTTGGTCAGAAGCGCGTCGGGATTGTCAGATACAGCCTGAGGGGTTTGGTCGGGGGCAAAGCGCTCGCCGGGCTGCGGCGGGAGGGTGACGACGCGCGCCGCGTTCAGACGGGAGTGGTTCAGGAAAAAACGCTCGTAGCTGGGCTGGTGAAGGTTGCTGTCCAGCAAGATTACGTCCCCAGGGCGAATCACGGAGTCCAGCGCAGGCAGGAGCGCGTGCAGGGAGGCGTTCGAACCCAGGTAGAGGTCGTCGGCGGCAATCCAGCGCAGGCTGAACGGCGCAAGCAGCACGAACAGAAAGGGCAGCGCCACCCATTTGCGACTGGCTGCGCTTCGATTCAGGTTATCGCGGCTCAGTCGCCAGAGGGCAATCCCGCTCAACAACGCCAGGCCGGCAAAGAGGAGCGGCCACAAAGCCGCGCCCGTGCGTATCCAGGCGAACTCCAGCGGGCGCTCGTCCCACAGCCCAGGGATGAGCACCCAGCGTAAATACTGTATCTGGTTGAGGCCGCCGCTCCATTCCATCAGATAGCCGGACTCCGGCGGCAACGCCGAGGGATAGTCGCCCCACCACAGCGACACGCCGCTCAACTGTACCCACAGACTGTAGGCCAGCAAGATGGCAACGGCAGCGACCAGCGGGCGGGAAACAGGCCGTCGCGTCAGGCGGTCAAGCACGGGCAGGGCGAGGATGAGCACAAACGGAATCACGGGGATCAGGAAGCGCGGCGGCCACGACAGCCCGCCGAACCAGTGCTCCCGGCGCAGGACGGCGTGTCCGAAGGCGAATGCCACTACTAGGAGCGCCGCCGCCCACAGATAGCGCCGCTTCCCCTGACGGTAGACCAGCCACGCACCCGGTACGCCCAGCAGCGCGATGGGCGATGTCGCCCAGAAGCTTCCACCAATGCTGAACAGGTAGCCGTGCATGGCCGTCGAAAGATAAGGAAGATACCTTGAAATAATGATTGCCGGGACAGTGCCTATATTCCAGATAATCCGATACCAGTTCACCGTCATGGTCGAGATGACAAACAACGCAATCAGGCCGAGCAGGGCGATTTCGAGCCGCCGCCACCTGGTTTGGTCAGGGACAGGGGGCAGCGCGATGACGATGAGCGCGGGCGCGGCGAAAATCAGCGATTCTTTCGTCAGCCATGCAAGGGTCATGGCGAGGACAGCGGCCACCAGCCAGCTAAGCGAGCGATAGCGCCCGGCGCGCCAGCGTTCCAGCGCCAGCGCCGCCGCGAGGATGCACAGGGTAAACAGCGGCTCTCGAAAAAAGGATTTGCTGTAAGGCCACAAGATCGTCGCCAGCCCCAGCGCGAGCGCGCCCAGCAGCGCCGTCGTCTGGCGGTATCCCAACACCTGCGCGTAGACGAAAAACACCCCGCCCAGCGCCGCGCATACAACCACGTTGAACAACCAGACCGTATGCACCAGCCCGAGGCCGGGCAGCCTGCTCGCCAGCCAGTAAAGTGGAGTGGCCAGGAAGGCTTGCAGGGGCGGTGCGTCCAGCGTTTGCAGCGGATAGCCGTCGTCGGGCGTTGTCCAGGCGCGTGGCGGCTCGAACCAGGCCGACTCGTCGAGGAGCAGGTCGCCGAACTGGACGAGACTGCTGGCGGCGTCAAACAGCGCCAGCGAGTCGCCGCTTTCGATGCGCCCGCTGTAGGTCAGCATGTAGATGCTGGCAAGGAACGTGACCAGCGCCGCCAGCACAGAAATGCGATGCTTAAAAACATTGAACCACAGAGACACAGAGGACACAGGGAATCGATTCAAAAGTGAATGATTGTTATGGCTCTATTTCTTTTAGCTTGCGCTTCCACAGCTATTACCTGGAATAAAATCAGCGCGTCGTTCTCGTACACTTTGATACAGCACGGCCACTCCGTATTGATATACGAAACCAGTGGTGCGTCGTGGGGCAGCAGGATATACTCGATGCCGTACTCGCGCAGCGCTGCCGCCGGGTCGGCTTCCAGGCGCATGGCGGCAGTCAATTCCCGGTGCGCTTCCGGCTGGAGCGCGCCTGTCCGCCAGAAGGCGAGCCGGGCATCCGGCCACAGCGTCGGCAGCGCCAGCGAGAGCGTTTCCGTCGTCAGCACGCGCCCATCGCCCACGACGGCGCGATTGGCGGCAAACGCTTCACGCTCGGATGGCGACAATCCTGTGTCGTCAAAATAGGCGGTGTAGTTCATGCGCGCCGGCCAGCCCCAGGCGAATGCCAGCATGAGCAAAAACCCACCTGCCCATCCTGCTCGCGCCAGCGAAATATTGACGCCGCGCTTTTGCAGAACAGCCGATACCCGTTCCCACAACCGCAGCGCCAGCCATGCCCAGGCATAGCCCAGCGGCAGGAGCATGAACAGCCGCCAGTTCTGCGAGCGTGTCATGACCAGCGCGCCCAGCGCGGCGAAAGGTGGAATCCAGAGCAGGAAGATGATGGCCGCCGACACCGCCAGCAGAAAATGTACCGCCATGTCACGTCGCAGCGCGGCGATCAGCAGGATCGGTAGCAAAATGAGCGCCGAACTGAGGTAATCAGGCTGTAAAAGCGCATAGCCCCAATGGGTCGTCAGGCGGTAGCCCCAATCCACGCTGCGCGAGGCCGCCATGCCCTCGGCGATGAAGGGGTCGCCCGTCAGCGTTTGCTGCACGAGCACCGGATAAATGAGCAGCGCAGCCATCCATACCACCAGGGGCAGCGTGCTTTTCATTGAGGGACGGTTGAACAGCCAGCGCAGGAGCACAAAGGGGACGGCGGTGAGAAACAGCGCAATCGGGTTAAACGGGTGAATAAGAGTCAGCCCAATCGTGAAGAAAACAAACAGGGCAATGTTCTGTCTCTGAGGTTCACGCATCACACGCACCAGGACGAGATACACCAACGGCATAAAGACGTAAAACGAAAAGAACTTGTCTTCCTGCACGCGCAGCAGTAAATCGAACGAGCTATGGGCGATGATGCCGAATTGGAGCAAGGCCGCCAGCCAGCCTGCCGTCCGGTCTTGCAGCAGCTCTCGTCCCAGCGCGGCATAGACGATGACGAGCAGCAGGTACAGGATATACGTGCCGTCGCGCTGCTGGGCAGCCACCGGGTCAGCTTGCGCCGCATCTACCAGCATGGCGCGGTTGTACAGCCAGCTACTCCACAGCAGGCGGCGGTTTGTCCCCGGCGCGGTGATTCCTTCCTGCACGTTCATGTGGCCGGGATTGTCGCTGAACTGCGCCTGCACCTGAAGATAGTGCCACGAATCGGTAGGCCACCAGGTATACACGGGCACATGGCGATGCGCTCGAAGCACCAGCAGCAGCCCGGCTGCGCCAAGAACGAGCAGGACGATTGTGCCCCTGTCAGGCGTGACAATCCTGGGAGCGGGCGGCGAGGAATGCAGCGTGAGCCAGATAATCTTGGCGGCGGCCAGCAGCAGTATGCCGTCGGCCAGCGCCAGCGTCGGCAGTCCCAGCAGCACGGCGGCCTGCCCCAGCAGCAGCGCTTCGGTCAGGCCGAAACCGACTGCCAGCGTAAGGAACTGCACGCGACTCCAGTTCCGCCACAAGCGCAGAATGCTGGCGGTGAGAAAGCCGGTAAACCCGTACAGCAAAACGAACAGCAGCGAGAGGCGGATAGCAACATCAGGAAACGATATGAGGCCATGAACGATCAGGGCGGCAATCAGCCATAGCGCCGCCCACAACAGCGTAGCTTTGCCGAACGTCGCGCGCCTGCCTATCGAAATCGTTGAACCGGTCATGGGAAGGCCACTCTTGACACCCGGCGGCGGGACAGCGCCCAATCTACCGCATAGCCGGCCAATCGCAGAACCAGGTAGATCAAAGTGCATAACAGAATGGCGCGCATGGGATTGACCACGACCACGTAGCGCGGCTGCACGTTGGCGATGACCGCCGAAATCAGGGCGTGATACAGCAGCACCACGCCGCTGGCCGCCACCGGAACGGCGTACCTGCGCGCCCAGGGCAGCAGGAGCACCAGCGCCACCAGCGCCCCGTACCACAGATACGGCTGTGGCCGCCCCAGCGAGCGGTAGCGCCAGGAGAGAAAATCTACCGCCGACCTGAACTGCGGTACGTGGGGCAGCGGCGGGCACAGCGAACGGAGAAAGGCTTCTAAGCGGGGGCGAAAGGCCGCCATTTGCTCCTCCGAGCGTATGCCCAGCAGCCAGACCCGCGTTTGCTGCATCAATTCTTTATCGCTTAACAAGGAGAGTTCATCTACCGAGGCGCACTGCGCCCCCGACGGCAGCTCCGGGTCCACGCCCAATACCAGCGCCGGAAGGGAGATAAAGTCCATCGTCTTCTGCCAGGTGGATTGGATGTAGGGCAGCAGGTTATTCAGCATCGTTTCCCTGGCGGCGGCGGAAAACAGGCGCATGGTTTCGTCCCAACTGCCCAATTTCGTCTGCGCGCAGGTGAGGAAGCGATAGAAATTAGGGCATTGTTCCTGGAGTTCCAGCCAGCGAACGCTGTTGGGGCCGTGCTCGGCTTTGACCCACTCTGGGTAGTTGAACAGGATGCTGCCGATCATATAGTCGCCGGATGCCAACCCTTCAACCGAGCCAACCGCCGCGCTGGACAGCAGCGCGTAAAGGATCAGGCCAACGCCAAAGCCCAGCAGCAGTGTCAGCGTTCGCCGCCAGTTTCGCGTCCTGAGCCAGAAAATCACGGCCAGCGGCGCGACCAGAAAACGGGCGACGGCGCGGGTGAGCAGCAGCGCGGCGAAGAGCAGTCCGGCGGCGAGGTCGCCTGCGCCAGGGGGCGACTCAACCTGTTTGAGAAACACGTAGAAAGCGAGGGCCAGCAGGAAAATGTACAGCGGCTCGGTGGAGACAAAATTGAACATCAACCCGACCTGCATATCCCCCAGGATGACCGCCCCGGCCAGCAGCGCCAGCGACGCGCTGTAACGCTTCAACGCGGCGTAATACAGCGGCGCAATCAGGGCGGACATGAGGAATTGCAGGCCGATGAGCCAGTAGATCGAACCCAGCCACCGGAAGGCAATCAGGATCAGGAGGGGGTACAGCGGGTAGGCGATTTGCCCGGCCAGCGGCGCGTCCACTTCACCGGCGAACTGCTCGGCATACAGGAAAAAGAGCGGCGAGTCGGCAATCCGCGCCGGGGGATAGGCCAGCAGCAGAATCACATTTCGGACGATGCCCAGGCCGAACAGTATCCAGATGATGTAGCGCCGGCTGCTGAACGCCTCTAACCTGTCAGCGAACGCGCGCAGGCCAGGGGATTGGAGATGGGTATCGTGCAGGATGCTGTGCAGCATGAAGCGCTCCGAATGGTATCGGCGCGATTATAGCAGAAGAAGGCCGCATAGATAGACGCTACCGAACAGCGCCGTTGCTGGTATAATGCTGCCCCAGAATCACCGCCTGGAGGAAGTGAGCTTGTCGTCAGACCGGCTGCGTATCGCGCTCGATATTACCCATCCCGCGCACTTTCACGTCTTCAAATATGCCATTGCCGAGTGGCAGCGCCAGGGACACGATTTGCTCATCCTGTCGCGCGACAAAGACGTGACGCTGCAACTGCTGGACGAGGCCGGTCTCCCCCACCGGCGGCTGAGCAAGGCGCGGCGCGGCAAAGCCGGGCTGGTGCTGGAACTGATCGAGCATGGCTGGGGCGTCTGGCGCGCGCTGGGCGAGCACCGTTCGCAGGTCGTGGCGGCAGTCGGCGGCGCGTTCAATGTCCATGCGTCGAAGCTGCGCGGCATTCCCTCGCTGGTCTTCTATGACACGGAAAACGCCACGATTTCCAACCGCATTGCCTATCCCAATGCGACCCGCATTTACACGCCGCGCGCCTATCGTGACGATCTTGGCCCCCGGCACGTGCGTTATAACGGCTACCACGAACTCGCCTATCTGCACCCCAACTGGTTCACACCCGACCCGGCGAAACTGGCCGACGAAGGCTTGCAGTCCGGCGAGCCATTCACCTTCATCCGGCTGGTGTCGTGGCAGAGCCACCACGACGCCGGCGACTACGGCGTGCGCGACCTGCGCAACGTGGTGCGGCGGCTGGAGCGCTACGGGCGCGTGCTGATTAGCTCTGAAAAGCCGCTCCCCGACGACCTGAAACGCTACGCGCGCCGGGGCCGGGTCAGCGACGTGCATCACATTCTGGCGTTCGCCCGGCTGGTCTTTGGCGAAAGCGCGACGATGGCGAGCGAAAGCGCGATGCTGGGCGTGCCCGCTATCTTCCTGTCCACCTCCAGCCGGGGTTACACCGACGAGCAGGAGCGGCGCTACCAGATGGTGTTTAACTTCAACGGCGAGCAAGCAATTGAGGAAGACGCGCTGCGCTGCGCCGAAAGTATCCTGTCCAATCCGGACTCGCCGCGCCTTTTCCGGGAGCGTCACCAGACGATGATGGCCGAGTTGATTGACGTGACGGCCTTCATCATGGAGACGGTGGAGCGGTACGCGCGGGGAGAGGCGCGATGACCGAGCGTTACGCGACGGCGCTCCGGCGTGTCTTCGCCTATGCCCAGGCGCAGGGCTACGCGGGCTACAGCAAGTTCGACGCGCTGAACAGCCCGCTGCTCAATACGCTGTCGTTCGGCATCAATCCGCTGAAGTGGGCGTTCGCGCAGGCGGTCTACCGCTTTCCGGTCAACATCCGGCCAATGCTGGGTGTGAAGCCGGGCATTAACCCGAAGGCGATGGGGCTGTTCGCGCTGGGCTACCTGCTGGCGGCGCGCGTGATGCCCGAACAGGCCGACGCCTACGTGCAGGAGGCGCGCAAGCTGCTGGACTGGCTGGAGGCCAACAAAGCCGATGGCTATCATGGCATGTGCTGTGGCTACAACTACGTGTGGCCGAACTTTCGCTTCACCGCTCCTGCCAACTTCCCCAATCTGGTCGTTACGGGCAACGTGGTCATCGCCTTCCTGACCGCCTACGAGCATTTGGGCGACACACGCTATCTCGACGTGGCGCGCAGCAGCATTGACTTCATCCTCAACGACCTCAACACGCTGATTGACACGGAAACCGAGCGCGCCATCAGCTATATCCCCGGCTCGAACTGGATTGTGCTGAACAATCAAGGGCTGGCGGCGGCGCTGATGGCCTGGGTGGCGAAGCACACGGGCGAGGATGATCTACGCCAACTGGCGAAGCGCCATATTCACTTTCTGGTCAACCAGCAGACAGACTACGGCGCGTGGTACTACGCCTACCCGCCGCAGAGCAGCCCGGTCACGCACGATAACTACCACACGGGCAACGTGCTCGACTGGCTGCTGTTTTACCGCCTGCATACGGGCGACGAGAGCTATATGCCCGCCTACCTGCGCGGCCTGGAATTCTACCGCGACCACCTGTTCACGCCCGACGGCGGCCCCAAGCACCGCCATAACGTGCTTTATCCGCAGGACATCCACAGCGCGGCGCAGGGCGGCGTCACCTTTTCGCGGGCGGCCATGCACTTTGACGCGGCCTATCTGGTGAATGCGCAGCGCGCGGTCAACTGGGCATTGGACAAGCTGCAAGCGCCCGATGGCGGGTTCTATTACCAGAAAGGCCGCTTCATGACGAATACCACCCGCCTGATGCACTGGAACGAGGGGTTGATGTCTGTGGCGCTCGGATATACACTCCTGGCGGAGCAAACCCTGGCAGTCACGCCGGAGGGGAATTAATCATGTGTGGAATCACAGGCTTCAGCGGCGCGGCCAACACCGAATTGCTGCGCACGATGACCGATATGCTGATCCACCGGGGGCCGGATGCGGACGGCTATTACGTCACGGATGGGGCGAACCTGGGCAACCGCCGCCTGCGCATCATTGACCTTGCCAACGGCGACCAGCCGCTTGCCAACGAGGACGAGACGGTATGGGTGGTCTACAACGGCGAGCTGTACAACGACCCGGAACTGCGGGCGATGCTCACCGCCAGAGGCCATGTCTACCGAACGCGCTGCGATACCGAGACGCTGGTGCATCTGTACGAGGAATACGGCGAGACGTTTGCCGAGCACCTGAACGGCATCTTCGCCTTCGCGCTGTGGGACGCCAACAAGCGCCAGCTGCTCATCGGGCGCGACCCGTTCGGCGTCAAGCCCATGCACTATACTGTCGTCAACGGCGAGCTGGTGTTCGGGTCGGAGGTGAAGGCCATTCTGCGCTACCCCGGCGCGCCGCGCCGCCTGAACGAGCAGGCGCTCCACCTGTTCCTCAACCTGCGCTACATCCCCGGCGAGCAAACGCTGTTCGAGGGAATCAACCGCCTGCCTGCCGGGCATGTGCTGGCGTGGAAAGGCGGCCAGGTGAAGCTGATCCGCTACTGGAATCCGGTCTACGAAGTTGACCACACGCACGACGAGGCTTATTTCGTCGAGGGCATCCGCTGCCATCTGCGCGAAGCGGTGCGGCGGCAGCTGGTGAGCGACGTGCCGTTAGGACTCTATCTGTCGGGAGGGATGGACTCCAGCAGCCTGGTGGCGTTCGCGTCGAAACTACGGGGCGAGCCGGTGGACACCTTCTCGCTGGGCTTCAACGAGCCGACGGACGAACTGGACGACGCGGCCTTCGTGTCCGGCTATTTCAAGACGCGCCACCACGCGCTGACCGTGCAGCCGGAGCCGCTGCGCATGTTCCCGGAGGTCATCTGGCACGCCGAGGAGCCGAAAGAGAACATCCTGCAAGGCTTCTTGCTGGCGCGCCACGCCCGCCGCTTCGTGACGGTGGCGTTAAGCGGATTGGGCGGGGACGAGTTGTTTGCGGGCTACCAGATTTACCGCTTCATCAGCGCCGGGCAGAAGCTCAACGGGCTGCTTCCCGAAGCGCTTGACCGCGCCCTGCTCGCGCCCCTGAGCCGTCTGGTCTATAACCTGGAGAATGCCGCCGGCGAATTGAGCCTCGACCACTACCGGCGAGGGGCGCAGCTGCTCCTTGCCAGCGGCAACCGGGCGCGCTACTACCTCACGCTGCGCAACAGTTGGGATGCCGACCAGGGACAGTGGGCGAACGTGTATGGCCCGCGCCTGCGCGACGCGGCGCTCACGCCTACCCACGCCTACTTCGAGCGCTATTTCAACGGCGACGGCAGGCCGTTCCTGGAACAGGCGTTGACCGCCGAATTCCACACCAAGATGGTCGAGGACTTCCTGAACAACGAAGACCGCGTTTCGATGGGCAACAGTCTGGAAGTGCGCGTGCCATTCTTAGACCGCGATCTGGTGCAGTTTGCGTTCTCCATACCGGGCACGCTCAAGTATAAGCATGGCGACGGTAAGTATATTTTCAAGAAGGCCATGCAGGGCATCCTGCCGCCGGAGACGCTGCGGAAAGCCAAGTGGGGCTTTACCTTCAGCAGCTACCACCAGTTCAACAAGGATTTGAAAGCCACCGCCGAGCGCCTGCTGACGCGCGAGCGCGTGGAAGCGCAAGGGCTGTTCAACTATGACTATTTGCGGCGGATTATCGAACACAAGCCCAGCCCGCGCCTGTACTGGCACTACTTCTTCCTGTGGAACGTCGTCGGCTTCACCCTCTGGCAGCAGATGTTCCTGGAAGGCGACGTGAGCACGCCGCAGCTTGAGTTAGAGGCATACGTATGAACGCAGTGGATACCCAGAAGGAACAGGTGCGCGATTTCTGGAATCGCAACATCAACCAGTTCAACCAGCTGCGGCGCGGCGACGTGGGCACGCGCGAGTTCTACGACGCGGCGGAGAAGCTGCGTTACCAGTACCATTACCACCTCCCGCCGTTGTTTGCCCGCATCGCCCGCGAATTCCCCGGCGGCAAGCTGCTGGAAGTCGGGTGCAGCATGGGCAACGACACCATTCAGTTCGCCCGCCTGGGCATGGACGTGACCGGCGTGGACATCACCGAGGCGGCGATTGAACTCATCCAGCAGCGGTTTGATCTGTACGGCCTGCAGGGGAATTTCCAGGTCGCCGACGCCGAGGCGCTGCCCTTTGACGACAACACCTTCGACGTATGCTACAGCTTCGGCGTGCTGCATCACACGCCCAACACCGCCGGCGCGATTGAAGAGCTGCGCCGGGTGCTGAGGCCGGGCGGTAAAGCCTTTGTTATGCTCTACAACCAGCATTCGCTTAACTGGCTGGCGCACCGCGTCACGGGCGTGCCGTTTGACGGGTCGAAGAAAGACCCCTGCCCGGTTGAGAAAGCCTATCCGCCCCACGTGGCGAAGGCGTTTTTCAAGAATTACCGCCAGGTCAGGCTGTGGATAGACTATCTGTACGGGACAGGCTGGGGCGCGCTCAATAAGGTGATGCCCAGGCCGGTGCACCGGGCGCTGGGGCGGGTGATCGGCTGGCACTTGATGATTGAGGCAGTCAAATAGGGCATGGCAGATCAGAGCATTCAGACCCGTCTGCGAGGAGGGGATGGAGCAGGGATTGTTAACCGTCTCCGCCTTTACGTCGGGCAGGTCGGGCTGGCGAGCCGGCACACGGAGCGCTTCGCTTCCGACCATTGTATGTGGTTCGAGCGGATGCGGCGCACGCTCGCACCGTATATCGCCGATTTCAACGGCGTGCGCGCGCTCGATCTGGGCTGCGGGCTGCTGCAATGGCAGACGATCATGCTGCACAGCCTGGGGGCGAACGTCACGGGCGTGGACATGGAGTACATCCGAGCAGACCGCCGCCTGGACAAATACTGGCGGCTGCTGCGCACCAACGGCCTGGAACGCGCCGTCAAAACCGCGTTCTGGGACTATGTTTATGGCCCGCGCTACCTGCGCGCCCTGCAAGCCTGCGCGCCCTTTCCGCTCAACCGCCAGGGATTAGACCTGCGCCAGCACACCGCCGAACGCCTGCCGTTTGGCGACGGCGAATTCGACCTGGTGGTTTCGCACGAAGTGTTCGAGCATATTGCCGACGTGCCAGCTGCCGTCCGCGAGGTGAAGCGGGTGCTGAAGCCGGGCGGGCTGGCCTATATCAACATCCACCTGTTTCCCAGCATCTCCGGCGGCCACCACGTCGAGTGGAAATATCCCGACGAAGCGCCGTCGCCGCGCGTGCCGCCCTGGGATCACCTGCGCCAGCGCCAGTTCCCGGAGCACCCCTCATGGATCAACCAGATGCGCGAGCGCGACTACCGCCCCATCTTCGAGGCGGAGTTGGAGATTCTGTGCTGGGAGGCCTCCGCTTACGAAGGCCGCAGCCTGCTAACGCCGGACATCAAGGCGGAACTGGCGGAGTACAGGGAAGACGAGCTGCTGAAGAAGGGCGTGATTGTCCTCGCCCGTAAAGGAAGTGCATGAAACAGGTTTTACAGAACTTCAAGACGGGCGCGCTGGAAGTCCATGACGTGCCCGTTCCGCTGCTCAAGCCCAACGGCGTCATCGTGCAGACGCATTATTCGCTCATCTCCAGCGGCACGGAGGGCGGGACGGTGCGGCTGGCGAAGATGAACCTGCTGGACAAAGCCCGCTCGCGCCCCGATCTGGTCAGGAAGGTGGTGAACGTCGCCCGCACCGACGGGCTGATGACCGCCTACGAAGCCGTTGTCAACAACCTCGACGCGCCTATCCCGCTGGGCTACAGCCTGTCCGGTGAAGTCGTCGAAGTCGGTTCGCAGATTGCCGATCTGAAGGCGGGGGATAGAGTTGCCTGCTTCGGCAGCATGGTCGCCAACCATGCCGAGTACAATTTTGTCCCGCGCAACCTGTGTGTCCGCGTCCCCAACGAGATGGACTTGCGCTTCGCCGCCTTCTGTATGCTGGGGGCGATTGCGCTCAACGGCGTGCGCCGGTCTAGAGTCGAGCTGGGCAGTACCGTGCTGGTCATTGGTCTGGGGCTGATCGGGCAGATTGCGGTGCAGCTGCTCAAAGCCTCCGGCTGCCATGTCTTCGGCATTGACCTCGACCCGACCAAGCTGGAACTGGCGCGTCAGTCCGGCGCTGAGGCGGCAATGCTCCGGGGCGAGCCAAACGTCGAAGAGGCGCTTCTGGCGTTCAGCGACGGGCTGGGGGTGGACGCGACCCTCATCACGGCGGCTGCGCCCACGCCGGACCCAATTCAACTCGCCGGGCGCGTAACCCGGATGCGCGGGACGGTAGTAGCCCTGGGGCGCGTCCCCTACGAACTGCCCCGCGACGAGTATTTGTTCAAGGAGATTGATTTCCGAACCACGCTGGCCTTTGGCCCCGGAGTGGGCGATCCCAACTACGAGCAGAGGGGCTTCGACTACCCGGCAGCCTACGTGCGTTGGAGCGGCAACCGCAACGTCCGGGCGTTCGTCAAGCTGGTGGCGCAGGGACAGCTCAACCTTGAGCCGCTGATTACCCACGAGTTCGACATCGAGCAGGCGGACAAAGCGTTCGCGCTATTATCGGGTGAGAACCCTGAGCCGAGCGTGGCAATCCTGCTGCGCTATGATATGCGCGAGCCATATATACGCCCGAAAATCACCTTGAACGGCGCAGGCCGCCGGGCGAAAGACCGCCCCGGCGTGGGTGTGATCGGCGCGGGCAGCCATGCCGTGTCGTTCCTGTTCGAGGCCATCAAGGCGCAGAGGGCCGATTTGCGCGGCATCGTCTCGGCGGGCGGCGTGAAGAGCCAGTGGTATGGCGAGAAATATGGCTTTGCCTACGCGGCCAGCGACCCGCAGCAGTTGTTCGACGACCCGGACATTGACGCCGTGTTCATTCTGTCGCGGCACGACAGTCACGGCGCGCTGACGGCGCAGGCGCTCAAACACGGCAAGGATGTATTTGTCGAAAAGCCGCTGTGCCTGACGGCAGACGAGTTGGATGCCATCATTAAGGCGCAGGCGAAACATGGCCGGCAGGTGATGGTCGGCTATAACCGGCGCTACGCCCCGCTGGGACAACAACTGCGCGAACGATTTGCCAGCCACGCGCAGCCGCTCGCCGTCACCTACCGCATGAACGCGGGATTTCGCCCGGCGAATCACTGGCTGCACGACCCAGAAATCGGCGGCGGGCTGATTCTGGGCGAAGCGGTGCATTTCATGGACTTCATCCAATATCTCGTCGGTTCGCCGCCCCGGCGCGTGTTCACGCAGTCTATTCATTCCGATACTGGCGATATGATAGACGCCGACAGCGTGATGATTAACCTCCAGTACGCCGACGGCTCAATCGGCGTGGTCAACTATCTGTCGGGTGGAGACAAGTCGTTTGGGCGCGAGCGGATTGAGGTGTTCGGCGACAACACGCTGGCGGTGCTGGAGGACTGGCGCTCGCTGGTCATCTCCAAGAACGGCAAGCGGCAGAAGACCAGCCATAAAATCAAACAGGATAAGGGCTTTCACGCCGAGATCGCGGCCTTTCTCAACGCCGTCGCCAAGGGCGAGCCGCTACCCGTCGGCTTTGGCGAGGTGGTGATGGGGATGCGGGCGGCGCTGGCGGCAGTGGAGTCGCTGCGCACCGGCAGCGTCGTCGAGATTGAGTTTGTGGTGTAAAGGCTGAACTTTGGAAGCGATTCGCCAGTGGTTGCGCGATGCCGTACCCACCGATGTTCGCCAGCGGATTATCAAACGGATAAACAGCGCCAGCGGTAATTACCTGTCCCGTCCGCTGTATGGAAAGGCGACGTATAACCAGGACGGCCTGGTGACGGCCCATAACGCCGATTTTATGCGCGACCCACGCTTTGCGGCGGCTTACGAGGCGGGAAAGGCTACTGGCTCATGGACATTTGGCGACCTTCACTGGCGCGCTTATATCGTCTGCTGGGCGGCGGAGCGCGGCTCCAAACTGGCAGGAGATTTTGTCGAATGTGGGGTCAATCGCGGCGGCTATGCGCTCACCGTCATCAAGTATGTGAACTTTGAGTCTCTGCCTAAGAAATTCTACCTGCTTGATACCTACGAAGGGCTGGTGGAGCGCTACATCTCGCCAGAGGAGAGAGCGCGCGGCGTCCGCGCCGGCGAGTACGAGCCGTGCTACGATGCCGTTGTCAGAACG